>ERZ791794.56-NODE-56-length-107497-cov-4.272314_pt1 | contig 107497 bp, 82 predicted proteins | sample MGYA00510312_ERZ791794 | MGnify/ENA primary metagenome ERZ791794 (study PRJEB30046, sample SAMN00791977) | human gut metagenome | study: EMG produced TPA metagenomics assembly of the A metagenome-wide association study of gut microbiota in type 2... | reverse complement strand
TGTCGGGGTGAAAGGATTCGAACCTTCGACCACACGCCCCCCAGACGTGTACTCTAACCGGGCTGAGCTACACCCCGAGCGATTTGAGTGGCACAAAATTACATGTTTATTTTAAAATCACAAAATTTTCCTTCAGGTTTCTGTTTTTATCCGCTGTTTCCCAATACCCTTCTAGATTATTTTGAACGAATATTTATGGAATGGCCTCCCTTTTTACAATACACTTTTATTGAGAAACATCTCTGTCAATGAGTTCATATTTCGGTTCCTGTAACATAAAATGTCAAACGATCGTTTTTAAGTTCACCATTCACCGTAACCTTGAACAACAAAATGTTGAGTTAATTAAGATTCCTCGCTTCAGGTGGGTAGATACGGTTGCCGTGTTGAGCGTCAAGGTCTGAAAATTCTAAAATGGGTGAATCGAATTTTATTTTGTATCTTCGAACCTAAATTCGCCTTACAGGCTCTCGTTTAAGATTTTATCGCCTAAATTCACATTCATGAAACTACTATTAACCTGCGTGGTTGCCCTGCTGACGTTTGTGGCAACACCTACTTTTGCACAGGTCGATTTGGATCAGATTGCTCCACATCCCCGTCTGATGTTACCCAAAGGAGCTGAAAAACAACTACTCAAACAGATCAAGAAGGACTCCGTATGGCGGAATATTCATGCTTTGACTCTCCAGGAGGCTGATCGTATCATTACGTTGCCTGTTAACGAACGGATCAAAACCGGAATGCGTCTGTTGGCTATTTCGCTGGAAAACTTACGGCGTGTTTTTGTGCTCAGCTATGCCTACCGTATGACCGGAGAGGAGAAATATTTCAAACGTGCTGAGGCCGAAATGCTCAAGGCTGCCTCTTTCTCGGATTGGAATCCCAGCCATTTCCTTGATGTGGGAGAAATGACCATGGCTCTCGGTATTGGCTACGATTGGCTCTATCCCAAACTCTCCGAATCCTCGCGTAAAACCATACGGGAAGCCATTATCAATAAAGGCTTTGTCCCCTCATACGATACGACGTATAACTGGTTCCTCGATGCTGAACACAACTGGAATCAGGTCTGCAACGGTGGACTCACCTTCGGAGCCATAGCTATTGCAGACGAAGCGCCTGAATGGTCACAGAAAATTCTCGATCGGGCTATTGACCGTGTTCGTCTTCCGATGCGCAATTATGCCCCGGATGGCGGTTATCCCGAAGGAGTCAGCTATTGGGGCTATGGAACGCTTTTCAATGTATTGATGATCAGTGGACTGGAAAGTGGTTTCGGTACTGACTATGGCTTGGGGCAGATGCCTGGTTTCATGCAGACCGGTACGTTTGCCATGCAGATGATCAGTCCGCTGGGATTGCAATTCAATTTCATGGATAATGGTGAGGCCCCGGAAGAATCACCGGCACTCTTCTGGTTCTACAATAAGACCAAAGATCCTGCTCTGTTGTGCAATCAGATTGCCACTTTGAAACGGGATTCTACTCACAAATTCCTGAACAATCGAGTTTTGCCGGCAATTATAATTTGGGGTGCAGGTGCACCTATGGAACAGCCGGTTTTGCCGACGCAGACCTATTGGATCGGCAATGGTCACACCCCGCTTTGTGTGATGCGGTCGGCCTGGGGCGATCCTAATGCTCGATTTGTTGGCGTAAAAATGGGTTCACCGAGTATTAACCATGGCCACATGGATGTAGGTAGTTTTGTTTTCGAAGCTGATAGCGTACGTTGGGCACTCGACCTGGGTCGTGAGGACTACAACGATACGGAGACTCTCGGTGTGGATCTGTGGACCATGACACAGGAGTCGCAGCGTTGGGATGTATTCAAATACAATAACTTTGCTCACAATACACTGACATTTAACGACAAGCACCAATATATGAAGGGTTCGGCTCCGATTATCGATTCCAGCTCTAACCCTCAGCAGCCTTATGTTGCGACAGATCTGACTCCGGTCTATGTCGGACAAGTGCAAAAGGCTGAACGGGCATTCTCGTTAGTCAATAATGATTATTTGGTAGTTGAGGATAAAGTAACTGCCGGACCGCATTACACCCGTATGCGTTGGACATTGGCTACCAAAGCCAAACCGACCCTTATCTCTGATAACATAGTGCTGTTGGAGCAGGAGGGTAAAAAATGCTATTTGAAAGTCGATTCCGAGACTCCGATCAAGTGGTATTTTGAAAAGACACCTACGGTCAATACCTATGACACGCCCTGTCCGGATGTAACCATGGTGGTATTCGATACGGATCTTAAACGTAACGAAACCCAGAAGTTTACCGTGATGATGTTACCAGGATCGGCTGAGCGTTCAACCGAAGGGTTCACCCCGGTATTGAAATAGCTTTGAACCGTTGGGTCACTTTCATACAGTTCGTTTAACCTAATTTTCAAATATCCATACATTCCGTGAAACATTCCGTACATCTGCTGCTTGCATCCGTTGCGATGAGCAGTCTTGCATTGGTATCTTGTTCTCCGAAAACATCAGTTGTAGAGTCTGATTTTGCTTTTGCTGACAGTCAATTGCGTCTTGCTATTCAGTGTGCCGACAGTACTCGCGCTGCTCAAAACAAGACATTGGTTGAGTTGCCATCGCCCCGCAACATCGAACCCGACAGTTCGATGCGGTTGGTGTCGGCTTCAGATTGGTGCAGCGGCTTTTTCCCCGGAGAGTTGTGGTATATGTACGAATATACCGGCGATCCATTCTGGAAACAACAGGCCGAAACCTACACTGAAGCACTCGAAAGCCAAAAAAGTAATCGAGGAACCCACGATATAGGATTCATGATGTATTGCAGTTTCGGTAATGGTCAACGGCTGGCTCCGAATGATCATTATCAAGCCGTATTGCTGGAGAGTGCCCGGTCGCTGGCCTCTCGATTCAATCCGACTACCGGTTGTATCCGTTCCTGGGACAATTGGGGGCCGACTTTTCCATGGCAATATCCGGTTATTATCGACAACATGATGAACCTCGAGTTGCTCTTCTGGGCAACACAGGCTACGGGAGACTCAACTTTCTATAAAGTTGCTGTCACCCATGCGGATACGACCATGAAAAATCATTTCCGCCCCGATTACAGTTCTTATCATGTGGTAGATTACGATACCATATCAGGTAAACGGATCGCTCAGCAAACCCATCAAGGATACGCCGACTCTTCGGCATGGGCACGTGGACAGGCTTGGGGCCTCTATGGTTACACGGTTTGTTATCGCGAAACCAAAGATCCCAAATACTTGGCTCAAGCTGATCAAATTGCAGCCTATATCCTCAGCCGTTCGAATCAAACCGAAGATTTGATTCCTTATTGGGATTACGATGCTCCGAATATTCCCAATGAACCGAGGGATGTATCGGCTGCTACTGTTGCAGCGTCTGCCTTGTACGAATTGTCCACCTATTCAGCAGATAGCCTGAAATACCGGGCTGTAGCCGATAGTATTATTAATAACCTGTCAAAGAGTTATTTGGTTGCACCCGGGACGATGTACGGTTTCTTGTTGAGATCCAGTACGGGACACAAGCCCAATGGCTCTGAAATTGACGTACCGATCGTATATGCCGATTACTATTTCCTGGAGGCCTTGTTGCGTAAACAACGGCTCGAAAATGGTCAACCGGTGGTCGGTGGTGTGCTGACACGGGAATAGGTTTGCGGGTTGCAAATCAGACCAAAGGAACAGTTTGCCTCTATCCTGGATATATGACAATGGATAATTGAATTGGAGAGGCAATCTATTTGAAACAATAAAGGACAGCTACAATGCTGTCCTTTATTGTTATTTGTCGAGGAATAAGATCAACCTACTGATGATTTTATTCTACAAGATTTCCTTTGTATAAACCTACTTAATGTTTCGTAGCAGGGATCTCCATTTTCTGATATGGGACTGCTGGAAGTTCTTTCGATGAAGTCAGAATGCCTATTGAGTTTTGCTTTTGCACGTACAAAACAACGATATCGAAAAATGCCGATTACGTGCAGGCATTCTGCAATACCGCTTTGGAGAGACTATGTAGGCGTGATCGAGGAGTGTTAGTCGATCGAGATTACACGATCCTCTTCGCCTGTTACCTCGATTCGAACGGTCATTACCCCCTCTTCAGGCATTAAGGGCTCGATCTTTTCAGGCCATTCGACCAAACAGAGATTGCCGCTATAGAAATACTCTTCGTAACCGAAGTCGAACGCCTCTTCGATCCGGTTGATCCGATAAAAATCGAAGTGATAGATCGGGCGCATATCCCGATCTTTGTACTCATTGACAATAGCAAAAGTGGGGCTGGTTACCGTATCTGTCACGCCCAACTGTTCGCATATCTCACGGATCAGGGTGGTTTTTCCTGCCCCCATCTCTCCTCGGAAAGCAACAATGGTGCGTCCTTCTAACGATTCAAGAATCTCTTCCGCTGCATCACGGAGATCACCTACTCCATCTACTTTAATTGTCTTCATTGGTCGATTGATTCATGGATAGCTCTGCTTCCGAATTTGATGTCCATCTACCGTGATTGTGAATCCGGTTGCGAGACGATCCTCCTGCGACAAAAATACAAACTATTTTCGAAGAACCGCCTTTCCCCATACATTGTCTCTCGCTTCTTATTGTGGGCTTGTGGCAAACAGATCAGATAAATCAACTTATATGGTAATCTGCTATTTTGGGGAAGGCAGCTATGCTTTACATAACCTTGACTGTGGTATTGGTGGCAATCTGTGTGCGTCCTTTTGAACGATGTAAGTTGTGCTATCGAAGTCTTTTTATCGAAATCAATAACACGTTAAATCAACTTCTATATCGTTAGAAAGGTAACTGACACGTTCCCGAGGTCCTCTTTGTACAGAAATTCGACTATCTCGGCTTCAGTACAATAAAGGGAACAATCATCTCCTCCATCGAGATGCCTCCGTGCTGGAAGGTGTTGTCGTAATAGCGAACGTATTGGTTCGTATTGGTCGGATAGACGAAGAAATCCCGATTATAAGCAAAGATATAGGTTGAGGTAATGTTGGATTTGGGCAGGTGAGCCAATTCGGGTTTGGTGATGGCAAACACCTCTTTGGGGTTAAAGTTGAGGTTGCGGCCTGTTTTGTAGCGCAGGTTCGGTGATGTTTCACGGTCACCTACCACCTTAACCGGATTGTTGACACGGACTGTGCCGTGGTCCGATGAAAGAATCACGGTGTGTCCTCGTTCTGCCAACATCTTGAGTAACAATAACAGATCGGAATGTTCGAACCAAGAGCGGGTCAACGACCGGAAAGCCGCCTCGTCTTCAGCCAAGTCACGAATGATCTGGGTCTCGGTACGGGCATGCGACAACATGTCGAGGAAATTGAACACAATCACGGAGAAATCGGCCTGGTGTACCTTCTCGATGTTGTCCAACAGCCGTTTCCCGGCATCCGAACGAATGATCTTGTCAAAGAAGAGTTTGCCGTTCCGTCCCTGCGATTGCATTTGCCGCTTGAGGAAATCTTCCTCGTGGCGGTTCTTGCCGCCCATTTCGTTATCGTTAAGCCACAAATTGGGCATGATTTTATCAATAGCTAACGGAGTTAGTCCGGCAAAAATCGCATTACGGGCATATTGGGTAGCGGTGGGCAAAATACTGCAATAAAAGTCCTCTTGCGCCACTTCGTACAGATTATGCAAAATAGGGTGGATCACCCGCCACTGGTCGTAACGGAAGTTGTCGATCAAGATAAAGACGGTTTTGGGGTTTGCATCGGCTACCGGAAAAACTTTTGACTTCATCAGATTGTGTGACAATACCGGCGTGTCCTGATCCCGATCTGAGAACCAACTCAGGTAGTGGTTTCGAACAAATTTGCTGAACTCGTTATTGGCTTCATTCTTTTGGAATGCAAGAATTTCGCGAATACCCGTGTCGGTGGAATCGGTCAGTTCGACCTCCCAACCTACCAGTCGTTTATAGATAGCAGCCCAATCCGTAAAGGTTCGGGCCTGTCCCAATGCCGAGGCAATTTCACCGAACTGACTGCGGTAATCCGCCATGCTCTGCTCGGAAACCAACTGCTGACTGTGAACGTTCTTTTTGATTGACAACAGTACTTGATTGGGGTTAACCGGTTTGATCAGGTAGTCGGCGATTTTGGAGCCCACGGCCTTATCCATAATGTTCTCCTCTTCACTCTTGGTTACCATGATAACCGGTGTTGTGGGGCGTATCTCTTTGATTTTGGGCAGTGTCTCGAGGCCGGTCATACCCGGCATCATCTCATCGAGAATGATCAGATCATAAGGATGCGATCCGACCATATCGATCGCATCGTATGCATTGTTGGCTGTCTCTACTTCGTATCCTTTTCCTTTTAGAAACAGGATATGCGGTTTCAGCAGGTCTATTTCATCATCTACCCAAAGAATGCGGACTCCATTACTCATATTCAACAACTTTTTTGATATGCAATCAGAAATAAATCTCCCTTCAAACAAATATAATGCAAAAAAGAGGTTTTTATTGTTTGTGATCGAACTTTACCACAAATTAACATCTTAACACTGAGTTCAATTAAGATTAACAGATATGTAGCAAGAAGTTAATATTTCGTCAATACGGCACCCATATTTTTGCGGCGAAAACAGACAGATTTATCAAACAAAGTCGCAATGAAACAAAGATTTAGTCGTTTTTTATTCACTTTGATCTTTCTACTGCTGGCTACCGTAGCCATGTCACAAACTTCCAACGGTATTATTTATGGAACCGTTCTGGAGGCCAAAAGCAAGCAACCTGTTATCGGAGCAAGTGTGTCCATCGAGGGTACTACAATCGGAACCTCGACCGATCTCGATGGAAAATTTCTGTTACAAGATCTGCCTCAGGGAAACTACACAGTTCGAATCTCATTTCTTTCTTTTAAAACATTTGTTTCCGAACCTTTAACTATTAAAGGCGGCGAATCGACTGCACTGAACGTGGAGTTGGTCGAAGAGGTCAGCGAACTCGCCAATGTAGTGGTGGTTGCCACCCGTAAAGTTAATTCCGATGCAGGAGTGCTTTCACAGATGCGTGAAATGTCACTGGTCGCCAGCGGAACATCGGCTCAGGCAATTGCACAAACCCAAGATCGCGATGCAGCCGAGGTGGTGCGCCGAATCCCCGGAATCTCTATTCTGGATGACAAGTTTGTGGTGGTACGTGGCCTTGCCCAACGATATAATAATGTATGGATCAACGGTGGAGCTGTACCAAGCTCGGAAGCGGATACCCGTTCGTTCTCTTTCGACATTCTTCCCAGCAGCCAGCTTGATAACATGATGATCGTTAAGTCGCCTGCACCGGAGATCCCGGGAGATTTCTCCGGAGGATTTGTACTGATCCGTACGAAAATCCTGCCCGAGAAAAACTCGCTGCAGTTCTCCTATACTACCGGGTTCAACAGTATGACCCATTTCCATGATTTCAAATATAATCCGGGTGGTGTTGCCGATGCTTTCGGCTTTGGAAGCGCCAGCCGTGATCTCAACGACAATGTACCGGCCCGTGTTGATGATGGCAATGCGGAACAGGTTGACAAAGTGACGAAAAACGGTTTCCGCGAAGAGTGGCGTGTCAAAAGCCGTCGTCCATTATGGGATCAAAAATTCAATTTTGCGATCAATCGTAAATTCAATCGTGAGAATGGAGATCAGATCGGTTTGGTCGGGGCTCTGAATTACAGCAACACGAACAAAAGTTTCCTCGACATGGAAAACTCCCGGTACGGCATCTACAACGGTATCGAGGACACTAAAAACTATTCATATAAATACACCGACAATCAATATACCAACGATGTGAAGTTGGGTGCCATGTTGAATCTTTCGTACGTGCCGGCTCCAAAAGATGAAGATCATATCAACAAATATGAATTTCGCAATATATTCAATCAGTTGGGGCGTAACCGTTATACCGAAAGGGAGGGTTTCCAAAATATCAGCGGGTACTATGACCAACAGAAAGAGGAGTTCCTTTATACATCGCGAGGAAGCTATACCGGACAGTTTGCCGGTGAACACCGTATCCGTCAGACGCGGATAGACTGGAATGCCAGCTACTCCTATGCCAATAAACGTCAACCGGATCGTCGGATTGTCGAACGTCAAAAGGACCCGAGCAACGGTATTGACCAATATCAGATCGATCAGTCATTTATCTCACGTGATTTCATCTCTCTGGACGAGCATATTGCGTCAGCTGCAGCCAACCTCAGTCAGCCGTTGAATCCATCGTCCGAAAACCCCATCGAACTGAGAGCCGGTATATATGGCGAATACAAGACCCGTACCTACAAAACCCGTGCTTTCGAATACAAATGGGATATAGACGCCGATCTGCCCCAGGGCTTTGCTTCACTGCCGATTTGGGAAATTATGGTTCCGTCTAATCTGGGCGTGGACAAAATTCACATCAACGACCAGAGTGAACCCACGGACAACTACAAGGCAAACAATCATCTGGAGGCTGTGTATGCCGCTTTCAATATTCCCCTGGGCAAATTCAACATTTACACTGGAGCACGCCTGGAGATGTTCCGTACGGCCGTTACCTCTTTCGGTAACGTAAGCAACACAAAACGCGTGTACGATTACATCAATCTGCTGCCATCACTGAACGCTACTTACAATTTCAATAAAAAATCGCTGTTGCGTCTTGCATATGGTATGACTGTCAACCGTCCTGAATTCCGGGAGTTGTCACCGTCCACTTACGAAGATTTCGATATGTACAGTTTGGTCATGGGTAACCCCAACCTCAAACAGGCCGTGATCCAAAATATCGATCTGCGTTATGAGTGGTATGTGGCATCCGGGGAGATTATCTCGTTGGGCGCATTCTACAAACGCTTCAAAAACCCGATCGAGTGGACCTATACGGATGCAGGCGGATCCTACATATACTCTTTCCAGAATGCCTTGTCAGCCGATCTGTACGGTTTGGAACTGGATCTCAAAAAAGACCTTTCGTTTTTGGGCATGCGTAACTTTAGCCTGGCGTTCAACGCATCCTGGATCAAAAGTAATGTCCACTTCCCGGCAGATGGTATCGAGCACGACCGTCCCATGCAGGGCCAATCTCCCTACCTGATCAATACCGGTCTGTTCTATCAGAATGATCGGATCGGGTTCTCGGCAGCCATCCTGTATAACCGAATCGGTAAACGTATTGTTGGAATCGGACGTACGGCAGACTCTCAGGGTAATACTCAAAATAACACGATTCCCGACATTTATGAGATGCCCCGTAATGCTGTGGACATCACCCTCTCACAACGCATTTCGAAAGTGTTCGAGTTAAAATTGTCCGGACGTGACCTGTTGGCCGAAAATATCAGCTTCAAACAGTTCCCGACTTTCACTACAGCAGACGGGGCGACTGAACATCGTGAACAGGTTACAAAAAGCTACAACCCTGGGCGTTCATTCTTCTTGACAGTGGTGGCGACCTTCTAAATCCGGTGAGCTTTGACTACGGAGTAACTTTTACAACGCAACTCTTCATATGAAATCAAACGAACTCAATTTAAAACAACATTTTAACATGAAATCCATGAAAAAGTTTTCTCTTTTGCTTATGGCAGCCATGGCCGTATTTGCGGTCAGCTGTGAAAAAAACTCAGGTGGCGACGGCGGTGACGGTGGTGACGGCGGAGACGGCGGCAGCAATGGCAGTAGCGAGTATTATACGACGCTCGGCACCCAACAGAGTCGCGATAACGCCGGTAACTTGATCCCCAACACCTATGACCTCGGCAATGGCAACCAAGAGTATCCGTTCAAAGGTCATGTGACGTTGGATGCTTCTAAAAAATATTTGCTTCGCGGTTGGGTATATATTACCGATGGCTCTTCGATCACGATTCCTGCCGGTACGGTTATTCTCGGAGACAAAGACACCAAAGCAGCACTGATTATTGAGCGTGGTGGTAAAATCCATGCTACGGGAACAGCTCAAAAACCTATCGTCTTTACGTCTGAACAGCCTGCCGGATCTCGCAGACCCGGAGACTGGGGCGGTATCATTATTTGCGGTAAGGCCAAAAACAACCTGAACGAAATGCAGATCGAAGGAGGTCCTCGCACCAAACATGGTGGTGATGACGATGCCGACAACTCAGGAGAATTGCAATATGTTCGTGTCGAATTTGCCGGCTATCCGTTCAAAACGGACCAGGAGATCAATGGTATCACTTTCGGTTCAGTCGGTAGCGGAACCAAAATCGACCATTTGCAGGTATCCTATTCGAACGATGATTCATACGAATGGTTTGGCGGAACGGCAGATTACAAATATTTGGTGTCTTACCACGGTTGGGATGATGACTTCGATACGGATAACGGCTTCTCGGGTAAAGTACAGTACGCTTTGGCAGTACGCCATCCGAAAATTGCCGACCAATCGCTCTCGAATAGCTTTGAATCGGATAACAATGCTGATGCGAAAACCGTTGAACCCTATACTACAGCTCGTTTCTGCAACGTTACGCTGATCGGCCCGATGGCTCAGGATGAAACCTTCTTCAATACCTCATACGATGTCAGCAATCCCGGTGCTGCATACATTGACGGTGGCGGACTTTTCCCGAACAATGGTTCGCGTTTGGGTCAGTATCAGGCAGGTGTACAGATTCGTCGCAACTCACGTCTGTCGTTGCAAAATGCAGTGATCGCAGGGTATCCGGTTGGTGTAATGATCGAAAATGACAAATTGGCCGGTACGCAAGAGAATGCTACAGCTACTGGAAGCACATTCAAAAATATCTTCCTGGCAGGTTATCAGGATAATGCGGCAGATGCAAAATTTGATAACAAGACTGCACAAAGTTTCGGTATCCTGGGTAGTGATATCAATAAGAAATGGCAGGACAGCCGTTCAGCAGACGGGAAAAACTTTACCGAAGGCGAAATCTCATTCTCACATGCATATCTGTTGGCTGCAGAGCGTGGTAATAAAATTTTCGAAACGATTGCCGAACTCGGTTTGAATCAGCCCAACAGTCTGCTGGCTAATCCTAACTATGGACCTAAAGCAGGTAGCCCGTTGTTGTCTGTACCTGCTGCCGATGGTTTCACGGATTCAGGTTTCGCCGGTGCTTTCAAGAGCGATGCTGAAGCGGATAACTGGATGAACGGTTGGACCAGCTTCACTCCGCAGACGAATGTCTACTAATCTCTTTATATAGAAAAGGTTGTAAACTTCAGTTTACATCATCTTGCTCAGTCGATTTGTCAGAAGACAGATCCCTCTATCCACAAAGGGCTGCTCAATCGAGCAGCCCTTTGTGGATATTTTGCAGATGTTAATGAAATAGTCCTTTAGGGAAGAACAACTGGCTGTTTTATTAAATACTTCTTCCTGGATAGACTTTTAGAGCTTCACGGATACACTCAGCAGCAGCCAACAGATCTTCACATTTGAGCACGTACGCGATGCGGACTTCGTTCCGTCCAAGCCCCGGGGTTGCATAAAAGCCCGCTGCCGGTGCCAACATCACAGTCTGATCCTTATACCGAAACTCTTCGAGCATCCAACGTGCAAACCGATCGGCATCATCGACCGGTAATTTGACGATGGAGTAAAAAGCGCCACGTGGAGTTGGACAATAGACCCCTTCGATTTCGTTCAGAGCCTTGACGATGCAGTTGCGACGAACGACATATTCATCATGTACCTCCTGGAAATAGCTTGGAGGTGTATCGAGTGCGGCAATAGCGGCTACCTGTGCCAAGTAGGGAGGACAAAGACGGGCCTGTCCCATACGCAGTGCGGCATCGAGTACCTCCCGATTCCGAGTGACGAGGGCCCCCAAACGGACTCCGCACATGCTGTACCGTTTCGATACGGAGTCGATCATGATGACATTCTGCTCGGCTCCTTTGAGGTTCATCCCTGAAAAATGTTTGGCACCATCATAACAGAACTCCCGATAGACCTCGTCACATATTAAGAACATGTCGTGCTTGAGTACAATATCCCGCAACTGTTCCAACTCGTTCTGGGAGTAGAGATAACCGGTCGGGTTGTTCGGGTTGCAGATCAGGATCGCTTTGGTTCGAGGGGTGATATGGCGGTCAAACTCCTCGATGGGAGGCAGTGCGAAATTGTTTTCAATCGATGAAGGTATCGTGCGGACCTGGACACCGGCTTCAACCGCAAATCCGTTGTAATTGGCGTAAAAAGGTTCAGGAATCAGCACCTCGTCCCCTTCGTCGAGGCAGATCGAAAGGGCCATAAAGATCGCTTCGGATCCGCCGTTGGTAATGATCAAGTTTTCGTAAGTCAGATCGATCCCAACGCTTTGGTAGTAACCCACCAGTTTGCGGCGATAGGACTCCAATCCGGCCGAATGTCCGTAAGCAAAAATTTTATCTTGAATCCCTTTGACCGCATCGATAGCGACTTGAGGCGTTGGAATATCGGGTTGACCGATGTTCAGATGGTATATTTTGACCCCCTGTCGTGCTGCCGCTTCGGCATAAGGAACCAGTTTGCGGATGGGCGAGGTAGGTAAAATTCGACTTTTAGATGATAAACAAGGCATGGTGTCAGATTTCAAAATGCAGTGTAACAAATCTAAAAAAAAGATTTTTATTGTAACTTTGTTCCCACCGTTTTTTTATTGTACAATCTGCCACAGTGTTGGCAATCAAATCTCTGGCGTTGGTTGAAAAAGATTCTGCCATGCCTGAAATGTGCCTAAAAACTTTCGACAAATGAAAATCTCTTCGAAAACCTTGATCCAACTGGTTGTCGTTGTCATTGTCGTGGGTGCACTGTTGCACAGTAAGTATCCCACCGCAGGATTGATCATTGCGCTTTGTGCCATAGGCGTTTATCTGTTGCGCAATCTGCCTACTGCGATTCGTGATATCCGCCACTTCAAGCAGCTCAATCGCAATGCCAAGGTACGTTTGGTTACCTATACGGCACTGCTTTATATTTTGATCCACGGTGCAGTTTCCGGGTCAATCCCCAATTTCCTGTTGTTGTTAATGCTGGGAATTGATTATCTGATTTACGATAATCAGCCGCCGAAATAGTTCTGTCCCGAATACGTCATGCTCAGTTGTTATTTTATGCGCCGATCTACGATTATTTGTCTGCTTTTGTGTGTTGTGCTGCTCTCCTCGTGTGGAGGTTCGGCCAGCAAAAACAGTCGTAACTCCGAGACTCTCGATACACTTTATACCCCTCGATACGCCTCTGGCTTTGAGATGTTCCGTCACGGAAAGAGTACGATGATCCATATCATCAATCCATGGCAGGGGGCTGACAGTGTTTCGCAATGGATTTTTCTCTCTCGGGATGGGGAAAAGGCTCCGGCAGATTTTGATGGCATAACGGTTCCGACCCCGATTCGCAAAGCTGTGTGTATGTCCTCTTCCTATGTGGCTTTTTTGGAGGCTTTGGAAGCAGACACTATTATTCGAGCCATTTCAGGAACCAACTTTATCTATTCCAAACAGATTCGAGAACGAATTGCTGCCGGTGAGATTGTCGAAACTGGATATGATAACAGTTTGAATTTCGAGCAAATAGTCGCTTTGCAGCCTGATGTTGTGTTCCTGTACGGAATTACCGGCGAAAACGCGCTTACAGCGAAACTGAACGAGCTAGGCCTGCAGACGATCTATATTGGCGATTATGTTGAGAACAATCCTTTGGGACGGGCCGAATGGATCACGTTGTTTGGTGAATTTGTCGATAAAGGACAAAGAGCAACCGCTATTTTTGACAGTATTTGCACGGAATATAATCGAGCAAAAGAGTTGGTGGCGCAAGTTGACCAGCGTCCTGAAGTAATGCTGAATGCGCCATGGCAGGACTCCTGGTTTGTTCCCGGAGACCGTAGCTATATGGTGCGTTTGATCGAGGATGCGGGAGGTGATTATGCCTGCCGTGGCGTGGATTCGGATCAGAGTCGCCCAATCAGTACTGAAACCGCTTTTGTAACCGCTTCGAAAGCTGACTATTGGCTCAGTCCCGGTATGGCTACCTCTTTAGCGGAGTTGCGGGCGATGAACCCCCGTTTTGCGTCGATCAAGCCGGTACGCGAAAATCACGTATTTAATAACAATGCTCGTATTACGCCAAGTGGAGGAAGCGACTTTTGGGAATCCGGGGCCCTCTATCCCGATCGTACGCTCAAAGATATGATTCGCATTTTACATCCCGAGTTGCTGCCAGACCATGAGCTGTTCTATTTCCATCAGCTAAAATAGAGCAATGCCTCCCCTTCTGCTTGGGATAAATTGTGGGCTAAGGGACAGGATGAGTAAATAAAATACTTTTAGTAAAACTCCATTAAAGAGTGTTCTGTTAAGGGGTAACACAGCTTTACTAAAGATAACTACGAAAAGTTTTCTGGATTAAACCCAGTCCAAATTAAACGGTTCAAATTGATATAGACATTTCTGCATGAAAGACCGAACGATACTCTGTTTTATTCTGTTGTCCCTGTTGCTGGTCATTCTGTTTGTTGCCAGCCTGTTGTTGGGATCGGTCTCCTTGCAGGTTAAAGAGGTGTTGGGGGTGATCCTGGGTCAGGAGGTCGATCCTCAAACCCGGATACTTGTAACGCACTTTCGGTTGCCTAAAGCCATTACAGCTCTGGTTGTAGGTGCCGCTCTCTCTGCAAGCGGGCTGCAGATGCAAACGTTGTTCCGGAACCCGTTGGCAGGCCCTTATGTGTTGGGCATCAGTTCGGGTGCCAGCCTCGGTGTGTCTCTTTTCTTGTTGGGAGCGCCTCTGTTGGGTGTTTCGGTCGCTTCGGAAACCCTGCGCAATATCGGCGTGGTGGGCTCGGCTTGGATTGGGGCAGCATTGATCTTGGCCGTTATCATGGCGGTCTCGGTACGACTTAAGGACATTATGGCTATTCTGATTCTGGGTATGATGTTTGGCAGTGCTGCTTCTGCCATTGTCCAGATTCTGCAATACCTAAGCCCGGATTCAGCCCTCAAATCATTTGTCGTATGGACCATGGGTAGCCTTAGTGGAGTTTCGCTTCAACAACTGGGTTTGATGAGTGGTATTGTTGTGGCGGGCCTGGCCCTTTCGATCTATCTGATTAAACCGCTCAACCTGCTTCTGTTGGGCGAGAATTACGCCCGGACAATGGGCCTCAATATCCGTTGGATTCGATTCCTGCTTTTTGCCAGTACAACCTTGTTGGCGGGTACCGTTACGGCGTTTTGTGGCCCGATCGGCTTCATCGGAATTGCGGTGCCGCATGTGGCCCGAATGCTGACCGGAAATGCCGATCATCGGGTCTTGATGCCCGCTTCGATGTTGATGGGCAGCGTCACGATGCTGTTGTGCGATATTATTGCTCAATTACCGGGGCATGAAATGGTCCTTCCGGTTAATACGATCACGGCGTTGTTGGGTATTCCGATCATTGTGCTGGTCATTGTCCGCAATCGCAAAATTTTCTAATTCCGTCTCTCATGTCTGCAACCGACCATACTATTCAACTGCAGGATCTCGCATTGGGATATCCCGGGCGTACTCTGTTTGAACATGTCGATCTCTCTTTTAACCGGGGAGAACTCACTGCACTGATCGGTCGTAACGGAACCGGAAAGAGTACGCTTTTGCGAACCGTCATGGGGTTACTCAAACCGTTACATGGACAGATCCTGATTGGGGGAGATTCGGTGCATACGCTGTCACAACGGGAAATTGCCGCACGAATCAGCTTCGTGTCGACCGAAAATGTACGAGCCAGCAATTTGAAGGTGAATAATATCGTGGGGTTAGGTCGTGCGCCCTATACCAACTGGATTGGAAGTCTTACGGATGAGGATCGAGAGATTGTCCAAGAGTCGTTACGTCTGGTGGGCATGGAGGCCTTTGGCGAAAAAAACGTCAGTACGCTCAGTGATGGAGAGTGTCAGCGTGTGATGATTGCCCGTTCGTTAGCACAAGATACGCCGGTTATTCTGCTTGATGAGCCAACCGCTTTTTTGGATCTCCCCAATAAGTATGAGATCGTCTTGCTACTGAGATCTTTGGCCCGGGAACAGGGTAAAACGATTCTCTTTTCGACGCATGACCTGAATGTTGCGCTGGAGTTGTGCGATCCGATTGTCATGATCGATCAAGGTAAATTCCTTTACGGCTCTCCGCAAGAGATGATCGATGCCGGAAATATCGATCGTTTGTTCCGGGATGGACATCTGCTGTTTGACCATGCTACCCGAACGGTTCAAATCCGATAATTCCATAGAGTCATATCTTGTATTGTGTAAAGGGCATGGGTCGTATCAGGATACGATAAAATGCCTTGGCCGGCATGTTTTGTATTCAGGGAGGAATAAAAGTTGTAGTTGCGGCAAAGGGTTGTGCCTCAATAAGGAGGCGTTTTTTTGTGGGGGAGTCTAAAAGGGATTAGCGGTAACAGCTTTGTCCGGTACAGTAGTGGCATGGAGATTATTTTATTGGTCGAATTGATGTGAAAATAGGAGAGTTTTGTTATCTTTGGTAATGAACACTTAATCCTCCTCGGTATGCATCTGCCCCACATTGGTAAAGGGACAAACAACCGTTTGGCCTATTTTTCTAAAAATCTGATCCGTTATATTACGCCAAAGGTTTGGCTTCATCGCCGGTTGAATAAAGTGCTGGCAGAGTTGGACAAACGTCCCGACAAAGACTATATCTTGAAACGGGTCGAATATTATAATCGGTTGCAGGGAGTTGTGCCGCTTGATCCCACGTGTGCCAAACCTTTAGCTCTGCATAAATTCGGAGATGCCGGTTCGACCTATTTTTTCGATAGCTATGAGTTTACCCGCTGGTTCAGCGACTCGTTAAAATGGTGTTATCTGTTTGGCGATGTGACCCACGTTCCGCCCGTGCCGTCGATTGTGAAAAGTCGTCCGATTGAGGGCGATATTGCCAATTCCGTGCTGCTGAATCTCGATAAGGTGCGTCATTTTACCTTCATCAAAGATCATATTCCGTTCCGGAAGAAAATGGATAAGGCTATCTTCCGTTTGAGTATTTCCGAGAAACCGCATCGCAGAAGGTTTGTTCAGATGTATTTTGGCCACCCGATGTGCGATACCGGTATCATTTCGCCACTGCCCGATGATCCACCAGAATGGGTTAAAAAGAAGATAACGCTGTATGATCATCTGGTGTATAAGTTTGTTGTCTCTTTGGAGGGCAATGATGTGGCTACCTGCCTGAAATGGGTCATGTCTACCAACTCGATTGCGGTAATGCCTCGTCCGACCTATGAAACCTGGTTTATGGAAGGCTCGTTGATCCCGAATTACCATTATATTGAGATTAAAAAGGACTATTCTGACCTCCCGGAACGATTGCAATACTACATTGACCATCCCGAAGAGGCGGAAGCCATTGCCCGTCATGCACATGAATACATCGCTCAATTCAAGGATAAAAAGCGTGAAAGATTGATTTCATTACTGGTTCTACAGAAATATTTTCGTTGTACGGGGCAGCAACCCTAATCTTGCCTGCGTTTGAAGATCACTTGCTGAGACCTGAAATGTGTCGATCCCTAACTTTTTAGTAATAATTACATAGTGCATCGAAGAATGTTGAGGGTAAGCGAATAGGTGTGTCCTTCTTGGGCCTATTGGGCTGGTCAGTTTGAAGATGTATTGTGTGAGGGTTTAAAGCCGTATATAAGAAAACCAAGCAGCCGATTGTTATTTATACAATCGGCTGCTTGGTTTTATGCTGGATGGGGAACTCAATCGTTGCCTGGAAGCGATCGCTTGGGGCAGTGTAGCTTAACGTTCCTGGAATTGAGTCCTAACACAGAGTATTTGTGAAGTTATTGCTTATCGAGATTGTGAGTATTTGTACCGCTGGACGATGTGGTATCGGAGTCTGCGATAGATGTCGGTTGAGCAGTGGCCTGCGAATGAGCTTGTGCAGCTGCCAGCTCTTCTGCCTCCATTTGGGCCCGAGATTTACTCCGATTGACCAAATAGACACCTCCAAAGACTAAAATAATGGCAATCACTTTGCTCGGTGTAAACTTATCCATGCTCCAAATCACTGCTAAAATGGTCGCTACAGTGGGCTGAACATAACAATACATCGTAACTAAGGTCGGACGCAATCGTTGTTGGGCAATCGGTACCAGCAGGTAGGCAATGAAGGTGGCGCCAAAGACAACAAAAGCAATATCGGCATAGATGTTTAAGGGTAATGATGCGAAATCAATCGCAGCCAATGATCTATAAGACAGAGGTATGCAGCATATTGATGCATAGGTGAACATCCATTTCATCAGGGTGACTGCCGAGTAACGGCTGATCAGATCTTTGAAAAAGACGCAGTAGCAGGCAAAACAGATTTCGGCAGTCAGACAAAGCAGATCGCCGAAGATGCCACTTTGACCTGCCGATGTACTGAGTGTGCGGGCGCTGAAGATGAGAATAAGCGCTCCAATGGCACTGCTGAAGATGCCTAAAACCTTCTTGGATGTAATGGGCTCTTTCAGATAAAGGGCTGCTAAAATCATCGTGAGAATAGGGGTGGTGGTCGTGATTACCGACGCATCAATCGGCGAACTCAATCCGACGCCGGCAATGAAACAGGCTTGGTTGATCGTTACCCCCAGCATTGCTGCGAAAAAAAGCATGGCCAAATCATGTGGCGGAACATGTTCACGTCGAGTGAAGATGGATAAAATCCAGAAGGCAGCAGCAGCCCCGACCATTCGCAGCGTGGTTAAGGAAAAAGGGCTGACCATGCCGTTTTGTAAAACGGCTTTTGACAAAGGAGTCATTACTCCCCACAACAGATTGGCGCCAAACATGGCGAAATGGCCGATGTATGCTTTTTTCGTTTGCATAATGGATGATTTTAGAATCGCCTTGTTAAAACGGATACCCAATAATTAGCGGATCGGTCGGCTCTGTATGGTGTTGATGTGAATTTAGCTGATCGGTTAAACGTTTTACACGCGGCTGTTGAGGCGTTGTAATGCCGATCAGCATTGTGTACTTAATTCATTCAGAACGAACTGCCGAAAATACGTTTGGATCAAATCGCGTTGCAAAAATAGGCTTTTTTTGAATTGAAAAAGCCTGATCGCTGCAATGAAAAACAGGCAGCCGTTGAGGCTGCCTGTAGATCCATATAACAGGGGGATAAGCTTAATTTGATTAAAAATTCCCGTCTGTTTGTACGATTTATAGATTATAGTACATGCTTATTTGGCTTGTGCGGTAGCTTCGGTAGCGGTAGCAGGAGCGTCCTGGCCAAGATTCCATACGGCGAATTTGGCAATTTCAACCGGCTTAGCGACAGCTTCCGTGCAACGGAAACGCATGCGATTGGTAACCACCGGAACGATACGATCAATCTTCTTGTGACCGATTGTTTCGAAGCCTGGATTGTTATTGAAACCTTCCGGACAATATTTGAATTGGTTGGCCGGAGTTACAGGTTGCCATTGACCGTCCACAAAGGCCTCGAGCGTATATTTAGCCACTTTCTGTCCGTTTGCCAGATTCTCCATCAACATGACATGGTCGATACGGCATGGAGTCTCCCAAGAAAGCTCAACCTCGTTACCCTGTTGCGTTTCAGTGGTTTCAGCGATGTAAGGGCCATAGAACATTTTGCGGATGGTATCACCCCATGCTTTGGCATCTGCTACGGTTTCGGCAGGAATCAAACCATCCTGGTCGGGAGGCAGGTTGATCAAAATGGTAGCACCCAAACCAACTGAACGGTAGAAAGCCTCGATACGCTCCTCCATTGACATTGGAATCTGAGGACCGTGCCAGAACCAGCCGCCGTGGTTAAAGATGTCGGCTGTAGGTGTTTCAACGTTTCTCCAGAATTTACCGTAAGGATGTCCGGATACTTTGGCAGTCTCCAACAGACCGTATTCGTTCGGGCCATCGGTTGCAGGTACCAATTCTACTGCACGAGAACCATTTGTGCTGTCCTTGGTGAATACTGCGTTCCAAGAAGGGTACAGTGCAGTGCTCTTTTCATTACCCGGGGTACGGATATCAGGACCGGTCATGATACACTCCGGTTGCAGTTTGCGGATGATGGCAGTCACTGAGTCGCAGTTCATGTTGTCGCTCCAGTGGTCCATCCAAACCTGGTAAATCGGGCCGTAATTGGTCATCAATTCGGTGATCTGGTCCATATCCAACTGGCAGAACTCTCTGAGGAAGGTTGAGTCCTGGAGTCTAACTCTGACAAGGCTGTCCCATTTTTTACCCCAGGTTACCTTGTCGTCGGTAGGATGGAAAGCTGCATGTGCATTGAAATAGGGTGAAAAATAGAGACCCGGTTTCAAACCATGACGGCGGCAGGCTTCAACAAAATCTTTGACAAGGTCGCCTTTCCCGTCTTTCCATGGCGAGTTGCTGATGTTGTAATCGGTGGTTTTGGTCGGCCATAAGCAAAATCCGTCCTCGTGGCGTGCAGTCAGGATGGCGTATTTTGCTCCCATATCTTTGGCTGTCTGCATCCATTGATCGAGATCGATCTTGGTGGGATTGAACACCGATACCGATGCAGAACCATCACCATGTTCGGCTCCTGTGTAGGTGTTGGTTGTGAAATGGAAAAAAGCACCGATTTCATTGTCCATGAATTCGAGTTGAAGCGCCGAAGGAGTGGTCAGTTCGACATCTTTCTTGCTTTGGCCCGTACAGCTGGCCAATGCCAGCAACGCGAGTAGCGGAAGTAGTTTTCTGGTCATTTTTCGGTTTTAAATCAAATGGTTATAGATAATGAACAGTGTTGTTACAATGGTGAATCATGTTTGGGTGTTGCGGGCAAATCGCACTGTGTTTGGTGTCACTTGAGTTTTATTGAGACGATCCGTCAATGAAAAATGTCTTCTAAAGCCCTTGGCGGGAGTCTTCTTAATAAAATTCTTTTCTGCTAATGTCATAGTAAAAAAGAATTTGCGTTACAAATGTAAGAAAATCTTTGAAAGTTTAAGGCTTTTTATCGGACGGTACCCGTTTTCAACATATTGCCTTCATGTTGAATTCGCATTACATCTAAAATTATGGAATGATGAATGAAGTTTACCATATATCCACACAATAAAAGCCCCGGATTATTCGGGGCTTTTATTGTGAGATGTATGATCAGAAAATCTTTTTTTGGTTGATGGTGGTTTAGTTTCGTTGGAACCGATAAGTGATGTCTTGCATCGTGCCATCAGCGCCAATTCGGTAAAGACGTTGATTGGTAGTCAGTGCTTTCAACCCACCCAACCTTTCAATGTATGGTCCCAGTTTGATGTATTCGAAACCTTCCAGTGAGAAGCTTTGTGGCAACTGTTGACGACCCGAATACCACCCTACCTTGACTGGCGTTGTCTGTTGCCGATGCAGGAAGCGGGCAATACGCCCCACCTCTTGGGGATCACCGTCTCCGCCCATCAGGCAGACACAGGTGACAGCTCCCCGATACCGTTCCAAAAGTGCTGTCAGCGCCTCTTCTGTCAATGGTTCGCCGATATCTTCCCGTAGCTGCGGACTGTGACAGCCCGGACAACGGTTCGGACAGCCGGAGATTGAAATAGCCAGCGTCACCTCATCGGGAATCTCCTGAAAAACGATGTCGTATCCGGCAAATTTAAGCATGACCGTAGTAGCGTTTTGCGGCTTCTGCCTGACGGCTCTGCGAGAAGTTGCTGACCCGTTTCATGTAACCGATTACGCGAGTAAGATAATCGACGTTTTTGCTTTGACATTTGGGGCAGGCCTTCAGATAACGTTTGTCGATGTGTCCGCAGTCGTTGCAGACTGTATTGGGGATGTTGTATGTGAAATAGTTGCAACCCTCTTGTGCAGCCACGCGTAACAGCTGACGGTATTGAGGCTGGCTCAAATGCTCTTCCAGATTCATGTGCAGGGCCGAGCCTCCGGTCAAGTGCTCGATATATTTGCGGCCGTGCAACCTGAATTTGTCGATAATGGTCAGTGAAGGATCCTCTACACGATAGAAGTAGCTGTTGTAGCAGTCGCGAGGTACGACATATCCATCTTCGCGATCCCATTTGGCATGTTTCACGCCCACATTCTCGGCCGGAATCATCTCGCAGTTGAACATAACCCCTTTGGTGCGGTACTTTTTGTTGTAACGTTCGATCAGGCCCAATACATTCTGCACAAATTCAGTATAGCGAGGATTGTCATTGATCTCGATACCAAGCGATTCAGCTGCTTCGACCAGACCGTTTACACCGATGGTGAGGTACTGACGATCCATGTTGATATAACCGGCATTGAACAGAGGCAACATCCCTTTGTTATAAAGATCCTTGAGATTCTCATTGTAGGCCATCTGTACTTTGTGTACCAGATCGATCACCCCTTCGAGGAAGGTGAGATAAGGAATACCCGTGTTGGTGGCATGTTGGATACAACGGTTGAGGTTAATGGTCAATACGCTTTTCGAACCGGTCGATACACCACCAGCACCTAACGTATAGCTGAATCCATTGTCTTGGATCTCATTGCGCAGACGGCAACAGCTGCTCAAAGAGTCGGCATTGTCACTCATGTAGGTGAAGAACGAGTGTCCTTCAGCATACATCTCGGCAGTGAAATCACCGTAGCTTTGATCCATTACATCACCATCTTTTGACAATAGTGCCATCGTCTCAACCGGGAAGGTGAGCACGGTTTTGGTACGTTCGGCATTGAACCACTTCATGAAACGGCGTTGGAGCCAATCGAGAGAATTCCAGTCGGGTTTTTCACCGTCGGGGAAGACGAAATCACCGAACAGACTCTCGAAATAGTATTTGTCGTAGTAGGCGATGTTCCAAAAGACAGCCTGGAAGTTGCGGGCTCCGGTGGGTTGGTTGATCGAATAGACAATCTGTTCGAAACAGTCGGTGATCACCTTGTCTAGTGTGCGTTGTTTTTTAGAGAGATCGACCACCTTGTCGGCATGCAGGTAGTAGTCGGTACCATACTCTTTGCCGATGAAGTAGTTGAGGTACATCAAGAACTCAGGTGTCGCACAAGCTCCGCTCAACATGCTCGATACCATGAATACCATGTTGATGAAACCGCCGCAGAACGATTTGAGGTTGGTCGGCCGGGTCGAGTTGCCGCCGATTGAGAGCGTACCGTTGAGCAGCCAAGGGTACATCGTGATGCTGGCACAGTAGTTGGCCAGGCTCGTCTCGTCATTCTTATAAATGAAGTGGCGGTTGAGCAGGTCCATGTATTTGTCGGCAACCTCTTTGCCATACATCATTTTAATTTTGTCCGTGAGTAACTTGCGGTTCAAACGGATAAAATTCGACTTGGGTAGCTCCCCGATCAGAGTCGCGATATTTTTGTTTTCGACATTGGCATTGGCGTCGTATTTACTGCCGGTTGCCGGGTTCGAAGCGTTGCAGTAGTCGATCAAAAAGGCCAGCTTGTCGCGTACCTCCCGATCTTCGAGGTGCTTTTGGCGATAAAGCATGAATGATTTGGCCACACTGAAGTATTGTTCAGCCATTAAGGCAACCTCTACCTGGTTCTGAATCTCCTCGACGGTCGTGCCGTTCGAAATGCTGAGCCGTGAAAGGATACCGGTTAAGGTCTCTTGGGTGGCAAAGCCCCCCACCGAGAGAAAAGCTTTTGAAATAGCACTCTTGATCTTCTCAATCGAGAAGGCTTCTCGTTTTCCGTCACGTTTGGTAATGTAGATCTCTGTATTCATCTCGGTATATATTTTTATTGTGTTTGTTCAGTTCTGTGCGGAACCAGCGTGAAAACAGCGACAAACAGATCAATACAGACCAGACGGAATGATCGTAGGACGGTATAAATTCTGTGGCTTTTTCACCCGAAAGCTCCGTGAATGCAAGCGCAGGCAGGTCTTCTGACTTGTTCCGGAGAGTACGCCTTCCCATCGCCAAAGCGACAGTGGCCAAAGAGCTACCCTCCACAAAAAAGGAACTTACAGCTACGGGGATAGTTCCTGACTTTCACAGGATTCCCTTTTAATCCGTCTCCACAAGAAAAGGATGACCGGAACCTTTCGCCTGGATAAAAGTAGTACAAACTTCACGCATCTTCCGGTTCCCGAAACGAAAGTTATCAACATCTTATTTACGTCCCGATCGGGACCTGTCAGTGAACCTTCTCTAACCCCTTGTCCTGCCTCAATTTTCATCATGAGGGTGTCGATAAAGAAAAATCGAAAGGTGACTTCTCGGGTAAGGCGATATGAAAAAAGGAGGGTGGAAAAATTGATTTGCGGATCTTTTCTGCCTCATCGTTTCGGGGAAAAGATGTCGTGACCTGTTGAAAAAATCGTATCTTTGACTGATTATCAACCGCTGTGTGTCAAATTGTACACATTGGATTTATGCGGTAAAATCGATTAACCGCCTTAGGTGTTTAACGCTATTTGTAGAAAATCTTAGTACAAAACCGATAAATGATGAAAACCATGTTCAGACAAGCCGTGGCGCTGCTCAGCGGCGCACTGCTGTTGCCGCTTGCCGGTTGTTCCGAAAAGGCCGGCAATGACGTACCCCAACAGGAGCTGACCCAGTATGTTCGTCCGCTGGTGGGAACCGCCGGATTCGGTAATACCTACCCCGGCGCACAGATCCCATTCGGCGGGATTCAGATGAGCCCCGATACCGATTTCGATGATTATGATGTAGCGGCCGGCTATAAATATGATCATCCGACCCTGCTCGGATTCAGTCTGACTCACCTGAGCGGTACCGGTATCCCGGATTTGGGGGATTTCCTCTTTATGCCGGGTGTAGGCGAGATCAAATTTGAATCGGGAACTCACGAAGATCCCGATGCAGGTTATCGGTCACGCTTTTCGCATGACCGCGAATGGGCTTCACCGAACTACTATGGGGTCGATCTGCTCGACTACGGTACCAAAGCTGAAATGACCTCGGGTGTACGGGCCGGTATTTTCAAATTTACCTTCCCGCAAAGCGATAGCTCCTTTGTGCTGATTGACCTGCAACATACTCTCTATTGGGATTGTGTATGGGCCAATATCCGTCTGGTGAACGATTCGACCATTGTCGGCTCACGGCTCGTGCACGGTTGGGGACCGGAACGGCATGTCTATTTTGCCGCTACTTTCTCGAAACCGTTCAAAGAGGTGGGCTTTATGCAGGATGGCGGTCCGGTGATCTACAACACCAAACGGTTCCGCAGCAGTCTCGAAGCATGGGGTAAGGATATCAAGGCCTGGATGACCTTCAATACCACTGAGGGGGAACCGATTTATGTGAAAACTGCGGTTTCTGGAGTCAGTACGGCCGGAGCTCTTGAAAATCTGAAAGAGCTGGATGGCGAAACATTCGAATCTCTCCACAAAAAAGGTGTCGCCTTGTGGAATGAACAGTTGAATAAATTCCATATTGAGGCTTCACAGACCGATAAGGAGACATTCTACACAGCTGTTTATCGTACTTTCCAGCATCCGTTCGTATTTGAGGATGCCGACGGCTCGTTCCGCGGATTGGATCAGAATATTGCCAAATCCGATGGATTCACCAATCTGAGCACCTTCTCGCTGTGGGATACCTATCGGGCCCTGCATCCGCTCTTCTGTCTGGTACAGCCCAAAGTGAATGCCGACATTGCCAACTCGATGCTGGCCCACTACGACAAGAGTGTCGAGCACATGCTGCCGATCTGGTCGTTCTATGGCAATGAGACGTGGTGCATGATCGGTTACCATGCGGTATCGGTATTGGCCGATATGATTGTCAAGGGAATTCCCGGTTTTGATTACGAGCGGGCATTCGAAGCGATGAAGACCACAGCGATGAATCCTCACTATGATTGCCTTCCGGAGTATGATTCCCTCGGTTGGGTGCCGTTCGATCGCGAGAAAGAGTCTGTCTCTAAAACCCTGGAGTATGCCTATGACGATTACTGCATCGCCCAGGCTGCCAAAAAATTGGGGAAAATGGAGGATTACGAATATTTCCTCAACCGTTCGTTGTCCTATCAGAATCTGATCGATCCCGAAACCAAATATATGCGCGGCCGGGATTTCAACGGTCAGTGGCGTACACCGTTCGCTCCGATTGCTTATCAGGGTCCCGGTTCAGTCCATGGCTGGGGTGATATTACTGAAGGATTTACCATGCAGTACACCTGGTATGTGCCTCACGATGTACAGGGTTACATCAATGAAGCAGGACGCGAGCTGTTCGAAGCCCGTCTCGATTCGCTTTTTGTGATCGAAATGGATGAGAATATACCCGGTGCTCACGACATTTGGGGCCGTATCGGTGGCTATTGGCACGGTAATGAGCCTTGTCATCAAGTGACATACTTGTATAACTATCTTAAACGGCCCTGGGAGTGTCAGCGTTGGGTACGTTATGTGATCGACAACTTCTACGGTAATGAACCGGGATCATTGAGCGGAAATGATGATTGCGGGCAGATGTCGGCTTGGTACATTTTCAACTGTATGGGCTTCTACCCGACCGCTCCGTCAAGCAATATCTACAACATCGGTTCACCGGCTCTGGCTGCAGTGACGATGTATCTTGACAACGGCAAACAGGTGAAGGTGACCACAGAAAACTGGTCCAAAGAGAATGTCTATGTTGAAAAGATGTTGCTCAACGGTAAAGAGTACGACAAATCTTACATCACTTACGACGATATTCGCAATGGTGCCGACATTCACTTTGTAATGAGTGCGACCCCGAACAAACAGCGTGCGGTGTCGGATGAAAGCGTTCCGCCTTCGTTGTCCAAAGTGGGTGAGACGTTACGTTACCACAAAAAATAGTAGATTCGGCAGTTAACGGCTAAGAGTTGCTCTGTGCCTCGTTGTTTTTCCATGTATTAGAGCAGCGATTGGGAGCCTCCGGATATGCTGCTAAGAATGATTTGAGTCGGCAGGAGAATTACTCCTGCCGACTTTTTTATATGATTAGGATTGGTGGACCGAGTTGGGATCCTTTCCGGTCGTTTTGATTGTGTACGTGAATGGGCGTAGAGCGGAGTTGGTGAGCGGTATTTCCTAATTCGGGAAAAGAGTGCCGGAGTGATTTCCGTTGAGGGAATGTGTTCGGATGAGTAGGTGAAGGACTGGAAATTTCAACAGGTGAAATCGTTGCGTTTTTCGGGGATATTTTGCTAATTTTGTGGACATTTGTTTGACGAATTGCAGAGACGTCCAAATAAAAGAATTTTGTACAGATTTACCCGGTTCCTATTGGTGTAGTTTAATAATAAATAGCTAATTCACAGACTAATGGGAAGGAGCGGTTTGAGAAACCTTCGGGAAAATATGTTCTGAAATAGCGTTTCTTAAATTGTATGAATCTCTTTTGTGTCGGGCCTCTGCTGCCATTAATGAATTATGTCCTCATCTTCCGTCTCGTCGTCGCGTTCTCGTAAACGCCGAATTGTTCTGTTTACCCTGTTTGGTGTGGCTGTGGGAGTCAGCGTAACTATCGCTTTGAACCGGGTCTATAGGAAGACCTCGACCAACGAATACTGTATGTCATGCCATGTGCATGAAGATGCAGATAAAAGTTGGCAATACTCTGTCCATCACCATTCGAAAAGTGGTGTGGTGACCGATTGTGCAGCCTGCCATCTTCCACCGAAAGGCACCGCCGCACACTTCTTTACGAAATTGAGGATGGGGGTGAAAGATATTTGGGGCTATCTTACCAAAGATCCGGCAGAGATCGACTGGGAGGCCAAAAGCCAATTAGAGCACGCTCAAACCATTGTATATAACGAGTCTTGTAAGGAGTGCCATCAGGAGCTTTTCCCTTCTCGGATCACTGACGAAGGGCTGAAAGCGCACCTCTATTATGAAAATAACGAAGAACGCCTCGGTCTGCAGTGTATCAGTTGTCACCTTGATGCTGGGCACTATGATCCCAATTATAGCCATGCCCGTATGGAAGGGGTGCCTCAATCTACCCAAACCGGAGAAGTGTTTGCATCCGCTACGCCAATTACCGGTTTCGAAAGTTTTACGGAGCAGATTCCCGGTACGCATGTCTCCTTTAATATGAAGGCGATTCCAGGCGGTTCGTTCCTGATGGGTAGTCCCGAAGATGAGCCCTTCCGACAGGATGATGAGGGACCGGTACGTAAAGTGACGTTGTCGCCCTTCTTTATCGGCGAGGCAGAGGTGACTTGGGATATGTATTGGGCGTTTTATGCAGAAACGATGTCTGAGGGACGTATCCCCCCATCGGAAGTCTTTGCCAACAACAGTTCCGATCCGGCTGTCGATGCGATCAGTGGACCGACTCCCCCGTTCGGTATTCCCGATCAGGGTTGGGGTGGTGGCGACCGACCGGCCATTACGATGACCCACTATGCGGCTGAAACCTTCTGCCAGTGGTTGTCGAAAAAAACAGGCAAACATTATCGTCTGCCGACCGAGGCTGAGTGGGAATACGCTACGCGTGGTGGTACGCAGACACCCTACTTCTTCCCCGGTGATCCGAAACAGCTGTCAAATGAAGGATTCTGGCGTAAAATCTTTAAAGCCGATACAGCACAGATCGCCCGTTATGCGGTTTATGCGAACGACAGCAAGAATCGAACGGAAGAGCCGTCAGCAGTTCAGGCCAATCCATACGGTTTGAAAAATACGGTTGGAAACGTTATGGAGTATTGTTCCGATTGGTATGCTCCCGATGCCTACCAACAGCTTGAAGAGGGGGCAGTTGATCCGAAAGGTCCGGCCAAGGGCACTGAACATGTGGTGCGCGGAGGTTCCTTTAGTGATGACGCTTCGTTGTTACGTTCGGCTGCGCGTTCACATACTCGTCATGATGAATGGCTCAAAACTGATCCGCAACAGCCGAAAAGTATCTGGTGGTATTCAGATATTAAGCCGATCGGTTTCCGCGTAGTGTGTGAATACGATGCCACGGCAGCCGAAACAGCTGTGGATAGTGTACAAAAGGCGACTGCTCCCGGAAAATAGTCATCTGTTTACCCTAAATTTTAACCATTCAATCTGCCTGTTAAACAGGGGATGCAGCAATCTGTAAAAGATCGCAGCAGAAAGTTATGGCGCTCATATCGGGCGTGTTTGATGGGGCAATGATGGGATATATAGAATAATGTCAAATAGAGGAATACTTATTCCTAATTGGCAGTACACTTTATGGATGGGGCAACAAAGTGATTCTAAAGTAATCTGGTTGTTGCTGAATATAAAGAATAGCAATTAAAGGTAAGTCGATCCGGCTCAGAGCAAATTTTATTTACTCTTGTCAGACAATCAATAACAGTTAAAAAAATGCTCAAACAACTGGCTGGTCAAACGGCAATTTATGGTATTAGCAGTATCGTATCGCGTTTGCTGAACTATCTGTTGACCCCTTTCCTGACCCGTATTATGACGACGGGTGAGTATGGGGTAATCACCGATATGTATGCGTTGATCCCCTTTGCTATGGTGGTACTGACCATGGGAATGGAGACCGGCTACTTCCGTTTTGCCGGAAAGGCAGAGAACATCCAGGAACGACGTCGGGTCTTCTCAACCACCTGGGGGGCTGTCAGTGCATTGGCTATTCTCTTTGCTGCGGCTGCATTCCTCTTTACACCCGAGTTGTCGCAAGCAATGGGATATGTCGACTATCCGTCGTATATCCAAATTGTGGCGTTGATTATCGCATTGGATGTGATTACGGCGATACCCTATGCCCGTTTGCGACAAGAGAATAAAGCTAAGCTTTTTGTCGTTCTGCGCACCTTCTCTGTACTGCTGAATGTGGTACTGGTGATCTTTTTATATTCGGCTTTGCCGCACCTGGCTGCTAATGGTGGTTGGTGGGCCTCTCTGTATGACCCCGATTATGGTGCCGGGTATTATCTGGTTGCCAATCTGATTACCAGTTTTGTGACCCTGTTGCTGCTCTTCCCCTCCTATCGGGATTGTGTGCCGAAAATCGACTGGAAACTGTTACGAACCATCTTTATCTATTCGTTCCCATTGTTGGTCAGTGGTGTGGCCGGTGTGGCCAACCAGTTTATCGATCGCCAAATGATCAAATACCTGATGCCAGCTGACGAAGCGATGGACGCATTGGGTATATATGGTGCCGTTGCCAAATTGGGTGTGATTCTGCTGCTGTTTATCCAGATGTATCGTTATGCTGCAGAACCTTTCTTCTTGGCCAATTTCAAAAAAGAGGACTTTCTGCGGGCCAATGCTGAAGCACTGAAATTTTTTACGATTGCTTCGGTGGGGATCTTTTTGCTGATCATGCTCTTTGTCGATCTGTTTGCGCTCTTCGTGGGACCTGCCTTCCGACAAGGTATGTTTATTCTGCCCTTGATTCTGCTGGCCAATATTTTTTCTGGCATGACGCTGAACCTCAATTTTTGGTACAAACAGACTGGCGAAACCCGTTATGCAATCTGGATCACCGGAACAGGATTTGTCTTTACGGCACTGTTGAATATCTGGTTGGTTCCGGCGTTGGGTTATGTGGGTGCGGCCTGGGGACGCTTCGGATGTGAAGCAGTGATGCTCGCTTTGAGCTATTGGCTCAATACCCGGCACTATCCTACTCCGTATGATGTGCGCCGGATCGGTGCATATTTCCTGTTGGGTGGTGTGCTGTACGGTCTCTCCTATTTGACCGGATTGTTGCCTGCCGTGCCGAAATATTTGTTAAATTTGGGCATGTTGGCTGCATTTTTTGTAGTCGCCGTCCGTTGGGAGCATATTGATGTGAAAGGTCTCGTGCGGTCGGTTTTAAGAAGACGCTAATCATGAAAGTAAAAGTAATCAATCGGTCGGCTTACGACCTTCCTCAGTATGAAACCGCACTCGCTGCAGGTCTGGATGTGCGGGCAAATATTACCGAAAGTATCACCTTAGGTCCACTGGAACGTACACTGGTCCCGACAGGCCTTTTTATCGAGTTGCCCGAAGGATATGAGATGCAGGTGCGTCCACGTAGCGGTTTGGCTGCCAAACATGGCCTCTCGTTGGTTAATGCACCGGGAACGATCGATGCGGATTATCGGGGAGAGATCAAGGTGATTTTGGTTAACTTGTCGAATACCCCCTATGAGTTGAAGCCAGGAGAAAGGGTTGCCCAATTGGTGGTATCACAGTTCACCCGTGTTGAATGGGAACCGGTCGAGGAGTTAGGTGAGACTGAACGCGGTGCTGGCGGATTTGGCTCTACCGGTGTAAAATAGGAATAGGCTTACGAGCGTTTAATGGGATTCCTCTGCAACTTGTGAATTATACGCAAGAAGGGCATAGTCCAAATGAAAAATCAGAACTGCGGTTTGATTTAGACTGTAAATAAATTAAGTGAGATGTTCTCCATCTTCCTTTTTGTGTTCGCTTTCATTGGAGCTATGTATGAAGCCCTGTTTGAACGGTAGGATCGGTGATCTTTGTGGAAAACCGATATCAGTCTTGTAATTGTTGTGTGACCGTTTGTCTTAATAAAATTGTATAGTCAACAAAATGCAGTTCAAAGATGTGATCGGACAGCAGGAGGTGAAGCAGAAGCTCATCAGTAGCGTGGAACGCGGCCGGGTAAGCCATGCACAGCTCTTTGTCGGAGATGAGGGTGTCGGTGCATTGCCGTTGGCGATTGCCTATGCGCAGTACCTGAACTGTCCTCATCGCCATGACGGTGATTCGTGTGGGGTGTGTCCCTCTTGTTATCAGATTGGTCAGTTGGCCCATCCCGATCTGCATTTTGTATTCCCTGTCAATACTCCTAAGGGGAAAAGTTCCTCTGAAAAACCGACCAGCAGCCGTTTTATGCCGCAGTGGCGTGAATTGGTCTCCTCAACTGGAGGCTATTTTAATGAGCAGATGTGGTATGAGGCTCTGGAAATTGATAACAAACAGGGAAATATCAGCACCTTTGAGGCGGATGAGATCATCCGTGCCTTGTCGTTCAAATCGTTTGAATCGGAGTACAAAATTGTGCTGATTTGGCTGCCCGAACGGATGAATATCCCGGCAGCCAATAAATTGCTCAAAATTCTGGAGGAACCATGGGACAAGACGCTCTTTTTGATGGTCAGTCAGTCTCCGGATAAACTGCTTCCGACCATCATCTCCCGGACCCAAGGAATTACCATTCCCGCAATTGAGCAGGCCGATCTGGCGGCATGGTTGATGTCGCATAAAAATCTTACAGAGGCTGATGCCGATAAGATAGCTCGTCTCTCCCGAGGCAACTTATTGGAGGCAGATCGATGTCTGCAGGCAATCTCCTCCGGTGCCGGAAATGAGGCGTTCGATCTTTTCGTTAAACTGATGCGGCTCAGTTATGAGAATCGGCATATGGAGTTGTTGGAGTGGGCCGAAACCGTGGCTGCAATGGGTCGCGAAGAGCAAAAAAGGTTGATGTCCAACTCGATTCGGCTGATTCGGGATAGTTATATGATGACGGCTGGTGTTCCTGAGATCTCTTATCTGTTTGGAAAGGAGTACGAGTTCTGTAAAAAATTTGCACCGTATGTCAATAACAGCAATGTGGAGCAGTTGATTGCTGAAATGGAGCTGGTAATCCGACAGGTGGGACAGAACGGTAATCCCAAATTGATCTTTCCCCATTTTGCATTGACGGTGAGTAAATTGATCGGTCCGTTGAAGTGATGGCACGTGCGGTATTGCTGACAGGAGGAAATTTGGGTGAGGTCGCGCAAATGCTTGCTACGGCTCGTCGTAAACTGATTGATCGGGCCGGTGTGGAGTTGGCTGCTTCAACGGTCTATGAGTCTGAACCATGGGGATTCGATGCCCCTGAACGTTTCCTGAATCAGGTCTTAGTACTGGATACGCCGCTTGATCCCGAGCAACTGCTTGACTGTTGTCAACAGATTGAAATCGAGGGAGGGCGTGTGCGTGCTCAGTCGCAAGCACAGGGTTTGGAGAAAGAGTGTGGATCAGTGGTTTCGGAAAAACAGAATGCTCCTTTGCGCCAATATTGTTCCAGAAGTCTGGATATTGATATTCTTTTCTATGAAGATCAGGAAATCGATACTCCACGATTACAGGTGCCCCATCCGTTATTGCATCAACGTGGATTTGTGTTGCGTCCGCTGGCGGAGGTATTGCCCGATTGGATACATCCCGTTTTGCATAAAACAGTAAAACAGCTGCTCGATGAACTGAAAGAGTAGAAAGAGCAGTCGGAATACGCTTTGGTGTTGGGATCAGCCCGCTATGTGTTTTGTAAGGGAGAGAAATAGCGGGTTAAAAGCACACTATTTGTCTAAAGCCAACAATACTTGATAGTGTAAACTACTAAATGATGCGGCGGGTCCGAGCATCCGCACGTAAGGACATCGAGCCGAAATCTACCCCCTCCAACAGAACTGCACCAGGATGTTTGCCCACCTCGAAGCTTCCTGCCCAATCGGCGATACCGAGGGCTTCAGCCCCATTTTGTGTAGCCCAGCGGATCCTCTCGTGCAACGGGATCTCCGGTAACAGTTTCAACTCTTCGACCAGTGATAGGCTTTCGTTGGAGGCCAGACTATCGGTGCCGAGAGCGATGCGTACCCCTTTATTCATTAGCAGTGTTGCGGGCGGATGCGCCCCTTCAATGTAATCATTCGAGCGGGGGCATACTACCCAGGTGATATCGCCCGGCGCGAAATATGCCTCCATGCGTTCTACAATGGACTCGTCAACAAAAGTGTTGTGGATCAGTAAAATCCGTTTGTTTGAGGGGATGGAGGCCATGATGCGTTCAGCTGGAGAGCCATAATGGGCGAAATCGATGGTTACTCCCATTCGTTGGTTACGGTCGTGTAGGGTTCCACATCCGAAAAAGAGCTCTGTTTCGGCTTTACTCTCCATGAAATGGATCGAAAGCGAATCTCCCCGTTGTGCCAAATCCCGGAATGGGGCATCTTGCAACGAATAGGTAGCATGAGGTGTTGGAGAGCATCTGAGACCGATTTGTGAGGCCTTATCTACAACACGGTCCATGGTTGAAAAATCGGTGCACCGCAGGCCGAAATACTCAATAAAATTGTGGTAATGGATTTTACTCTTAAGTTTGATGTCGAATGTAGAATCCCCGTTGCAAATGTCTCCGACAGCTGTAATTCCCTCCTGGAACATTTTGGTATCCCAATACCGTACAGCCGCTAATCGCTCTTCAGGCGTGGCTTCATGACGGACACGAGCCATGCCGTCAGCAAAGCCCGCAAAACCGCTGTGACGGGCGATTTTGCCCCGTAAATAGGAGAGTTCACCATGGCAATGGGCATTGACCAGTCCCGGGATGAGAATGCCGTTGAAAAATTCAACCCCCTCGCAGGAGTCGATGGTTTCCCGTGTCGTGATCTCAACCACCCGTCCCTCAGCGTCGAACGAGAGTATCGCCGAGCGTAGAAACCCCTGTGGTGTCCAAAGCAAATGGGAGGAAATCTTTCGTAAGGGTGTCATATTGGTGTGGGGGGATAAGTGGCAGATTATAGAGGAACCGGGCTTGGATGGAGTCACGGATCTGTTCTTGAGTCGGATACCGGGTTATGCGTAGAGAGTCAATGGTCACTTTGGTCGTATATTGCTGGTTTTCCCGAAGTGTCGTATAGGCTGGATAAACATTTAACCATTGTGGCCCTTTGCCCTCTTTGACAATGAGCGTAGCAGATTCGGAATTTATGGTCCCTTTGGTATAACTACGATACAGGTAGTCACCTTTTTTACCATCCTGATCCGTAAGACATTGCATATATTGCACATACGGATTTTGGTCTGTAGAATCAATATGGCAGATCCATTCAATTTTGTACTTCCCTGCTTCGACAGGAATTTTGATGGCGGGTGAGTCTTGCGCACGGCTCAGCCGAGAGTAACGTTGGGATTCCAAAGCACTGTACACCTCTTTTTTGTAAAGCTCCGATGCAATACGATTCAAGGTGTCACGGCGTGCGACAGCTTGAAACGTTGGTCTGCCTTTGGCATCCAAGGTGTCGAGAGCCGCCTGTAGAACATCGCTGAATTTTAGACTTTTACGTTTTGTTAGCCCCTCGATGGTGTACATGAAATCTTCAGGAGTGTAACCGTAATGTTCGAAAATCGGCGTATAGACATCCATAGAATCCTTTTCGAAGGCATAGCTCCCATGCATATCCCAATAGGCGTTGGCCAGATAGAGATCGCCAACAATGGATACCAACGTGGTATCAGGGATGCTTTTGGGCTTATCGCATGAAGTGAATATGGTCAGTATGAGCATCAGACACAAGGCGCCTAAAAGCTTTGGACATGCAATTATGTGGCAGAGTCGTTTCATGGTTAGTCTCTGATTTGGCTGCGAGGAATCATCGACAGCACAGTCAATTTGGAAATTAGGTAACTTACAGCTGTAAATGTTACCACAATAAGTAACAAATCGCTGAGGTGTACTTCGACAGGATAGGTGTCGATTAAGAAGGTTTCGCCCCCGAGCGTGAGAAATCCCCAATGTTGTTGGGCCAAAGAGAGCCCGAGTCCTAAAATCATACCGATTACGGCACCTATACCATAAATCAGCATTCCCTCTGCGACGAAAATCCGGCGTAGCAAAGGAATATCAGCCCCCATGGTTAACAGTGTACGGATATCTTTACGTTTGTCGATAATGAGCATAACCAGCGATCCGATCAGCGAGAAGGAGGCGACAATCAATACCAACAAGATAATGAAGTAGATTCCCCACTTTTCATACATCATGATGCGATAAAATTCGGCTTTCTGTTGGTATCGGGTTAGCACCTCGAATTGATCTCCCAAGAGTGCAGCTACGGCAGGACGGACCGATTCTGGTGAATAACCATCGTCAAGCCGGATGGATAAAGAAGAGGCTTTCCCTTTATTATCGAGCAAATTTTGGGCAAAATCGATCGGTACGATCATGTATTTCCCATCTACCTCAGCCTCGAGGGCAAAGACACCAGATGGGAAAAGAAGCCCTTTGCGATAAAGACTTTGGGGCATCATGAGTGAAAATTTGCCGGAGCGCGGAACGTAAATCGCGATCGGATCGTTGAAGGTGGTACGGATGCCGAGTGTATAGGCGATCCCCTGTCCGACACAAGCTTCTGGCAGTTCTCCGAAGCGTAAGCGATAGTTCCCCTGAGTGATCAGAGTATCGATCGGGACCACCTCTGCAAACAGGGAATCTACACCACGCATAACCCCTATATACTGTCGATCACGATATTCGAACAGAGCATTCTCTTCGAGGCTGAACGACCATTGTGCGACACCTGGAATGGCGCGCAACCGATCTACAGGAATCGAGTCTATGGCAAAGACCTTGCCTTGTGTCGGAGTGACCAGCAGATCGGGGTCGAACGATTTATACATGCTGCGGATCAGCCCCTCGAAGCCATTGAATACCGACAGCAAAATCACCATAGCCGCTACCGGGATAGCCACTGCCAAAGCACTCACACCGGCAATGATGTTGATCACCGAATGTGATTTTTTGGAGAAGAGATATCTCCGTGCGAAGAGCAGTGTGAGACGGGGCATGGTCTATTTTTTGAGCAGTTTTTCGATTTCGCTGATATATTCGAGCGAATCATCCAGATAAAAGGCCAGTTCGGGCACAATACGCAACTGATTGCGTACTCGAACTCCGAGCGCTTTGCGGATCATCCAATTGTTGTCAGCGAGGGTCTGCATGATCTCTTCGTGCCGTTCGAACGGGAAAATGCTTAGGTAGATTTTTGCTAAAGAAAAGTCAGGACTCATTCTGACACGGGTCACTGAGACCATGGTACCTTTGACTAAAGAGGCCGCCTCCTTGCTAAGGATGTCACTGATGTCGCGCAAAATCTGTCTGCCGATCTTCTGTTGGCGTGTCGATTCAATTTCGTTACTCATCGCTTTGCGAATTTATGTAGATCAATCGACGGTCAGGCCGCGATTGTCCAGCGTTCTTATCAATTAAAAATGGACGTTCAAGTTGATTGACTTATGAATCATCATGTGCGTCCTTATATTATGAGTTTTGCCGTTTATTACTTATTTCAGCGATTTTTGTTGCCATGCTGCTTTGTCTCTGGATTGTTCCCTTTCGGCTCTTACCCATTTTGCTGTGGCGGTTACCGCATTTTGAACAGTTGAGGCAAGTCAGCGTTTGGTGTTCAAAAAGTCCAGAGATGTCAAGCAATATTATTGGGTCGCAATTGAGGAAGTAGTCGGTATCTTCAAGAATGACGTATGTGACAACCCACATTGCGATTGTGCTGAAATCTGCTCTGTCGCTGAAAATAAAGTGGCAGTTGCAGCGCCCGAGGAGGAGGAACCCTGTTCTTCCTTGTTGGTGGCCTCTGAAGCGGGACGGTTTTCTGTTGATTGCCCCTGCTCACTCTGTTGAGACTGGGCAGATCCTTCCGGGGATTTTTCTGTTTCAGAGGTTGATTCAGCTGGTGTTACTTCTCCTTGGTTATCGGGTTGAGCCAATTCTTTGTTCTCCGCTGGTTCCGAAGTCGAAAGACTGTCCGGTACAGTCAGTGTGTCTATAACCGCCGGACGGGTCAAATAGAGTCTTACTGTTTCGATAGTTGTCGAATCCATAGGAATTCGTCCTGTACTATCTTTAGGCAACGTGTTTAGCAAAACGGTATCGGATGGAGTGCGTCCTTTTTCCAATCTACGATTGATACGGCGTATGGTTGAACGGGCATACTGCTGATCCATGCGTAGTTGAGTCGCTTTGCTGGCTGCAGAACGAATGCCTCCCTTACCCAAACGGTAATAAACAGCGGCAAACACATTAATATTGTCGAGCGGTGAACGGTCGGGGTTGCCTTTGTATTTGGTGGGATTCCGCAAAATATCTCCATATCCGAAGCCATAACGGGCCTCTATTGAAAATTCAACACGGCGCTGTGGCCCAAGCAGGAATGCTAAACCGGCACCACCACAGAGTCCGTAATCAAAACGGTTGTCCCGGTTGAGTTGCATGGTGTAAGTTCCGCTTTCAATAACCCCATTGGTCTTAGATTGGCGGGAGTAGGTCGAATTCAGGTTATAGGAGGCCTGTATGCCGAGGTTGATGAAAAAGCGGGCTCTGCGTTGAAAAAGGTAGAAGTGAGGTTGCCAAATCAAAGGTATCTCGATCGAGTTGATTGTCCGGTGATAACTTTCATCCGATCCAAATGACTCATCGTAATTGAACCCTTTTTGCTTGAACAGCAAGTCGATCTCAATACCCCCTACATATTTGGTTTCACTGTAAAATTTGTAGGAGAGTCCGCCAGCGTACAAACCCCATTCGATGCCGGTCTCTTTAGCAGGCTTGAAACGGGCCATACCGCCTCCCCAGCCTCCCATGACACCAATATAATGTTGTGCCGAGAGACTGTCTGCACAAATCAACAGTAACAGACAGAACAGCAATCGGTATATCTTGATGTTTTTACGCATGGTCTCTTGGTCTCTAATCCCTTCCCGGGTTGTATTTTGCTAGCTAATATCCATATCCTGTATTACCATACCCCTGGGTCCCATAACCTTGTGTTCCGTACCCTTGGGTGCCATATCCCTGAGTGCCGTACCCTTGGTTATTGTAGCCATTGGGGGTATTGGAATTGTGGTTGTGCATCTCATCCTGATGACGTTTCGCCCACTCTTCCATCATCTTTTGGCGACGAATCGCCTCAAGTCGGTCAATGCGTTGTTGCATTTTTTCCATCGTCACAGGGGCAAACAGATCGTTCATGTCCACGTCGAACGATAATTCCCAATTCTCTTTGGCCATAATGGCCTCTTTCCCGTCCGGACCTACAAAAAGTTCGACCCGTTCAGGTTGGCGTCGCTCCGGTAATGAACCGCCATCCCATTTGCCGTTCTTATTGAGATCTTCAATCACTTTGATCCGGACCTCTGCTGGATTGATATAGCGGAAATAGTGTTCACCGGTAGTAAGATGCGCTCGTTCCTGAAGGGTGTTATCGGTGGGATCCAATAACTGTACAATATATTCGCTATCAGGATTTTTTCCTTTGATATTGAGAATGATTGTACCGAATTTGTCAGGTGACATAATATCGAACTCGCTGCGTAGCGTGTCGTTTTTCTCCCCATTCATGTTAACGAATGTTTCAGCCGGGATCATGAGTGCATAACGACCTCCCGGTACCCAGTCTGCTTTGAGCCACCATTGACGCAGTTGAACCGTATCCTGTACAAAATGAACAGGGATGCGCTTGGTTTTTCGTGGTTGTTCGTTGTTCGCATTTGACGACGATGTCGTAGTGGAGCGGGAGGTACGGGTATTCCGCGAAGTGCTCGAGGATCCCTCTTCATCGAGAATCTGCTCCAAAACAATTGCGTTGCTGTCCACACTCGAGAGGGGAGCTGTGAAGACAAACTTGATATGCTCTTCCGGATTGACGGAGTTTGCAGGTGTTACATTGACCGCGAAGGGATTCCGTTTGGGAGTATCCTCCTCTTTCTCCTTTTTGCGGGCAGACTGTTTGATTTGGGGTGCTTTCCATCCCAACTTCAGATTGACGGTATCGATTCGCATGCGATAAGCCGTATCTTGTCCATGATAGATGAGACGTCCCTTGAGCGTATCGGGCATCTTTTCGATCTTTGAAAGATCGAACCAAAGTTCCATACTGTCGTGTCGAGGCGTCAAGTATTCCGTTTTGATCAGCGAGGAGTCTATACTGTCGAAACTCAACTCTTCGATTTTGGGGAATGGAGCTGTGAAATAGAGGCTGACCTTATTTTGCAGCGGCCGACTTGAACTGGAATAGGTCTGGCGCTTGTTCGGGGTATCCATGAACATCCGCATTTGAATCTGCGGTTGTGCTTGCAGGTACATGCGCGTCGAATCGAACCAGACGTCAAATGGAGGCATCTGGGCCGGATTATAGGTGCTGTCTAAAAACGCAATGCGATCGACCCCCGGTTCATATTGCTGGTTGCTATTGTTGTCTTCAAAGCCATACACCCGATACGCCATCGGTTTCAGGTTTTCCGTGAGGAAAATTCCATTGGGGAATGAGCGCCCTACTGCCAGCGGCTTCGATTTGAAAATGGTGGAGTCCCGTTCCAATGAGTCTGCCTTCGGGTCGAAAAAGAGCAGGAAAACTTTGCCGACCGTATCATTGGTCTCTGCGTCAACTGTGTAGCCAGACATCATCAGTGAATCGATCTCCTTGCCGGTGGAAAAGACGTAACGTAAACCTGTATATGGGTTTCCTTCGTTGTTGTCAGAGACACTCTGTCCGAAATTGAGCGAGTAGGTCTGATCCGGCAACAGTGTGTCTTGGATGTCTATTTGAATGCCTCGTCCTTTTAAAGTGACGCTCGGCGTTTTTTTCATGAACGGTGATGTGTAAAACTCCTTTTGCTGGTCTTTGAGCTGCACATATTCGTTGAATTCGATATAGACCCGTTTCGATTTGAAATCAATGGTTCCATAAGCCGGAGTCATTGTAATCACAACGGGAGGTAACGAATCTTTCGGACCTCCCTGAGGCATGGTAACCCGTGCACAACGCCACAACCCGGCTGTTGCGAAAAGTCCCACCAAAAAAATATAGATGAAACCTTTGATTAGATGGTAGAATGTACGGTTCATCGTGCCGGATTATTTGCGGAAAACTTGCGAAATCTCTTTACGAGCATCACGCTCCTTGATATACTCCCGTTTGTCGAAACTCTTGCGTCCTTTACCCAAGCCGATTTGGAGCTTGGCCAACCCCCGTTCGTTAATGAACAGTTTGAGACCGACAACGCTCAGCCCTTTGTCTTGCAGCGAACGTTGTAATTTGAGCAACTCTTTGCGATTGAGCAGCAGTTTGCGGTCACGTTTGGGCATGTGGTTGTTGTAGGTGCCCCAGTGATACTCGGAAATGTTCATGCCCCGGACAAACAACTCGCCATTGTTGAAGTAGCAGTAACAATCCGTTAACGACGCTTTGCCCTGCCGTAACGATTTGATCTCGGTGCCGGTCAATACGATACCTGCAATATAGGTGTCGAGGATTTCAAAGTCGTATGTCGCCCGTTTGTTGCGTATCGATATGTTGCGGTAATCTGACATCTTAAAACCGGAATAAGTCGGTGAATGATCACTCGTTCCGCAAAATTAACAAAATAGATTGAATTGCTACCGCCTCTTACTTGTATTGCGGCCGGTTTTGCCAACGCTTATTCCCCTGTTTGTTGTTTTTGCCATTGTTTTTGTTGCCGGTGCGATTGGCAGGGAGATGATTTTTGCGAGCGCGATTGTTGGTTTGAGCTTGTTTGTAGTCGTTACGGGCCGAATTGATCTCCTCTTCAGTTAAAGTGATAACGCCTTGAGACATTTTATGTATATCATTCAGAATGACATCGTTGGGGAGATATTCTTGGTTGTATTCGAACGCTTTTGCCCGCATGTATTTGGCGATGTTGATGGCAATGGCTTTACGTGCCTGCTCGTCGGGAACATTTTTCAGACCTGCCAACATGTGCTCGATATGCTTCCCGTAGTGTTTGTGGGCAATCTTTTTGTTGGGGTATTCGAGCTTGTCCGGTTTGGGTTGTACAGCGTGGCGGTCGGGCATCGGATAGGGGGAATCGACATCCAGCTTGAAATCCGACATAATTAGCAAATGGTCCCACAGCTTGTGTTTAAAGTCGGTTGCATCCCGCAATACGGGGTTGATGTTGCCCATCACTTCAACCACAACCTGAGCCTGCTCATTACGCAAAGCCCGGTCTTCGATGGTGCAGAGGTAATCCACCATTTGGTGAATATGCCGCCCATATTCGGGAAGCATCAGTTTTTTACGTTCAAAGTTGTAGTTTTTGTCCATAAAAGGAATTTGGGTCCGTTTTTTGTTACGGAATACACGCCCATAACGGGTTTGCAATAGGCAAATAACGTTCTGAAAAGGCTTGTCAGTATTCCAGAAGGGCGATTGGGTATGTCGATTAGGGTTAAAGCTAAAGTCGGTGTCAGAACGAAATAAACCGACTCATTTTGGCGAATAATGGAAAATTATCCGTATCTTGGAATTGAAGTTATATAGGCTTCAACGCTCCAGCGACAAATATATGGCAATTTTTTTAATTGCCCAAATACCCTCGCCGCGATGGGTTGAGCAATTTATATAATCAGTATTAAATATTTTATTTTTTAGAGCAATGACAAATGTATTGGTGGTCGATGCGGAACGCGTAATGCGCAGCACACTTAAGGAGAGATTGGAATATGAGGACTACGTAGTCGATACGGCGCAATCCCGTTCCGAGGCCATGGGAAAACTAGAACGAACAATTTTCGATGTCATACTTTGCGACATGTCTTTGCCTGACAAAGAAGCTTTCGATCTACTTACTACCGTGCACAGTGCCTACCTGGGTTTGCCAGTCATTATGCTCTCCAAAAATAAAGGCCTTGATGCCGCAGTAGATTGTATGCGCCGTGGAGCGTATGACTATATCGAGAAACCGATCGACCTGAACAAACTGTTGAGTTCGATTCGGAATTCTATTCAACAACGAAACCAAAATCGTGCCATACCGTTTTCATCGGTGCGAAAATCGTGCGGTAATACTGTTTCCGGTGATTCTACGGAGAAAAATTGCGCTGCCACAGTTGGTAGCGAAGGGAGTGTGGTTGCTAAAGCTGCTGATGAGTCTGGTCATAGTACTACGATGCCAGCAGAGGATCAGGTTGCTACTGTTCCCAATCGTTTGGTGGCAAGACAGCATGTGCATGTGCAACATGATAGCATGGTCGGATCTTCCAAAGGGATGCTCCGAGTAAAGACCATGATTGATAAAGTGGCGTTGTCAGATGCCAGGGTGTTGATTCTTGGGGCCAACGGTACGGGCAAGGAGTTGGTGGCCCATGCACTTCATGCTCAGAGCGGGCGGGCGTCAGGCCCATTTGTTGAGGTAAACTGTGCTGCGATCCCCTCTGAGTTGATCGAGAGTGAACTGTTCGGCCATGAAAAGGGTGCCTTTACTTCGGCTATTCGTCAGAGAAAAGGAAAGTTTGAACAGGCTGACGGAGGAACACTGTTTCTCGATGAGATCGGTGATATGAGTTTGGCAGCTCAAGCCAAAGTGTTGCATGCCTTGCAGGAACATCAGATCTGCCGTGTTGGGAGTGATAAAGAGATTGAAGTCGATGTGCGGGTGATTGCGGCTACCAACAAAGATTTGCGGCAGGAGATTGCCAAAGGGAATTTCCGTGAAGATTTGTATCACCGGTTAAGTGTAATTGTGCTGCGTGTGCCGACCCTTAAAGAGCGGGCAGAGGATATTCCGGAGTTGATTGACTATTTCATTCGGCAGATTTGCGCGGAGTATGGGATAGAACCGAAAGCGATTGCTCCCGAAGCGGTTGCAGAATTGTGTGGGATGGATTGGCCTGGTAATGTCCGTGAATTGCGCAATGTCGTTGAGCGTTTGATCATTCTCAGTGAAGAGTCGATTACGCTGCATGATGTGGAACTGTATGCTGCAGCAACCGTTTAACAGGTTGTTTTGATTAGTGTTATGTTTGGTTTAAGCCGTTTTTGCGTTGATTCCTCTGCACATGATCCTCTTAATGTCTTGTTGATGTAAGGTCGTTTTATTGAAATGATTCGTGTTCGCAGAATCTGGTATCCTATTGGACTGGTGTCATGAATTTGGAACCGATCTCCAACAGCCTATGGGATAGGGCTGATTTTATGTTGTTGTTTGCCTTCTTTTGGTTGATTGAAGGTCTTTTTATTAGGTCTATTGATGGTATGTGCCGTGAAGAGGAAGTCCTCCTGTTCACGGTTTTTTTGTTTGTGATGGGTCGTTATTCTTAAAAATTGGTCCATATTTTCTATCAAAAAGGGTATTTTGGTATTTACGTGTTTGTAATTTATTTTATAAAACTATAATAATATATATTAATAAAATATATTGTTTAGTGCCTGGATTACAGTAAAGGATGAAATTATCAAATATATTGATTTATAGTGTTATATGGATAGTGTTGATAGGAGAAACGATCCTAATGCATAGTCCGAAAAAATGGATGACTCATTCAAATGCCGTACTTGGCGAAGAAGAGTTCGCAGAGTTGTATGATGATTTTTACAGATTATGCGGGTCGATTACTGGTAGAGATAACATGATCTTCATTGTTTGGATTTGGATGCATGTCTTTATCATATCATGTTGGACCCGTTTTCAGCGAAAATATAATATTGATAATTGTGTTTTAATCGTTATCTTTGAATAGAGGTAACGAATGTTAAATGGAACTACATAGTTATGGCTGTATTCGAAGTTGAAGGCGGAACCGTGTTGCATGGCGAAATCACTCCGCAGGGCGCTAAAAATGAGGCCCTACAAATCCTTTGTGCTACACTGCTGACTCCTGAGCGTGTGACGGTGCATAATGTGCCCGCCATTGTCGATGTATTGCAGTTGATCGAGCTGTTGGAGAAGATGGGGGTCGTAGTGACTCATCCGGCAGAAGATACCTATACTTTCGAAGCCCGCGAGATAGACTTTGATTATCTGCAAAGCGATGATTATCGGAAACGTGCTGCTCGTTTGCGTGGATCGGTGATGATTATCGGCCCGCTGTTGGCTCGTTTTGGCGAGGGATATATTCCTAAACCGGGTGGAGATAAAATTGGCCGTCGTCGGCTGGATACCCACTTTATTGGATTCCAAAAGTTGGGTGCCAAGTTCAATTTCGATACGGGAACCAACTTTTACAGTGTGGAAGGCCGGCCGTTGCGAGGAAGTTATATGTTGCTCGATGAGGCATCTGTAACAGGAACGGCCAATATTGTGATGGCAGCGGTGATGGCTGAAGGGACAACGACGATTTATAATGCCGCTTGTGAACCCTATGTGCAGCAGCTTTGTCGGATGTTGAACCGAATGGGAGCCCGTATTTCAGGTATTGCTTCCAATCTGTTGACCATTGAGGGAGTTAAGGAACTGCATGGGACAGAACATACCTTGCTGCCCGATATGATTGAGGTGGGCAGTTTTATCGGCATGGCTGCCATGACTGCCAGTGAGATTACGATCAAGAACGTTTCATTTGAAAATTTGGGGATCATCCCGGCCCAATTTGCCCGTATGGGTATTCATTTTGAGCAGCGGGACGATGATATCTATATTCCGCGTCAGGAACACTACGAAATAGAAAGCTTTATTGATGGGTCGATTATGACGATTGCCGATGCGACATGGCCCGGACTGACTCCGGACTTGCTGTCGGTATTTTTAGTGGTGGCAACTCAAGCTAAAGGCGCTGTGTTGATTCACCAAAAGATGTTTGAGAGCCGTTTGTTCTTTGTGGACAAGTTGATTGATATGGGGGCGCAGATTATTCTTTGTGATCCGCACCGTGCCACTGTGATCGGACACGACCGTAAAGTGCGATTACGGGCGACCCGGATGACCTCTCCGGATATTCGTGCTGGAGTAGCCCTGTTGATCGCTGCCATGTCGGCCGAAGGACGTTCCATCATTCAGAATGTCGAACAGATCGATCGTGGTTATCAAAACATAGATGGCCGTCTCAATGCACTCGGTGCTAAAATCAAACGTTTGGACAATTGTTAATCGTCATAAACCTGGATTTGCCGAATGTCGTTTTAGACTGCGAGGTTTTGACGGGTAAGAGGTAGATTGAGTTTTTGTAAATAACGAGGGCCTGCATTCAATATGCGGGCCCTCGTTTTGTGTTTATAGTAGCGATCAGTAATCTGACCATGTCAATCCTGTGTAAATGAAAGACCGGCCTGTATTCAGGCCGGTCTTTTCTGATTATTTTCAAAAGCTCTGTTATTCGTCTTTGTCAGTATCTGCATATGCTTTGAGCAGTTTCTCTTGAACATCGGATGGAACCTGTTCGTACGACGAGAACTTCATGGAGTATGTTGCACGGCCATTGGTCAACGAGTTCAAGGTGGTCGAATAACGGTACATCTCAGCCAGCGGAACACGGGCAACAAGACGTTCAAAGCCTTTTTCGCTACTCATACCCTCGATCATGGCCCGACGGTTTTGCAGGTCGCTCATCACATCACCCATCTTGTCTGACGGGACGAGGATCTCAACACTGTAAATAGGCTCCATGATTTTCGGACCAGCTTTGCGGAAAGCCTCTTTGAAGGCGTTGCGACCGGCCAGTTTGAACGAAAGCTCATTGGAATCTACCGGGTGCATTTTACCGTCGTAAACGACTACGCGGAGATCTCGAGCATACGATCCGGTCAATGGACCCTCCTCCATCTTCTCCATGATACCTTTGAGGATGGCAGGTAAGAAACGGGCATCGATTGCTCCACCGACGATGGCGCTGTAGAAAATCAATTTACCGCCCCAGTCGAGTGTAACCTCCTCTTTGCTCTTGATGTTGACCTGCAGCTCTTTTCCGTCCACTTTGTATTTCGACGGTTCGGGCATGCCCTCTTGATAAGGTTCAATGACCAGCCATACCTCACCGAATTGTCCGGCACCACCTGACTGTTTTTTGTGTCGGTAGTTTGCCGTCGCAACTTTGGTAATGGTTTCGCGATATGGAATTTTCGGTGCAAAGTACTCGACCTCCATCTTGTTGAGGTTTGCCAACTGCCATTTGAGAATGTTGAGGTGATGTTCGCCCTGCCCTTGCAGAATCGTTTGTTTGAGCTCTTTCGAGTACTCTACCAAGATGGTCGGATCTTCAAAATTAGCTCGGTTAAGCAGTTCGCCTAACTTTTCGTCCTCTCCCGTCTTAACCGCTTTCACAGCTACCCGGAAACGAGGATCCGGGAACCGGATCGGTTCGATCTCAATATTGGAACCCGGAGTCGAGAGGGTCTGATTGGTGCGAGTTCCCTTGAGTTTAACCGTGCAGCCGATGTCACCGGCCATCATTTCAGTTACTTTGATACGATTCTTTCCGGCGACAGCAAACAGTTGAGAAATCTTCTCCTTATTGCCTGTTTTGGAGTTAACCAACTCCATTCCTTCGGTTACTTTACCCGAGATTACACGGAAGTAGGTCACCTCACCCAAATGGGGTTCAACGATATTCTTGAAAATAAAGAGAGCGGTCGGCCCATTGCTGTCGGGTTCGATCTCTTCGCCATCGACAGTCAGGAAATTGGGCGCCTTGAGCGGACCCGGAGCCACATTGATAATAAACTCCATCAGACGTTTTGCACCAATGTCACGTTTGCCAGATGCACAGAAGACGGGAATTACATCGCGTTTGGCCAAGCCCAGTTTCAAACCGGAACGCAATTCGTCTTGCGTGAGGACGCCTTTCTCAAAATAGAGCTCCATAAGAGCCTCGTCATTTTCAGCGGCAGCTTCAGTCAGGATGCGGTTCAGTTCCGTGGCCCGTTCCATCTCTTCGGCCGGAATCTCCATCTCTTCACGAATGCCGGTATCGCCTTTGAATTTGTACATCTTCATCAACAAAACGTCGATGAAAGCATCGAAATTAGGACCAGGATTAACCGGATACTGAACAATCACCGGAGTAACTTGAGAGGCGGCGCGGAGTGATTCGAGCGAATTTTCCCACGAAGCCTTTTCGCTGTCGAGTTGATTGATGACTGCGATGATCGGTTTTTCATGAGCACGTGCATAACGGGCCTGAATTTCGGTTCCAACTTCAAAGCCGTTCTGCGCATTGATCAACATGACGCCGACGTCGGCAACCTTAAAGGCCGAGAAAAGACTCCCACAGAAATCATCTGCTCCCGGGGTGTCAATGATATTGAGTTTGTATCCGTTGTATTCGGCAAATAACAGCGTCGAATAGATCGACCGTTTGTAGATATGTTCGATATCCGTGAAATCTGACAATGTGCTGTCTGTTTCGATCGATCCTCTGCGGTCAATTACTTTGCCGTCAAAAGCCATTGCCTCGGCCAGAGTGGTCTTACCCGCACCCGAGGCGCCGAGTAGGACTACGTTTTTAATCTCGTTGGTTGGATACGTTTTCATTTGGTATAGTTTTAGGTGTTTTCGGTTGTTTAGGTACATCGGCGTGGGGTTGATGGAGTACGAAGGGTTCGTCTATCCACAACGAACGCCGAAGAGGTTCCTTAAATATAAAGAAAAATATCGACAACTCGCAACAAATTGTCGATTTCTCTTGTATGGACGATTAAATAAGATTGTATCCAAAGTGAGGCTGGAAGTGACGGATTTAGGGATAAAAAAATCCCGCAGTTCTTCACTGCGGGATTTTTCAAATATCTGTTTTATCAGATCGGATCGCCGAAATGATAACGTGAGTCGAAATAACGCTCGATTATTTCATAGCCTCTTCGACAGCAACAGCAACAGCAACGGTTGCACCTACCATCGGGTTGTTACCCATACCCAGGAAGCCCATCATCTCAACGTGTGCCGGTACTGATGAACTACCTGCGAACTGTGCGTCTGAGTGCATACGACCCATGGTATCGGTCATACCGTAAGATGCAGGACCTGCAGCCATGTTGTCGGGATGCAAAGTACGGCCAGTACCACCACCTGAAGCTACTGAGAAGTATTTTTTACCCTGCTCAGTGCACTCTTTTTTGTAAGTGCCGGCTACCGGGTGCTGGAAACGGGTCGGGTTGGTTGAGTTACCGGTGATCGATACGTCAACTTTCTCTTTGTGCATGATGGCAACACCCTCACGTACATCGTCAGCACCATAGCAACGTACTTTGGCACGAAGACCTTTTGAATAAGGGGTCTCTTTAACGATGGTCAGCTCACCGGTTGCATAGTCGAACTGAGTCTGTACATAGGTAAAGCCGTTGATACGTGAAATGATCATAGCGGCATCTTTACCCAAACCGTTCAGAATAACACGCAGTGGCTCTTTACGAACCTTGTTGGCCATCTCAGCGATCTTGATTGCACCTTCAGCTGCTGCGAATGACTCGTGACCAGCCAGGAAGGCGAAGCACTGAGTCTCTTCACGGAGCAGACGAGCTGCCAAGTTACCGTGACCCAAACCTACTTTACGGTCATCTGCTACTGAACCCGGGATGCAGAAAGCCTGCAGACCCTCGCCGATAGCCTCAGCTGCCTCAGCTGCAGTTTTGCAGCCTTTTTTGATGGCGATAGCGGCACCGGTTACGTATGCCCATTTAGCATTCTCGAAGCAGATCGGTTGCGTCTCCTCGCACATTTTGTAGGGATCGATCCCTTTGGCCTCGCAGATAGCTTTTGCCTCTTCGAGGTCTTTGATTCCATATTTTGCAAGCGCGGCATTGATCTGGTTAATGCGGCGCTCGTAGCTTTCAAATAAACTAGCCATTATCCTTTCGTTTTTTTAGTTCGGGAAATCGGTTACTCTTTGCGCGGGTCGATGTATTTGACTGCATCGGCGAAACGACCATAAGTGCCTTTGGCTTTAGCAATAGCCTCATTGGCGTCCATGCCTTTTTTGATCATATCCATCATTTTGCCCAGGTGGATGAACTCATAGCCGATCACCTCGTCGTTCTCGTCAAGAGCCATGCGGGTGCAGTAGCCTTCGGCCATCTCCAGGTAACGAGTTCCTTTGGCAACGGTTCCGAACATGGTGCCGACCTGGCTGCGCAGACCTTTACCCAAATCCTCCAAAGAGGCACCGATGGGCAGACCACCTTCTGAGAAGGCTGATTGAGTACGACCGTAAACGATCTGCAGGAAGAGTTCACGCATTGCGGTGTTGATAGCGTCGCATACGAGGTCGGTGTTCAAAGCCTCAAGCAGAGTTTTGCCCGGCAGAATCTCTGATGCCATAGCTGCTGAGTGGGTCATACCTGAGCAACCCAAAGTCTCAACCATTGCCTCCTGAATAATACCGTCTTTTACGTTCAGGGTCAGTTTGCAGGCACCCTGTTGCGGAGCGCACCAACCCACACCGTGCGTCAGACCTGAGATGTCTTTGATCTCTTTTGAACGCACCCATTTCCCCTCTTCGGGAATCGGAGCTGATGGGTGGTTGGCACCCTTCTTTACGCAGCACATCTGCTGCACTTCATGTGTGTAGATCATAACGTTATGTATTTGCGTTAATATGTTGGATTAGTTTGACATAACAAACGTTCACCATGTTGGTCAAATATTGCGGGCGATGGCTGAACCCAGCCAAACCGCCCCGATACCTACGCCTACGCTGCACCATAAGTAAAGAAACATCGGAATCGCGGAGCCGTTGCGCATCATGGCAACACTCTCCAGGGCAAAAGTGGAGAAAGTGGTGAATCCGCCACAAAATCCTATAGTCAGGAAAGCACGTAGATTGGCGCTGAACCAGCCGAACCGTTCGAATAGACCGAAAAGAAGACCGATCAACAAGCACCCGATCAGGTTGACAACCAAGGTGCCGAAAGGGAAAGAAGCGGTCGTACCGTTCTGTACCCAACGGGTAAGTAAGTAACGGGCAATACCTCCGATGAAGCTGCCCGTACCGATGAAGATCAGTGTACGGATCATTGTTTTCAGTTCGGGGTTGTTTGTGCCGTCATTTTCGTTTGATCGGGGCTAACGGATTGTTTGCCGGAAGGCTCCAGTCCGGGTCCGAATTATACATGCTGCAAACAGCGATTGCATAACTTCGTCGTCAGACGGCACTGGGATAGTCGAAGAATAGTGTGTTTTTTGTCTCCGAATTTCCCCTGCAAAGATAGCCTTTTTTGTGAAAAACACGCTTGTGCTACATTAAGAATCTATTTTACAGTGTGCCACAAGTGTATCGAATGTGGTAAAAAAAAAAGGAGTTTTTCTTGATTGGGGGGGAATGGGGTAGTTGAGGTTGGGTTGCTTCTATTCTACTATACTGGTTTACTGGAGAGGATTGGTGAATAGCACACTGTAATGGAATGGTTGCGGAAGTGTAGATATAAGTAGATGTTAAAAAAGGAAGCTCCTAATTTTTAGGAGCTTCCTTGAGGTGATCCCGGAGCGGTTCGAACGCTCGACCCACAGCTTAGAAGGCTGTTGCTCTATCCAACTGAGCTACGGGACCCCTTTAACCGGTGCAAAAATAAGATTTAATTCCTTTATCTCCAAAAGAGTGGGGATCTATCCAAAGAACCATCCCCACAGAATATTGTTTGATTGGGTCTCAAATCTTTCTGACTTTGCATCAGAGAGATTAACGCTGTGGCTCGGTATATTCGGCCAGTTCACGTTCCGTAGCCACTTCGTTGCCGTAATGCTCATCGTGCTGACTCTGATCCAGGCCGACCCGTTCGCTGGCAATGGAGACGCGCATCGGAATCATCTTGTTGGTCAGCCAATACAGGGCATAAGTGACAACAAAAGTGTAGACAAATACGATCACGACAGCCAAGAGGTGTGCAAGAAAACTCTCCCAATGGGTCATGCTGCCGCCATCGTAAACAAACACACCGGTCAGAATGGTTCCGACGATACCGCCGACACCGTGCGTCGGAAAGACATCCAATGCATCGTCGAAGGTTGAGGCTTTGTTTTTCCAGGTGACGGCCATGTTACAGATGATGGTGGTGATGAAGGCAATAAAGATGCTCTCTCCTACCGAAACGTAACCGGCCGATGGGGTGATAGCCACCAATCCAACTACAGCACCGATGGCGGCACCCATAGCCGATGGCTTGCGGCCGCGCAGACAGTCGAATACAACCCAGGTGATCATGGCCATGGCCGATGCGGTGTTGGTGTTGAGGAAAGCACGTACAGCGATCGAGTCGGCAGCCAACGAGGAGCCGGCGTTGAATCCGAACCAGCCTAACCAAAGCATAGCTGCACCCAATAATACAAAGGGGACGTTAGCCGGTTCGTGACGGATTTCGGAGCGGCGTCCCAAGAAAAGTGCTCCAGCCAGGGCTGCAACACCCGATGAGGCGTGAACGACGATTCCTCCGGCAAAGTCGATTACGCCTAACTGTCTGAGGAAGCCGTCCGGATGCCAGGTCCAGTGGGCCAGTGGACAATAAACGAACAGACAGAACAGAACCATGAAAACCATGTAGGCAGAGAAACGTACACGTTCTGCAAATGAGCCGGTGATCAGTGATGGGGTGATGATGGCGAATTTCATCTGGAACAGAGCGTATAAGGCGAGTGGCAATGTTGGAGCCAACATCTCGTTGACATGTCCATCCATCCCATTGAACATGAAAAAGGTTGCCGGGTTGCCGATCAGGTGGCCGATATCATCTCCGAAAGCGAGGCTGAAGCCTACGAATACCCACAATACGCTGACGATACCCATTGCAATAAAGCTTTGGAGCATGGTTGAGATGACGTTTTTCGCACGGACCATACCTCCATAGAAGAAGGATAGTCCTGGAGTCATCATGAGCACGAAGATGGTGGCTGTAATCATCCAGGCGACATTGGCTGCATCGACTTTGGGGTCAAGTCCCCAGAATCCGCCAGCTCCGATTTCCGAATCTATTAGTCCCAGACCGCAAAGAATCAGCAGGGCTACAAAAAAGAAAATCCAGCGTTTTTTGATCATGGTCGTTCAATTTATCGGTTAAACATCTAAAAAATATGTTTTTGATGATTGGGACCCCTTGTTTTGTATGGGGTGTGCTGCAAAAATATATGTTTTTATTTAAATGTGTTATAAAATTATGGGGTTATGTTTGATAAAAACATATTTTTATTGGAATGACCCTATTAAATTCAGGGGGTGCCATAAATTTTATCTGTTTTTTAAGTTTGGATACTGTCGTATCAGGGGAGTGGTGTTGGTAGAGTGGTTTATTGATTTTTTACGATTGTGTGCAGTCAAGTCTGTTCATCAAGGAAAAGCTGGCGCTGAATTTTGTGGGGGGAAGAGAGTAACAGAGGTGATAGAGTTGACAACATCACGAAAGTTGAGGAGTGTGACGCGATTTAGCAGGATGTGCAATCATCAGTGCATGGCAAATTGGTTCTGTTGCTGAGTGGTGGGCTATATAAGAGGTGAAACATCTTGTGATGGTCTTTTATCCGAACATGATAAGATGAACAAATTTGTCCCTGTGTATCTGGTGTACAGCTATTAAAATCAGCGTATTGCGTCTGTTGCTTGAAATTAAGCGGCCGTTTATGGGCCTGATATGTGTAAGCTGAACTGTCAGAATCTTGTTTCGGAATCAATACCGATTATGGTCACAAATTCAGGATTGATAAGATTGGTTAAGATTTGGCAGAGCTTTGTTGTTAGGATCTGAACAGACCCTATTGTCATAAATGTTCAATTGAGACTTTACAGCTTCGGTCTCAGTATCAATAAACCCCCCTTCGATATTTCATCGAAGGGGGGGGTATTGGTGTATTCAGGTAAATGTTGTTAGCAGAAGTGTTACCCGAAAAGCAAACTAAACAATGGTGTGAAAAATCGGTCCGTTAACCTGTTAATGAGACAGGTTATTTGATCCATACATTTAAAATCTCTCCAATGTAAAGAGAGGGAACCGGTTGTGCAACCCATTTGCGACTCTCAGAAGCATCTGTGATTTTGTCGTATGTGAGCGGTTGTTGAAGCAGTTTGTGGCATTCAATGATGATCGAAGCCTCTCCGAAAGTTGGGGTAGCTGTCGGTGTCATGACAGGGGTAAGTCCTGCTGTTTTGACTTTGGTCGTATCGCTGCCTGAGAGGGCTTCGCACTGTTGCAACACGCTTTTATATGAGTTGGCAAAGAAGGAGATCGTATAGAATCCTCCTTGATTGAGAGCCTGGTCTGCTGCGGTCGAGGGAGTGACAAAGCAGTAGGTTACCGGTTTGTCAAACAGTGTACCCAAACCTCCCCACTCAACAACTGCCATGTCGAGAGCTGCACCGGTGCCGATGGTAAGAAGGACGCCAGACTCTTCCAACAGGTGAATGATATTACCGGGGATTTGATCGGCTGAATAGTGTGTGTAACCGGCAAACAGTCCCGGGGTCGGAGCTGGAGTTTCAGCGACAGGGGGCTCTAATGGAGCAGGAGTCTCTGCTACAGACTGTTCGTTGATGGTGGTAGATTTTACCGGAGGGTTACCTGTAGGTTGTTGAATAGGCGTAACGCTGGCAATAGTAGTAGCTGGAGTTGTAACTTGTTTGTTCGTTTCGGTTGCAGGGGATGCCGGAGCAAGAGGCTGTGCTGGTTGTGTCGCAGTAGGTGTAGTCTGTACTTGGGCAATAGAAACCAGGAATGAATTGTTCAGACCTGTGTACAAATCATCCATACGATCAACTGTTTTTACACGGGGACGCAATACGCCTGGAATAATCTTGGTTTTCTTTTTGTCCAATGCATAATCGTCTGTAATCCAGCCTTCCGGAACTTTATTGTCGTCTTCGTAAACGTAGCGCAAATGGGAAATCTCTAATTCACATTTCCCGTCTGAACAAGTGTAGTGTTGCAAAAAGGCAAAATCCGCTTTGTCAATCGAAAGGCCGCGTTCGGCAAAAATCAACTCCTCCTGATTCTGTATGTAGATTTCACCGGTGGTTGGATCATCTTTGATTACAGAACGTTCTATAATTATGTTGCGGTCAGCCCGCTCTGAACGTGCCAACCACTCTTTTACCTTTTCATAAATCTGAGCACGGGTCAGGCCTGGTAATTGAAGTGTGTAACGGAAAACGACTTTGCCATTTTCGACTGGAACCGCTCCAGCCAAATAGTAGCTGTCCTCATGTTTTGGGGTGAAAGCTTCTCCCTTGTCATAGGCCCAAGCTGTGTGAATCATGGTTATCGCGCAGGCCAAAACCATGGATATTCTGGTCAAAATGCTCTTCATAAAGCTGAGATTAAGTTTCTGTTGTATAACGTGATCTATAGTGAATTGTTGTTCAAAATGTATTGTATTACAAGATGGTAATTGATTTTGTGCTCTTTGTACATAACGCCGTCAGTGGAGGTGTCACCTCTGAAATCAGTTGAACTCGTTGAGCAGTCCGTTGATCTTAAAAGTCAACGGTTCTCCGTGGTTAAATATAATTGAAAAATAACAATATTTTGTTGATTTGATGATAATTTTTATTTGGTGATTTCCGGTGGATTTGGATCGATCGATAAAACAATATGAAAAAAATCGTTACATTTGTACCAGTTGGAAAGTAAATAAAATTAAAATGCCCATACTGCATGATGAGGTAACGAAACATAGAAAACCTGACTGGCTGAAAATCAGACTCCATAACAATGAAGGATTTAGCCAGGTCGCCCGCATTGTCGAGGAGCATGGGCTTCATACGATTTGCAGCAGCGGCCGCTGCCCCAATCAGGCAGAGTGTTGGAGTCGTCGTACGGCTACTTTCATGATCTTAGGGGATATTTGTACCCGTTCGTGTAAGTTCTGTGCAACAGCTACCGGTAAACCGTTACCACCGGACCGCGACGAGCCGCAAAAGCTCGCCCGCTCAGTCTCTCTGATGGGACTGAAGCATTGTGTCATCACCTCCGTGGACAGGGACGACCTGCCCGATGGTGGTGCGTCTCATTGGGCTGCTTCGGTACGTGCCGTACGCGAAGCCAATCCTGATACTACCATAGAGGTTCTTATTCCCGATTTCGATGGCAAGGGTGAGCTGATCGATGTGGTTCTTGCATCGGCTCCCGACATCGTGGGCCACAATATAGAGACCGTTGAGCGACTTACGCCGCAGGTGCGTTCACGTGCCCGATACCGGGTGAGTCTGGCTACTCTCAAACATATTGCCGATTCCGGTGCGACTGCTAAAAGCGGTTTAATGCTGGGATTGGGTGAGAGTGAAGAAGAGGTACTGGCCACGATGGACGATCTATTGGCTTGCGGATGCAAGATTCTGACGATTGGGCAGTATCTGCGCACTACCCTGAAACATCTGCCGGTGGCAGAGTATGTCACACCCGAAAAATTCGCCTGGTACAAAGAGGAGGCGCTTCGGCGAGGGTTTACCTATGTCGAAAGTGGTCCGATGGTCCGTTCGTCTTATATGGCGGAACGAGCCATGCAGCGTTGTCGTGAAACAGAGGAAACGATGACCGTCCAGCAGCGACATCATTCAACAACAGATCCTGCCCATGATGTAGTGGATAGCTCTTCGGCAGGAGAGACTCTAACTAAACAATAATAGCGCTTATGGAGTACGTTAGCATAAAACATTTGGGCCGCACGGAGTACTCTGAAGCGTGGGAGATTCAAAAACGGCTTTTCGAGGAGTTGCTTCGTCAGAAACGTGAAGGTGCTCCCGAAGAGCAGTATGTATTGTTTGTGGAGCATCCGCACGTTTACACGTTAGGGAAAAGCGGCCACGAATCGAATCTGCTGGTTAACGAACAGTTCTTGAAGCAGATCGGTGCTACCTATTTTCATACGGATCGGGGCGGTGATGTCACCTACCACGGTCTGGGACAACTTGTGGGCTATCCGATTCTCGACCTGGAGCATATCGGTGTGAGCCTGCGAGATTATATATGGTCGATCGAAGAGAGTATTATTCGTACCGTGGCTGAATACGGGATTACGGCTGATCGACTCGAAGGCGCTACCGGAGTTTGGCTTGATCCTCACTCTCCCCGCGCCCGCAAGATTTGCGCCATTGGTGTGAAGGCTTCGCATTTTGTGACTATGCACGGTTTCGCGCTGAATGTCACCACTGATTTGAGCTATTTTTCCCACATCAACCCCTGCGGATTTACCGACAAGGGGGTGACCTCGATTGAAAAGGAGACCGGATTGCGTCCGACCCTTGAGGAGGTAGAGGAGCGTTTTGCAACTCATTTCAGCAAGATTTTGAAAATCGAATTAAAATAAAATAAAACAGTTATGTCAGCAGAAAAAAGATGGGTTCTCAAGGAGCAGGGAGACCCGGCTACGGTGACTCGGTTGGCCACCGCGCTGGATATTCCTCCGGTCCTTGCCAACCTGCTTGTTCAGCGTGGCATAGACACAGAGGAGAAAGCGAATCGGTTCTTCAATCCGAAGCTCGAAAACCTGCATGATCCGTTCCTGATGAAGGATCTGCGTAAGGCGGTCGAACGGATCGATCTAGCACTCACCCGTGGAGAGACCATCATGGTCTATGGAGACTATGATGTGGACGGTACGACAGCAGTCGCACTGGTCTATCTGTTTCTTCGCAAGTTGGGACACCAGCAGCTGATGTTCTACATCCCGGATCGTTATACCGAAGGGTATGGCGTGTCGCGTAAGGCGATCGAATATGCCCTGCGCAAAGGGGTTGGCCTGATCATCACGCTGGATTGTGGAATCAAGGCAACCGAAAAGGTGGCCTACGCCAAGGAGCTGGGAATCGATATGATCGTCTGTGACCACCATTTGCCCGGGGAGCAGATTCCCGATGCGGTGGCGGTCCTCGATCCCAAACAGCCTGAATGTCAGTATCCATTCAAGGAGCTTTCGGGTTGTGGAGTCGGTTTCAAGATGTTGCAGGGGTATTGCCTTTACAAAGGACTGCCCTTCTCTGAAGTGGAGTGCCTGTTGGATTTGGTGGTGGTCAGCATCGCCTCGGATATTGTCCCGTTGGTGGGCGAAAACCGTATTCTGGCCTATTATGGCCTCAAACGCCTCAACGAAAAGCCCGGTAAAGGGCTTCAGTCGATCATCAAGATCTGTGGCTTGGAAAAACATGCCATTACCATTGATGATATTGTCTTCAAGATCGGCCCGCGGATCAATGCCGCCGGTCGTATGGAGGTCGATTCGGATGATGAGAATGCAGCGCCGTCAGGCGGCCATTCAGCCGTGTCGCTGATGGTGGCTCGCGATGACGAAGTGGCTCGTGAATACGGTGCCTTTATTGATCGCAGCAATCAGGATCGTAAAAACATTGATCGCAGTGTGACGTCTGAAGCACACGAATACATCGAGTGCCATCCGCACATGAAGGAGCTCAAGAGTACAGTGATCTACAATCCGAAATGGATGAAAGGCATCGTAGGAATTGTGGCTTCCCGGTTGATCGAAACCTATTATCGTCCGACGGTCGTGTTGACCATGAGCAATGGTTTTGTTACGGGATCTGCTCGTAGCGTTCCGGGATTCGATCTGTACCAGGCTGTAGAGTCGTGCGCCGACCTGCTCGAAAATTTCGGCGGACACATGTATGCAGCCGGTATGACCATGAAGCCCGATAATGTGGAGGAGTTTACCAAGCGATTCAATGATTACGTCGAGGAGCATATTGATCCCGAAATGTTGATTCCGCAAGTTGATATCGATTCTGAATTGCTTTTCAGTGATATCACGCCTCGTTTCCGGTCTACATTGGCTCGGTTCCAACCGTTTGGTCCCGGAAATAATGCTCCGGTCTTTATGACCCGTGGGGTAAGTAATCGCGGAGATGCACGGCTGGTGGGAGCGGAGCATGAGCACCTGAAGATGGATCTGATCCAGGGACAGAAACCCAATACGGCGATTGCTGCCATTGCTTTCCAGCAGCCCAAACTCTATGAATATGTCCGGTCAGGCCGCAGTATTGACGTATGTTACACGGTGGTGGAGAACCATTATCGTGGAGAGGTCTTTCCGCAGTTGCGGGTCAAAGATATTAAAAAGAGTGTTCAATAGAGGATTAGCTTTATAGCCTTTGGGGTTTAGATTTGAAAAACGGCGGTCAACTTTTGTTGGCTGCCGTTTTTTGTAATACAGCGTTGGTGAGGGGAACGAATTGGCAATAAAAAAGCAGATCACAGTTTGGATCTGCTTTTGAATAGATATGTGATTGTTGTTTACTTTTTGGGTAGTTGCAACCAAGCCTGGTAAAGCTGTTCCATGGCCTGCTTGAGAACAGAGCGTTGGGTGGCGATGTTGACGCGCATCCATCCGCGCCCCTCTTCGCCGAACATCGACCCTTCGTTGACACCCCAACCAGCTTTGTCGATCAGGAACTGATAAATCTCCTCATGTGTCATGCCCCATTCCCGGAAATCGAGCCACATCAGATAGGTGCCTTGCGGAGGTACACAGTGTATAGAGGGAATTCGCTCCTGTAAAAAGTTGCATACATAATCAACATTGCCCTTCAGATATTGCAGCAACTGTTCGAGCCACTCATCGCCATGGGTGTAAGCAGCCTCCAGTGCTACTGCTCCGAAAATGTTGCCCTGGTCGGCATGCATCTTGGCGTACTCCTCTTGCAAACGCTGGTTCAGAACCGGATTGGGGACAATCGATACAGAGGTGGAAAGTCCTGCGATATTAAACGTTTTGCTGGGAGCAATAAACGTTAAGGTTCGTGCTGCAATAGTTTCGTCAATGGAGGCAATATGGATGAATTTCTGGGGAGCGTAAACAATGTCTCCATGAATCTCATCCGAGAGAATCAATACATCATGTTTGACGCACAATTGTCCGATACGTGTCAGCTCTTCACGAGTGAATACACGTCCCGTCGGATTGTGCGGGCTGGACATCAACAGCACCTTTGCTCCGGCCAGTTTGCGATCAAGATCCTCAAAGTCGATTTCATAATGCCCGTTGGTCTCACGCAGAGGATTATTGACTACTACACGGTCATTTAGACGGATTTGTCTGGCGAAGGGATGATAAACAGGAGGTTGAATGACAATACGGTCTTCAGGTTCAGTGAAAGCCCGGAGAGCATAAACAATTCCTGATACTACACTCGGGGTGAAATCGAGCCATTCGCGTTGGATTTTCCATCCGCTGTGTCGTTCAACCCAGCCAATAATCGATTGCCAATAACTGTCACTGCGGTAAGAGTATCCTAAGATAGGGTGTTCAGCTCGTTTGCGGATGGCCTCTACCACAGCGGGTGGAGCGGCAAAATCCATATCTGCTACCCACATCGGAATGACATCAGCCCGGCCGAAAATTTGTGCACGAGCATCGAATTTTTCACAGTTGGTCCCTTCTCGCGAGATCACCTCGTCGAAATTGTATTTCATGATTGTTGATTGGAACTTGGATGGTTAGTGTTTCTATTGGTTTATGTCTCGAGATGAGATGAATCAGGTGTTGAATGGTCAAATTCTCCTCTTTCACCCCAATTATCCGATTAAAAAGGGATAAAGACTTTCAAAGATATGGCAAATTGTAAAAATAGCGATACATTTGTGCACTTTTACAGGCCAATAAGAGAGTTCGGCGGGTCTTTTGTATGTACATTGCCTAAGATCCGGTCTCAGGTTCTGCTTATAGACCGCACGTAAAATAATTGACAACTTATATTCATGAAAACATTTGATCCCAAAGAGAAGAAAGAGCGTTACACCGATACCGATCGGAGTCAATACTCTTCTCGCAGAAGCTACTCCCGTCGTGACGATGCGAGCAGCAATTCAGATTATGACACTCCTGCTGAATTTATGAAAGATCAGCGTAGAGAGCGTCGTCAGTATAGTAGTACGGAGTCGCGTGGAAACAGCTCTCGTGGAGAAAGAGGAACAGAACGTCGTTCCTTTAACCCCAATTTTACGCGCGAAAATCGACTCAAAGATGAAGATCGCAGAGGAGATCGGACTCGTCGTAATGGAGGGGATCGTGCTGGCAAGTCATTACGTAAAAACAATCGCTACAACGATTGGGATCAAGAGTACGATGATAACCGGAATGTGAGTCGTGAGGAGCGTCCTCGTCGGAACTCACGTGACGGATATGCATACTACGCCGATCGGGATCGGAACGATAACCGTTATGGCGGAGAACGCAACACAAGTCGTGATCGAAAAGGCTCCTCGCGCTATCAAGATCGTAATGAGCGTGGTGAGGGGCGTTCGTTTGACGAGAATCGCCAGGGACGTTATGGGGATCGTCGCAATAATAACGGCAATCGTCGTGAGGGTGGTCGCTATGGGGATCGCCGAAAAGGGTATCAAAATTACGATGCTACCAATTATCCCCGTTTTGATGCCCCGAAACAGACTGGTGCTATTCGTCTTAACCGCTTTATTGCCAATTCAGGGATCTGTTCCCGTCGAGAGGCCGACGATCTGATTACGGCTGGAGTGGTAAGCGTGAATGGTAAGATTGTCTCAGAACTGGGCACCAAAGTCAACCCGGGTGATGAGGTTCGTTTCAATGGCGAAATCATCCGCGGTGAGAAGCTGGTCTATATTTTGATGAATAAACCCAAAGGATATGTCACCTCATTGGAGGACCCGCACGCAGACAAAACGGTTATGGATCTGATCAAAGATGCTTGTACGGAACGGGTGTATCCGGTGGGACGTCTCGATAAGAACAGTGTCGGTGTATTGCTGATTACCAATGATGGAGAGTTGACCCGTCAGTTGACCCACCCCAGTTACAAGAAAAGCAAGATCTATCAGGTAACATTGGATAAATCCTTGACCGAAGAGGATATGCAACGTATTGTTGACGGTATCGAGTTGGAGGATGGGATGATCTATGCCGATGAGGTTAGCTATGTAAACGGCTCCCGTAAAGAGATCGGTATTGAAATCCATTCGGGCCGTAACCGTATTGTACGTCGTATTTTCGAATCATTGGGATATTCGGTTCAGAAACTCGATCGCGTCTATTTTGCAGGTCTGACCAAGCGGGGCTTGAAACGTGGTGCATGGCGTTTCCTGACTCCACAAGAGGTGTCGATGCTGAAGAGCGGAGAGTATGAATAGCAAATATTTTCACAAATATTTTTGCATAAAAAGGAATTTCCCTTTATCTTTGCACCCACAAACTCAGTAATATGGTTCTCTAGCTCAGTTGGTAGAGCACGACACTCTTAATGTTGGGGTCGTGGGTTCGAGCCCCACGGGGACCACATAAACCCGGTGATCATTCGATTGCCGGGTTTATTGTTTTTTGGGATGTGTGGTGTACGTTCATTTCGGGGAGCTCGAGGTGCGTTCCCCTTTTTCTCCCTCTTCTTTTCAATCGTATATCATCAACTTTGTTTTGTCTCTCTTGGTGAGGTGATCGGATATTGTCCAATTAATCTTTCCTTCCGTCGATCAGTTGATGAGAAAATAAAGACTGTGGATTGCCTGAAAGATATATGTCACACAGATGTTCAGGGCTTGAAGTGGCTTGATTCGTATGGAGCTTTATGACATGATTGTATCCACGATCAGACACATAAATGCTGGTGTGGAATGCTGAAAAGTCGCGAAGATCGCATAGTCGGATCTTATTTTATACCCTACAGCCTGTAGTCATCATTATGCAGTATAACGATTGCCGGTGCTTTGTTGAGTATTAATCAAAGTTTAAAGCAAATGCTTTTATGGCTCTGTCGGTTGAATCGGTATCAGGTCGTATGGAGCAGCAAAAAGTTGTACCGGCCCAAGTAACCCTGAGGTTTGCAACGGTTCAAATGGACGGTGAGAATTGATACGACACCAAGTACCGCGTTGTGAGGTCGGAAGTTGGCTGTCTCCGATTAAACGATTTACCCATGTGTTAACCACTTCGATACAAAGTTCGTTGCGACCCTCTTTTACCCAATCAGTTACGTCGAGCTGATATGGCGGCGTCCATACTCCCCCTGCATAATGGTCGTTAATATAGACTTTGGCCATGGCGGAGAGTGCCCCTAAATCCAGTATGATGCGTTTCTCTTTGGGACATTGCGCCAAACTGAAACCGGTGCGATACGTAGCCGTTCCAGAATAAAAGCGGATCGAATCGTTCTCCATACGATTCCATGCCAGTAGACGTGCTAAAGTAATAGGTTGTTCAGGGCCTCGCATTTGTGGATCGAAAGTGACATTCCAGGGGCCACTCACTACATTGAGAAGTTGTAGATCGGGATAGTTCTGTCCGGAAGTTGATGCCTGTTTTCTCGAAGCATGAGAAGCTTTGGTCGATGCTTTGGCTGGTTTAGCCGGATCTGCAAAGACTACAAATACACTTTCATTGCGGTCCAATTTTAACGGTACGGTGGTTGTCCCATTCAAACTGGTAAAATCGGGTAACAGACGAATTGTTCCACTCGTTGGAGACCATAACTCAGGTTGTTTGCCCTCTACCCGAAAGGTCGGTGAAAACTGAATCGGCTTGTCCCCTTGGTTGGTTAGGAAATAGATGTCAAACTCTCCGGAGTGACGATGCACATAGCGCACTGGAGTTTTGCCGGGAAGTTGACAGTCGGGAGGACACTCCATCAATGCAAAAGCCTCTGTCAGTGTCATGCCGTTTAGGATCATCCCTGCTCCAAACCGGGCAAAACGTACCTCTGTACCATCTACACCTTGCCACAACTCTGCTGCCAGTTCCGTAACTGCCGCATCAGCAGCCGGCTGGTTCTGCATGCTGGGAGAATGGGTTGGAGGTGGTCCTAACACAACACCGCCAGCAGCGACTAAATCCCGGATCTTGCGTAACAATTCGGGGCGCATGGTTTCAATTTTGGGCAGTACCAAAATGCGATATTGTGTGCCGTTAGGGAGTGTAAACAGACCGTTTTCGACCTGCAGATCCCGTTCAATTACCTCTGCATTGATATAGTCGAACTGATAACCTGTGGGCAGTGGAGGGTCTGTTGGTCCGGTCATTTTCGGAGTTCCCTCGCCAATGTAGTAGGCAACATCGGCAACGTTGAGCCCTTGCTGCAACATGAAATTACAGCGACGCAGGTACGTAGTGAAGAGATCCAGTTGTGAGAACCAGGTGTTGTTCCGATTGAATTCGGTGCCGAACCATGCGTTATTGCCCGGTTGGATATCATTGGGTTGTGAGATGTAAACATGCAGAATGTTGTCATTCACCCCTTCTGTTGCAAAGCGGTCTGCTCGTCGTTTGAGTTCAGCCGGATGTAATTCAAATTCTTTTCCTGAGGAGGTAAATGATTCAGCCGATATGCGGTTTTTTCCATAAATGTGCCCGCATGATGATGCCGCACGAACCTCCATGCTCCCTAAATCACCTCCGGACCAAAATTCGCCACTGACATGATCGGCCAGACCTCCATATTGTAAAAATTCGCCGGGGAAGCCCCAATGTCCGTAATTTTCCATCCACAGTTCCAATCCATACCGGTGACAGCGATCCCGTAAGGCTCCTACGTAATTCTGTGCCAGGCAGTCAGCAACGAGTCGCCGTACATCCCATAAAAAACGGTCCGAAACTTTTGCTGATCCGACCACATAGCTGAAATAGGCAGGCAGATAGGGTGTCGGGTCGTATCCATAGCGCTTTTGGAACATGTCAATGAAGTTGTCGGTAAAATTGGTGCTGCCGGCTTCATAACTGTCGATCACTACGGTTTTAAATGTGCGACGCTCTTTGGCTGGAATGCGTTGGAGAATCTGCCCAATAAAGCGGTCGAAATGGGCTTCGGCCAAAGACCGGTCCATCTTGTCGATCTCCAGTCCGGTAGCTTCGGGTGCTGCAGGACTGTTGGTAACGCCGGTCGGCAACATCCCCATCCGTAAAATAACCCACTCTCCATCGGGGACATTCCAAGTCAAAGTTCCGTCAGGTGTCATGTATTGGGAGATGTCCTCAACGCTGTACGGTGAAATGGCCAGGCTCGTATCATTGCATGCTGTGGAGATCGGTTCCCATCGGTAAGTATCCCAGGCGGCTAATGGTGCCGGATACATCTTGGCTAACGTTTTGGTATCGTAACTGTCGATGCGAGAGGAGGCTGACAACTCAATTCGTTTTAAAACACTCTCCTTCCCAATGTTTTGAAGAATGATTCTGAAAACAGATGATGAAACTTCGGGAAACGCCTTGATGATAGGGGCATCTCGGTCAAAGCCGACCTGGACAGATTCAGCTCTGCGGCGATCGATATCAAATTCACAGATTGTATGGTATTCGCCTCTTTCTTCTACTTGTAATTGACACTTGGCTTCGAGAGAGATTGTGTCTGGATACAAAATCAATGAACGTGCAGTGAAAGGCTGTGAAGCTGTCAGATCGAAGGTGTAGGTTTGACCGGCGGATAGCGTGACACGAGTATTCGTATCGCCATCTGTCAGATACTTTGCGTTGGGGAGCTCAGGCTGTGAGGTGATCTCAGCTGCCATGGTTATATCGTAGTCGGCCGGCATTGGGTAGGCAATGACCCGGACATCCTGAAAATTATCGCCCGGAATCGGTAGCCGTTCCGTCAATCGTTGTGGCCCCTTGACACGGGTTTCCGACATGGCTAAATAGCGCATCGACTCTTGGGGACGAACCCATGGCCCTCCCGATTGACTCCATCCTGGGGAGTTAAAAATGCCGATCTCAATGTCCAACTCTCCCGCGCGTTTCAGCGCTGTGCGCAGAATCTTCCACCACTCGTCTGAGCCGAACTGCACCATGCTGTCCGAGGTGTAACCCTCCCAGATATTGCCGATGTATGCCCGACCGATACCGGCCTTTTTCATCGCTTCGAGGTCCTTAATGACCCCTTCACGGCTCAGGTGGTTCGGCATCCAGTACCAATAGACTCCTACACGTATTGAGTCGGGAGGTGTGAGAAATCCAGCCTCCAGACTCTGATGGGTCAGAGGTTCCGGCTCGGATTTGGATTGACCGCTGCAGGCGAAGATCAAAGTCCCGGTCAACAGAAATGCCGTTATGCGAAGCAGTCGTGTGAACATCTGAGTGGAGTTAAGTTTTATTTTTCGGTAGAGGTGTGGAATTCACCGGCCTGCGATACCTGAGCAGTTACAGCTGCCCCATCGCCATATTGCAGACGACTGTAGTGCAGCGAAGGTGATTCGATGAAGGAGCCGAGTCCGTACTCTTCCCAGCGTCTATCGACTTGGCTAATCGTCTCCGGCGATGAAGCCACCACATTGGGCCATTGTCGTGCAAAACCATTGATCCCATCTGCTTTACAGCGACAATCGAAAAGTGCGATGCCCTCTTGGATTGTCACATCGCGCGATGGATCGCAGTCCGAAGAGGCGATCCAGAGTAGCTCTTCCGCTTTTAGGTGTTTAGCCTCTTCATCCAGAAGCAGAACGTATTTTACACCTTCAACACTATTGTTTTTTAAGAAGGCGAATACGTCTGGCGTGGATCCGCGTTGAGCAAACAGCACCAGCACTCGCCAGGCGTCAAACAGAGAACAATCCACATCGGTAATTCCGTGGTTTAAGTCGAAAGGATATGGTAGTTGGGCCGATTCGAGTGGTGCAGAGAGATCGATGCCAGTGGTATCGAACAGCAGTTTGCCGCCCAGCCCCATTTCAGGAGCTGCATGATCCAGCACGTCGAGCGGTCCGCGCGAAAACATCAATGCGTCGGGAATGTGGATCCGTTTCAGCAGATCGGCCAACAGTTTCGGATCCCGAACCGAACGTTCTGTGGAGGTGACGACCATGAATTTATTAAACATCATCTGTCCGGCCCCCCAGAGTGAGTTGGCCACCTTGAGTGCCTGACCGGCGTAGTCGGTGTGAATATTGACCACTGCAATGTTGTGAGCGACACCGGCGGTTGGCATCCAAAGATCGCGAACTTCCGGCAGCATGGCTGCTCGGATCGGAGCCAGAAAAATCTTTTCGGTCGCTTTGGCGATATATGCATCCTCCTGAGGTGGGACGCCGACGATGGTGGCGGGATAAACAGCATCTTGTCGGTGAGTAATAGCTGTCACATGGAACAGTGGATAGCGGTCCTCCAATGAATAGAAGCCGGTATGATCGCCGAAAGGCCCCTCTATTACCTTCTCTTCCGAAGGATCGACGTAACCTTCGATAACGAAATCGCAATCGGCCGGAACCCGCAGATCGTTGGTCAGACATTTGACCAGCTCGACCGGCCGCCCCCGTAAGAAACCGGCCAGCAGGTATTCATCCACGTTGTCGGGCATCGGTGCTGTAGCGGCATAGGTATAGACCGGATCTCCTCCCAAACAGACGGTGACAGGCATGTGCTGCCCTAACCGTTTGTAGGCGCGGTAGTGTCGTTCGCCGGTTTTGTGCAGGTGCCAGTGCATGCCGGTTGTTTGTGGGGAGAAGATTTGCATGCGGTACATGCCGGTATTGCGTAGTCCTGTCTCCGGGTCAATCGTGTGCACCAGAGGTAGGGTGATGAAACGTCCTCCGTCCTGAGGCCAGCACTTGAGTATTGGAAGTTGCCCGAGATCTGCTGCTTCACCTTGTAACACCACTTGTTGGCAAGCTCCCCGTCCCTTGATTTCACGCGGTAGCCAGCGTGCCATCTGTCCCAAAAGCGGCAGCATGCGCAATTTGTCGATGAAATTGGGTTTTGGAGAGGTCAGGCCTGCAAACAGCTCCTCGATTCGGGAGGTGAGGCTATCCAGCGACTCCACGCCTAAAACCATCGCCATACGTCGATCTGACCCCATCATGTTGGTCAGAACCGGAAATGGAGTGCCGGTCTGTTCGAATAGCAGGGCACGCCCGCCTCCGGGACGTTTTGACTCCCGATCGGTCAGTTCACAAATCTCTAACTGACTGTCGACAGGAGTGGTAATTCTGACAAGTTCCCCTGCTTGCTCCAGGGCGGTGATATATTCTCTTAGGTTTTTGTACATAGTTATGTTTCGAGCGAATCCGACGCAACAAATGTTTGAGTTATTGTGCCGATGTTGTATCCATGCCGGCTACGCGCTCCGGATCGGATGTTGCCGAGGTGGTCGCAGCACTGTCGGATCTGTTCTTCATAAAGGATTCGACCATTTTTTTATTGTCTGCCAAAGCTTCCAGTCCAAACATGTGTTTACCGTATTTATATCCTGCGGCATCGTATAAACGTACCAAAGCGTGCATGCGGTTGCTGAAATCCGGGTAATCTTTCTCTCCATAGCTCCAACCCACTTCGGCAATGGCGGCCAAACGTGGAAGAGTCATGTATTCCAAGTGATCGAGTCCCCAAATGTATTCGCTCCAGAGATTGGCCTGCACCCCGAGAATGTATTGTTGTTCTTCTGCATTCAAACCGGCATAGGGATCGAGTTTGTATACGCTGTCGATGGTAAGCACATTACCAAAAGCCATCGGTTCTCCTACGGTGTCTGGTGTCTGGTAGTAGTCGAGGTAGCAGAATGTGTAGGGTGACATGACTACGTGGTTGCCATGTTTGGCTGCCTCGATACCGCCTGTTGTACCCCGCCATGACATGACAGCCGCATTTTTCGAAAGATCGCCGCCTTCGAGAATCTCGTCCCATCCGAGTACCCGACGCCCCTTTGAACTCAGGAACTTGTCGATCCGGTGTACGAAATAGCTTTGCAGTTCTGTTTCGTTTTTAAGGTGTTCATCGCGTATCCGTTTCTGGCAGTACGGGCACTCTTCCCAACGATCTTTCTGACATTCATCTCCACCGATGTGAATATATTCTGAGGGGAAAAGATCCATCACTTCGGTCAAGACATCTTCCAAGAAGAAGAAGGTGCTGTCTTTACCCGCACAGAAGGCGTCCGGTTGGATGCCGTACAGAGTGGCTACTTTGTAATCTTTGCCGATGCACCCCAGATAAGGATAGGCTGCAAGTGCTGCTGTGGCGTGCCCTGGCATTTCGATTTCGGGAATAACCGTAATAAAACGATCTGCAGCATATTGAACAATATCACGGATCTGATCCTGGGTGTAGTAGCCACCGTATGGACGTTCGTCGTATTTGCGCTCCGGATCGAAATAGACATGCGAAAGCAGATCCTTTTCGCGTATAGAGCCGATCCGGGTCAGTTCAGGGTATTTTTTGATCTCGATGCGCCATCCCTGATCATCGGTCAAGTGCCAGTGGAACTGGTTGATCTTATGCATCGCCAGCAGATCGAGGTACTCCTTGACCTCGTCAACCGTGAAAAAGTGGCGGCAGGCATCGAGCATCGCCCCACGATAAGCAAAATGGGGCTGATCGGTGATTTCGATCGCAGGCAGTTCGATAACACAGGCCCGTTCCCCTTGTAATGCTTCGGCAGGCAGCAGTTGGCGAAGGGTTTGGAATGCGTAAAATACACCGGCAGGAGAACCTCCTGCAATATCAATCGACTCGGGTCGGATCGTTAAACGATACCCTTCGGCTTCAAGAGAATCTTCGATCCAGACATTGATTGCTTTATCCTGTTTTACGGAGGCTTGTACCGCTTTTAACGATTTGCCCAAAGAGGGTTCAACCACACCATTGAAAAAATCCACTGAACGCATCAACATGGAATCATTGGCCAACAGCCGGATTTTCGTGTGCCGATTCAAATCGAAGGTGCCGTCGAGGAGCTGTTCCGAGACCGGTTTAGGGACGATTCCTACTAGATCGGTTTTGGTGATTCGTTTGCCGCACGAAACGCACAACAGCGTCATACAACACCATAGAAGTAGATTTTTCTTCATGATTGTTCGGTTTAAAGATTAGGTCGTTAGATTAGTTCGGTATTTGCGAGGTTTTTTGTAGGCTAGCATGGCATGGTTGCGTGTACAAATCTGGCACGATAAGCCCTTTTTAGCTCCTTTACAAAAATACCCACAATAAGACAAATATACATTTTTTCAAATAAATAGCTATGAATCGTTTCGCTAAAGAAAATAAAAAGAGATGGATGGCCATTTGTTAATAAAAAAACAGTAACTTTGAAGGCTTGTATTATCCAGACAACTCGATAACTTTTCAAATAATTCATTTTTATTATGGCAAATAATAAGGAAGAAAAGCTGTTTGAACAGTTTCCTCCCGTTACCACCGAGCAGTGGGAGGCAGCGATTACAGCTGACCTGAAAGGAGCCGATTACGAGCGTAAACTCGTATGGAGAACGGCCGAGGGTTTCAATGTCCGTCCCTACTACCGTGCCGAAAATCTCAAGGATGTAGCTTTCTTGGGAAGTAAATGCGGAGAGTTTCCGTATGTTCGCGGTATCAAAAAGGACAATAACTGGCAAATCCACCAGACTATCGCAGTGGAATGCCCGAAAGAGGCTAATGCTGAAGCTACTCGTGTTTTGACCAAAGGCGCTGAATCAATCGGATTCTGCATCGCCAACAAAGAGTTCTCAGCTGCCGATTTGGATACCCTGTTGCAGGGAATTTCACTGAAAACCACTGAACTGACCTTCTGCGGTTGCGGTGCAATGACTGTTGCAGAGTTGTTTACTGACAAACTCGCTGCATCGAACCTCGATCCTGAAGAGGTGAAAGTGAACTTCGTTCTCGATCCGATCATCAACAAATTGACCCTGAAAGGTAAATTGGGTTGCAAAGAGGGTGCTCCGAAAGCCTTCTCGAAGATCGCCGATCTGATCAAAAAGGTTCCTCAGTACAAACGTGTACGTTTCATTGGCGTGAATGGCCAGCAGTTCAACAGCTGCGGCTCAACCATCGTACAGGAATTGGCCTTTACCCTGGCTGTTGGTCACGAATACGTGGTTAAATTGATGGAGCAGGGTCTTACCATCGATCAGGTGGCTCCTTCAATCCGCTTCACCATGTCCATTACGGCCAACTACTTCATGGAGATCGCCAAGTTCCGTGCTGCTCGCATGTTGTGGGCAAACATCATGGCCGCTTACAACCCGACCCGTGGTTGCGCTAGCAAAATGAAGGTTCACGCTGTGACCTCAAAATGGAACATGACCGTTTACGATCCGTATGTGAACATGTTGCGTGGTACTACTGAGGCAATGAGTGCTGCCATCGCAGGTGTACACTCGATCGAAGTACGTCCGTTCGATGAGGCTTACGAAAAACCGACCGAGTTCTCATCTCGTATTGCTCGTAACGTTCAGCTGTTGCTGAAAGAGGAGTCTCACTTCAACCAGGTTTGTGATGCTGCCGGCGGATCTTACTATATCGAAAATCTGACCGCTTCAATTGCAGAGCAGGCTTGGAAACTGTTTAAAGAGGTTGAGGATAAAGGTGGTTATATCGCTGCATTCGAGGCTGGATTTATTCAGGATCAGGTGGAGGCTTCTGCTGCCAATAAAGATAAAAACATTGCTACCCGTCGTGAATCATTGCTGGGTACCAACCAGTTCCCGAATTTCTTGGAGGTAGCTGCTCCGGAAATTACCACCGAGACTGTAACACCATGCGATAAAGCTGTCTGCTGCCGTACCGGTCAACCGGTTGAAGGCGGTGTACGTCCATTGCGTCCATATCGTGGAGCTATGGCGTTCGAGCAGATGCGTCTGAGCGTTGACCGCAGCGGTAAAGAGCCTAAAGCCTTTATGTTGACTTGCGGTGCATTGGCATTTGCCCGTGCTCGTGCACAGTTCTCTTGCAACTTCTTCGCTTGCGCTGGTATCCGCGTACAGGACAATACCTACTTCAAGAGCCTCGAAGAGGGTGTTAAAGCCGCTCTCGATTCGAAAGCTGATATCGTGGTACTCTGCGCATCGGATGACGATTATGCAACCCTCGCTCCTGAGGCTTACAAGATGATCGGTGATAAAGCGATCTTCGTTGTGGCTGGCGCTCCGGCTTGCATGGCCGACCTCGAGGCACAGGGAATCAAGAACTTCATCCACGTGAAATCGAACGTACTGGAGACACTGAAGTATTACCTTAAAGAACTGGGTATCTAATCCCGAAGAGAATTATGAGAGCAAAATTTTCAGATTTGACATATGAAGGCACTCCGGCTAAGAGCTGCTGCAGTGCTAAAGCGGGGGAAGCTCAGCCTTGGGAAACCCCTGAACATATTACCGTCAAAGGTACCTATACGGCAGAAGACCTCGAAGGGATGGAACACCTGAACTATGCAGCAGGTATCGCCCCCTTCTTGCGTGGTCCCTATAGTACCATGTATGTGATGCGTCCCTGGACCATTCGTCAGTATGCAGGTTTCTCAACCGCTGCCGAATCCAACGCATTCTATCGTCGTAACCTGGCCTCCGGTCAGAAAGGCCTTTCTGTGGCATTCGACCTGGCTACACACCGTGGTTACGATGCAGACCATCCTCGTGTAGTAGGTGACGTCGGTAAAGCCGGTGTTTCCATCTGCTCGGTTGAGGATATGAAGGTCCTCTTCGACGGTATTCCATTGAACAAGATGTCGGTATCCATGACTATGAATGGTGCCGTATTGCCCGTTTTGGCTTTCTACATCGTAGCCGGTTTGGAACAGGGTTGCACCCTCGACCAGCTCAGCGGTACGATCCAGAACGATATCCTCAAAGAGTTCATGGTGCGTAATACCTATATTTACCCGCCTGAATTCTCAATGCGTATCATTGCCGATATCTTCGAATATACCTCGAAGAACATGCCTAAGTTCAACTCGATCTCTATTTCGGGTTACCACATGCAGGAGGCAGGTGCAACCGCTGATATCGAGTTGGCCTACACGCTGGCTGACGGTCTGGAGTACCTCCGTACCGGTGTGAATGCAGGTATGAGCGTAGATGCTTTTGCTCCGCGTCTCTCCTTCTTCTGGGCTATCGGTATGAACCATTTCATGGAGATTGCTAAAATGCGTGCCGCTCGTCTGTTGTGGGCTAAGATCGTTAAACAGTTCGATCCGAAGAACCCCAAATCACTGGCTCTGCGTACACACTCGCAAACTTCAGGTTGGTCACTTACCGAGCAGGATCCGTTCAACAACGTTGCTCGTACCGCCATCGAGGCTATGGGTGCTGCTCTGGGTCACACCCAGTCACTGCACACCAATGCATTGGATGAGGCGATCGCACTGCCGACCGACTTCTCTGCACGTATCGCACGTAACACTCAGATCTATATCCAGGAAGAGACCAACGTATGCCGTTCAGTCGATCCATGGGCAGGTTCATATTACGTAGAGAGCCTTACCAACGAGATCGTTCACAGAGCATGGTCGTTGATTCAGGAGGTTGAGAAGTTGGGTGGTATGGCCAAAGCTATCGAGACCGGTATTCCTAAGATGCGTATTGAAGAGGCTGCGGCCCGCAAACAGGCTCGTATCGACTCAGGTATCGACACCATTGTCGGTATCAACCGTTATCGCCTGGACAAAGAGGATCCGATCGATATTCTGGCTGTGGACAACACTGCAGTTCGTGAATCTCAGATCAAACGACTCAAAGAGTTGCGTGCTAACCGTGACGAAGCGAAAGTTAAAGCAGCTTTGGCTGCCATTACCGAATGTGTTCGCACCAAGAAAGGCAACTTGCTGGAGTTGGCTGTAGAGGCTGCGAAAGTTCGTGCTACGCTGGGTGAGATCTCAGACGCATGCGAAGAGGTAGTTGGCCGTTACAATGCCGTTATTCGTTCCATTTCAGGTGTATATTCAGCAGAAGTGAAAGACGACGCTAAATTTGCCGAAGCTAAGGCTTTGGCCGAAAAATTTGCTAAGAAAGAGGGTCGTCAGCCTCGTATCATGATCGCTAAACTGGGTCAGGATGGTCACGACCGTGGTGCTAAAGTGGTTGCTACCGGTTATGCCGATATCGGATTCGATGTGGATATGGGTCCGTTGTTCCAGACTCCGGCTGAGGCTGCTAAACAGGCTGTCGAAAATGACGTTCACGTCGTAGGTGTATCATCTTTGGCTGCCGGCCACAAGACGTTGGTACCTCAGATTATCGAAGAGCTCAAGAAATTGGGCCGTGAAGATATCGTGGTTATCGTTGGTGGTGTCATCCCTCACCAAGACTACGACGATCTGTACAAGGCCGGTGCTGCCGCTATCTTCGGCCCTGGTACTCCGATCGCTACCGCTGCCATCAAGATCCTCGAGATCCTGTTGGGTGAGTAATTTGAATGCTATCGACTCCATGAGAGTCGTCAAAGGGAGCGTCATTGACGCTCCCTTTTTTGTTTGTTGTACCTTGTTGTCGTGCTATGTGGAAATGAATCTGTTGACTTAGTCAAAATGTTGGGTTGAAAGCTCGACAAAGCATGGCCTGAAGCGCTTTTGTCCGATATATGTATTGAATGAAATCCTGTATGGAAAAGTTTTACTCTCGGAAATCCCTCTCCCCCAAAAAAAAGTCTATTGCGGTTGTGGGGAAATTATCAGTTGCCAGCCTGTGGCGCTTGATCGATGATCAAGAAAATATTTTCTTGAAGTTTTTTATCGAAGTTTTTGGTGCAGTGTCAGAATTGTGGGTAAGATTTACCAATAGTTATTTGTAGGGGCTATTTCAGGAAAATGCAGCACCAAAAAAGGCTTTTTAAAGTAGTTTGTGGGACAGAATTGATGATTGTATCAAGAAGTTGGTGTCATTTTATTGAATGACGCTTGCAGATAATGAATTAATGTGTATCTTTGTACCCGCAACGGTCGAAGACTGTTTTGCCCGGATGGCGGAATTGGTAGACGCGTTGGTCTCAAACACCAATGGAGCGATCCGTGCCGGTTCGATCCCGGCTCCGGGTACAATGGAAAGAGTTAAGTATTGAATAATCAATCACTTAACTCTTTTTATTTTTGAGGTTGTTCCCAAATTGTTCCCAATGATTCTGTATCAAACTGACTTTAGGAGTTTGTGATATTTTTCAATAAGTCTTGTACTGCTGGGCTATTTTCGAATAACAACTCATTCAAAAGAGGAGAATAACATTGCTTTGTTAATCTTTGATTGACAGACCTATAGATAAAATGTAAGGCTAAAATTTAATTCTAATGATTCTCCAAAAAATGAAATGGATACAGTAAAATTAATTACCTTTGACAGAAGATTATAATGGATATGTCAAGGATTCTGATTATAGATGACGAGAGGCAACTACGCAAATTATTGGCTCGCATCATAAGTCTTGAAGGTTATGAAGTTCTCGAGGCCGACGATTGCACCCACGGCATGAAAATGCTCTCGCAATATGATTTCGAAGTCGTATTGTGCGATGTCAAGCTGCCCGATGGCAATGGGGTCGAGCAGGTAAGCAAAATAAAGCAAGCAGCGCCTTTAACCGAGGTAATCCTGCTCACGGCCTATGGCAATATTCCCGATGGCGTACAGGCCATTAAGAACGGTGCTTTCGACTACATCACAAAAGGCGACGATAACAATAAGATCCTGCCGCTTTTGAGCCGTGCAGTCGAAAAATCCGAACTGCAGAAACGATTGGCCAGATACGAAACAAAAAACTCGGCCGAATACTCCTTTGACCGCATCATAGGCTCTTCTACTGCCATGCGCCAGGCCGTAGAGCTGGCACGGAAAGTGGCCGGAAGCGATACATTTGTACTTCTCACCGGCGAAACGGGAACCGGCAAGGAGGTCTTTGCCAATGCCATCCACCATGCCAGCGCACGTGCCAAAGAGGCTTTTGTCGCCGTAAACTGTTCGGCTTTTGCCAAAGAACTGCTCGAAGGCGAACTCTTCGGGCACAAGGCGGGAAGTTTTACCGGCGCCAACAAAGATAAAAAAGGATTACTGGAGGAGGCCGACGGCGGCACATTGTTCCTTGACGAAATAGGTGAAATGCCGATAGATCTGCAGGCCAAGCTGCTGCGTGTACTCGAAAACGGCGAATTCCTGAAAATCGGCGAGACACGTCCCAAACGTGTCAACCTGCGTGTAATTGCCGCCACGAACCGAGACCTTGAAAAGGAAATCGCACAAGGGAATTTCCGTGAAGACCTATATTTCCGGCTGTCCGTCTTCCGTATCCACCTTCCCGCATTAAATGAACGTTCGGAAGATATCGAAGAGTATATACGTTTCTTCGTCGATCAATTTACCCGTAAGATGGGTAAACGGATCGATCGGATCGACAAGGAATATATTACGGCCATGAAGCAGCACGTGTGGCACGGTAATGTACGCGAATTCAGGAATGTCGTCGAACGCAGCCTGATCATGACCGACGGAAACACGATTACCATCGACGCCTTGACGCCCGACTTCAAAATGGCTCAGCAGGCAGATGCGTCCGACTCGCTCGCCCTGGAAGATATCGAACGCAAGCATATCCTGAAAGTTATGGAATACACGCGCGGCAACAAGGCCGAGGCGGCCCGTTTGCTGGGGATAGGCATCGCTACTTTATATCGCAAGCTGGAGAATTATGGCATAAAATAGTCTTCACCCTATCATTTTGAGAAAGGAGGCTTATCATATTGATAAGCCTCCTTTCTTTTTTATTTTTCCGCCATCCATCAACGCTCTATCAATCAATACAATAAATACATGATAAAGATTTTGGCATACGGTTCGCAATACTATGGTACAAACTTAAAATACAAAAGCAATGAATGGATGGGAAACGGCATGTGTAATGATTCTGGCCGGATTTGTATTGTATCTGTTTGTGCATATGGTAGTTTGCTTCGTGGAAAGGTTAAGCGGCTGCAAAAGGAACGGAATCAAATGGTAACTGTAAAATAAAAAATGATGAATGTAATTTTAATGTTTTTGGCCATGTTGGCTTTGGGTGCATTGTGCTGCTGGTTCTACTACAAATGTGTTGACTGGTTCGAAAAAATCTAAAATTCGTAATACAATGTTCATTGGACTTATGATATTGAGCATGCTTGTATTCATCTACCTTATGTATGTGCTCATTAAACCCGAAAAATTCTAAGCGTAAAACCATTTACAAAAACGCAAAAAATGAATACCGAAATTTCAGGCATAATTCTGCAATGGGTCGCTTTGGTGGTTCTGAGCTATCCGCTTGGACGGTACATTGCCAAAGTATACCGTGGGGAGCCTACGTGCCTTGACTTCATGGCCCCCGTCGAGCGATGGATATACAAATTATGTGGAATCCGTCCCGATGAAGAGATGAACTGGAAACAGTTCCTGAAAGCATTGCTTACCGTAAACGCATTCTGGTTTGTTTGGGGAATGGTGCTGCTAGTCTGCCAAGGCTGGCTGCCGCTTAACCCGGACGGGAATGGAGGACAATCGCCCGACCTTGCGTTCAATACGACAATAAGCTTTATGGTAAACTGCAACCTTCAGCACTACAGCGGGGAATCGGGCCTCACCTACTTTACGCAACTGTTTGTCATCATGCTCTTCCAGTTTGTCACCGCAGCATGCGGCATGGCGGCACTTGCCGGTATCATGAAGGCACTTGCTGCGAAAACGACACGTACCATAGGCAACTTTTGGGTTTTCATGACCCGAAGCGTAACGCGCATCCTGCTGCCGCTCTCCCTGCTCGTGGGCATTTTGCTGATAGTAAACGGAGTGCCGATGTCGTTTGACGGCAGACAAACGATCACAACGCTTGAGGGCAATGAACAGGCAATCAGCCAGGGACCGACGGCCGCCATAGTTCCCATCAAGCAACTCGGTACGAACGGCGGCGGATACTTCGGAACAAACTCATCGCACCCGCTTGAGAACCCCAACGCATTCACAAATATACTGGAATGCTGTGCCATTATGATTCTGCCGATGGCCATGGTGTGGGCCGTAGGATTTTATATCCGCCGTCGGAAATTGGCTGCGTGGATTTATGGAGTTATGCTCTTTGCCTTTACGGCTGGCATATGCGTGTCCGTTCCACAGGAGATGGGAGGCAATCCGCAGATTGACAAAATGGGCATAGCGCAAGATCTGGGCTCGATGGAGGGCAAGGAGGTACGTATCGGTTCGGCAGCCTCGGCCATGTGGGGCATGGTAACAACCGCTACTTCCAACGGATCGGTAAACTCGATGCACGACAGCCAGACTCCTCTCAGCGGATTGCTGCAAATGCTCAACATGCAGATTAACTGCTGGTTCGGAGGAGTCGGCGTCGGCTGGATGAACTACTTTGCCTTTCTGATCATCGCCGTATTCATCAGCGGCCTGATGGTGGGACGTACACCCGAGTTCCTCGGCAAGAAGGTGGAAGCCCGCGAAATGAAAATCGCGACACTGGTTGTGCTCATGCACCCGCTACTGATACTGGTCGGGACAGGTATCGCTTCGGCCATAGCTGCAAACAATCCGGGAATCGGGTGGCTCAACAACCCCTCGTTTCACGGATTGAGCGAGATGCTATATGAATACACCTCTTCGGCCGCAAACAACGGATCGGGATTCGAAGGTTTGGCCGACAATACGCCATTCTGGAATATTTCAACTGGTTTTGTCCTGATCATGGGGCGTTTCTTCCCCATCATAGGACAGGTTGCCATTGCCGGACTGCTCGCATCGAAGAAGTATGTTCCGGAAAGTGCCGGCACGTTGAAAACGGATACGTTTACCTTCTCGCTGATGACGTTTGTGGTGATCATTATTGTGGCGGCACTCTCGTTCTTCCCGGCCCTGGCACTGGGCCCCATAGCCGACTATTTAAGTTTTTAATCGAACGATAACAAGATGAAAAAGCAAATAAACAATACACTGTTTGACAAACAGTTGCTGAAAACGAGTTTCGTGGAATCTTTCCGAAAACTCGACCCGCGGAAAATGATCAAGAACCCGATCATGTTCACCGTGGAGGCAGTAACGTCCGTAATGCTGCTGTTGCTGGTCTATATTGCTGTCTCGGGCGACAATTCGCAAGGATCGTTCTGGTACAATCTGGTTGTATTTGCGGTTTTACTGCTAACTGTTCTGTTCGCCAATTTTGCCGAAGCAATTGCCGAGGCTCGCGGTAAGGCGCAGGCGGATTCACTCCGCAAGACAAGAGAGGAAACGCCTGCAAAACTGGTCACAGGGAATGGCAGGACCAAAACCGTAAGCAGCTCGGAATTGAAGCGCGGAGACGTCTTTGAATGTGTGGCAGGCGATACGATTCCGGCCGACGGCGAGATTATCGAAGGGCTTGCCTCCATCGACGAAAGCGCCATAACGGGAGAATCGGCTCCCGTAATCCGCGAAGCGGGTGGCGACAAGAGTTCGGTGACGGGTGGCACCAAGATCCTTTCCGACCGTATCGTGGTAAGGGTAACTGTCCAACCCGGCGAAAGCTTCCTCGACAAGATGATCGCGCTGGTGGAAGGCTCTTCACGCCAGAAGACCCCCAACGAGATTGCTCTGACCATCCTTCTGGCTGGCTTTACTCTTGTCTTTGTTATCGTATGCGCCACGCTAAAACCATTCGCCGACTACGTCGGGGCCAATATTACGATTGCGGCCTTCATATCGCTGTTCGTATGCCTGATACCCACGACTATCGGAGGCCTGCTGTCGGCCATCGGCATCGCCGGAATGGATCGGGCTCTGCGGGCAAACGTGATCACCAAGTCTGGCAAGGCCGTTGAAACGGCTGGCGACATCGACACCCTGCTGCTGGATAAGACGGGAACCATTACCATTGGAAACCGGAAAGCAACCCGATTTTATCCCGTACAAGGTAACGAGCCCCAATCATTTGTACGCATGTGCGTACTCTCGTCCGTAGCCGACCCTACCCCGGAAGGTAAATCCATTGTAGAGCTCGGCGCCGGGCATGGGGTCAAAGTCGATCCCCTCGAAATGGTAGGCGTACACATGGTTCAGTTTACGGCCGAAACCCGTTGTTCAGGCGTGAACATGCCGGACGGAACCAGAATCCGCAAAGGGGCCACCGAGGCAATCCGTAAGATTGTCACCGATTCAGGACATGACTTCCCGCAGGAGATTGATGGAATAGTACAAAACATTTCGGCCAATGGAGGGACGCCCCTGGTGGTCTGCACCGATGAACAGGTACAAGGGGTAATCGAATTGCAGGACATTATCAAGACCGGCATCCGCGAGCGTTTTGAACGTCTGCGCAAGATGGGTGTAAAGACCGTAATGGTGACAGGCGACAACCCGCTTACCGCAAAATATATTGCAGAAAAAGCTGGCGTTGACGACTTCATAGCCGAAGCCAAACCCGAGGACAAGATGGAATACATCAAACGGGAACAACAGGCCGGGAAACTGGTCGCCATGATGGGCGACGGCACGAACGATGCTCCGGCTCTCGCACAGGCCGATGTGGGCGTAGCCATGAACAGCGGAACACAGGCTGCGAAGGAGGCCGGAAACATGGTCGACCTTGATAACGACCCGACCAAACTGATTGAGATCGTAGAGATTGGCAAACAGCTGCTCATGACCCGCGGAACGCTGACCACGTTCTCCATAGCCAATGACGTGGCCAAATATTTTGCCATTGTGCCGGCACTGTTTATATCCTCGATTCCGTCGTTGCAGGCCCTTAATATAATGCACCTTCATTCACCCGAAAGTGCCATTCTGTCGGCGGTGATATTCAACGCGATTATCATTCCGCTGCTGATTCCGCTGGCACTGCGTGGCGTGACATATAAACCGATCGGGGCATCTGCTCTGCTGCGCCGCAACCTTTTCATCTACGGATTGGGCGGTATCGCCGCCCCGTTCCTGGGAATAAAACTGATAGACATTTTAATTAGTGTATTTTTTTAATTGAAGAACAGTCATGAAAAATTTATGGATATCGCTTAAATTCACCTTGGTGATGTGTGTGATACTCACCATCGGATATGTACTGGTACTGCGCCTGACAGCCACGGTTGCTTCCCCAAATGATGGAGAAGCTCCGGTTGTGGAACTGAACGGGAAAGTTGTAGGTGCAGCCAATGTCGGACAGGCATTCACCGACAGCATCTACTTCTGGGGCCGCCCCTCTGCAGTTGACTATAACGGCGGTGGTTCGGGTGGAAGCAACAAAGGGACCAACAATGCAGAATATCTGGCCGAAGTAGAGGCCCGCATCAATGCCTTTCTGGAGGCACATCCATATCTCGAAAGAAAAGATGTCCCAGCCGAAATGGTTACGGCCAGCGCCTCGGGTCTAGATCCCGACATATCACCCCGCGGAGCCGAGGTACAGATCCGGCGTGTAGCCGAAGCCCGTGGAATGTCGGAAGACCAGGTTCGGAAAATTGTGGAGAAAATCCACCAAAAACCTTGGCTGGGTCTTTTCGGAACATATAAAATAAATGTTTTGAAACTTAACGTCGCTCTTGATGAAGCTCAAAAATGATTAATCAGACTTTGAAGATGCTAATTTTGCTGGAGAATTTTTTTTCTACATGTAATTGAACCGATGTATAACGACACGCGACAAAGTGCTCAGCATTTCCTCGATCTGATTAAACAATCTCATCGAGGTAAGTTTAAGGTCTACATCGGCATGAGTGCCGGTGTAGGCAAAACTTATCGTATGCTGCAAGAAGCCCATCAACTATCCGATTCTGGAGTTGACATCCGGATCGGATATGTTGAAACACACGGGCGGGTGGAGACGGAGGTTTTGGTTGAGGGGCTCACATTAATTCCTCGAAGGAAACTTTTCTATAAAGGGAAGGAACTTGAGGAGATGGATACGCAGACAATCATTAATCAACATCCAGAAATTGTCATAGTAGATGAGTTGGCACATACCAATATCGAAGGGAGTCCGAATCCCAAACGCTGGCAAGACGTCATGCAGATACTGGATGCAGGTATCAGCGTAATCTCTGCCGTCAACATACAGCATTTGGAAGGGATCAATGAGGAAGTACAGACTATTACTGGAGTAGAAATCCAAGAACGTATTCCAGACAGCGTGTTGGCCATGGCTGACGAGGTGGTCAATATCGACTTGACGGCCGATGACCTCATAGAGCGGTTAAAAGCGGGTAAGATTTATCGGTCCGACAAGATAGCATCTGCGTTGGGAAATTTTTTCACGTATGACAACCTGCTTCAGCTAAGAGAATTGGCCCTAAAAGAGGTTGCTATGCGAGTCGAAAAGAAAGTAGAGACTCAGGTCGTTACCGAGGGTAAACTCTATCATGAATATTTGATGGCCGTGATTGACTCCTCCGAGAAACGGGCTCGCCGGGTAATCCGGAAAACAGCCCGCTTGGCAACCCACATGAATGCTGCATTCATTGTATTATATGTCCAGTCAGACAAAGAAGACATGAATCGTATCCCGTTGGCAAACCAACGCTACCTGATCAATAATTTTAATCTTGCGTCGGAACTAGGTGGAGAAGTTGTGCGGGTACATTCCAACCGTTATATTGAAACGATCGTGAATGTATGCCAAAAACGTAAAATCAGTACTGTCTGTATTAGTGTCTCACGGTTTTCACTATATTCGTTGTTTGTAACAGCTCTCAGGTTTCGGTATCTGTTAAATAGACTGGCCAAACTCAATGTGGATTTAATTATTTTATCGTAATGAATATTCGTAACAGACTGACATTAGGTATTGGAGTATTGTTCATACTGATTCTTTTGCTGGGGCTACAGTCGGTCCGATCAGTACGACAACTTTCCGTGGCATCGAAAGACATCCTTGCGGATAACTACAATTCGGCTCATTATGTGGAGGAGATGTTACGCTCTCTGGACCGTTTCTCGCAGGACTCCGCATCGCGAGGCATTTTAATAAGCAGTTTGGAACTTCAGCAACAGAATATTACCGAGGTAAACGAAAAAGAGGTAACTGCAGCACTAACCCAAAAAATCGATGCGCTGACGGATTCCGTTTCCATCACCCAGATCCAGGCGATTCGCGATGACCTCTATCGGATCATGGAGCTGAACATGAATTCGATACGCTCCAAAAGCTCGGATATGGAATCCCGTGCCGAGGGTGCGGTCCAGTGGCTTTCAATCCTCTCCGTATTGTGTATCCTGCTGGCGGCGGTTTTCCTGATTCGCTTCCCGGCTATTATTCTGCGGCCAATTGACAAGCTCAAACAGGGCATAACCCAAATCGCCAACCATAATTACGAAGAACGACTCGATTTCGGCGACAACAAGGAGTTCCGGGCCGTTGCCTCCTCATTCAACGATATGGCCTGCAAGCTGTCGGAATACCGCCGCAGCTCTCTCGACCGACTTATGACCGAGAAGAAACGTATCGAAGCCATCGTAAACAGTCTGCACGAGCCGATCATAGGCCTGGACTCGGAGCGAAACATTCTTTTTATGAATGACGAGGCCTTTTCGATCCTAAACCTCAAACGGGACAATATCATTGGACGCAATGCCGCCGAAATAGCTTTGAACAACGACCTGTTAAGACGGCTCATTCGGGAGGTATACGCGGAAAACGACGGCAACCATGAACATGAACCCCTGAAAATCTATGCGGACAACAAGGAGAGCTATTTCCAGATGGACAATATTCCGCTATACATAAATCCCGTAGGTGAGAGCAGTCAACAGTTCGTCGGCAATCTTATTATTCTGAACAACATTACCAAATATAAGGAACTTGATTCGGCCAAAACGAATTTCATAGCCACCGTATCGCACGAGATGAAAACCCCCATTTCGTCGATATTGATGAGTCTGCAGCTGCTCGGTGACTCACGTCTCGGATCACTCAACGAGGAGCAAACCCAGTTACTGGGCAGTATCCGTGAAAGCAGCGACCGACTGTTGAATATCACAGGCGAATTGCTGAATCTCACCCAGGTAGAATCGGGCAAGCTCACAATAAAGCCCAAAATCGTCAAGCCTATAGAGTTGATAGAATATGCCATAAAGGCCACACAAGTGCTCGCGGAGCGGTTCCTCTGTTTCGTTGAGGTGGAATATCCTGAAAAAATCTCTAAATTGTTTGTTGACAACGAAAAAATAGCTTGGGTTATTACCAATCTACTATCGAACGCAATACACCACTCTCCAGAAAACTCCCGTATTATTATCGGAGCAACACAGCACGACAAGCATGTGGATATTTACGTGCAGGATTTTGGACACGGCATAGATCCCCGTTACCATAAAAGTATCTTTGACCGTTACTTCCGGGTTCCTGGCACCAAAGTTCAAGGAAGCGGATTAGGACTAGCCATATCAAAAGAATTCGTGGAGGCACATGGCGGCACGATTTCAATCGAAAGCGAAATTGGAAAAGGATGTCGATTTACGGTATCACTCCCTGCTTAATTTCAGAGCAAACTGCTTATCTTCAGAATAATTAATCTATATCCCCACTGTTAAGGTAAGTAAGTTTGTCTCGATGCAATTAGAGTTTGGAGTGATGATAGCAAGGAGTCCAGGTTATGGATTCCTACTTACCACTGTCTATGCTATCTGTTATGGGTTGTAAATCAAACTTTATAGTATATTAATTAAGTGAATATGTATTACCTTCCTTTCAAAATCTTATTTTGTCGTTTCCTTCCAATGAAAATACACATCCTGAATCGAGATCTCTCTCCTGTGATATGCCTGGCTTATCTCCTGAGGCAGACAGTATGATGGATTATCCCCGACCTTGAAATACCAGTACATACCCATCTTGTCAGGATACATACGGCATTTATAGCGTTCGCAGAACATGCGTTCTCCATCGGCGGTATAGAAATAATAAGTAGACGAGACCTTCATCAGATTATCATTTCGTTCCTGTAAGTCCCTTACCTTATTGGCCAGATTGTCCCGCTGCTTCTGCTCTGCCTCATAGGCTCTCAGATCCATTTCACGCCACACACCCGTTCTGAAATATTCATTTGTACGGATGATATATTCCCGGATAGCATCAATGACAAATGGCAGACCGCATGTGTTGGCCAGCTTTGCAAGCTGATTAAGATTGACCTGCATCTTATAGCTAATGGCCGAAATCCGCTTCATTATCTCCAGTTCTTCTATACTCAATGCCGCAGACAAGGTCTTGTCCAATGCAGCCTGGCGGATATATGCCGCCACAGGGATTCGGGCGGCACTGGCTTTCTGTTCCACTGCTATATACTCTTCATCGCTAAACTGTATTTCCTTGCGCTTGGTACGCTTGTTCCAATTCTCTGCTTTCATCTCCTGCGGCCTCCTTTCCTCTGTCTGTTCTTTTCATTGTCCCTGTCAAGTGTATTGTCGCTGCTGCCGCTCCCCGTGCCGATTCTTGTGACCTCCGGCTGAATGATGAGTTTGGCAAATCCTTCTATGAGACCGATTCCGGCTGGAGCTGATTCCGTGGCATCGTTATGGTTCACCAGCACAGGTCGATCCGGTTCTTCATACATTGTCTCGTATGTTTTCCAACTGGCACTTGTCTGCTGATTCCAATTGTCAGTTTCAGACACCGGCATGTTCTTCCGATGATTGGCTGGAGTCAAATGCCATTGTTCTGTCACGGATATTGAGGCTTCTTTCGCCGCTTTCCCGATATTGGCGAGGTTTGCACGAGTTCCGTCATTAAGCACAACATTCGCCATAAGGTGAAAATGCGGATTCTTGTCGTCCTTGTCATGGTGCCGGCCCACTATATACTGGTCAAAACGGTAGCCGTTCTTTCCCATGTGCCTGATCCAATCATTCAGTATCTCATCCGCATGAGATTCAAGCATGGCCTTATCATTGACATGGAATGATATGGGTATATGCACTGCCTTCACACTCAGGGAGGGACGCAAAGCACTTTGTCTTTCGAAGTCTTTGACAAGCATATCTACATCAGACATGCTGCTCACTCCTTTCGCCAGAACGACATGCGCTCCTTTCTTGGGATTAAGTATGTAATTTATAGTCTTTGCAGGACTCTTGCTGTAGTTTACTTTCGTTATCATATAGTTTTTCTTTTGGCAGGAGGGGTGGCATCCGGGGTTCTGCCACAGATACGTATGATACGTATCTTGGTACCGCTGGCCACCCCTCCGCACATTTACCGCTCTTCCGGCAAACCTGTTGTCAGAGAGACTGCGGCATAAAAATGTTATTGCGGTTGATTCCGTTGAATCTGTTGAGACAAAAACAAGAGGGAAAAAGAAAACATGATTTATCCATCTCATCATATTCAACAAATTCAACAGTAGTTTTTCAGATTTTCCCGGGTGACGGTATAGAAGCGTCCTACCTTTTTGGGCGACAAGGTATATTTCTCGCCGGGCAAAACAGAAACCTGATAGGTCACATACGACAACGCATTGGGAGCAGGCTCCAGTTTCCAACACTGCTGCAGGACATTGCGGACCTGGTGACGTTCCATCTTCACCATTGAATAGTTGAATAGCATCAACAGATCATTGATACAGAAATCCATCACATCTACCCGCATCGTATCCATAATGTCAAGCAGCAGTTCCGCCATATCGGTTTCAACACGGCTCCGGTTGCAGCGTTTTATCTTTTCCAACGCCTCTGTGTGTATAAGTGCCGGGGAAAACCACATTCGGCTCTCTTCTTTCGTGGTCAGGGTCCGATGTTGTAGATAGTACAGGAAAGCCGGTATTTCATTCTTCAGTTTCTGCAGGAACGATGTGTCGTCTCTTTCCAATCGGCAAACCTTCCGGACCCAATATCTTGTCTCCTCGGGCTCAATGTAAACCGGAAAATTCTCATTGTTGGAGCACAACACAAATTTGGCAAAGAACTGAACTTCATAACGATCCTTCCCCTTGGACTCCATCTTATAGGAATGTGCCGTACTGAGGTTCTTCAACCGTTCGCTGTCCTCACGGCGGTTGAGCAGAACCTCGTCCACCACAATCATCAGCTTCCCGGCCCAGTCCGCATTGAACTGACTGCGGAAATCCTCATTGGTATTGAATGTGACATTCTCCTGGAACACAGCTTTCAGGAAATTCAGAAACGTACTCTTGCCCGTATTCCTCTCTTCCGACACAAGAAGAAGTATAGGAAGTTTCTGCGTCGGCTTCAGATACAGCAGCTGAAGATAATCAAGTCCCAATTCATATTGTTCTCCGAAGATATGCTCTACCAGTGAAGCGATATGCTGGAAATCGCCCTCTTGAGGTATATGGGTAACGGGCTCATAGAGATTATAAAAGTTGTTCACGTTATGACGGTAATCTACATGGCTTGGCATAGTGCAGAAGCCATCATATTTGGGTATCATTGCCACCTCGTCCTTGCTGTGATCCTGCCTGAATGTACTCATCTTCCATTCCACGCGCATCTTTCGGAATGTTCCGTTCATCATGGGCTGGTTCAGAATACGGAACAGTGTTGTACCGATACGTACATATTCTTCCCGACTGTTATTCTCTTCCATAGCTACTGGATTTATCTGTTTTACCCAAGATTCTCCTTACATCCGAAAAACGGTAACGCACTTTACTGCCCACCTTTACCGCTTTCAGGTAGTTTCTCTTGTTCCAAAGCCATAGTGTAGTGTCGCATACACCGCACATATCCTTCACTTCATCGCGGGTCAGGAGCCTATCTTCTTCGGCACCTTTCAATGCTGCCGCTACTTCAGAGACAGCGCGGGTGATAAGTTCATTTGAAAATTTGTGCAAGTCTTCGCCGGTGATCTCCAGTCTGACATTGGCCTGTCCGTTGGAGATAATTTGCATAAGGTCTGTCATAATAAGAAACATTGCTGCCGGATTATCCGGCGCAATCGTTCCGGCAGCTTTACAAACGATTGCACCGCCATCCCCATAATCAGGATGACGGTGCAAAAATATAATCGTAATTTATTAAAATTCAATTATTTACATTTCGTTTATTGCAACGAAACGGAAAACGAAAGAAACGAAATACAACAGGTATCAATCCCTGTTAATTATATGCGTAATTACCCATACAATGAAGCCTAAAAATTTGAAAATTTATAATAGTACAGACAAATTTTGCCTCAAGCTGGGGCGAAATTCTATTCCTCATTCACAAGATAGGCCCTGATATCATCTATATACGTTCTTTCAATACTGATGTCTTTTATTTTCCCTCTGCTCGTATCGTCATTGAGTTTCTTGACAGCGACCTGCAGATTACGTACGGTTTTCAAATCGCAGTTCGGCATTTCCGATGATAATGTCCTATGGAATGTCGCCACATCACAGCCTCTCAAAAGCCCCTCTTCCTGAAGAGCAAAATACAGACGGGCCAGATCAGGGCCTGAAGGGTGGGTAGATACTCTTTTCTTTATCTTTTCAAGAAGCATATCCTGATTTGCCACAAGGTAATCTTTCAGTACCCGTGGAGAATCGGAGATCTGAACATTCTCATTCTGCGGACTATTTGCAGACAGCCTTTCTATTCCGTCAGTTACGATATTTCCGCTGGCAAGGACTTCCTTCTCATTGTAAAAACTTTCCCAATCCTCTTTTGTCCGCATCTTATTACGCACACTGCTGCTGATGACGAATCTCACCATCAATCCTGCAAGCTTTTTCTCCATGAAGTTGTTTTGGGGATTGGTTGCCTCAGCTTCAAGCTGCAGAACCATCGTTTCATAGCATTTGCCATAATAGAGCCATGCAAGCATAGCCGGAACAATTGAACTTTTGTCTGTGTCTCTGAATTCATCTACCAGAAGCTTAGCCGTACCATTGTCCGCAGCATAGTCATGAATCAGTCTTTCATCAGCGAGGTCTCCATGACATTCATTGTTGAACTTGTGCATCATTTGCGGAGCAAGTTTCAGCCCCAGTTTGAATATCTTGAACAAACCGGATGCAGACTTGTCATTAACCTCAGAGACAAATCTGTCGTATTCATCCGGATGGGTGTCAAGCCATGCCTTTATTTCGGCTTTGAACTGTTCAAAATCCTGATTGGCCATAATATGCGGTATTTATATCAGTCCAACAAATGTACTAATTCCTGCTTCATTTCATCATCGATTTCCCTGTAACGTCTGAAAGCCTTACTGCCTTCCTTGTGCCCGGAGACAGATGATACCAGATCTGGATCCTTGACTTTCTTGTACATATTTCCGATGAAGGTTTTTCTGGCGGTGTGGGTCGTTGCGACCTCGTATAGAAACTTCTGCTCCGGCTGACGTGTAAGCGGATTGATTACAGTCACTATCCTGTCAAGCCCTGCGAGTCTGAAAGCCTCCTTTATCGCCTGATTGTATTTCTGCTCCGAAATGAACGGCAGCAGAGGCCCCTTGTCATAATCCTTGTAGCGTTCAAGAATCGTCTTGGCAACATCATTCAATGGGACTCTGACGGTACGCGGGTCCTGATTGCGCGTCTTCCCCTGAACATACTCCAATATCCCGTTGACAATATTGTTTTTCGTGAGTTTATACAGGTCGCCGATACGGCATCCTACGACGCTCTGGAACACAAAGATATCCCTCTGTATCGCCAGTTGCGGACGGGCGGACAGATCCGCCTCGAACAACCGGTTGCGCTCATTCAAGGTTATGTATACAGGCGTTCCGTAGAGGCATTCCTCAATCGGAAATTTGTCAAAGGGTCTGTTGGAGGTTTTTCCTTGATTGTAGCACCAGAGGAAAAAGGTCCGTATTCTGGAGAAGCTGTCGATAAGCGTATTCTTTCCCCTCGGTTTGGGCGTTCTCTTTTCGGGGATGACCGCATAAATTTCCGGATATTCCTCCACGTAAGTGTATTCGTTCTCCATGAATTGCCAGATGTCGGCCAAGGTGTCTTTGGTGACCGTATTTATATCCAGGACAAAGTCCTTCATGCCTGGACATGCTTCCCGTACAAACAATTCATAGCGCATCAGGGCTCTTTTCACTACCCGGAAATTCTTCTTCCTGACCTCGGACAGCGGGTGCTTGACAAGGAACTCGTCAAACAGTTCGGCAAACGCAGGCGGATTCTCTGCGGCCAGTTCCTTTTCAGTCTTATATTTTTGCGGATGGTGGAATTTGTCAATGACCGTTCCGAGCCATTCGCTGTCAGCATCACCCGTATATTCTGCCTCAATAAGATGCGTCAGTTCCTGGACCTTGCGATTGAATTCAGATTTCTCGCTTTCCTGTACAAGCGCAATACGATCCTTGTAACCCTGCTTTTCGGGGCTCCAATGATTCGGACAAATCAGCAGCTCGCTGGCGGCTTTGATGTCCTTCTTGCCGTCACGGAGACGGAAATAGACTGTAGCCCTTGTATCCGTATCGTTCTTTTTGGCTGTTTTTCGTATGAAAGCTGTTACCTTCATGGGGTTCCATTTTATTTCCGGATTGAACATTACAAAGATAGCAATTGTTCCCAAATTGTTCCCAAATATCCCGAAAATATTCCAAAGAGATTGAATTCAAATTTGTTTAATTGCGTTTATAATTATTTATATTTCAACAATATACAACGACAATATGGATTCAAAAACTTATTTTCATATTTGATGACATCCATATTTTCGACCCCGGCTCCGGGTACTGTAATCGCTTAATATGTTGATATAGACATGTTAAGCGATTTTTATTTTCTGGAGTTTTCCCGTATTTCCCCTTTACGCATCGAAAAGAATGTTTGGGTTGCTTGTTTGGAAAGACCAATCTTGTTGAGGAGCACTCTCCTAATTTGAAGCTTGGTAAGGCTTACTGTCAGATAAAAAGATCGCTGGATCATCTATCTTTTGATTCACAAAATCAAAAATTGGGCTGAGCAATGATAAGATGTACATATTTGTGTCGTCAATTGCATGCACGAACTCTTTCTCAAACTGTGGTGCAACTTTATTGTGCAATTTTCTACTCTCAGCAAATGGGACTTTTTTGCTGGAGACTACTAAATAATGAATATAGGAGCTGTGTGCCGGATTCTTGATCGACAGTAGTAATTGGTTCATATCTTGATCAGATAGTTGTTGGCATGGTTATTACCGACGAGATAGTCTTGTTGTGTAAGGACTGCGTGATGTCCATTGTGGTGATCAGCGATATACTGTTCACTCTGTTTACAATTACAGGTTTTGAGTGTCAGAAGAGATTGTCCTGAGGGACTATAATGGCGCAGAATATGATTCCAGTGATGTGATTGCCTTTAGGTGGAGGATCAATTCATGTCAGGTTATCTCTCTAAAGTGGCAATTGTGGGAAGATGGAAATACAGTTCTCTCTCAACATAAAAATGATTTCGCCTGAGACAGCCATACAAGAACTTATCTGGATATGGTCAGTTGCAATACGTAGTCTGAGACAATGACTCAGCAAAGAGATCTCATTGACCATAGAAAAGAATAGAAACAAGCATCTACAGAAGCAGGTTTTGAAAAACTAATAAAGTTTATTGTGCCGATACCGTTATGTATGTGTCTGATGGATTTGGCGAATGAGGGCTTGCTATGATGTAATCTCACAACTTGCAATCTGTAGGCACAAAGGGTGCGTGCACAGATGTGTTTGATGTAGGTTATATAGAATCAATCCGAGGAGGTTCGCTATTCCATGATCGAGCGCGTAAAAAATCAGTACAGCTCGCCATAGCGAGCTGTACTGAAATAAATACCCTTCTGAAAGATATGAAGATGTTGTCTGCTAAAACGTAATTGAAACATTAGCTGATCATGTGTAGATGTCTTGCTCTGTTTCTTTAAGGGATAATGTTAGAGAACTTCGTATTGGAACATGTGCTGAAGTTCATCAACAGAGAACAACTTCCCGAAGTTTGTCCCGTCGCAGATCCAAAACATTGATGTTGTAATGTTGTCTGCACCGTCGCCCTTGACTACGTTGTTTTCGATCGTCATGTTATCGTGCGAGAATCCGCAGATGGTTATGGCACTATCCTTACAATAGGCTTTCGAGACATTTTCAAAAGTACAACCACTAATTACGATTTTTGCGGTAGGATTGGCGTAGTAAGCCCCTCCATCGCGTAATTCAAGGTGAATGTAACGATAACCGCCTTCGATCGTGTTGTGGAACGTACAGTTAGTAATCGTAACTGATTCGATGTCTTTATCAGTCAACTGAATGGCATCCCACTGTGCGTTGGAGAATTCACAGTTGTCAAATACGAGATTTTTGCACGTTTGTCCCGTTACATAAACGGCTGATCCATTGTTCGAAGCGTTGGTGCCGTTAGCGAAGTGAATGCCTTTGACCACCGTATTTTCGCCACCGAAATAGATCGGAGCTCCAGTAAGGGTGACATCACCCTCGGCGATCAAGGTGACATCCTGCGAGAAAGATAGAGTCTCTGTGAGGTTGATATCCTTCACCAAAGTGATGATGGGTTCTCCAGCTGTGATCGCATCTTTGATCTCTTCGGTAGTAGTAGCTGCGGCACCTTCAACAATCTGATAGGTGTTGGGATTCTCGCTTACCAATACAGATGAATAACCATCGGCTACAAAATTGCCTCCACGTCCGGGGTCACCTGTGGCAGGATCGTAGTTGACAAATGTTCCTCCTTTGACTATAATGGTGCCAGGATTTGAGTCGAGCTGGTTGAGTAAATACCATTCTCCCAGAACTTTCTGTGTTACCGAGAAATGGCCTCCATTGATCACTACCGTGCCACCATAGTTCTGAATGCAGTTTACATCTGAGCTGAACACGCCGTCGTTGATGACCAAGGACCCTGTCTCGTTAACGATCAGAATGCCTCCGTTCTTGTATGAGATGCTACCGGTACCATTGATGACCATGTCTCCGTCCACGTTGAAACCAGTGTATAGATCTTCACTGTCGAAAATGATATCGTTACCGTTCAGATCTAATGTAAGGGTCTTGCCTGCTGCAACGGTAATATCCTGGCTGATGGACATATCTTCGGTCAGCGAAATAGAACCTCCGTTCTCTGCTGCAACTAGCAGGGCTGCCAGCTTGTGATCCGGCTCATTGAAACCAGGATCGACTTCGATATCGAAATCCAAGTTCTGTGTCAAAATTGAGCCGATGATGTTTGTACGGTAGTTGCGTTGAATGGGTACATTGCTGAAAGTGCGTGTACTGGTCGTCGCTCCGTCTGTGAATTCAAATGAGATATTTGTTGTTGTTTTGTCGGTTCCGACCAGCAGATAGTTCATCGCCAGATAGTTGTAGGTTTTTTCCGAAACAACCAATGATTCGGTAGGAATCGTATTGGAGGCGAAGGTTACATCGGTTTGTCCTGAAGTTGTGCCATCTGCAAGATTCAGGGTGGTGGGAACGTTTGTAATGGTCATTTTGGTTGCGAGAGAGGCTGTCTGGAGGCCACTCTCAGCTGCAGCAGAAAAATCCTCTGTACCTACGTTAATCTGGCAAACGGACGAGTCAAAGTTACATCTTTTGAGACAGACGTTGTCACTGCTAATCCCTGAATGACACTGTAAAAGGCATCACGCTGCTCGTCATTCGCTAAAGCCGTTGCATAATCTACCGTGATTGTTTTAGTCCCGTAGTCGATCGTGTAAGGGCTTTGTTCTGCATCCTGACCATAGGCATCGGCCCAGAATACGAAATCATAGCTCTTACCGGTCGCCAATTGCAGTGAGAGCTGGGCTTGCAGTCCATTAAACTCCACAACTGGAGCACCTTCACTTTCACTTGTCAGCAAAGGGGTGGTTTCTCCTGCTTCGTATACGGCGTAAGTCAGTTTCGTAGCAGTTTGACCGTCGCCGATGCTACGGGTTTGTAATTGTTGTGGTAAACGAGCACTGAATGTTACCACTCCTTTGGAATCGGATCCTGGTAATTCTGAATCATCTCGTGTACAGCCAGCTACAGCCATCAAACCTGCAACTGACAATAACAAAATTAGTTTCTTCATAATAATTGAGATTGAGGGTTAGTATTATATATGCTATTGAAATTATGTGTGTTATTGAACTGGATAGTTCAAGTCTCCATCAAATCCAGGCGAGATTCCGATACCACCGGAGGCTTCAGAAGTGAAGAAATTACCGCGGACGATGGTCTGTTTATTTCGTACGATCGGGATCTCAATTGGGTCGGTACTTGACAAACGAGTCCCGTCACGATCGTAAATATCAAGTGCAACTTGAATCGACGATTCCTCTCCATTGACCAGTACGAAGTCGAAACCGAGATTTGCTTCTGATTCGCTTAGTTGCGAAATGCTGCTTTCGAACTTTACACCAAGGGCTGCATCAGCTGTTTGGTTTGTAAAAAGATTGAATGAAGAGGGCATATAGCCTGAGTAGCGGATAACTACACGGAAATCATTCAAATCAACGCTGCGTGTTGGTTCGTCTACGAGATTGGGTGTGCGTCCTTCCTTTTTTGCTGCAGCGGCCTCTTGTTTGGCTCGGAGAGACTGTACGCGAGTAATGAATTCGGCTAAATCTGTCGATACAAAATCGTATCGTGCTTGTGGCCGTTCCATCTGAATAGAGATCTCCCGAGAACTGTTCTCTGTCAGAATAGTCGCATCTGCTGTTCCGTGAAAAGCATCCCGGAATGCCGTATTGCCCTGATGCTGCTCTGGGAATAACTTGACTTCGGCAAAATCATCCGGGTTAAAGAACTTGTGATCTTGTGAGCCTGCATCGACGCAGTCAGTCCATACGATAAAGCGATATGCGCCTTCTTCGAGTTGGGTTTCGATGTGGTGATCTGGATCGGTTACCTCATCTTTCGTAACTATGATGCGAGCATCTTCTGTGCGATCGAATGTCCCGTTGCTATTGGCCCGATAGATACAGATCGTGTAACGAAGATCATAATCTTGAGGATTGGCCGATGCACGAGTTTTTGTATCGATGACCTGGTGCATAGGAATCTCAGTGTTAAATACTAAATTCAGTACAACGGGGACCTTTTCTGTTTTGGTCGGAGTCGGAAACTCATGAACATCGCATCCCACGAGCAGGGTCATTGGGAGTAACCCGCTTAGAAACAAGGTTTTTAATTGGTTTAGTTTCATTATTTCCGATTCTTTTTCAAGTCAAACATATAGGAGAATGAGATTGCGGCATTATCCAATCCAATGAACGTTTTACGGACCGTGGAGGAGTAACCTCCATTGTTTTCGTTGTGAAATTTATCGTAGTGTGCATTGTAAATGCCTGCTCCGAGTGAAAATTCTACACTCCATCGCTCACTGCGGCCGAGCGGGACGAGATAGCCTATGTTGATACCTCCACCCAGTGCTGGAGAGTTGCCATTGTGATCCTGAATGCGCCAATCTCCGCCCAAAGCCATATTGTAGGAGGCGACTCCAAAGTGAACACCAGCAAAAAATCGACGTTCGCGAAGCGGCCATATCCTTAATTCAGGTTGGGTTCCTAGTATACGGAATTTGGTTGTCGAAGTAAAATAATCGCATCCTGAGTAATAAATAGGCAGGTTGAATGAGAGATGGCGTGAAATGTCTATTTCAACGGCTGCATTGACCATCATCAAGGCCCAGCCGATTACATTGGTTTTGATGCGAATACCAGGATTCCATTCTTCAATGGGTGTTATTTCCGGTGTGTCTTGCACTGGCTGTGGTTGTGGCTGGGATCGGATGGGTTGGACTGGGACTTCAGGTGTAGGTTCTGGAGTAAGTTCAGTCGGTTGAGGAATCTCTTGAGCAGAGGTGTCTGTTTCGGGTAGCTCGACCGTTGGCGGTTCTTCAGGAATCACCTCTTTTACATACAACACGGCCATTGTACTGTTATGTAGATCCGGGAAAAAGTGGTGTAGCATATAGTTATAGGGGACACCACCATGTAAATCCATTAGAGTTTTCTTGCGACTGCCTATTACCCGGTTTTGTGCATCGAAAGTCCATAGAGGTTCATTGTCCAAGATGTACAATACCTTGTCTCGATAGGGCATATCAGATGCAGCGACTTGTTCTCTCAATTTACCCCACAAAATTCCGATTGGCTGCTTTTCAATTTGGGTTTGCAAAATCCCAGTTGCGCGCAGGAGGTATGCAGCCAAAGAATCGGCGCGGTATTTTGTTAATCGATCATTGGCTCGTTGGGTGCCGTCGGGTGAGGCTCCAGACTGAATAACTATGCGTTCCAATGTTCCTGCTTCGGCTGCCTGACGAATCGATTTACAGAATCGATTCAGTTCGTCCCGGTTAGTGCGGTAGTCGAGTTCCACAAAGCGATAGCCGGTTCGGTAATAAATACATGCAGAGTCAGCTATTTCTTGGGCATGAATTGGGACTAATCCCAAAAGTCCGATATAGATTAATAGTAACACTCTTTTCATGTAGTGTTCGTATTTTATAGATTAAAATTCTATGTTAGAGTTCTGGATTTTCTTATTAGGAAATATCTCAAAGACAAAGATATGATTATATTTTGATTCATTGTCTGAGATGTGCTGATTTGGCGATAAATTTTATTTGAATTTAACAATAATGTTGTTTGCTTTTTGCTAAGAGCCGATGGTTGTATGCTCAAAAACCGTTATATATTCGGCTTGGTTATGGCCTGATTTTTGAAATTCAGATATAGAGCTATGCCATCTGTTGATCCCTATTCCATTGTTTGGCGTCAATATACATAGTTGTCTTGTTTTTACAGGTAAAATAAAATGCTTTTACTGTGTGAAGACAAAGTAAATTTACTGGAGTTAAGCAATCATGTTTTGTTATAATCTACTTCAGGACCTAATGACCTTTTTGAAATTCGAGCTTGTACCTCATCCTTGTTGCTCTTATATATAAATTCATTTCATTGTGGTTGCTGTCCTTGGAAATATCTTTCTCGCTATCTTCTTCAAAATATGGTTGTCATATAGTATCCCATTACTGATAGATTTAGCTTTTTTGTTTCAGCAATACAAGAGTCCCATAATTGTGTTCTCCGCTTTACAAAGCGGGACGAGATATGCAGTGTTGGTTTACAACAAAGTTGGTTTTTGTGCCTACTTTTAATTTGGCTAGGACTTGGATGATAATGTATAAACCATGAATGTGTGTAAATATAGTAAAAAATGGAAAAAACAATAAATGAAGCAGTTGTATGTCCATTTAAGTGAATAAGTGGTACCTCGTCTGCATTTCTTGTTTAGGGAGGCTCCTCATTACTGAAGAGAAAGGATCTATGTTCAGTTTGGTCGTGTTGTTTATAGGTGCTGTTGTTGTGTTAGGTGTGACTATGAGAGGCTTTATGGCGAATCTGTATCGTAGATTTCGTGTTTTATAGGTTGATTTTTGGGATATTAAGTTGCAGGGAGTGTGAATAAGATACGCCTGTTTTGGGTTTGACTTGAAAGGTCGGATTCTTTTTTGCGTTGACTTTGAGTTGCTTTTTCGTTGAAATTTTCGGGAAGAAAGCGTTGTCGTTCGTTCGGATCGGACACAATTATAGAATCATTCTGCCTCTGTTTGCTACAACTTGGGAGAATCTCGGGTGTTGTTAGCCGCTCATTTTCCCTGTTTATGTGATTTAAAATTATAGTCATTTTTATTTGGAATTTTAATATTGTTCGTATATTTGCGAACAAACAGTAAGAAATGGCGGAGAAAAGTTATACGGATCTGGACGAGCGAATTGCTCGTTATGCCAAAGCAATGGGGCACCCGGCACGGATGGCTATTCTGCGTTTTTTGGTATCGCAGGAAAGTTGCTTTTTTGGTGATATACACGAAGTTCTGCCTATTGCTAAAGCGACCGTATCACAGCACCTCAAAGAGTTGAAAGAGGCCGGATTGATACAAGGTGAGATTCAACCTCCCAAAGTAAAATATTGTATCAATCGTGCAAATTGGGCTGAGGCACGTGTTTTGTTCTCCGAATTTTTTTGCGATTGCGCCGAGAAAAAGTCTTGTTGTGAATAACGCTCTTTTTTTATATATTATGTTCGTAGTTCGACGAATTACATACACTTTAAATAATAACATTTATGGAGATCAAAGTATTGGGAACTGGATGTGCTGGATGTAAGGCACTCTATGAAACAACGAAACAAGCTGTTGAAGAGTTGGCGTTGAATGCAACCGTCGTGAAAGAGGAGGACATCATGAAAATAATGTCCTACAATGTGATGCAACTGCCCGCGTTGGTTGTGGACGAAAAGGTTGTGTCCAAAGGCCGTAAGTTGTCGCTCACGGAGGTGAAAGAATTGCTCATGAAATAGAGTATGAAAAGAGGGTTAATTCTGTTGCTTTCAGCTGTATTTATGGCCTGCGGGCAATCGTCGTCAAACAAGAGTGAAAAACCGCAAGTACGGCAAAACGGTGTTGAGGTTTTATCTTTTCATGCGAAAAAGCGTTGTCCGACCTGTATTGCCATTGAGCAATTAACGCGTGAGGTGGTAGAATCGGAATTTGCGACCCAATTGGCTGACAGCTCATTGGTGCTTCGTGTGGTGGATATCGCCGAAAATGAGGAGTTGGCTGATCAGTATGAAATTACTTGGTCTGCGCTTCTTGTTAATCGCTACAAGGATGGCAAGGAGAGCGTAACCGATCTGACGCGTTTTGCGTTTGCCAATGCTCGTACGAATCCTGAGAAATTTAAGGCGGAACTGAAGGTTCAAATCGAAAAAATGCTTGCCGAATAAACGATGGAATATCTGCAAAATCTGCTTGACAACTCGTCACTACCAGTAGTTACGGCCTTTTTGTTGGGGTTGTTGACAGCCATCAGTCCTTGCCCATTGGCAACCAACATTGCGACTATCGGTTATTTGTCTAAGGATATTGCCAATAAACGACAGGTTTTTCGTAACGGGTTGCTCTATACGTTGGGGCGTATTGTAGCCTATTCGCTACTTGGCATAATTCTGATCGCAGTTTTGCGTCAAGGAACAAGCCTGTTCCCTATTGAAAAAGCACTTGGGAAATGGAGTGAATTGTTACTTGCTCCGTTGCTGGTATTGGTAGGTCTTTTCATGCTTTTCGGCTCTCGGATCAATTTGCCGAAATTCGGATTCTCAGGAAACGGTGAACGAATCACTCGGCATGGAGGATGGGGCGCACTCCTTTTAGGGATGCTGTTCGCGCTGGCCTTTTGTCCTACCAGCGGCATATTCTATTTCGGGATGCTGATTCCGATGTCGGTTGTTGAAACGGGAGGCTATCTTTTGCCTGCAGTGTTTGCTGTTGCCACTGGATTGCCCGTAGTTGTTGTGGCTTGGCTGTTGGCCTATAGTGTTGCTGGAGTAGGAAGATTCTATAATCGAATACAGAGCATTCAACGTTGGCTGACTCGTATTGTAGCTGTTCTATTTATAGTGATTGGAATTTTCTACGGTATCATTTATTTCGGTTAATATGAGAATCCTGATCTTATGTACGGGCAATAGTTGCCGCAGTCAGATGGCACATGGTTTTATGCAGTCATTCGATCATAGGCTACAGGTCTTCTCCGCAGGAACTGCACCGGCAGACCGAGTGAATCCACGTGCCATCGCCGTAATGTCGGAAATCGGCATAGATATCAGCAGTCATACACCACATCATATAGCCGAGTATCTCGGGGAGAGTTGGGACTATGTGATCACTGTCTGTGGCGGTGCCAATGAGAGTTGTCCCACTTTTACAGGATGTGTCGGACATCGAATACACATTGGGTTTGATGATCCTTCTGATGCTATGGGTACACCGGAGTATGTATTGAATGAATTTCGTAAGATTCGGGATGAGATACACCGAACGCTGTTTAAGTATTATAACAACAATATTGCACCACAGTTATGATTCAAAAATTTGCCGATTGGCTCGTTTACGATCTGTTTGGAATGGATGCTGCTACGCATTTGGGCAGTGCTGTCAATTTCTTTTTTTATGATAGTATAAAGATCATTATCCTGCTGTTTTGTATCAGTGCAGTGATGGGTATTGTGAATGCCTATTTTCCGATAGATCGGTTGCGGCGTTACCTTACAACACGCAAATTATACGGATTTCAGTACCTTTTCGCTTCATTGTTCGGGGCTATTACTCCATTCTGCTCCTGTTCGTCGATCCCTCTCTTTATTGGGTTTGTGAAGGGAGGTATTCCGTTGGGGGTTACATTTGCGTTTTTGATTACCTCCCCACTGGTCAATGAGGTTGCGGTAGCAATGTTTTTGGGGTCTTTCGGTGTGCGGGCAACGGTTATTTATGTTACGAGTGGTATTCTTCTCGGTACAATCGGCGGATTGATTCTCGGACGATTCGGGTTAGAACGCTATTTGTCGCCGTGGGTGCAACAATTACAGTCCAATTCCGTAGAGCAGTCTGCGGAGTGGGATGGTGCACAAACACCTTTCCTGAAAAGAGTACCGACCATTTTGCATGATGCATGGAAAATTGTCAAAGGAGTTATTGTGTACGTGTTAATCGGTATAGGTGTTGGTGCTGCTATGCACGGCTATGTTCCGGAAGGGTTCTTCGAACGGTATATGTCTCAGGAGAATTGGTTCGCTGTTCCTTTGGCTGTTATATGCGCCGTGCCGATGTATGCTAATGCCGCAGGTATTGTCCCTGTTATCCAAGTGTTTGTCGCAAAAGGCATTCCACTCGGTACGGCTATCGCTTTTATGATGGGCGTTGTCGGATTGTCTCTTCCCGAAGCAACCATGCTCAAAAAGGTGATGACCTGGCGTTTAATCGGTATCTTTTTTGGGACCGTAACGTTGTTTATTATTCTCTCAGGATATCTGTTCAATCTGATCCTGTAAAAGTTGCTGAAATACGCTAATTAGTATCTTATATGGTCTTTTGAAACAAACTGTTTCTTAGATTTAGTCGCTTTTGTTGTCTGCTGAATCAATAGGAGCTGATGGCATGTTTTGGTTTAGCACTTGTGTTTGATCTTTTGTTGCGGTGCATGTAGATGTGGCTGAAAGCTGGTACATTTCAAATTACTCGGTGCGATTCGGTTTTGTGCAGACGGATAATTTGTTGGGATTGTTGTTATTATTCTATTGTGTTAGGATGAAGAGAATATGAGGCCCGCAATTTTGATCTGTTCTGAGTGGTAGATTGTCCGACGGGAAACATTACCATGACTGGCGTGTCGATCTGCATTTCACGGCAATAGACTTGATAACTCAGCTACTTCTACCATACGCGAACGTGAGAAAAGGTAAATCTAAAAGACAAACGTGCTCTTAGCGTCCTTGAATAATGCTTTATCATCATTTGCATTCTCTTATTCACTGAGAAACGCATCGGCCTCTACGATTTCAATCTCTCCTTCATCTACTGAGATTCGTTCAGAACGGTTGAGGGTGACAATTACCCCTCGCTGTACCCCTGTCAATGCCATGGCTGCGCGTAACCCATCGATCTTGTTTTGTAACAGATCTGGGTCGTCTGCCTCCCAGCAAGCCTGGACGCAAAGAGTCAACAACCCTTCTCCAGAAGCAACAAAATCGCATCCTCCCTGTTCGGATGTGTAACAGATTGAATCGTATTGATTTGCTATATGATTATATATCAATGTGGAAAATAGAGATTCACGAGACAATTCATCAAGCGATAAAGCTATTGCCATAGCCGTATCCACTGCATAAACCCGTCGTGGATTAACCGCCTGACGTCCCGGTGTCGTTCCCAAAATCGGTACAAACGACACCAAACCTGCCCGTTCCAGGTGTTCCATATGTTCGGTGACGGTGCTGACTGCTTTTACTTTTAGTTGATTGCGAATAGCATTGGCAGTAACTCCGGTGCCTGTAGCAGTTAAGAGGTGGAGGGCAATCCGAGTTAGGGTAACCCGATCTCGAACCCCTTTGGCAATTAACACATCACGATTGACGATTAAATCATAAAGTGACAATAGTGATGCCGTTCGTCCCGGTTTGCAACACTCCGGGAAAGCTCCTCTCAACAAATACTCTTCGACAGCCTCTTCTCCTCCTCTTTTGTGTGTGGCTTCGAGAAATTCAGAATAACTGAACAAGCCGACTTTTCGTATGATATACTGAGATACCTGTAACGGATCCTCGACCAACCATTCGCCTGCGGCCATTGCTTGCTGTCCGCGTTGAACGGCCAGCATTGTATCCAGCGAAACCGTAGCAACTACTTTTATGCCCTCAGCTAATTTTTCTGTTACAAAAGGTACCCATCCCTGAGCCTGATCCAATTTGTCCAATAGCAATATCCCCTTGCCTGATTCTGCAATTAATGCTGAGAGTTTAATAAAATCGCCTGAATCAAACCCTGCCAGTCTGGCATCGGAAAAATCGGTATACCAAGCCTGTGGATAGTCATTTTCGAGCATTTGCAGCAGCAAGGTGCTTCGACCACTGCCTCGCACTCCTCCAATTAGTAGAGCACGGTCGGTCAAATAGGGCATCGTTGGAAGCATATGCCGCAGTTGACCGCTATTCCGATCTTCCAAACCTTTGCGCTGTTTTAGCACGATTTTCGCAAGAGTAGACTTAGGGATCATAACGTAAAACGGTGATTGGAACTATTGATTTTACAAAAATATAAATTTGTATTTTATTAACAAATATTGGTAAGTGAGTTAATGGCATACAACAGAAAACAATAAAAATTATCGCTGAATAGCCTCTGAGTAAGGATTAACACTTCCTTAACAACATTTTGAAAATTAAGCCCTACCTTTGACGAGAAATCATGGAAATCACAATCGGAATGAAACGAATTCTGCCGACTCTGCTGATGAGCGGATTGCTTTGTATGTTGTTCGCAACCCCTGTTGCAGCACAAACTGAAAATTCAACTCTACATCCCGAAGCAACGCATGGGGTTGCTTTATGGGGCAAACATTCCCGCGAAACGACCCATACTTCCCAGAAAAAAGAACAAACTTCATTATCCTACAAAGAGGAGCACATGGATACTGCGCCGGAAGTGAATGCTGAGGTAGCTACATTTCGCAGTGTCGCTCTACCACTTCAAAACGGTCAGTCGGATTCGACTCTTCGACAAGAGTTTGATGAACAGTCGTCTCTGCAAAAAGAGAAAAATAAAAAATTAAAAGGGGAAGAGTCCAAAAAACATAAAGATCAAGATGATGAAGATGAGGACGATGATGATGTCTCAAACAAACATCAGCGTCAACAAAAACACGATAGCGAGGAGAGCAAAGTTGTCAACAATGCAACTGAAATAAAATTAGACACAACGTCGTCATCGGACGCAGAAGAAGTAGAGGCGGATCTGGATCGTGATGACGAAGAGGAGGAGGAAGAAGAGAAAAAAGAGGTGTCGTATGTTCCGCGTGTCGATGGTGCTGTAAAAGCCAAATTGGAGGTGAGCCTTTATGATGGAGAGTATCGGTTTAATGTCCGGAATACTCGTTTCGGAGTCTCTGGTAATGTGAGCCCCAATATGTTCTATCGTATTCAGGTCGATTTCAATAACGAAGGTAAACTCAACATTCTCGACTCCTATGTCGGTTATCGGACAGGAGGTCTCGATATTCGTTTGGGACAGCAGCAATACCACTTTAGTACCGAATTGGACCGAGGTCCCAACACCAATATTTTTGCAAACCGCTCCTTCTTGGCTAAATATTTGACCAGCTATTATGGCAGTGAGCTGTCTGGGACAAATATTGTCAATTATGTGAATACACTCGGTTCCCGAGATTTGGGTTTGATGACCACCTATCAATTCAAAAAAGGGCTTCCAATACCGATTAAACTCTATTTTGGTATTTTCAATGGATCAGGTATCAACAATCCCTCATGGAATAAAACGGTCAATCTCATCGGACGCGTGGAGGTCGGTACAGTCGATGCATTCCGTGCGGCTGTAAGCTATTACAATGGGTCTGCTCCCCGTCATCAATTTGTAATCGATCGTAACGGGACACAAGTAGAAGAGTATCTCAATCAGAAGCTGAACATGATTGGGACGGAACTGCATTATGTCAATGGCGGTTTCTTCATCGAAGGAGAGTTTGCTCGTCGATATTTACAGACCAGAATTGAAGATGATAAACTAAATACGGTGATGACTGCCGCATTGGTGCACAGTTATTATCGTTTTGAGATGCCGCATCGTTTTGTTTTGAACTATATTGCACCGATGCTCCGCTGGGATATTGGAAACAATATGGATTATCTCAATACGTTGACCTCTTTACGGGAGACGGTGGATGCCAATCGTATTACGGTAGGAGTGAATTTCGGCTTTGGTAAAAAACTGATACATTCAGAATTGCGTCTGAATTACGAGAAGTATTTTGTCGGTAACCAGCCGGATGATTTCCCCTCCAACAAACTGCTCCACGATAAGTTTACATTGGAGGTTGTTGCAGCTTTCTAAAATTGGAGGGCTCATTTCCTATTCTCCCTCTTTTATCTGATATTTCTCGCGATAATTCTGCCTTAATGTCAGGCACATTGCCAGGGCTTGAAGTCGTGATGCTTGGGAATGAGTGCGCTGTTGATGATCCTGGTAGATTCAAACTGGACAACCACCTATTGGATTGTTGATAGGGTTGTTAAAGAAACTCTTTTAGTTGCATCCAGTGTTCCAATTTTTGCGCAAACGCCATGGAGGCATAGGCAGGACTCGTTGAGGGTAAATGTAACAAAGGATACATGGCACGATCTTGCGTAATGCACCATTGTGTCAGCTCTTTTTCGATATGTCGGCGAAAAAGTCGATAAGCAGGTTGCCCATTGAAAGCCAACGCATGAATCGATGGAGTCAATTTTAATAATGAAACGATTGGATTAGGGTGTTCGCATAGAATATTACTATCCAAACTTCCTTCTCGTTCACAACTCTGGCATACATCCCACAGTGCGATTCCATGTCGTAGCAGCATCAATTTGCGAGCCTGATACTCTTCCGGTAATGCTTCTTCGGTTAAGGCTGCCATAATTGGCCAAAAGGCATTGCGCGGATGACCATAATATTGCTGTTTTTGCAAAGAGGCGACACCCGGCATGGTCCCCAACACTAAAACTCGACAATCTCCGTCTACTACTGGTTCAAACCCCGATAATCTCATTCTTTGTGCGCTTTTTCCAATATGCAGATTCTATCGATCCTCAAAAATAATAAAAGTGCTTTTGAAAAATTGGGGTGATCCTTTATCTTTGTTATAAACATACATCGCACTATGAATAAGAAAAATAGCAAACTAACACTTACTCGTCGTGACTTTTTGAAAAGTTCAGCTGTCGGAGCTTTGGGGGCTATGGTCGCACCCTCTCTTTTAACGACCGGTTGCAGCTCTTCGTCGGACGATACTAAACTTTATCCCGATGCCCTGATTCCCGAGATGTTGCCTCAGGCACCTGATGGACGACCATTGAAAGCCGGTCTGATTGGATGTGGCGGACGTGGAACGGGAGCTGCTGTCAATTTCCGCGATGCCGGAAATGGACTTACCGTTACCATGTTGGCCGACATCTTCCCGGATAAGATGGCTCAATGCCGTAAAACGTTGAAGGAGTATAATATCGAAGTGCCGGATGAAAACTGTTTCTTAGGTTTTGATGCATATAAAAAGGTGATCGACTCGGATGTCGATGTGGTTTTGCTCTGCACCCCTCCGGTTTTCCGTGCTCGTGAGTTTGCCTACGCGGTTGAAAAAGGCAAACATGTGTTCCTCGAGAAGCCTTGTGCAATCGATCCGGTGGGAGCCCGCTCTATTCTCCGGAGTGCCAAATTGGCTGAGCAAAAAGGACTCTCGGTGATTAGTGGTACCATTCGTCGTTCACAGCGCGACTGTGTCGAAACTTTCCGCCGTGTGGCTGATGGTGCAATTGGTGATATCGTTTCAGCTCAAGTGATTCGTAATGGAGGAACTCTTTGGCACAAAGATCGCCAGCCCGGATGGAGCGATATGGAATATGTCATGAGAAACTGGCCAAATTTCTGTTGTATCTCAGGAGACCTGCTCACCGAACAGTTTATTCATGAAATCGATATGATGTCGTGGTTCCTCGGTGACCGCAAACCGTTGCGAGCAATTGGCTATGGAGGCCGTCAGCGTCGTGTGACCGGAGATGTTTACGACTTTTTCAGTATCCAATATGTTTATGACAATGAAATACGCACCAACTGTGCTTCACGTCAGATCGATGGTTGTGACAACGAACTGTATGTAATGGTTTATGGAACGAAGGGCTCGACCAACTGCTTCGATACCATATACAATCTGGATGGTTCCATTGCATGGAAGTACCCAGCTCCCAAACCTGATGATCCTGATCAAACATGGGCTGTTAAAAACCCATATGTGCAGGAGCATATCCGTTTGGTGACGGCTATCCGCAACAATGAGCCGATCAACGATGTGGAAACCCATGTACAATCGGTAATGATGGCCATTATGGGACGTATGGCTGCCTATACAGGCAAGAGTGTTACTTGGGATGAGATTATGGCTTCGGATTTGGATCTCTCGTTGGAGAATTACGAATTCGGTCCTTTCCCGGGTGGTGTTAATGAAATTGTCCCCAAACCGGGTAAAGATCCGGATGAGAAAAAAGCGTAAAACGATAACGAACCTATCTTTTCTGAAAAGAATGGCTAGTTAACAGGTAACCGTTTATTTCATATTCAAACAAGGCTCCGTGTGTGCAACACGGAGCCTTGTTTGTTTTTGGCGATTATAAATGCCAAACGTACTTATCAAGAAGATTCATTGGAACTGATCTGTTTGCTGTGATATGCGATGCCGGCGCTCAATATGAAGTTCCAAATATGGGCCCCCAAACACTTTCTTATTTACGGTACCTGCCAAGCCGGGCGAGTACGTAACATGGATAACTTATCTTTTCTTTAAATTGGGGAGAAACCAGGTAACCAGTCCCAATAAAGGCATATAGGCACACACGTGGTAAACTGCATCTATTCCGAAATGGTCTGCCATATTGCCTAATACCGCCGAAGCAATTCCTGCAACTCCGAAAGCAAAACCAAAAAAGAGGCCCGAAATCAGTCCCAATTTATTGGGTAGTAATTCTTGTGCATAAAGTAAAATTGAAGGGAATGCCGATGAAAGCATAAACCCGACACAAAAACTCAATACAACGGTCCACCCTAGCGATGCATAGGGCATTAATAGGCTAAACGGTGCGGTGCCGAGAATAGATATCCAGATTACATATTTACGACCGATACGATCCCCTACTGGGCCTCCGATCAGGGTCCCGGCTGCCGTGGCGAACAAAAATACAAACAGAAATACCTGCGACATCTGTACGCTGACACCGAACTTATGTATCAGATAAAAGGTGTAATAGCTCGTCAGACTGGTCATGTAGATGTATTTCGAGAAAATCAAAATCATCAGGATAACGATCGCAAAGATGGTCCATCCATTCGATAAAGGCATTGGATGGTGCATTCCCGATTCAGCGGGGTGCCATTTTGCACGCCGAAGGAAGGCCTTATACCAACGACATACGGGGATCATCACCAATATGGTTGCTATGGCGACAAAAGCAAAGTAGGCGATATTCTCCCGTCCGTAGGGGGCGACGAGCAGTGCCACCAATAATGGCCCGAATGAACCGCCCAAGTTGCCACCTACCTGGAATACCGATTGGGCAAAGCCTCGTTTACCTCCGGAGGCCAAAGATGTAATTCGTGAAGCTTCAGGGTGGAGGACTGATGATCCGACTCCTATCATGAAGACCGCGAACAGCACCCAATGGAGATTAGGTGCAAAGGCCAACTGCACCATTCCTACCAAAGTAAATGTCATGCCGGCAGGTAATGACCAAGCAAAGGGGTGTTTGTCGAAAAAGAGACCGGCCACCGGTTGAAAGACTGAAGCTGCCAACTGGTAAACTAAGGTGATGAGGCCGATTTGCCCGAAGGTTAGCGCCAGATTGTCTTTTAGCAAAGGGTATGATGCAGCCAGAATAGCTTGCAACAGATCATTGAGGCAGTGCGAAACGCTGAGGCCCACCAAAACAGGCATAGCCACTTCTGCAGCTGTAAATTGGGATCTACGTATCATGGCATTTACAAAGAGCGGCCAAAGATCGCCAAAATAATCGGGAAACCAATCAAACTTGCCTGCTATATGTTCAGATTGATCTGTACATCGAAATCATTAATACGTGAGAACTTTTTTGATGATTATGACGTATTAAGTCATAGCCTTTGTGTCAAACAAGCCAATATGCCAGGTGAATGTGTGTCTTCGTTTATATATGATATATGCAAATGATTCCGCTGTATATTAAAAACTATTTGATTATTAAGTAACTATGTGGCGTATTCTGCGATGCGGAATAATATAAATCAGATGGAGCTCTGCTCTGATTTGGTATTTGAGAAACCCAGTATTGTGTGTCATGCAGAAATACGACAGACCTACACTCAATTTTCATGAATGTCTATTAAAGAGGGCGTTGAAAAATTTAAAAGTTGCAAATACACTACTGTCCCGTTTAAACTAACTCATACTGAATAAGTTAGGATATCCATCAGT
>ERZ791794.55-NODE-55-length-107578-cov-16.578072_pt1 | contig 107578 bp, 83 predicted proteins | sample MGYA00510312_ERZ791794 | MGnify/ENA primary metagenome ERZ791794 (study PRJEB30046, sample SAMN00791977) | human gut metagenome | study: EMG produced TPA metagenomics assembly of the A metagenome-wide association study of gut microbiota in type 2... | reverse complement strand
AAATATCTTTCTGACGCTTTTGAACAACCTTAGGCTCAAAAGAGGATCTGCGATCCTGTGGCACCTCAATCTCCATAGTGCCATAACTGCTGTTGACACGTTTGGTTTTGTAACCATTCCGGTAATCATCACTATCGGAACGCCGGGATTTTTCATATCCAAGGTGATCATCCATTTCGGCTTCCATCATTTCTTTGATTGTGCCACCCAGGAGATCCTTGAGAGCTTCCTGAATATCTTCAGCAGACTGGATATCGTATTCGTCCAAAAGCTGATGAATGATATTCCGTTTTCCTTCAGTCATTTGTACTTTGTGAACAGGTTTCTTTTCTCTTGCCATAATAATAGGCCTCCTATGATTTAGATTTTATCATAGAAGACCTATTAGCTAATACTTATTTACAGAAAAACTTTCACAGACTCCAACAGTCTGAAAATATCTGCTTATACAGGCAGATCTTTTAAAATTTATTTCTCTAACTCAATAGTCTTTAATAATTCCCGGATCTGTTCCACAGTCAACCATTCCGTATTATTACCGGAACTGTAGGAAAATCCTTCAGTAACTCTCTTGCCGGTAGGAACAGCACGTCTGGACTCGCTCCATACCATCTGGGGATATACGATAAAATGTTTGTCATATTCATAAGTATTTAGGGAATCTTCCACAGTTACCATAATTTCATGAAGTTTTTCACCTTCTCGAATTCCTACTTCCGGCATTTCACATCCGGGTAGCATTGCCTGCGCCAGATCTGTGATCTTGAAAGAAGGAATCTTAGAGATAAAGGTCTCACCGCCCTTGGATTCTTCTAATGCTTTGATGACCAGTTCCACACCCTGCTGCAGGCTGATCCAAAAGCGGGTCATGCGGTAGTCGGTGATAGGGAGTTCAGTACCTCCGTTCTTGATAATATTATGGAAGAACGGAATAACAGATCCTCGGCTTCCGGCTACATTACCATAGCGAACGATGGAGAAGCAGATGTCCTTGCTTCCTGCATAAGCATTGGCTGCAATGAACAGCTTGTCAGATACCAGTTTGGTTCCACCATACAGGTTCACCGGATTAACAGCCTTGTCCGTAGACAGGGCAACCACTTTTTTGACACCGGTATCCAATGCAGCATCAATGACATTCTGTGCACCATGGATATTGGTCTTAATAGCCTCAGCGGGATTGTACTCGCAAGCGGGAACCTGTTTCAAAGCTGCGGCATGAATAACATAATCAACACCTTCGAACGCTCTGGTCAGACGTTCCTTGTCTCTTACATCACCAATGAAGAAACGAAGCTTATCAGCATACTGCTTGAATTCATTCTGCATAATGAACTGCTTGAACTCATCACGGGAATAAATGATGATCTTCTTGGGATTGTAATTGTCCAACACATACTTGGTAAATGCTTTACCAAAACTGCCGGTACCACCTGTGATCAAAATGGATTTATTATCTAATAACATAATGTCCTCACTTTCAAAGCTCAAAATTCTTAATCATAATAACATATTATATGGGAAAACGCAATTATTAAGCAATTTATTCAGCATTGAAAGGTAAATTTACTTTATTGCCTGCCATTTTGGAAAAATATTTTTTGAACACTTTTTTGAAATTTCAAAAAGTTATCCACATTGTATAATTGCATGGGAACGTTTTTCAAAAAATGTTTATAAATTTTTTTCCTCTTGGCAGGCATCACCTTCTTTGTTAAAATAATCTCAGTTGTGGATTGCTTTATGCAATTCTCCTTTTATATCTTCTGTCTCTGTTAGTTGCCGTCCAAAGCTGTCTAGCAGTTCAGAAGATATATTTTTTCGGCACTCCGGAATCATCAAAGGTTTTCCTGCAGATCATGGTGTATGCCAGGTCTTTTTGTATTTCTGATACTTATCTCTCTACTTTTTCCTTATCCTGCACACTGATCTCTTTCCCGATCTGTATTTCGATCAGTTTCAGCTCCGTTTGGGCGATCACGGTGTGGTTGCATCCGGCAGGCATCGTTACCACAGCCCCAGCTTTCACCTGCTTCTCCGTGCCGTCGATCACGGTCATTCCCTCTCCGGAGATCACAACCCAGACCTCATCACGGTGCTTGTGATTATGATAGTTCATGGAATGTCCCTCATTCAGCGTCACTTTGATAGTCATCGATCCGTTCTCGACATCCAGCACGCGGAAACTTCCCCAGCTCTTCTCCGCGAACATGATCTGCTGTTCGAACCTGTCCACGAACGGCTTGATGTAGGAACTTTGCTCTTTGTCAGATACGAGAATGCCTTCCGGTGATGCCGAGATCACGACATCATGCAATCCCATCGCGAGCACCGGCACATCCATTTCATTCACGATATGCACATTGGAGCAGTTGTCGTTCAGCACCCCTTTTCCAACGACAGCATCCTGCATGGCTTCCGTCAGAGTATTCCAGGTACCAAGATCCTTCCACTGACCGGAGAAACGCTGCACCTGGATTCTGTCTTCTTTTTCAACTACCGCATAATCAAAAGAAATCTTCGGAAGGGTCTCATACTTCGCAAACAAATCATGATAATCCGCAAAATCTATTAATTTATGGGCGATCTCCATGACATACTTCAGTTTATAGGCAAAGACGCCGCCGTTCCACAGTGCTCCCTGTGCGATATACTTTTTTGCCACATCCGCAGTCGGTTTTTCTTTAAAAGTCGCTACCATCGCGGTCTCATCCGATGACTTCGGAATGATGTAACCGTATTTTTCACTGGGATAGGTGGGTTCGATCCCCATCAGCACCAGATTCGCCTCGCCTTTGTCCGCCTGGGCGGAAAGCCGCTTCAGAGCTTCGAAATAATCCGCTTCCACATAAGGATCTACCGGACATACTACCACGGATTCCTCAGGGGAGACTTTCTGTACATCTACCAGATAAGCGGTAGCCAGCGCAATGGCAGGAAACGTATCTCTTCTACAGGGTTCCACGGAGATTCCGACATCCTGCCCCAGCTGATTATGGATCGCGGATACCTGTGTCTTGCTCGTAGCAATCGTCACCGTCGCTTCGGTATCCACCTTCTTGATTTGGTGATAGACACGCTGCACCATGGACTCGTAGGAGCCGTCTTCCTGTTTGAATATTTTGATAAACTGTTTGCTTCTGACATCGTTGGATAGGGGCCATAAGCGTTTGCCGGAGCCGCCCGACAGTAATATGATATTCATAATATCTTTTCTCCCATACCTGCCATCTCTATTTGTTCTTTCTGCACAGGTATCTCTACATCTATTCTTATAATTGTTCTTCTTTTAAATTACTCTTATCGTTCCGCTCTCATCGGATTATTCAGGAAATCTTCGTACGCAAGCCGGATACCGTCCTCCAACTCAGTCATGTAATGCCAGCCAAGTTTCTCTGCCTTGCTGACATCCAAAAGTTTCCTGGGGGTACCGTTCGGTTTCGTCGTATCCCACTTAATCTCTCCGGTGTATCCGACTACTTTCGCCACAAGCTCGGTCAGTTCCTTGATTGTCAGTTCCTTGCCGGTGCCGGCATTCACGGTCTCATTGCCACTGTAATTGTTCATCAGGAATACGCATAGATTGGCGAGATCATCCACATACAGAAACTCACGCAGCGGAGAACCATCTCCCCAACAGGTCACCTCTGTCTTACCCTCTACTTTTGCCTCATGGAAACGACGAATCAGTGCCGGCAATACGTGGGAATGGGTCGGATGATAGTTGTCATTCGGGCCGTACAGATTCGTCGGCATGACAGAGATGTAATCTGTGCCGTACTGCTTATTCAGGAATTCACAATACTTCAGTCCTGAGATCTTTGCCAGGGCATACGCTTCGTTCGTCTTCTCCAGTTCAGAGGTCAGCAGGCAGTCTTCCTTCATCGGCTGCGGTGCCATACGGGGATAGATACAAGAGCTTCCTAAGAATTCCAGCTTCTTGCATCCGTTTTTCCATGCGGAATTGATGACATTCATCTCCAGCGTCATGTTGAACCACATGAAATCAGCCAATGCATTCTGGTTTGCTACAATACCGCCGACCTTGGCTGCTGCAAGGAACACATACTCCGGCTTCTCTGCCGCGAAAAATTCCTCTACCTCTGCCTGACGGGTCAGATCCAGTTCCTGATGCGTCCGTGTGATAATGTTCGTATAACCCTGTCTGTTCAGTTCCCGGACAATGGCAGAACCAACCATTCCCCTGTGTCCTGCAACATATATTTTAGCGTCTTTTTCCATTATTTTCTTTTACCTTCTTATTTTATTTATCTTCCAACCACTACAGTTACCATAAGTTTAATCATAGCATGGATGCGTAATCTGCCGGATTAGTGCGGATATGCTCTTACGCCCTCTCCACAGCGACTTTCTCCATGTCGTGTTTCGTCATCAATTCTACCAGCTGTTCGAAGCTTGTCTTGGTCGGATTCCAGCCAAGCTCTGTCTTCGCCTTGGTGGGATCTCCCCAGAGATTGACCACGTCTGTCGGGCGGTAAAAATCAGGACTTACTTCCACGATGATCTGACCGTTCGCCTTGTTGATTCCCTTTTCCTCCAGGCCTTCTCCCTGCCATTCTACTTCGATGCCTGCATAATGGAATGCCAGTGTGGCGAACTCACGCACGGAATGCTGTACACCTGTCGCAATAACGAAATCTTCCGGTTTCTTGTTCTGCAGGATCAGCCACATGCACTCCACGTAATCCTTCGCATAACCCCAGTCACGCAGAGAATCCAGATTGCCCAGATACAGCTTGTCCTGCTTGCCCTGTGCGATTCTGGCTGCTGCCAGTGTGATCTTTCTCGTCACGAAGGTTTCGCCGCGTCTCTCGCTCTCATGGTTGAATAAAATACCGGAACAGCAGAACATGTTATAAGCTTCTCTGTATTCCTTCACGATCCAGTAGCCGTACTGTTTGGCCACAGCATACGGACTGTAGGGATGGAACGGTGTCGTCTCCTTCTGCGGTACTTCCTCTACCTTTCCGTACAATTCAGAAGTAGATGCCTGATAGATCCGGCAGGTCTTCTCCAGCCCACACACTCTGACAGCTTCCAATACTCTCAATACACCGGTCGCATCGATGTCTGCCGTGAACTCCGGCACATCAAAGCTTACCTGCACATGAGACTGCGCTGCCAGATTATAGATTTCATCCGGTTTCACCTCGCCGATCAATTTTACCAGGCTGATCGAATCTCCCAGATCGCCGTACTTCAGATGAAAATTAGGGGTTCCCTCCAGATGTGCGATGCGTTCTCTATAGTCTACGGAAGAACGACGGATCATGCCGTAGACTTCATATCCCTTCTCCAATAAAAGTTCTGCCAGATAAGAACCGTCCTGTCCTGTTACTCCTGTAATCAATGCTCTCTTCACGCTGTTACCTCCTGCCTTGCGCCACTTTGTAATATGATTTCATTATAATATAACAAAAAAAGAAACCAAAGACACTTTCTTCGGTTTCTCTTGTACTTTCTTCGGTTTCTATTGTATCTTATTACCACATTCCGCGATATTCCGTAGGAGTCACACCTTCCACACGTTTGAACATTCTGCTAAAATATCCTGCGCCGTTTATCCCGACCATTGTTGCAATTTCTTCTGTTGTCTTGTCCGTGAAACGCAACAGCCGCTTTGCCTCTGTGATTCTCACAGACACCAGATAATCCTTCAGTGCTATGCCATATTGTTCCTTGAACATTTCGGATAAATACGTTTTATTGATAAAAAACTGTGCCGCCAGTCCTTCCAAAGTGATGTCCGAGGCATAGTTGCTGTCAATATACTCTCGTACACTGACCACGTGCACCCGCTTTCCCTTCACAGCATCATTTTCCGGGTTCCAGCTGTCCTCCATCAAAAGCACCAGCAATTGTGATAAGAGTGCGTTAATCTCCATATCACGGACATAAGAATCCGAAGCCGCAACCATTTTCAGTTTTTCGAGAATTTCCCGGTATTCCAAAGTTTTTTGTGACCGGAAGACAGTTTTTCCACCGCGAACTTTGTATTTTTCATAAATATGTGCCATTTGTGGTCCATCGAAATGGCACCAGGACAGTGTCCAGAGCTCTTCTTCCGTCGTATGTGCATACGGCAGCGTACAGTCGAGAAATACGGAATCTCCGGCACGCAGCTCATAGGTCTCCCCACCGTAAGTCAGTCTGCCACTACCTGACAGCACCGTAAAATACAAGTAGGAATCCAGATTGGAACGTGAAGAAGTATGCGGTTTTAACGCTGAGAGCGTTCCCGTCTCCTGTAGTGACAACAGAGAAGAACGTGCGAAATCAGATGCTGTGTAAATGACGCGCTCAGAAGTCACCGACGGAGAGTTCATATCTGTAAAATAATTCATAACATCACCTAAGCTTTCTCAATGCTTACCGAATTTCAATCAATTTCTTCCTCCCATTCGATATTCCCCAATATTTAGACCCACTCATAGGTTTTAAGTCTCCGGCGTACTGTTCAAATACTTAAACCTACATTTTATTATGACAGAAAACAGTGTCATCTTTTATTTCAATTTGACTATATTTTTTATTTCACTTATAATTAAATGCAACACATGGAGGCTACGCATGGGATCAGCTACTTATGACACTATTTCGGAAGATGAGTTAATAAGAAAATATAACTCCTTTATTGTTCCTTGTGAAGAGTCTAAGAGCATCCTTTTCTTTTTGTGGAAAAAACATCTGCCTTTTATCACAAATCAATGCAGGCTGTACAATTGTGAGTTGCCGCAACGCGCAGATATATAATGCGCTGGCATAAATGTAGAACAGATTCGCGAATTATTAAAGACGATCGATTTAGAGAAATAAGAATTACTAAAACCTGATAAAAACTATTGGGAACATCAAAGGGTTCTGTGCCGTTTACCGGATCTTTTGATGTTCCCATTATTCGTTTGTCCTCAATTTGTAATTTTTTTCAGATCCACACCGGCTTCAATCCTAAAATACCAGACACCAATAAGCCTATTCTCTTCAGATATTCACAAATCCCTGCTTACAACACTTCATCCGTCCAGCCGATATCTTCGCCGTCTCCGCTGTCAGAGCTATCTCCTCCGGAGCTGCCGCTGTCCGAACTGCCACTGTCTGAACTGTCGCCTCCGGAACTGCCACCTCCGGAACTGCCACTATCCGAACTGCCACCTCCGGAACTGCCACTATCCGAACTGCCGCCTCCGGAACTGCCACTGTCCGAACTGCCGCCTCCGGAACTGCCACTGTCCGAACTACCACTGTCCGAACTGCCGCCGATAGCCGGCTGTGCTGTAGGTACCGGAGTTGCTATCGGTGCAGTAACCGTAGTTGCAGCATTTGTAGGTTTCGTCTGCTGTACTATTGTCTTTTCTGCGGCACTCTGTACCTGAGATGCTCTTGCCAATGATGCTCCCATTAAAGCACTTTGTTTGGAAAGTATCGAGGAAATCTGTTCCTCATCTATCGTCCCATTCTGCACTGCTTCCTTATTCTGCGTAATCAGATTCTCCATCTTGGTTCTCCCGGCCAACACGGGATCTGCCTGCTGTAATTCCTCTACGGGTGCCACATCCAGCCATTGGCCGTTTTTATCCTGTAGCTGTACTATACCGTTCATCACACGTACCGTCCGGGTATTGTCTGCTGCCGCGACCGGTTGTGTCTCCTGTTCATTTTCTACTGTCATCATATTATTCTGTGCCTCTGCCAGCTGCACCTGCAATTCTCCTGCCACTCTCCATGACCGGTATAATGCTGCTGTCAGGAACAGCACCAACACTGTCAGAATACAGATCAGAACGATCTGAAATGTATTTTTCTTACTTTCCATCTGTCGTAACTCCTTTAATATATGTCTGTATCGACGAATTACTGTTTATTTTCCACACTGTCTACAATATTTTTCAGGAAATGATACCCGGAAGTACCAGGTTCGAAATCCTTGTGACCCAATATCTGCTTGCAGACGGTATACATGCTTCTGGACATCTCAGGTCCGTAGATTACAACATTGCTGCCGTTATAATCCATCACTGCGTATGGTCTGAAATAGTATGCCGTATCATAACGACTGGGCGGCAGCTTTATTAATACATTTGCGAACCGATCTCTTCCGTCTATTTTGCGGATCACTTTATTGTTAACCTTACCGTTTGCCACCCAATAGGTTCTTCCTCCTGAGACTTTATTGCTTCCATAGATCATAGGATTCTCTTCATAATTATCTGGACGCATGATCAATGTTCCCATCTCCGTGATCCGGTAACCGTTCAATCCGGAAGTACTGATCAGCTGTGCTTTTTTCGACGAATCAATGCCGTAAACACACCGCAGTCCCGTGTTGCCGGTATAACGTACGGAGAATCCATGGTATGTAAACAGATTCTCAAACTCCGGAATCGCTGTTGCTGTATAATGGTCACCCTCATAAGAAAGCATCCACACATACATACCTCTCGGTATACCGGAAGCATCGTAGTAGTAAGCTACAGCAGTCTGTGCCGCCGTTCCTAACGGACCGCTGCCGTTACTGCCGACATACACCAGCCGTTTTGACTCATCATTCTGCCAGGCTGTACTATTCACCTTCACACCATCGATATAGAGTTTGGCACTGCTGTTATAACCTGAAGGAAGCGTCAGAACAACATTGCCGCTTCCCACGCCAGGCTGCACGGGATCAGGATCCGGGGTACCGTCGATTGTTTTCATCTTGCGTACCGTCGTAATCCCTGCTGTGGAAGACGATGCCACATACATCGTTCCGTCAGCGCAGAATGCATCAAACAAATTCGCATCCGAAGCAATCTTATTCGCCAGTTCCGACCATGTTCCGTCTTTGTAATAATCCGCGCGTAATTCTGTTCCGTCTGTCCTGATAATATAAGGAATCTGATCTTTTACAATAAAGCTAAAGGTTGTCAACGATCTGTCCAGTGTTTGTTCTTGCAGCGTTGTTCCATCCCATATCAGGAAGGCATTCGTATTGTCGGCATCCTGTGCCACGATATAAACCGTATCCCCCACCACATTACTTACAGCCATTCTCACCTTGGTCAAGTTGTTAATCACAGTGACTACCTTCCAGGAGTTTTCAGCCGTATCATAGCATGCTATTTTCCCCTTCGCATCCTCTCCGGAAGCATTGAAGTCGCTATATACCGCATACCATTTTCCTTGAAAGAAAAATGCGGTGGGATTACCCATATCGGCAGTTCCTATAAGATTTTTTGTATGCACCTGTAATGGGGTCAGTTGGGAAGATCCATCTATTTTTGCTATATTGAAAGTGCCACTTGCATGGGAACTCACCCATACTTCATTGTTTACCTGCATCAAAGCTGCATTTGTGGGATAATATCCGTTCCAACAATACACTGTATGAAATACACCGTTTTCATACTTTCCTATTGTAAGACTTCCATTCTCAGTATATGCCATGTATACCGCATCATCCGCGTATAATATATCATATATCGGAGTATAACCGGTGCCAAATGTTCTTAACGGTTTCCATGTCTCATCCTGCCATCCGTACAATGCAGCACCTTGTCTATTGTCATAGGCATCTACTTGTGAGCCCGCCAGATACAGCTTCGTTCCATCCTTGCTGCCGGTGATCACCGGTCCCTGCAAGCCATTGACAGCCTCACCCTGCGGCAGCCAATAGGTGTCCCCTGACAATTCCGGAAATTCTACATGGAATGTTGCCTTTCCGTTACTAAAACTTACATTGTTGATTACAATACCGCTGTTCGTACCGTCATCATAAAAAATAGTATCCGCCGTACAGGGAGCACTCATATCCGCATTGCCCAATGTCGGACGGCTTGCTGTTCCTACCGCTGCCTTCTGTACCGCATTCACCTCAGTGGCAGTACCATCAGCCCCTGTCACCGTATATGTCTCTCTCGCACCCCTGCTGTCCTGTGTCCCCGGACGGAATACATACATGTAGTTGTCGCCTGCAGCATTCGTATGTTCTACCGCAGTATTCACACGATACACCACCAGTCCGGATTCCGGAAGATAGAAATCATAGGGGGTACTGTAGTCTGCTCCTCTCACCTTTTTCTCGCGATATTCCACCACAAAAAATTCCGAAGATGACAACGGTGTCTTTAAAATATACGCTCGTGTACCGCTTGTATTCGTAGCAGGTACGAGCTCATAGTCGCCACTTTTCGTCACCGTAGGAATATCTGCATCCGGAATCCAGCCAAGATCCTTTCTGGTATATACCAGCGGATAGCTGGCAGCCGCAGCCGTTTTTGCCATATGGTCCCAGATACCTACCGGTTCTCCGAGATCACCGGTCGTACGATACAAATCCGGAGCTCCCAGAGAATGCAATAACTCATGAGATACGGTGGAATATCCCAGGCCCAAATAACTGCCTGTAGAATCTACTCTCAGGCTGCTGGACGGCACAATATTATAGACCACCATATTTTTTCCAAACAGTTGCCCGCCGCTTGATCCGACATCTGCCTTATGCGGATAAAACGCGCTTGTCTTATCAGGTGTAACCTTGTCAGCCATCTGTACAAGAAATGTTACATTATCTATGTATCCATCACTGTTGCCGCTGTCCAGTCCCGTTGTGATCGCTGCTATCTCACCATTTTTCACCTTTTCGTTCACCAGATCTACGACCGTATTGACAAATTCCGCTTCCCTCTCCTTAGTATAGTCCTTACTGCTGCCGGGAAGTGTAAGCGATACAAACTGACCGTTTCCCAGGTCCTGTGGGAAAAGGCTGTTTATTTCCACTTTTCCATCCGAGATTGCCCGGATATATGCATGTACGCCACTATAAGGGGTGTCCGTATATATTTGCTCATATCCCATATATTTTCTTGCAAATTCTGTGGTATCGTTTTCAAAATCCACCATCAACACCAGATTCGCCACAGTGCGATCCGCAGCAAGCGCCTGCACGGGTTTCCACAGCAGGAGACTGCATACAGATAGAACAATGCCGATGAAACATTTCTTAGTGAATTTCTCCACAGATTCCTTTATGGGCATTCTTTGTATTATATTTTTAAATGTCATAGGTGACTCCTTACTCCCAAATATTACTGATGCCAAGCTGCTTCGGCGTAAATGCATCTTCGATTCTATCCGACGCTACTGTCAAATAATACGTTGTCCTACCCGCTTTTGCGGATGCGTATGCTGTTTTCCCTTCCTTGTTCAGGTTTGCAGGAGTAGTTATCGTCGGCTTTCCATCAGATGAGAACTCTCCCTCGTAGGCAGTCACCTGTGCACTACGGTTATGAAAAGCTTCCGCTGCACCGTTACTCAGGTCAACCGCACCCATCTGTATCATAAGCGTTCCTTCCGGACTGTTAGCCGCGGACAAAGTGCCTTCGTAGCTTACCAAACTTCCATCCGCGAGATTCAGTGCCGCGCTCGTAAAAGCACCTGTATGATCAGATGCACAGACATAGTAACGGATCTCGGAATCTGTCACCTGTACATAGAACATTCTGCCATCGCCAAGCGGATACTCGATTGCCGTACAATGCTGCCCAAGTTCATCAGACAGAATCGTCATCTTCCATTTGTCCCCATCTAATCCTGTGTCGGCTGTGTTGTCCTTGTCGGAATCAGCATTATCTGAATTCCCATTGTCAGAACCCTTAATCGCTCCTATATAATTTCTCTGTCCGATCAGAAGATCCGACAGCATCACAGTATACCAATCCTCTGCCAGAATATTGTCCACTGCTGCGTCGACATTCCCTGCGTCCATGGATTCCAGCAGTCCCTGCGCCTTCTGCTTCACATCTTCCGTATCCTGTTCCAGTGCTACCGTGATCTCAGCTAACTGCGCCTGTCTTTCTGTGGTATAGTCCAGTCGCTGCTCCCATTCCAGTTCATTGCGCTTGGTCAAAGCCGCCGCTTCCTCTGTGTCGCCGCCTTCCGGTTGTGCACTTACATCTCCCTGTGCAGAACCTTCCGTATTCGTTGCAGCTGCATCGGTTTCCTGCACTTCCTCCGCCATTGTTAATGCCTGTGTATTCTGTGTTCCACAGGAAGTCAGCAAAAATGCTGCCGGCATAATCCCCGGAAAAGTTGCCTGTAAAAAATTCTTGTTTTTCATTCGTACTTTCTCTTTCTATGTTTTATCTATAAAATGATATCGGCATTGTAAACAAATATCTTAACATCACTACTTCAAAACAGCATTCCATTCAGTCCCAGAACCTTGTATATTTTAATAACGTATGTATTATATAGTACTTCTCCAAAAGTATTGTCTCCATCCGGGATCATGTAATACAACAGTATTAAAAACAGTGACATGAAACAAGCTACTGAAACGATAAGCTCCATTCTTTTTACACGGATTGCATCATTTTCAAAAAGCAATACAGCACTCAACATGCAGTCGATGCATAAGAGCCAATAAATATCCATATGATATCTTTCCCGAATATACGGAGACATCATAGAGTCACATATAGCTATCGCAATCACAGACAGCCACAGTCCAATCTTTACTCCGATCAACTGTTCCTGTTTTAAGCGTTTCCAGACTGTGGGCACAAATAGCATTACAAACCCAAGAATCAGAATCGGGTAATTAAGAATAGCTCCCTGCAGTTTCACATACGGAAAATACTCCGTAAATCCGCACTTCCAGGCAAACAGGTAATTTCCAATTGCTCCACAAATCGTTCTAAGCGACACCGCGCCAAACCCCAGCGACAATTGATCCGTAACAGTAAGCTGGTACCGCTGTCCAAATTCAAGTATGTTACCATAACGTGCATAATTATAGTACATCAACCCTATGCCTACCAGTATATATGGTACAAAGACGCATAATAATCCCACAAGCTGCTTCCTGCATTTTACATTCTTCTTTATAAATAAACAGCACAATGGAATCGCAATCAGATTAGCCAGTCCAATGGTAGGACGACAGCCAAATGTCAATGCCCCACACAGTGCCCCAAGAACAGCCAGCACTATACGCTTGGAATACTTCATCTCCAAAAACACAGCACAGAAATAACATACCATGCTCCATATTGCGAAACATACCCCCGAAGAGATAGCAGTGCAATACAGCGAAGGTGTATTCATGCATGACCACACACAGATCATTGAAAAAGTAGTACTCATCAGCAGATAAGTGACATAGGAAACATTCGCCTTAAAAATCTTTATTAAAAAATATAGTGTAACAAATAACCCTATAATAATGCCGGCGCAGAACACCTGCGTGCCATGATAACAGTTTAACGGTTCTCCCGTTATCATTCTATATGGTAAATACAGAACCAACGCCGGTACCACGCCAAAATACATATAGTAGTGCCCATCTTTATAGGCATGATCCCAATGATATTCCACGCCCAACTGTTCTCGCATATTGTAATCATATGGATTGTCCATAGCCTTCAGTTCCGGACTTGCCTCACAAGGCAGATCCAGTCTTCCCTGAAGTAACGATTCCGCCATCAGTTCATACTGATGCAGGTGCTCCGTCGGATATTCTCCCGTCCACATCGGATTCATACTCATACAATAGGACTCCACTGCAATCAACAGACAGATCACCAAAGCTGTAATGCCAACATTAAATTTTCTTCCATTCACGATCCGTACATTGGACAACGGAGATCGCGGTGTGGTACATAACACAAACGAAAGCAGAACTATATATGTAATTATCCCTATCACTAAAAACTTCATAAATCTCTTAAGTATTCCCTTCTACACTTTCGATTTTTGTAAGCGATCCTATCTGTTAACATGACAAAATACCCAAATTCTCAAATAATTTCAGGATTATCTTCGTGTTGAGCAATCCTTCTCACAGCAAGTTTACAATCACTCTACTATAATGCCGCCCAGAACCGTTATCTCCTGTCGCTTCAATAGTGCCAGTTCGCTCGCGATTTCGTTATACAGAGTAGATCCTGCCTTTTCAACCAATACCACACCTGCCATGGTTTCGACTTTTTCCATAACTTCCGCATTATAAAGTAGATTATCCAGAACAGTAACGGTAATTCCCTCTTTTTCCAATGCAGCTTTCAGGCTTTCGCATGCAGCATCCGCTCCGGCACTCAGGTTGCATCCCATCAAGCAGATATTATTCAGACCGTTTTTCACTGCTGCAATCTTCACTGCCGCAAATGCCAGCTCTACAGACTGCTCCGCAGAGAACTTACGTTTACCATAATGTCTGAGATCATCGACCCATTTATCCACAATAAACTTTTTCCCGGAATCTTTGACTATGGTGCCAATCTGCGGAATATGATATAAACTCTGCAATTCATCGGACACACGAATCTTGCTGTTGAAAATATACCGCAAAAACAGAATTCCCACATAAACAAATGCAAATAACACTGCTCCCAACAAGACATATTTCTTGCTGATTGAATGGCTGATTGTCAACTGTTCTACCGTTGCGTCTTCCGGCTCTGCTTCTACTGCTTCGTTTTCCTTCCGAACCAGTAAATTATAATATTCCCACTGCTCATCCGTAAAATCTTCCTTTGCTTTTCCAATCTCGGAGGACAGATCTGCCAAATCATTCACATTGTTACGCTGGTTATTTCTAAGATTTGTATCTGCTACCGTTGCTCCTATATCAGAGATCAGAATCAGCTGATGTGTCCCCACTTTCTGTTCCAGTGCTTTCTGCTGCTCTGTCATATATTCTTTGACAGCCTCTGCTAACTGATCACAATCCGATTCCTGTGTATAACGTACAATAATCTTCATATTGTTCTTAACTGTATCCGCTGATTCCTGTAAATACTGCACACGAACCTTTTCATTGCTTTTCACAATATCCGTCACTGCGCCAGTCTGCTCTGCATCTGTATAAACCAACTCTCCGGCAACATTGGCGGCAATTCCCGTCTTTTCTTCTATCCATTGATACATGGCTGTACTGTTGATGAGATCAACGTACAACTGAGTCAACAGGCAACCCTGTTCCGGATCCTCCATTTTGATGTTATAGATCAGATCTCTCTGTGCGATCTGTTCCGGATCAAGCTGCATACTTACCGAATGATCCAAATATGACTTTTGTCGCGCATACGCTTTCTCCTGCTCCAGCAATACCTGCACAGCCTGTAGCTCCTGCATTGGCAGCATTCCCTCCAATCGCTCCAGACTGTCTACATTCTGCGCATTCTGATAGGACTTCACATAACTAAATCCGCCCATTAAAACCGCACCTACAATAAGTGCTGCCAGCAGCCCTCTCCAATGGGACAGGATGTCTGTAATCATATCCAATAAATCAATTTCGCGTTCTTCCATGATGTTCTCCTAATTGTATTCTCCTTTGCGACAAGGTTTTTCTATGTCTCCAAAGCCAGCAGTCTATTTCTCCGGCATCAAGGGAATAAACATATTCTTCTCTAATTCCTCTCTCGGTAAAAACGGAGCCAGATCCTCCAGCGGTGGACTCACCAAAGTACCATCCGGCAATCTCTTGGTGCTACTCTTCGGTTCCCATACCTGGGTTGTATCGGTAAAAATCTCGCAGAATACCGGGCCATCCAGCGCAAGTACCGCATCTACCACCTTCTTCATCTCTTCGTTGCTGGTGGCAGAGTAGTAAGGATACCCAAAAGCTTCCGCTATCTTACGAAATTCAGGAAAAGACAGATCTCCTGATTCCGGTCCGATACCGATTTTGCTATGTTCTTTGAAAAGATTGTTCTGCGTGATCCGGATAGAATGGTATCCATTATTGTTGATCAAAAACAGTTTGATCGGCAAGCGGTTCGTCAATACGGTCTGCAGTTCCTGCAAATTCATCATGATGCTTCCATCGCCTTCCAGGCAGATGGTAGTCCGGCGTCCTCCTCCGATACAGGTTCCGATCGCTGCAGGAAGTCCATAGCCCATACTGGCAACCGCACTATTATTGGCCATACGGCTTCCTTTTTGGATCACGTACGCTTGGTTTCCGACAACGCAGCAGGCTCCGTTAGATACCGCTGTCAGACTGTTTTCCGGCAGTCTGCTGCTCAGATATCTTACAAAAGCATATACATTTGCCGTTTTGCCGTTTTCCTCCCATTGTCTCGGTAAGACTGCAGGGTAATCCTTCTTCCATCTTTGGCAGGTCATCAGCCATTCTTGGCTTTGATTTACCGGATAATGCTCACCAATAAGCTTGTCCATTTTATTCAGGAAATCTTTTGCATCTGCCCAGATTGGCATTTCAACGTGAAGTGTCGGCTTTTTCATCTCTGCCCGGTCAATATCCACCATGATCACTTCTGCGGCTCTTGCCCAGGTCTTCCAGTTATATCCAACCTGCCTGATCGAGATTCTCGTTCCTATTGCCAGAATCAGGTCTGCGTTCTGGATCGCCCAGTTGCCCGGTCGGTCTCCCATATTACCGGCTCTGCCGCAATACAGTGGACTTTCATCCTCAATTAAGTCTACTGCATTCCAATAAGTTACAACCGGAATATTCAGTTTCTCTGCCACCCGGCGAAAAGCCTCATATCCACCGGACAAACGAATCCCGTAGCCTGCATGAAATACAGGCCGTTTTGCATTCCTGATCTTCTCTAACACGGTACGGACTGTCTGCTCATCCACTACCGGAGGAAGCTTTGCATCATCCTCTGTCGGATCATAGCCTTCCAGTTCCTCTGTTTCGATGTATCCGCCCTGAAAATTTACCGGAATATCAATCCATACAGGTCCGGGTCTTCCGGTCGTAGCCAGATGCCATGCTTTTTCCAGCGCATAGCGGATCATTTTAGGATCTTCTATCATTACGGCATACTTCGTCATGGGAGCAACCGACTTTACAATATCATATTCCTGATCACCCATTGCACGCAGTGGCAATCCATCCGTAAACTGCATTGCATACCTGGCAGTCGTATCATATCTGACCTGCCCGCTGATGATAAACATGGGAATAGAATCCAGCCAGCCGCCGACAACTCCGGTCAGTGCATTCGTTCCTCCCGGACCGGTGGTCACGCAGACGGCAGCGATCCGGTTGTCCAGTCTTGCATAAGCTTCCGCGGCAATGGCACAGGCCTGTTCATGGTGATTATAAGTAACCTGCAGTCCTTTCCTATGTCCCAATGCATCATTCAGATGCATTGCGCCTCCGCCTACTACGCTAAAACAATCGGTCACACCATGCTCTACCAAAAAATCCGCTACATAATCTGCTAATCTCTGTTTCATTTGTTCCCCCTGTGCAAAAGTTTTATAGAATCGTTACTGTGTTACTGCCTCTTTGATAATCTGCGCCATGTAATCAATCTTTTCGTCTGTCATTCCGGGATATACGCCTACCCAGAAAGAATTGTTCATGATATAGTCTGTCTGACTCAGATTTCCAATTACACGATATGCATCCGTTCCCCTGATCTGGTCAAAGCAGGGATGCCTGGTAATATTTCCACTGAATAACAAGCGTGTCTGAATATTATGGTCCTCCACATATCTGGTAACCCGGTTTCTGGTAAGCCCGCTTTCCGGCTTTACACTGACAATGAAGCCAAACCAGGAAGGTTCACTGTTCTCCGCAGGCTCCGGCAGAATCAGTTTATCAGCTACCGGCTCCAATGCTGCACGCAGTCTCGCCCAGTTATGGCGTCTTGCTTCAATGAAAGACGGGAATTTCTTTAGCTGTTCTACGCCCACCGCAGCCTGCATATCCGTTACCTTCAGATTATATCCGAAGTGGCTGTATACATATTTGTGATCATAGCCCTGAGGCAGCTCTCCAAACTGTCCGTCAAAACGATGGCCGCAGAGATTATCTCTTCCGGAAGGACATACACAGTCACGTCCCCAGTCACGGAAACTCTTGATCAGACGATTCAATAAAGGGTTGTTCGTGTATACACAGCCACCTTCTCCCATTGTCATGTGATGAGGCGGATAGAAACTGGATGTTCCAATATCTCCCCAGGTACCGGAAAATCTTGTTTCTCCGTCAATCGTATATTTCGTACCCAGAGCATCACAGTTATCCTCTACAAGCCACAGATTATGTTTGTCACAAAATTCCTTCACTTGTTTCAAATCAAAGGGATTTCCCAGCGTATGCGCAATCATAACTGCTTTCGTTTTCGGACTCAGGGCAGCTTCCAGCTGCGTGACATCAATATTGTACTGGGGAACAGTTACATCCACGAATACAGGTACTGCTCCATACTGCAATGCAGGCGTAATGGTTGTAGGGAATCCTGCCGCAACAGTGATCACTTCATCACCTTTTTTAATCTGACGTTCTCCCAGTTCCGGTGCGGTCAATGCCATAAATGCGATCAGGTTTGCCGAAGATCCGCTGTTGACGAGATTCGCATATTTCACACCGATCCACTCTGCGAACTTCTTCTCGAATTCATCTGAAAACCGTCCTGTTGTCAGCCAGAAATCCAATGCAGCATCTACAAGAGAGCACATTTCTTTCTCGTCATATACACGACTTGCATATGAAAGTCTGTCTCCCGGTTTGAACGCCTTTTCCTGTTCCGGCTTTTTGAAATCATTATAATATTCTGCTACCAGAGCTTTGATCTGTTCTCTGGCCTCTGCTTCATTCTTCCAATTTTCCATTACATTTCCTCTCTTATTCTACGCTTAAAAATTCGTTGATCTCTGTATCCATGCAGGCACGGATGTCGTCTCCCTGCATCCAGCATTTGCTCCATTCTACTACTTTTTCGATTGCCGTATCCAGATTCCAGTGCGGTTTCCAGCCAAATGTAGCTTTCAGTTTGGAGCAGTCCAGTTTTAGGAAGTTTGCTTCATGAGGACCTCCGTCATAACGATCGATCCATTTCATGCCTTCTCCCCATTTGCTCACAAACAGATCTACCAGGGCTCCGGTTTGAAAACAGTCGACGTCATCCGGTCCTACATTATAATACCCGGCATATTTCCCATCCTCATATTGCTTCGCCGCGATCATAAGATAAGCATACAGCGGCTCCAGCACATGTTGATAAGGTCTGGTTGAAAAAGGATTTCTTACCACGATATCTTCTTTCCTTTGTGCCGCCCTGATGCAATCCGGAATGATCCTGTCATTCGCGAAGTCTCCGCCACCGATCACATTTCCGGCTCTGGCAGTAGATATGGCTACTTTACCATCTTCAAAAAAGCTGTTTTTATAAGAATGTGTCACCAGTTCTGAACATGACTTAGAATTGGAATAAGGATCATACCCGTCCAATTCTTCATTCTCACGATATCCCCATACCCATTCTTTGTTCAAATATACCTTGTCCGTCGTTACATTCAAAAATGACCGGACGGTATCACTTTTTCTCACGCATTCCAGAATATTGACGGTTCCCATAACATTTGTTTCATAGGTATAGACAGGATCCTTATAACTATCTCTGACAATCGGCTGTGCTGCCAAGTGAAACACAATATCCGGTTTCGCCTGTTGAAATGCTTCGGAAAGTTGTTGGTAGTTCCGGATATCTCCTATTACAGAATGTACCTCCTTCTCTATTTCTGCAATTTGAAACAGAGAAGGATCCGTAGGCGGATTAAGGGAATAGCCGGTTACCTCTGCGCCTGCATTTGCTAACATATGGCATAGCCAGGAACCTTTGAAACCGGTGTGTCCTGTCACAAATACTCTTTTCCCTTTATAAAAAGATAAATCAAATGTATTAGGCATTTTTAGTCCTCCCACTTTTTCCAGGGTGCATTTCCGGTTGTAAACATCTTCTCCAGCAGATCCATTTCACGTTTATTATCCATGCACTGCCAAAACCCCTTGTGTATATAGGACATCAATTGACCCTGTTCCGCAAGCTTCTGTAACGGAGCCTTTTCAAATACACAATTGTCTCCGTCAAGATAATCGAATATTTCAGGATTTAATACCATATATCCAGCATTGATCATCGCGCCATCCGAAGCTTTTTTCTCTCGGAAAGACCGAACCGCATTGTCTCCACCGATGTCCAGTACGCCTTTCTGCTGTTCCTGAATCACCGCGGTCAGCGTTGCAATCTTACCATGATTCTGATGAAATTTCACTAACTCCTGAATATCTACATCGCAGACGCCGTCACCATAAGTCATCATAAATGGTTCATTTCCGATATATGGTTGTATTCTCTTAATTCGCCCCCCTGTCATCGTATTCAATCCGGTATCTACGATCGTCACTCTCCAGGGCTCGCAGTGCTGGCTATGTACGATCATCTTTTTCGTTCCGTCTGTATAATCAAAGGTCACATCACTGTTGTGCAGAAAATAATCATCAAACCATTCTTTGATCACATACTGCTTATATCCGGCGCAGATCACAAAATCATTAAATCCATAATAGGAATATTCCTTCATGATATGCCAGAGAATAGGTTTCCCGCCGATTTCTATCATTGGTTTCGGCTTGAATTGTGATTCTTCGGATATTCTGGTGCCATAGCCTCCTGCTAATAATACTATCTTCATATCATTTTCACCTCTTTCAATCTATTTATTTCTCTTTACTCTCTCATATAAATATCTAAAAATATGTGGCATCATTTTCTGAAGCCTAAACGCAAATTTGACTATACTGTAGTATAATGTTGATCCATTCAATTCTTTCTTCATTATCAGCATATAATTTATTGCCATCTCAGTTGTAATTTTATTTGAAATTGTTCTTGCCAACAATCTGCGTGAATACCATCGATAATAGTCCCGGCATTCCTTTTTCATATTTTTTAATAATGCCGAATAATAGTTATCCTCTTTTAAAAACCGGATCAGTGAAATAAGCATTTTTTCTAAATTTGTCGAGCTATCCTGCCCCGCATAAACTCTGTAGTTTAATAATGGATACTGAATTTGAGCTATTTCTCCGCCTTTTTTTTCAATGTCCATATATATAACAACATCTGCGCAGGGGCCTGCTTCCAGTCTAAGATATAGATCATTTTTTCTTATAAATTTCGTTCTGTACATTGTTGACGGAAAAACAAAATTTTTCTGTTTACCAATATAATAAGAAAAAAATTGAGTATCCTTCCATATTTTAATTTTCTCCGTTTTGCATTTATTTTCTTTTATCACTTCGCCTCTCTGGTCTATCTCATTTGAGAGACAAGAGACAGCCATACAGTTTTTATTCTGCTCCATATACTCAATTTCTTTTTCTATTATCTTTTCATTTAAAATATCATCGTCATGAAAAACGCAGAAATATTCGGATGTGCAATTTTTAAATGCATAATTAATATTAGCTCCACCACCAATATTCTGAGAGTGCCTTATATATTTTACTCTGGAATCTTTTAAAGATAAAACATATTCATATGTTCCATCTGTGGAGCAATTATCAAGTATAATAAGCGTAAAATTATCATATGACTGATTTAAAATACTATCAATTGCAAGTTTCAAATACTGCACCCTATTATAAGTTGTTATATATATACACAAATCGTTCATATTAAATCCCACATTCACCACTCTGAAGTCTATTTATAAATTCCATTTTCATAACATATAAAATGTTCAAAGCCACTGCTCATTATAAATGCAGCTTCACTTCCCGAGTTTTCAGAACAAATAAAGCAATTACATTTTGACAGTAAAAATATTTCTGTAATGTAATCTTTTTCATTTATAAAAGCTTTTTCATATGACAATTTACTGATCTCTCTTTTTCCTTCCTGTAAATCTTTATAATTTGATCTCGTTCTTTTTAAATAACAAGCTTTTTCTCCAAATGCCTCACAAAACGTCTTTACTGTCTCATTGGTTTGACAAGTAAAAAAAACCGTATCAACCTTCCACTCTTTCATATATTTTTTTACATCATTTACTAATTGTTCAATAGGCGTCTGTATAGGATGCCCCCATATTCCATCCGGTTGTACTTCCGCCAGTTTTTGATATCCTTCTCTTACGGAAACTCCCAATACTCTTTTCCCGTCAAGTAACTCCGTATACTTATCCTCCACATATGTTCTCATATTTTCATTTAGGCGAATATACTTTCTTGCGATATTTCTCCAGTAAGCAACAACGTTTTCATCGGCACATTTCATAATACTTACCGGAAACATTCCACCTCCATTATAGCAGACTGATACACTCATCGTGTCATAATCGATATCACTTAATCCATACCCTTGCGGCTGTTCAAAAAAAAGTTCCCATGCATTAATATTATCCGGCGCCGGCATAAAATCATTCTTTAATGTTTGGCGGTCAACAATTGGTATTTTTCCCACCTCTATAGCGTATTCAATAGCTTTGAGAAAAATAATGTAATCTGAAAAAGTCCCCACCTTGGTATTGAGCCTTCTCAGTATAAGAATATCTTTTGTAGCCTGTTGTACATCATTCAATTCTTCGATTGAATTTTCTTTTTGCATTCTTTCTATTTCTTCTCGATATGTTTTTTTAATTATGTATTTGACATATCTTTTCAATTTTATCAAATTATTGTTTTTCATTTTGTTTTATGACCTTTCTTATAATTGGATCTTTAAATCCAACCAAGATTACAAAATACAATATTGCACCAATACATACCTGCACTACTATTGTTGTCCAATGATTATGCAAATTAATTTTAAAAATTATAAAATACATTATTATTGATGCAGCAAAATAATGCCAGGAAATACTAAGAATCCCCTTTAAATCAATCATATCTTTAGCATAATTTATGATTATAAGCAAAATCACAAAACTTGCCATTACAGATGCAATTGATACCCCTATTGACTGCATCTTTTGAACCAGCAACAAATTAAGTGCCACATTTAAAATAGCGCTAATACTAATTGCAATGTTATATTCTTTCTGTTTTGCCCTTGCAATCAAACATTGCTGGGCAATAAAATTACTGAGTACAACAAGGAGAACATTCCAACATAAAATCTTTAATAGACATGCACTTTTATCATAGCCACTTCCAAAAAAAGCCGGTACAAAATCATTTGATATAGCACATATGCCGAACGTCATAGGAAATGCTATCAATGCTGCTCCGCATATTGAAGTTTTTAAAAAATCTCTGGTTTTCGCTGCTTCTTTGTTTGAATATAAATAGGTTACTCTTGGAAGTATTGCATTGCTAACAGCATTCAACATACTCATGCTTAACTGACATATTTTGTTTGCTTGTTCATATACTCCTACCTCATATGCTTTTTTCCCAATTGCGCCTAAAATAGTCTTGTCTGTTGAAGCAAATATTGTATTAATCAATCCGGGGACAAAGTATACAATGGATGCTTTTACATGTTGTCTAAAATGCAGCTTATTAAATTTAAACCACTGAACATTTTTTAATACTGTAGGATATACAATTACATAACCAATAAGCGTTGATAACTGCATTATTAATGCATATAAAATCAAATCTTTCTCACTTTTAACAAGTGTTACGATCATAACAACATTTATCAACCGTACGAAAATTGTTCGTAATGCACTAATTCTAAACTCCTCTATTCCATTGAGGAACCATGTCACGTCTACTCCACCGCTAATAATATTAATTGCCATGACATAATATAATGTTTTAGTGGTACTGGTTTCATATCTGCTGATCCATAGCATATATAAGCTCAAACAAATTAGCATTAAAATAATCTTTATCCAAAATATCTCCCAAAATATCCTGCTCAGTTCTTTTTTATCATCCCGAACCGCTGCTATTTTAATAGTTCCATATAAAGAAAAGCCTAAGCATTCCGCTAATACAAAGTATGAACTATTCGCTAGTGTATAACTGTAATCACCTATTAGTTCTGCTGAAAGCACTCTTGCTATATAGGGTGAAATGATCAACGGTGCTATTACTCCTGCCGTCTGCATCACAATGCTATAGATTATATTGTTCGATAATTTTTTTTCTTTCATTTTTTCTCATTCTATTAAAGCAATCATTCTTTTAACATATGCATCAATTGAAAATTGTCTATAAAACATTTCAGAGTTAATAAATTCATTTGCTTTTTTTATATACTCGTTATATTCTTTCTCGGTGATTTTATCAACGTATTCGCACAACTCCCGGTTTGTTTTAAATTTTCTCCGGTCTATAAACGTGTCCTGTGGAATATAATCAGTTACATTTTCTGCTCCCCAATAAATCGGAATTACACCGGAAAAAAAACAATCAAATATTTTTTCTGTTATATAACCCTTTTCTCCACGCATATTCTCATAACATACACAATATTTATAGTGCGATAAAATTTCAAGTTTATCTTTTACTGATCCTTTATAAGATTTAAAGCCTTCCTTTTCCCAACCATAGCCATACAAGTCAAACTCATAATCATTTTGTTCGAGGTATTCTATCATTTCATACCTCTTAGTATACAATTCATTTTTCCCTATACCTTTTTTATTTCCGGCAATAATCGTATATAGCCGTTTTTCCTTAAATGGAACATTATATAATTCCTTTGCAGGTACTTGCGGATATTGAAATTTATAATATTTTTTATTATCTACCAAATCGTCGTTCCACGTGAGGATCACATCAAAGTAACGATGATATTTGACATTATATGACTGGGGGCAGACTGTTTCAGGTTCCTGCATTATCAATATTTTTTTTATTCTTTTTGAAGTCCTTGTTGCTTTTAACAGATAATCTTCTTTCCATTTTCTTTTTAAAAAATATTTAATATAATCAAACAATGATGTCAATAACAGCTTCGAATTTTTGTGCAGATCCTGAAAAATAATAACATCAATGTCCTTGAAATCATACATATCTGCCGTATGTAAATTATCTCCTCTTTTTTCAAGTTCTTTCTTTAATACGATTCCCGGAAGCAACAAATTTTGCCCTATTTTACAGGAATTTATATCAAACAATTTATCTTCGCTGTAAGCATCTCCATATATATTAACTATTGCAATATTCATTCATCTGCCTCTTCCCGTGTTATTGGCAATTTTTCATTATTCTTTGTCTTCAAAATATATAATGTAAAGATAAAATTAATTGCCAGCATCATACCACTCTGTCCATAAAACAACACATGTCCCGCCCCAAAGCTCAAAGCTAATGACCAGCAGACAATCAACAGTCCCCACATGTTTTTACGAGCAACTTTTATCACTTCTTTTCCGTAAAAAAGAATCACATATAAAAAACCTATGATTCCCATTCGAAATAGTATATCCAAAAAATCCATCTCCATATTGGGAAATCCTGCCAGTTCTCCTCCTAATCCCCATCCAAACATCAAGTAATTTCCATCCATGTAAATATTAAAAGCATCTTCCAGTCTTCTTAATCTCATGCTAAATAAAAAATCAGTGACCGAATAGCTAATTGATCTTTGAAATAACCATCTTTCATATATAGCAGATGCCATGTTCATAATCTTGCTAAAATTCAATATAATCATTCCTAAAAGCAATAAAAGCAATATAGAAACCCGAATTATTTTATTTTGTTTTCCATCTTTAAATAATTCAAAGACAAAAATTATGGAAAACAAGATTATTGTAATATATCCCGTCTTAGTTCCCATTAAAACAACACATAAGCAATTGGCTGCTAAAGTTACTATCGACTTTATATTTCCAACATTTTCGAATTTCCAAAACAAGTACATAACTAAACTAGATAAAATAAATGAGATCTCATTTGTGGCATAAAAGAATCCTTTCCAGCCTATAGAGCCATCATATGCATTAATTCCTATTCCAAATGCACCGGGAACCAGAATCATCAGAGGATATAATACCGACCATATATCTAAAATAAGCAATACATCTTCATTATGAATTTTCTGTTTCCTAATTAAGACCCTAAACAATTCAATTGTTATTATAGGTGTAAATAATTTTAAAGTACTCTGAATGCTTTTCACTAAATACGCATCACTTATTAATATTTGTACCAAAACAAATATTGCAAAAGGAATCATTACTTTCACAAATTCCTTATCTGAATTTTTGCCCAGTAAAATGATCATATATGCCATTACTACAATTCTGTATATCTGTCCAACCGGATATACATCGTGATAAGCTCCACTAATAGAATCAATGATTGGCATAATAATATATAATCCAATAAGTGCATTGTATGCTGTTATTTTCTTTCTCTTAACTACAAATCCAACACGATTATTCATACTTTGTTTCATCTATCTGTTATAAATTTCTATCGTTTTCCTCAACATCTCATTCGTTGTAAACATTTCTTCCACTCGATACTTTCCGTTTATTGCATATTGCTTCATCACTTCTCTATCATCATAAAGTCTGATTATAGCCTTTTCTATATTTCTACTATCTTCTGCGTCTATCAAATATCCTGATCTTTCATCCAGTATTTCTGTCATTCCTCCTACGTTATTCGCAATAATACAGCATCCGGCATTCATAGCCTCTAATATAGAAATTCCAAAAGATTCATACTTAGATGGATGAATATATAAAGCATATTCATTCAATTTACTTCTTACATTTACATCATATCCCTTAAGTGATACATATTTCATGTCATGTTCTTCTATATAGTTTTCCAGACTCTCCCGTTCTGTGCCTTCACCATATATATCGCATTTTACCTGTATCTCAGGATATTCTTTTTTTAAATCGTATAATGCCTCCAAAAGCTTCCTATGATTTTTGATCGGAATAAGATTTCCAACCGAGCATATGTTCAGTACATTATTATAGTAGTCAGGTAATGCACTATACGTTAATGATTCAATTCCTGTATATACTACATCTATCTTATTTTCTTTTACACCGCGTTCTATCAAAATGTTCTTAATGGAATTCGACACTGCAATACAGTAACTACAATGTTTATTTACTAACCATTTTTCCAATTTACTATAAACATTCGCTATGAATCTTCCCTTATGCTGCTGATCGGCAAGTACATCTCCGTGAATCACACCTATTTTTTTGTGGTCATTATCTTCCTGGATCAGCAAGCTGACAAAGAGACCATTATTGCTATTGCAATGTATGATCGGTATATTATTTTTCTCAACATATTGCTTCAAAGTCATCATATCCAAAATAAGATGTCTTCCCATTTCAACACGTACTTTTTTTTCTGTTACTATTTCACTGTCTAACCAACTATTGGCTCTTAATGCATAATGCACCTCATATCCACTGTTTTCTAATTTTTTCCCCAAAGTAAGCGTATATCTTTCAATACCTCCGGACATCTGTCCCACACTTACAATAAGCACTTTTAGAGTTTTCTTATCTTTACTATTCTCTACTGTCAAATCAATTTCTCTCTTCTATTATAAATTGTTCAGGTATTCTTCTATCGTTTTCACTACCGCTTCCCTTTGCGATTGATAAACATTAAACTTATGATGTTTTGCCCATTCAATTTTCTGCGGTAATTGATCCAAATCCATACACTGCACAATAAAATTCATTTTTTCAAAAGTATCTGCGATTTGTATTTGGTGATCATCCACATGCTCGCCATATTTTTTCAGACGAGGTACTACAATGACTTTTTTCCCTGATCTTATGCCTTTTACAATAGTTGCAACACCACTATGTGAAATTATAATATCACACTTTTCCAAATACATATTATATTGTTCCGCAGACAAGTATCGCGCATATTCAAAGTTCTGTGGGATATACTCGCTATTACCTATTTGCCCAAAAACTTCTCTTTCTATTGTTCCAAGTTTTATACAATTATCAACAGTAGAGATCAACCTGTCAAATTGAAATTTTTGAGTACCTACCGTAACAAAAATCATTCAAAATATTCCCCCAACATATTTCGCCTTCGGATATACTTCTAACATTGATTCCCATTGAACTAAAAATAAATCTGCAAACTTATATATAATTTTGCCTGTCAATGACGAATTGTAAACGCGCGCAAAAGATTCTATATAAATAACTTTTCCCCCTCTGAGTTTCACAAATACACAAAACGGGAATGCTATCAACGCCCCTGTGGTTATAACTACGTTAGGTCTTTCTTTATTTATTATTTTTAAAGCAGATAATATCAATTTCAGAAAATGAATTACAAACTTTTTTTCATTCCTATTAATTTGCGGAAGTGTATAAATATCTGTTATATCAGAGTCTTGTGCTTGTCCGCCTTCTTCTGTAACGAAAAAAGAATCATTTCTTTCAGATATCGTTTTCAAACACATCAATTCTTCCCAATGTCCGCCTGATGAAGAAACAAAACATATTTTTTTCCTCATTTTCTCCACATTATATTACCTTTCATTCCTTACTTAGATCCCTTTCCAAACAGCACCACACCCACCGTCTGGATCAGTATTTTCACATCCTGTCTCAGCGACCACTCATCTATGTACTTCAGATCCAGCTTCACAACATCATCGAAATCCTTGATGTCGCTTCTCCCACTGACCTGCCACATACCGGTCAGTCCCGGGGTGATACTCAGTCTCCTGCGGTAGTAGATATTGTACTGCTCGAATTCGTCAACAGTCGGCGGTCTGGTGCCTACGAGGCTCATATCTCCTTTTAATACATTGAAAAACTGCGGCAATTCGTCAATGCTTGTTTTCCTGATGAAGCGTCCGACCTTTGTGATTCTGGGGTCGTTGTCCATCTTGAACATCAGTCCCTTGACCTCATTCTGCGCCATCAGTTCCTTCTTCCGTTCTTCGGCATTGATATACATGGAACGGAATTTATACATCTTGAATCTCCTGCCGTTCTTCCCGATACGTACCTGCGAGAAGAATACCGGTCCCTTCGATTCCAATTTAATTGCCAGTGCAACAAACGGTGTAACGAGCAGCGTAATGAATACGCCCACACTGCCGCCTACGATATCCATCATTCTCTTGATGATCATACGGCGGTAATCCATCTCTGTCACTGCATAAGTCATCACCGGCATCCCGGCGAATTTCCCCACACCTCTGCAAGGGATCTCGAAGCCGAACTGTTCCACACAGTTATGGCAGACTACACCCATTGCGAGGAATGACTGCACGAGAAGTTCCAGTTCCCGATGATCCATCTGCGGACAGTAGAGCAATACGACATCAACCGCGCTCTGTCTTGCCACATCAATGACATCCGCTTCCTTCGCCACGACAGGGATCTCGCTGATCTGCTCTCCTACATGATCAGCGTCCATCACAGCGATGGAATTAACCTCGTAGCTCCATGCCGCATCTTTCGCAATCTGCTCCATGATGTGCTCCGTTTCCGCTTCGCACGTTACGATCATGACCTTATCACTGCTCCGACTCTTACTATAATAGCGGCGCATATAGCTCTTGAACGCAATCCGTATCAGATAAGTCACGATCGTATTGATAACGACAAAATATCCCAATAACAGTCTGGAGAATTCCAGTTCCAGACGGAATACATAGATGTAAGCACTCGTTGCCAGGAACAGGATCACATTGTAGCGCACTACACGCAGCAATTCATAATAATATCCTCTCTGGAAGAAATGCTTATACTCATTGGTAAAAAAGTTGTTCAACATACAGATCAGGAGAAACGGCAGATAGATCTGCGCAATCTCCCGGTTTCCCAGTGGAGAATCCCCCCCTCGGAAACGTATCTGATATGCCAGTGCATATGATACCGTGATGCAGATAATATCCAGCAAAAATAAACCATAGCTCTCTATGATCTGATATTTTTTATTGTAGTTGTTCATTCCTTACTGTCTTCTCCCGAAACAAAACCTGTGACAAATACAATAGCGGCAAATTCCACAACGCACTGAGCGGAAACAATTCCATATATCCGTACACCGCCATTATTCCCAATCCAATGACCGCGTAGTACTGCCCCTTTTTATTACAATACCACATTCCGGCGATATATGCAGCCAGCACGAACAGAAAAAGAATCCACCCATAATTATATAATGCGGTTATATAAATACTGTCAAATGACGCTCTCCCCGCCTGCCCGGGCACAAGATTCCAAAGTCTCCCATACACCTCATTGACATAATTGATTCGTCCCGTCAATACGATATTGATCCATTTGTCAAATGTCTCATTTTTCTGTGCGATCAGTGGAAGTACCAATGCAAGTAAAGTAAGGACTGCCGGAATTGCACAGAGCAGATAGCCATATACTTTTTCCACATGAAAATGTTTTGCCAATACATAGCAAAGCACCATCAGACACAGAAGCACCCAGACAAGTAATCCTGTCCGGCACATAAATACTTTATATGCGCCAAACATAATTACGGAGCCTATAAGATAACTATACCATTTCAATTTCTCTCTATATACTAAAATAACCAGCAGTAATACTACAAAAATATTGGCAAATGCCGAATTGGGCTGGTAATACCCATAGCACTGCAGCATAACATGATCCAGATTTTTAGGCAGCCATACATATTCATTCTCTATCACTCCGGTCGCCGCCAGCGTCAGTGTTCCCACAGTAAATATTGCTTTCTCCCAGAGCGCATATTTCAATGCTTTATCGAGATCCACGTTCTTAGCACCGAAGATTGCCATCAGCGTCAAGAGCAATGTTTTCTCCCCATTTCGTAAGAAAATGGCTCCGAACACCAATATCAGCACCGCTATCACAACAAATTCTCTGAGGTTATAATCCGTCACTGCCATCTTAAGTACCAGGAATAATGTCGCCGCTGCGAATACATAGAGATAGATTCTGTCCTCCGAATTCAGTCCCATGGAAACCATTCCTGTCATAGGGAGCAGGAACAGCAGATAAAGGATTTCCTGATACCGGCTTAGTTTTTTTCGAAGTTCTAACATATACCACCCTCACTTTTTCGCTAATGAACCCAGAAAAACAAATGTCTGCTTTGCAGCCACTTGTTTTTACTTGAGGCTCATTATATCATAACCATTATGTTTTCTCAACAATCTCAAAAGTTTATATGATGTGTATCAAACATTTCCTCATACCCACTGCTATCCACATGCAGACTATATTCCCTCACATATTCCTGTGCCTTCTGCTGCTGTGCATAGCAGTCCCCGGGCGACATATCTGCGATCGTCTGCATTGCCTGTACGAACTTTTCCGGTTCTTCCAGCGGTATTACACTCCCGACTCCATTTTCCTCCAGATCCTTCCAGGAGGTTCTGTCACTGATCACAGGAATGCATCCGCCGGTCAGTGCCTCATAGATGACATGCCCGTAATTTTCCCCCATAGTGGGGAACAGGAACACCTGATACCTGGAAAAGATTTCCGGTACGCGCTCCGACTCTGCTTCTCCACAATACTTCACTGTTATATTGTCCGGCAGCTTCTTGGCCAGATCCATACACTTCTGAAAATATTCCGGATCATGTTTCGAGCCATAGATATCAAATTCTGCTTTTCCCGTGATCTGTCCCAACACTTCCAAAGCATACGACAGGTTCTTTTCATCCGAGATACGTGACAGGAAAATCACACGAAGTACCTGATCTTTCATCGTCGGCGTCAGAGACAGGTCTACCTGTCTGGGCAAGTCATGTGCGATTCTGCAGACAGCCTTTTTCCCAATTACGTTTCTGATATTGGCAGCTTCCATTTCATCCGTTGCAGACCATTCAACCATCCGGAATCTTCCACTACATTTCATCCATAAAATATATAACTTCTTTTTGAGATTCTTACGCCCAAAAGCACCCGGAGAAAAGCTTCCCATAGAAGCCACTATCACTTTGGCAGGATACCAACGATCTCTCTTCAGCCGTAGTGCCATCCGCGCATAGTCATTATAACATCCGCAGATATATACAACATCAGCCCACACTGCCGCATCCTTCACCACTTTCGCAGTGAATCCTCCCGGCACCACATACATGACATCCGCGTTTCCCACACGCTGCCATTCTCCGTAACGGATTCCGGGATAGGCTGTCTTGTCTCCATGATCTCTGTCGACTGTCAGAATTCTGAAATCATATTTTTCTCCCAGGCGATCCGTCAGATTCTTAATACTGCGCACCGGTCCTCCGTCCTTATAGCCCGGAAGATATCTGCCGTTCAATATCAGGATTCTTCGCTTTTTTCCCTCATCCCCACCTGCCGGTTCTACCCTTCTGCCGCAGAACAACAGCATGCTCATCCCACTGTAAATCGTCATGGTAAACATACGATAAGTAAATGATCCATGACCGTAGGAATGATTTTTAAACAACATAGTCCATACCACAGGAACAATGCAAATACACAGATACGGAATACATGCGTTCCAATTCCAAGCCTTGATTCCTGCTTTTTTCCGTAATATCAGAACCATCGCAAGTCCCACTGCAATCAATACCAGAAAATACACATTGGTAAAGCAGCTCAGATTAGAGGCCAGTGCCCGCAGCGGTGATATGGAGAATTCTCCGACATCCGGTGTGGAAGAACTTCTATAGACTACTTGTTCTACCGCTTCTCCGATCAGATTCCGCCTTAACAGCAGCGATCCGACCACCCATTTGGATGCCCACATTCCGGCATATCCGATTCCCCAGGCGATTCCACATTGCAATACGCGCAGGATTTTATCTTTTAATTTCGATGTATAACTGCGATTCAGTAAATATACCAGCGGCAGTCCCAGACTCATAAGTGGGAACGTCAGAAAATCCACATAAGCCGTCAACAGTCCCACCACCAGGAAAAAATATCCGGTCTGTCTATCATCCAGTGTATATCCTCTGCGAAGCATCCATAGCATTGCTCCCAGCATCACATAGCTTACCGTACAATACTGCATACACAGTGGAATGATGACCGGCACCGTAAACAACAGGGTATAGCACCACAATAGCATATTCTCCCTGCTGCCCCTCTGTAAGAAGCTCCATAAAACAGCAGCCAGCAAAAACAGCATCCATCCAACATTCAGCCAGCGGATCTGCTCATAACGAAACAGCAATAATAATGGCTTCAAGACCACAAGATATCCATGCCAATACCTGGAATACTCCTGTATCGCATAACCGGTATCCCCGTCTATATACCGTTTCAGTTCCTCGGTAGCCACACCGTTACAATCCTCATAAACAGGACGTTCGGCAAGCATTGCCCGTTCCAGTGCATTCCCTTCTCCGGGATAGACTGCAATATTCAGCATGGTGGCATCCGTGATATTATCCCTTGCCATCCCTCGGGTATTTAAGAGCATCACCTTCAGATCCAGAAAATTCTCCGGATTCATACGAATATCCTGACCGCCATACAGACGCGGATAAGCTCCCTCTTCTACCAGAAGTTCTGCCGCCTGTTCCACATGATCATGCATCCGCTCTACCGGCAATGCGTACACCGCCGTCAGCAGTATCGTACCGGCTACGACACCGCAGATCAGGATGATCAGGCCTTTGGCGATTGCTTTCACAGTGCTTGTTATATTACTTTTCATTCTTTTCTCCCATGGCAGCTTTCTCCTGCTTTTCCCTCTCATAAATCTTGGCATCTACCAGGAACCTATACCAGTATGCCTGCAGGAAAGCATAGATTTTCCCCTCTTTGCCGTCCAAAAATCCCAGTTTCACATAATAGCGGTACCAATAATACAGATGTGCCCGCATCCCCATCGGAAGCTTGTAATAAATACGGAATTTGATGAATCTCTTTACTCTTGCGGCTGCATTCAGATCTCTGCCGTCCAGCGGATCATCTTTATGTGCATAATAATCCAGCACTTCCCTGCCGGAATACCAGTTATGCTTGGAGATCCAATAGGTCAGATCCTTATAATCATGATGCTCCGAGTCATTTTTCATCTCGATAGCACGCCCTTCCCACAATACGATATGCTCATCCATATTGCGATCCTCGATCTGACCTTTTCCGTATTTGAATACCAGAAGTTTTCGAAAAGGATAGATTCCTCCGTGCCTGAGCTTTCTTCCCATAAAATTTACTTCAAAGCGGACGATCAGCCCATTCACATCCGTATCCATATTCTCCTCACACAGTCTGTTCATCTCGGCTGCGGATGCCTCGGTCAGCCGTTCGTCCGCATCAATACGCAGCACCCAGGTCGTCTGTATATCTGCAATTTTATAGCCGTACATAAACTGTTTTGCATAATTGATAAATTCATGCTGATAGACGATTGCCCCCAGAGCTTTGGCTTTCTCTACGGTAGTATCCGTGCTGAAGCTGTCGATCACTACAATTTTCTTCGCTACCGGCTGAATGGAACGAATACAATATTCAATATTCTTTTCTTCGTTTTTTGTCAAAATAATTGCTGTCAGATCCGCCATGAATTCTCACCTATCCCAATATGAATTTCACTGCCTCTATGAAAATACACTCCGCCAGATACCATCTGCTGTATCCGTTTATCCGATAGCACCATCTATAGCGATCCCCGATTCTGTGGATACACTCTTTCAGGTTTTTACAGTTGCTGGCTCCTCCCATCCGGAAATCCGCCAACACCCGGTCTACCGTGACAATCTTATATCCTTCCCTGCACAATTGCAGATAGCAGCCATAGTCGTCGTGAATCCCCTTCTGCCGAAACTGGTGTGATTTGTATACCTCTGCTTTTACAAACATCGTTGGATGATTCCAGTCTCTGGAAGTCTGAAATCTCCGCTGCCGCGCTTTCTTTACAAAGCTGCTGCCATCCGCTCTGTGCAGCCGGATATCGGCAAACATCACATCACATCCAGCCGCCGTAAATGTCTCCACTGCTGTCTCGACCGCCTCCGGTTCATACCAGTCATCGCTGTTGATGATCCCAATGATATCACCCGTCGCCATACGGATACCTTTATTCATGGCATCGTAGATTCCCTGATCCGGTTCCGACTGTATCCGGAGTCTGATCCCTGCTTCCTCCATACGCACCCGGAAACTCTCTGCGATCTCTACTGTACGGTCTTTTGATGCACCATCCACTACCAGATATTCTATCAATGGTGTCGGCGAGCCTTTGGATTCTTGTGTAAGTGCGAGGTATGTCTGTGCCAGTACAGACTCCATGGTTGCCGCTATCGTCTTCTCACTGTTATAGGTCACGGTGATAATGCTCACCGTTCTCAGATCTTCAGGCATCGGCTCTCCTCTCCCGCTGTTTGGCTGTCATCAGATATTTCTTCCTCAGAATCCATATCATTCCTGCGAAAATAATAATACGAAGTATCATATCACAAGTGATTGCCGTCCGCAGTTCCAACCCCGGCATCAGTTTCCTCCCCCAAAATCGGAATATCTTCGCATTCATTGCTGCCAGATAAATACCGCACCAGACCGCATTGCCGACTCCATGCTCTGACGCCTTCCAATACAGCAGAATCAGCAGATTACACAATATCATGATAATCTCATCACAAGGCGTCTTATAACACCAGAATACCGAACCTAATGCGGCCACTGCAAATCCAACGATCATAGAGTCTGCCACTGCCGTCTTACGAAGCCAAAATAGCATCAACCAGGTGAAAAAGATTCCCAACAATCCTGATGCCACCAACACCATATAAGAATTCCAGCCATAATCCAGCATCTTGCTGAAGATTCCGTACATGAAGAAATCATTATCCGAACCCGAGCCGTTTCCGGCATATCCGTTGATGATCTGTGCTGTCACAGAGCCGGCCGCAGCATTTGCTTCCTGTGCATGCGCCACCAATACACTCTCCCGCAAAAAGTCGGCGATTTTTACATAAAGGAGACTTGCTCCCCAGCCACCCAGTACCATACCACCGGTGGTAAACAGAATCTTCCACTGCTTTTTCAGCAACAGTACCAGGAGAAATAATCCGATATTCTGCGGTTTGATGCATGCCAGTGCCAGCAAAAAAGATGCAGCATACGGATGCCGCTTCATCAGGAACACCGCCATGACCGTAAACAGGCAAAGCACTCCGCCCATATTACCGGTATCCAGTGCATCGTCCCAATACATCGGCATGATCACAAGGGCAATCGCGATCAGCAGACCGCTCCGTCTGCTCTCCCATAAGGCTTCCTCACGCATCCAGTCATAGATCAGTTTCACGACTGCAATGCTGCATACTGCAGTCAATATATAATAATATACTGTAGCCACATTCAACGGCAGGAATCCGGGATAGATCAAGTTCGCCACCAGCCGCCCCCAGGGCATGATGATTGCCGAACGCATGGGACCCACACTGTCGACCACAATGGCTCCGTGTGCCGTCCTGTTCAGATCATACCCACGGATGGCATACGCTGTATTGTGCCAATATGTATCAATATCTACGCGCCATAATCCATCCGCCACTGTCTTCAGCACAAAATATCCCAGGCTGCACAATGCCAATCCGATCACCGCACACCACAACAATATGATTCCTGCTTGTTCCTTTTTTGCTTTCTGCACGATCTCTTCCGTCTCCTTTTTCCTGATCTTTATTTCCTCTCATCCCATCGTACCAGCCAAATGTGATCATTCGGCACTCTGCAGGTGTCTCTGTACGGTCTTACCGCCGACTCAAACAACATCCACAGACCGTCCGCACTCATCTGAATCTGTTCCACACCTTCCGGCAGCACATACGTTTCCAAAGGATCTGTATACTCCGTGGTTCCTTCCGTCCAGTCAAATACCAGCATGGCCGCATCCTGCACATCCTGTCCCTGGCTTAACAGCATCGTACGCTGTCCGGTACGGGCATCATAGACAAAAGTGATTCCCTGAATACATTCCGGAATAGTAACATTCTGTACGAAAGCCGGGTGTAACGGATCCCGGATATCATACTGGGATAATATTCCCGTTGCTCCCTTAACATAAGACCCTACATACAGCATGCCATTGTCTACTGTAAGAAAAGAAGCCACTTTGCTGCCATTATGATTCGTCAGTCCTGCATCGAAATCTACCAGGATCTCTTCCTGTGTCCCCTGATATGTGCCATCGCACACTGATGCACTACTGATCGCCTTCACAGTTCCCTCTGCCCCGGTGACCCAGAGCAGTCCGTGCGCTTCATCATAGGCAATTCCGCCAACATGCGCCTGAAATCCGAGATCCGTAATTCCCGCCAGATTCCCTTCGATATCCATCCGATATAAGATGCTGTTCTTATCCCCGGTAGAATCATAGGCAGACACCAACAGTTGGTTTCCTATCTTCGTCATCCCCTGCACAATATAATCATTCGCGTAGGGATCCTGAAGTGCATTGTCATATAACACAGGAAGCACAATCGTCCGCAGTGCATGCTCCGGCAGCCAGGAATATTCTTCATGTACTGCCACTAACGCCATGCCGGGTTCATTCGTCACGATACCGTCAGCACCCAGCCTGATCACATTCTCCATCTGATCCACTGTATTCACTGTCCAGACATATACCTGACTTCCGGCCGCCTGTAAGTTACGGATCGTATCCTGTGTCAGTGTCTCCAGCCACAGGCCATAAGCATCCGCAGGATATTCCGTAAGCAATCTGTCGGCGTCGCCGATCTTCGTATTGCATAGTATCCTGTTAGCAGCATCCGCTTCCCTGATCTGCTGTAAATATTGATAATTAAAGGATGCAAACAATACTCGATCCTGCATCTGTGCTTCCTCAACAAGTGCAGCTACCGATACAGCAAATCCTTCCGCTTCTCCGATATCTTTCAGTTCCAGATAGATTCCCAGTTCCGTAGGCTGTATGAGATCCAGTACCTCTGCCAGCGTAGGAATGTGCTCACCGTTCCCTGCATCCAGTGTCTGCAGCCGGTCATAGCTCCACTCGGATACCATACCTTCCGCACCGGTAATCCTGCTTAATTCCGTGTCATGAAATACTACGATTTCCCCATCTGCTGTCCGCTGTACATCCAGTTCGATCATATCCGCCCCGATATCGACAGCCTTGGCAAACGCATCCAGGGTATTCTCCGGTGCCACACCACTGTAGCCGCGATGTGCCACGATCTTCGGCAGCTGTCTCGCAGACTCTGCCGGCTCCCCGGTCTCTGTGGCATCCGTGACCTGACTTTCCTGCTCTTCTTGTGAGGCGGTCTCTGTCTCCGCGTTCTTCAGGTGACATCCCGTCTTGTATGCTCCGATACCGCACAGGAACACCAGCAAGGCAGCCAGCACAGCAATGATCTTTTTCCTCGTCCTCTTCCCTGCATTTTCCCACAGTTTGAACACAAGCGGATACAGAAACATGATAAAAAATGCGACAAATCCCTGTAAGAAGAATCCTGCATACTTAGCCGGTACGATATGCGATAAAACGACCGTTCCCGAAGTCAGTGCAGGGAACAGAACCGTCGCTCCGATCAGGAAGCGGAGCATCCTCTGCTGCCATGATCCACGGACTTCAAACCGAACCATTCTCCGTTCCAATACCCAGCCGATGATAAATCCAAAAGAAGCACCCGCATTCGACAGGCAGCCATACTTAAGCATCGGCAGGAAGATGATCACGCAGCCCATTCCCGCGATAACGATATCCCTGCAGGAATTCTCTGCGCTGTCTACCCATGACAATAACCGGTCCGTTACGATCAGTATCACGATTCCCATACCCAATGCCACGAACACGTCCTGCGGTGTATGTACTCCCAGATAATTACGCGAAAACATTACCACTGCAACGATCGATAGGCAGAACGCAGCGATCCCACGCAAAGCCTTCTTCCATGCACTGTATCCGGCCACCCCCCAGGTGGCTGCCGTTCTCGCCGTGTGTCCGCTCGGCATAGAATATCCTCCGGCTCCCGCAACCGCTTCCTCCACCGGTGTAATCCGTGCATCACGTACCCAGGGGCGCTCTACCTTCCAGAGTCTCTTCGTCCACTGATTCAGCCAGCAACCCACTGACACATTCCATGCCATCAGCTGTCCCACACGCTTGTCCATACACCAATAGACCGCTGCCAGCAGCAAATACGTGACCAGCGATTCTCCCAAAGATGTAATTTCTAACATAAAAGGCGTCAGCACCCCTGCCGACGCCTCTCTGATCTTTTGTAATAACAATAAATATGTCATTTATCCACATACTCCCTTGACGTGTTTGATAGATTTGACGATCATTCGTCAAAAACATCAAATAAAAGTCTGACATTCTTTATTTTTCCCTAAAAATCATGTAATCCCCTCATATCTGTTATAACATCTGCTATAACATTATACAAGCACATTTACATGCACATACTTACATCACCATCTAAAGCTTCTACTTCTCACCAAGAAAAAGAATCTTTGTTACTTTTGTTTTCCTCAGTATCCTTATTCCCAAAATAGAAATTCCTAACCATATAATGCACGTAAAAAAGACATTGAAAATATAATAATCCTCATTCAATATCCTTGTATACATATTTTGATTCAAATTTGGAGCAAAAAGAATGCACCAATGAATCGCATAAATCGGCAATGTACTTCTCCCAATTTCTTCAATATAACGACTACATTTATATTTCTTAGAGAAATTACCAAGATTTCCAAATAATAACATCATCATTGTAGTTGCAATAGTACAAGTCACATATTCATTCATACCGATTTTTTTAAAGCAAAAATAGACTACAATTATTCTTTTTCAAATCCATTTTCTATTCCTCTTTTTAAAGCTATCCAGTTATCAGGATACCAATTTCCGTTCATATAGCATAGTGAAGAACATTGTTCCCCAATAAAGTCATGTGGGCATACCACTGTCTTGTCTTTATGTTTGTTTAGCATTGCTGCCCAAAATGAATACGATGAATTAGCTATGATATTCGCATTACACATGGACATAAGGCACATATCCACACCTGCAGTATCTGATCGCACAAGCACAACATCCCTGCCTTTAAACAATTCCAGGTCTTTAATCTCATCTATATCATCAGAAAATATTAAAAAGCTAGATTGGTCACTATCAAACAAGCTCATTGCTTGTTTATAGTATTCATTATCCAGGCACAACGATGCCAAAACCAAATAGTCTGTTCGTCTAAAATGAACAGCTATTCTATATTTATGGCGTGTTTTAATTGCATTGTACTTTTCCGCAGCTTTTTCCATTACTTCTTTTTTAAAGCTAATTCTATTTAATATAACATCCTCATATTTCTTCCAGTCTTGGTATGTTCCAAACCCTCCATTTATATCATAGTTTTTATTACTGTTAAGTTGCTGTAATGTAGGCGATAAATGAACTCCACCTTCCGTATCTTCAGTTATTCGTATAAAATCTTTGTAATCCAGCCTGACTAATTCATACATTATTCTATCCATATAATATATGATCTTATTATTATAGAATCGTTGCATAGTTTTTCGCCAGTTTTTTTCTTTTTTCCCGGAGTGGCTGCAATATCTTGAAACCATATTATTTTTTAGTTTCCCTGACCTTTTTATGATTTCGATATCATCAATGTCAAATACATCTAAAAATTGATATCCTCTTCTATAATTTTTTAATTCTTCCCATAATACTAACTGTTGTTCATTTTCTTCCGCTACATAAAATAAGTTTGCTAAAGTCGTTAACTGTGCTCCTAATTGATCCCCCCAGGCAATTCTTGAATCTGTAATCATGATTTACCTCTTTCATTCATAAGATATCGTATTTTAAAACCGTGTTTCAAATTTTCTCGTAATAAATATTTTCACTCTTTTATCTAAGTATGTATATATTTCAAATACAATCGCACAAAAAATAATGCAAACAATATAAATCAACAAAAAAGCTCTCCACGAAAGCAATCCCATTTTTCCAATCACGAAATTTGAAACATTTTCTATAATAATAGGATGCACTAAATATAAACAAAATGTAAATTTGCTCAAATATGTTAAAATCTTTTTTGCTATTGCATTTATATTTATCATCGGAAAAGCCAATGCAAATATTAAACAAGCAGTAAAAATCAATTCATATCCAAAAAATTGCATGGAAGTCAGCACGGCTACTACCAAACATGCCATTCCCAATGCAAACCTGTTCTTCTCATCTTTAACAAAATAAATCATACATCCTAACAAGAAAATGCATAGCTGGTTTATCGGCTCCCCGCCTGCCAACATATCGGCTCCACTTACATTTCCTATCTTTGAAAACATCTTGAAAGTTATATTGACCATATATGAGTTTACTAACATAAGAAAAATTGTAACGCCAAAAATCTTCCAAAATTTATTGAATATTTTATAAATCAGAGGCGCACATATATAAAAGAAAGCAAATGCACTCATTGACCATAGCGCAAATCTATTATTCCATCATGTAAAATTATCTGATGGTAATACATATTGCAGGAAAAACACATACCTAATATACCTGATTCCACAAGGACCATGAAAAAAATTAAAAATTTCAGTAAGGTTAAATCCTTGACTATGATACATATATATACTATAAATGTAGTCAAGAAATAATGCCCAATAATACATTGGCAAAATACGCTTTGCACGTCCTATATAGTAATCTTTTACGGTGCCATCCATGCTAAAAATTCTATGGCATGATGCCATAGCTAAATAACCGCTTAAAATAAAAAATAATGGAACCCCTTTAGCCCCAACATCCGTCCATTTATTCAGCCCTGTCCATTGTCCTACATGCACCATTAAAACCATTAGTGCAGCAACAATCCTTAATATATCTAAAGACATATTTTTACTTGCTATACAAGCTTTTTCATTTACCAACTCTCTCGTATTTTGTAAAATTTTGTATTTTTTCACTGACACGCTTCTCTCCATATCTGTGTCTGACTTGCATATAGCATCCACTCTCTATTATACCAGTATATATAATACCCATGGTATCCTGCATCCATCAGGACTTTTTCCGCACTGCGCACTTATGTTTGAGTACTAATGCTTCTACTTCCCACCAAGAAAAAGATAACTATAGCAATTTTCTATATATACTATGTCCAAAACGATGGCAATATTATCAAGCTCTTCTACAACAATTTCCATCTAGCTATGCAGCAATCCTGCTTTCTAAATTTTATTGTCGCATTTTCCATTCTTTCTGAAAATATTTTTCCCTCTCCTTTTGTTATTACGCCTATTTCCTGTGGGAGAAGAAACTCTCCATATATATAATCTGTTGAATAACAATACTTAGGTGAGTTTTCGTCATCCGTGCCATTATTTTCAATATGAGCAAATACAACAAACTCACCATTCTCTTCAATTATTGTTGGATTAATCACCGGATATCTTACAATTGCCCTAACACAGATAGCATCGGATAAATTATGCAAATCATTTTGTCCAATTTCATCGTTCAGTTCCTGTATTTCCCGCAGCAAAAGGTTATATAATTCCGATAGTATCCCTTCATAATGACCGATTGTCGACCACTCTTTTCCTAACCCATCAATTCTGTTTTGAATTATATAGACCACAAGCGTATACAGATATCTTATACCCTGAGCACTTATCTTCAGTTTATAATGTGTGCTTCTATTGGTATAGTCAATAAAATAGCCATTTTTATCATGTACCACATTGCTCAGATTATGTTGAATCCCATTTCGGATTATTTTAAATACTCTATAACAGTTCTTACATATTTTATCAAGGCAGTTTCTTTCTGGAATATTTTCAAAATGATTTTTGAAAGAAGCCCCTTCCATAAGCGAGTATTTATTCTCTAAGTATCCATCAAATACTGAAAATAAAAGAAGATTGGAAGCCACCCATGCTTCCGATAATTGAGCTTTTCTACCAAATGAATCCGATAAAATCATATGAACACAGTGACTCGCTTTTCCTTCTTCGTCAATTTCACGTTCTATTGGTCGGACTTCTACATTGAGTAAACATGATTCTACAAAATCAGTTTGCTTTACAAAATTCACAATCGAAGTAATACATTTACTATCCATCATTGTTGAAACACCTCTTTTCCGCAGAATTACTACTATTGGCTATTTTCCCTTCCTATAATTTCAAGCCCTAAATCATTGATTTTTGGATTTTTTCTTTAAACAGTTACCTCATAACAAGTTCACTTACAACTGCATAGACCGATCATATTCGGCCAACACTTCTTCTGTATCACCCAATTTAACAAATTGTCCATCATTGATCCATAAAATTTTATCGCAGAATTTCTTTAAAGTGTCTGTAGCATGGGATACAATCAAAACCGTACGGTCTGACATCATTAATTCTTCCATTTTTTTAAAACTTTTTTTTCTGAAGCGTTCATCTCCTACAGATAACACTTCATCTACAAGCATGATATCTGTATCAAGCACAGCTGTTACCGCAAACGAAAGTTTGGAATACATACCTGAAGAATATGTTCTGACCGGTCTGTCAATAAAATCCCCTAATTCCGAGAAATCAATGATTTCATCCATGTGCTCTTTCACATAGTCTAATTTGCAGCCCAAAAGCATTCCTGATTTCAGAATATTCTCACGACCTGTATTATTTCCATTAAATCCGATACCTATTGCCATCAATGATACTCTGTTTCCATGTGTGTCTATCGTTCCTTCATCCGGTTGAAAAATACCTGCAACCGACCGCAGAAGGGTAGTTTTACCGGAGCCATTACGTCCTACAATACCTAATATCTCTCCCTTGTTGACAGAAAAAGAAATATCATTTACAGCTCGTACCACATTTGATTTGGTAATTCCACCTTTTCTCAGGCTCTTTGCTAACGACATATGTGACAAATCTTTGTAATCTATACTTACATGATTAACCTCTAATGCTATTTCCTTCATGTCCTATACCACCTTTACATATCCATTTTCGTTCTTATACACAATATGAATGCCCACATACATAAACAATAGTGAAATAACAAACCACAAAATCACAAGCGGCACATTAGCAACAACATTATTTAATAATGCATTTCTCATTGTATCTATGAACATAGCTACCGGATTCAGGCACAACATAACGTTATTCAACGGTACCGGAAGCGAGGTGATCGTATCATAAAATATCCCTGATAAAAACATCATCATTTGCAGCAAAATTCCTACCGCATAAGATAAATCATCCACATATACTCCATAATGAAGCAGGATCATTCCTCCTGCAAAAGAAATGGTTATCATAAGTACATACGCCGGAATCACCCATAATATTCCAATCCCAATGTGTACTTTGAAAATAAACAACATCGGTACCAAAATAATGAGTGAAAAAAATAATTTAAACATGTTGAGAATCATGTTAGAAATCAGTAAAACATGCTTGGGAACATATACTTTTGTAACGATATCTCGATTGTTTCTCACACATTTCACACTATACATAATTGTCTTATTAAAATAATTCCACATTAAAAGTGCTGAAAAAATAAACGTAGCATAATTCTGAATAGAATTCCCCATAACTCGTCCAAATACAATTACATATACAAGCATACTAAATAAAGGTTCCAACAACCACCATAATCTGTTAAGATACGAATTTGCCACTTCTGCTTTTAAATCTGCGTTTGCAGCAAACACCATATATTGCCAGTACTTACGAATATCTCCGCAAAATCTCCTGGTTTCGTAAATTGGTCCATGATTATTGTGAACATCAGGATCCATTTTCTCTTTTACGGCATTCAGCAAAATTTGTAATGCAACAACAATAATCAATAATACTTCTGCCAATATAATCCGTTCAGAAAAATATGACTTTGAATCTTCCAATAATTGTTCGCAGATGTCCTGTCCAAATATCAATTTTCCATCTTCATATCTGAACTGCCAGTCCAACTTATCTGCTGTAATCTTATCTACACACACTGTAGCAATACTTCTATATATCCTTATCTCTTTCAAACTGTCTTTGTCAAAATCCGGATACTCCATCTCAAATTCAGTAATACCACTATTTAATTCCGCATAAGTAAGCGTTATGCTTCTACTGCCTGCATAAGTATCCACTACAAGATGAACATCTTGATTGTGTACCGGATAAACTGCAACACATATTACTCCAATCAGAAAAGCAATATTGATACTCCATTTTAAAATATTAATAATCCTTTTTGTCATTAAACTCCACCTGTCACATATTACTCCAGCACAACTGCTCTGGAGTTCTTCATCCTTTCTGGTTTTCTGGCTGCCGGCCAGGGTAATTGCATATAATCCCCGTATCCCTTAGTCAAAACCACAGCCATTTTCCAGATTCACCAGACAATAAGAATACAGCATTCATCTCTGTTTACCCCCTATTCCATTGAGACCACTTTTTCCTATATTCTTCAGCTGTGATCCCCTCATTTTCAATAAATAAATGTCTAAACAAATCAGCATTATCTATGCCTGATTCCCTAATCACGTCGCTTATTGGTTTTACGGTAAATCTCAACAATTCCTTTGCGTAAGTAAATCTACGGTTTAATATATAATCGCATAAATCTATACCAAATTTATTCTTGTATTGTTGATTGATAACAATTTCATCGTAACTATATTGTTTACAAATTTTTTCAAATAAATTGCTCTCAGTGAAATGCTCGTTTACATATTCTCTTATTCTTATAAAATTAAACTCTTCCTTATGCTGACTTATCTCTATTATATCCTCTATCAATTTCGTCAATAGTTCCACAATTTTCAAAGAAATATTCATTTCCATAACAATATCTTTGCAATCTCTATTTTCGATCATTTGATTCATTATATTAGTATAATATGAAGTATCTTGTACACTACTAAATGGTTTATTACTATTCTTTTCTTTATATAATTCAAAAAATGGTTGAGCATTAATTCCATTAAAATGTATCCAAGTCAGCTCCCATTGGGAGTTTTCATCACTAATGTGTTGATAATTATCCTGACAGTTAAGAAACACAACATCTCCTTCATTGACATGATAATCTACACCATTCACCGTAACTGTTCCAGATCCTTTTTGTATGATAAAAAACAGAAAAGAATCTAATTCCTTACGAGTACTTATATGTGGTTTTATACTTTTTAATTTACCTATCTCTTGAATATAATTCAAATTTTTTCTAGCAAATTCACTTGGCGTATAAAGAAATCGATCTGATAACGATAAAGGATTGTCATTGTTAAAATAATTTTTACTCATTTTTTCAATTCTCCTCTCCAATAATTTAAAACTTCTTCCAGAGTTCTTTCTATTGGTATCTCTGGTTGCCATCCTGTTGCATTCTGTATCTTATCAATATCTGCTTCAATAATGGGAACATCAACAGGTCTAATTTTATTAGGATCAACACGTACCTCAATTTTTTTATCAGAACAGCTTACAATTTTTTCAAGAATACTTTGAATCTCAACTGCATGGCCGCTGCCTACATTATATGTTTCCCCTCTTTTTCCATAAAGAGCCAAATAAGCATATGCTCTTACTACATCTCGCACATCAGTAAAATCTCTTTTGGCATTTAGATTTCCCACTTCAATAATTGGTGGTCTTAATTCAAGCTCTATTTCTGCAACCTGCTTACAAAAATCTGATACAACAAATAGTGGTGCCTGCTTAGGCCCAATATGATTAAAAGCTCTAACCAAAATCAAATCAATATCATAAGCCTGTGCATATATTGTTCCCAGCATATTTTGACATGCTTTCGTTGCCGCATATATATTTCCGGGTCTCAATACAGTGTCTTCAGAAATTGGCACTTCACCATCTCTTATATGTCCATATTCTTCTCCAGAACCAATCATAATCATTCTGGGTTTATAAAATAATTCCCGAACCGAATCCATAAGGTTAATGCTTCCCTTAATATTTACGTCTATTGTCAGAGTTGGATTCTTCCATGCAACACTAACAGAACTTTGCGCTGCAAGATGAAAAATATAGTCTGGACGGATAGCATATAATAAATTAACAATTTCCTGTTTCTCCATTATATCTAAATCATAAATATTGGCCTTGGAATTTTCATACTTTTTACCTCTTAGCTTAGTCGCATATATTTCCATGTTAAATTCATCATGAAGACAGTCAACCAAATAGCTTCCCACAAACCCCTCAACACCAATTATCAACGCCTTTTTGTCTTTTAAGTCCTCTGCCATTCCTATTCCTCCCAACACAAGAAAGGATGTGTAAACGCATCCTTTCTAAAATAAATAGTTAATTATCCTTTAATAGTCTTTCTTTTTTAGCTAGCTTCCAGTCATGTTCTGCCATAATTCTTACCAGCTCTTCATAACTGGTCTTCTGAGGATTCCAACCCAATTTTGTTTTTGCCTTAGTTGGATCTCCCCATAAGTCTACTACATCTGTCGGGCGATAAAATTGTTCGCTTACCTCAATAATTATCTTACCATTTTTCTTGTTAATTCCTTTTTCATTTATTCCTTTTCCAATCCATTCTACATTTATCCCTACATGTTCAAATGCCAATGTCGTAAACTCGCGTACTGTATGTTGCACTCCTGTAGCTATAACATAGTCATCTGGTTGTTCCTGTTGAAGAATCAACCACATACACTCAACATAATCCTTGGCATATCCCCAATCACGACGACTATCCAAATTTCCTAAATATAATTTGTCCTGTAATCCTTCTGCAATTCTCCCTGCAGCTAAAGTAATTTTTCTTGTAACAAACGTCTCTCCTCTTCTCTCAGATTCATGATTAAATAGAATCCCATTTGCAGCAAATTGTCCATATGCTTCTCTATATTCCTTCATCATCCAAAAACCATATTGTTTTGCCACGGCATACGGACTAAAGGGATGAAACGGTGTATTTTCATTTTGAGGTACTTCTTCCACTTTCCCATATAGTTCAGATGTAGACGCCTGATATATTCTACAGGATTTATCCATCCCCAATGTATGTACAGTGTCAAGTATACGTGTTACACCCAATGCATCTACATCTCCCGTATAAATTGGTACACTAAAACTGTTTTGGACATGAGACTGTGCCGCTAAATTATATATTTCATCTGGTCTTACCGTAGCCATAATATGGTACAAACTATTTCCATCTGTTAAATCTCCATCATGTAGTGTGATGCTGTTTTTTTCAATTAATGAATCTATCCTAGCTGTATTAGCCAATGATGCTCTTCTCACAATCCCATGTACTTCATACCCTTTTTCGAGTAAGAATTCAGCTAAATAACTTCCATCCTGTCCGGTTATTCCTGTAATCAATGCTTTTTTCATTTGATTTCTCCTTAATTCTATAATAAACTCTCGGAATCTCTAAGCCTTGATTTATCCAGCTTCAGAGATTCCATTTTTATTATTTCTCCACCTTTTTTCAAAAAGTGCTTGCTATTTACCTCTAAAAATGCGGTGCTTTACGCCTCTTGATTAACAAGGTATATTGTTCAAGTTGCACGCTGGACAGACTTTTTGATTTGGATGTGTGTTTCATTGAAACCTATTAACGTTGGTGGCCATTCCGCCTATCAGGAACGTCCTGCCTCAACTTCATAAAGATTATCCGAATACTGCTTCTGCTCTGTCTTCTTCTACCTGGCAGATTCTCGATAAGTTTTAGAATCTTGATCTGTCAAAAATAGCTGTTCTTATAGTCATTAATTTCCAACTCACAAGTACGGTCTTTCCTACTGCTTGATTAATTCAGATATATTGTTTTTGTTTCTTGTATGATAAAAATACCAGTCAGAAATGATTTAATCAACAAACACTATATATTTTCAAAAAATTCCTGATGCTTCAATACTATGTGTAGGCATTCGTGCCGGTATAGGTGGATATTGAGTATAATCACTATAATGCATTTTCAAAAACGCCTGAACATCCTGTGGCGCCGATATTTCCATATCTCCAAGCTTTATTGTCCTGCCTTTGCCAAACCACTCTTGTTTGAACTTCCATGGGACACAATAAATAAACCCATTAGATTCAAAATAATTTTCGCATCTTTTGTTTTTGTTCCATTTTCGAACCCATTCATACCATCCGATTATCCATGACAAAGGAATAATTTTACCTATGGATGATATTGCTTTAACCACTCGCTGGGTTTTTACATCACGATTTTTATAATCATCAGGATTTATATATGCTCTATGTCCCATTGCAAGTCCATACAGACCTGTTATGACATTAGTCTGAAACTTATGAAAGCTTTCATTATCTGATGCATTATCCAAAACATATATATCTAGCGGCATATGATTTTGAATATCTTTTCTACCCTTGCCTTCAATCTTTCTGAATACATTAACAGGTATCTCCTCTTTCATATATACTATTCTGGTCATAAAATCAAGAAATGTCCCTTTGCCCATCTGATCGTAGTTAAGAAAAAGAATGTCCTTTCCGTCTCCCCATTCCTCTGCGGCATGATTGAGCAATATATCAAAATCTTTTCGTGGCATAGCAATATCCACATCATCATCCCATGGTATTAAATCTCCATGTCTTACAGCCCCTAACAAACCGCCACATATAAGATAATAATGTAACTTATATTTTTTGCAGACCCTGTCAAAATCACTTAAAAGGATTTTCAAAATTCGATGTGCCCTATCAAGATATTCCTCTTCTTTTTTTCCGCATTGTCTCACATCAATATATTCTGTATATATTCCTTCTTTAGTCAATTGTATTTCTTTGACTTGTTCATTATTAACGTAAATCTTCATGACAGAATTCAATGGTATCAAATGCCCCGGAACGCAATAAGTGAATCTCAACCCACTGTTATATATACCTGAATCCTTAAGATAAATTTTATTAGCTGGTCCCATCCATGAGCCTTCACCCTCCGGTGGATATACTCCGTTAGCTGCCTGGTAATTCCACTCATCCGAATACGGGTATTCTATTCTGCTCACAACATACTTGTCTTTTTCATATAATACCGCAATATGTTCAGGCTTATCAGCACCGATATATCGTAGATTGACGCCTAAGTCTCTCTTGTCATCACTCACACCTGCTGCACACGGATTATATGTCGGACTGATTTCTATTTTTACTTCATAACCTTTTTCATCGTATAACATTTTTTCACCTTGTATATATTAAAATCATATTTTTATTACATGCCTAATACAAATTAGTTATTTTCGTTCTGCTCTATGTTTACTTTCGAAGCAGCAATATAACGTGGTCGCCCTTTTATTTCCTCATACATTTTGGCAATATAGACACCCATTATTCCCATATTTATCATGCATATACTACCAACTAATAATTCTATACATATTACAGTTGTAAAACCTTCCAATGCTCTTCCAATTATTTTATATACAATTGACTGTATTCCCAATATTACTGCAAATAAAAAAAAGAACGCACCAAAAAAAGTAACAATCTGCATAGGCAGTACCGAAAATGATGTAATATTATTTAGTGCATATTTAACTAAAGATTTCGTAGACCATTTAGATTCTCCCTCTTCGCGTTCCCTGACATCAAAAAATAGTTTAGTACTTTTAAAACCACACCACGATGATAATGCTCTGAAAAAAGTATTACGTTCAGGCATACTTTTTAATGTTTCAATAACCTTTCTGTCCATCAATTTAAAATCCGATGCATTTTTCATATCAATATTCGTAATATTACTCATAATTTTATAAAAAATACCTACTACAAATTTGTGAATAGCACTCTCATTTCCTCTTGAATTCTTTACCCCTTCTACAACTTCATATCCTTCTTCCCACAACTTATACATTTCTACTATTTTCTCTGGTGGATGCTGTAAATCACAATCTATTACAACTGCGCAATTTCCGATGCAATTATCAAGCCCTGCAAATATTGCTGCCTCTTTACCAAAATTTCTTGAAAAGCTAACACCTTTAATATTTTTATTTGACTCTGCCTGCCACATAATCTCCAGCCAAGTATTGTCTTTTGATCCATCATTTATAAATAATAGTTCATAGTCAATACCCGCATTAACCATTAACCCTGATATCACCTCTGCTGTTTTGTTTATACTTTTTTCCTCATTGTATGCCGGTACTATTATCGAAAGCTTGCTCATTTCTATTCCTCCACCATCAGTGTATAATCTAAACCATTTGTTAAAAATATCTGTTCAGGATAGCGCAGTGTCAACTTACGAGTATCATCTGAAATAAGTGCGTCCGATGGTACAAAATAATTATCACACATTAGTTTAATTTGCAATTCATCGGCATCTAATCCTTCAATATTTATCACAATTTTATATTTGTTCAATGACCTGTCAATTAAAAAATCACTTGGTATTACCTTATTGCCACTTTTACATACAATATCGAACTTATCAAAATCATATTCATATGCTCCTTCTAGAACGATATATTTATAGTCTTTACTTTCTACCACTAATTCAGTATTATCAACTCCCAACCAGTCTGTCCAATCTGTTTGCAAAGTAATAAATCTTTTATCTCCTATAATTCTATATATAGTCCATCCACATAACTCACTCTTTATTCCTGAGTATGTAAATCTTTTCTTTGACATTTCATCACCAGCTACACGTTCTAACATATATTCATCATGTGTTTCTTCTATATCTGATACACTGTGTATTGGATTTACTCGACGGCTTGGCACCCAACTATCCCTTCTAAAATCATAAGATAATATATAACTTCCCTCTTCTACAGAAATTTTCTTTTTTAATGCCTCATAATCTTCCACTGTATATCCATATAATTCCAAAGTATGTGAATCCATTACTTTATCAATATCTTTTATACCATATACAGTTAAGTCTTTATCCAAAACTTTAAACAATAAATTCATTTGATATGGTGGTTCATCAAAAGGCGGATAATTGTAAACATACAATTTATTTTTTATCCTATTATCATAAAGAATATAATTCATACTCTCAGAAAATATAATACTTGTATCTCTTGTCTGACCAGCTATAATAATTCCATTCCAACCACCATATAAAAATATTACACTTAATAATATATATATATACCATTTACCTAATTCATTCACTATCATTCCAAGCGCTATTGAGAAAAATACAATTGTCGGATATATATAGTAAATTTTTTTAAACTGCCATAAACAGATACCTGCAATATATCCCCAACCCGCAATGGATAAAACTAGCGCAAATGCTTTGTTTTTATCATATCGTTCTCTAAAGAATAAAACTGCATTTCCTATCAATGCCAAAGCTCCTACCAAGAATACATCCCATGAATATTTAAAATAATAAGTTAAAGTCTCTACAATTCTCGATACCGCAAGCGAATATGAAATATAAGATGTTGGTGTTATATCATAGTAAGTATTTATGTATTTTTTTATACAAAAATATATAAAATACGTAAATATCGTTATTCCTAATACCACATAAGATTGTCTTTTTTTATAATTTCCAAAATATATTGCCAATAAAAAAATTATTGGAATTAAAATAATCGACGTTTCCTTACACATATATGTGAGCAATGAAATAAAAAATAAAAGTACATAATAGACCTTTTTATTTTTTTGTAATAAAAAAATATTAATCACCAAATTTATGTACAAAAGAAACATCACACATAAAAGAAGTTCTGGTTTTCCTATTGTGAAGACATTCTCAGCCATTGGAGTTACACATATACATGCGACAACCGCAATAAATGCTTTTTTTCTACTTTGTATACACAAAAATGTATTTCTCCATACCAAAATAGTTAAAATTATAAAAAGTAAATAATGCACAATCCACTGCCATAAAATGTTATTTCCAAAAACAGCTGTAACAAGTGCATTAAAAAATGGATATAACGGCCAATACCTTCCAGTTCCCTGTGGCAAATAAAAAATCCCCAGGAGACCATATTCTTTTTTTATTATCATTGATGTTGGCAAATCTAACATGAAATACTGCATACCTGTTATCAAGTATACAAATATCATAACGTGTACATAAACAAAAATTATAAGATCCCAATTATCTTTCAGTTTTCTAATCATATCATAATTCTCCCTTGTTATTGTCATTTATTCTAAATTATCTGCGCCACAATCAAACATGCAATCATCACAAAAATATCCAACAATGTTACTATATTTTCATTGCTATTGAATTTCTTTATTAGTAATCTCTTTATATTGTCAATTGCTTTTTTGATTACTATGCATATCGCAATGATACCACTACATAGATAATCAGTGTCTGTGATAACCCTTTTATTCTATAGAAATACCAAATGTCTGTTTTAAATAAAGCTCTATCAAAATCAGCAAGTATATTGTAATTAATTCTGTTGCATAATGAAAAAAATAACTTGACCAACATAAATCCAAGCATGTGATCACCTACACTTAATACCTCATCCAAAGAAAATTCCAACAGCATTCTTGAAATAACTATATTCTCTCTTTCTGGAATATCCGGCTTAAATCCTACACCAATTGGCATTAACGCTACTTTATGTCCTTCATTTCTTTAATAAAACTTTTTATTTGCAATTCTCCCAACTTTCATTTCTATACCGCAAACACTCTTCACGATATGGTACATCAGTGTTGTAATAGACATCCGTATGTGGTCTGCGTAACGTCTCATCAGGATATAACATATAATTATACCCATAAAGTCTATTAAGACATTCCTTATACAGTATCGGCACCCGCACCTTAATACCTTCAAAACTTCTTAGTTCATAATCCTCAAAACATCTGCCCTCCATACCAACCATACGGTTTTCCGCAATCATTCTTGAATTAATTGACACGTCAGTACACGAAACTTCATTATATCTTCTAAGTACTTTATCAAGCTTTACACACAGTGTATTCCACTTGCATACACCTGCCACCAGTTTTTCAAAAAAAGTCAGCTGCGCAACACCCTTACACTGTTTATCATGCTTATATACCTTATAATACATCAGCTTCTGAATATGTCTTATCTGCCTATACTGTCTATTCCACTTTTTGCTATCTGATATATGATTATCCAATGGAAATATATCAATCCATACTCCATGATTGCACCCATGTCCATAGTCCATTTTCAATATCCCAGTACTATTGCTGTCTCTCAGCTTGGAATATCCACCAAAAAAGATGTCTTTATCTGTATGCATATTTTGTAAAAATACAGATGAATCAATATCTTTTTCCTTTTGAACAATGTCCAGAAATTCTTCATAATCCTTTCTTGGCATAGCAATATCTATATCGTCATCCCAAGGTATATATCCTTGATTTCTTACCACCCCCAACAGTGTACCATATATCGCAAAATATTGTAAACCGTGTTTACTGCACACTGTGTCGACCAGCTTAAGAAGCTTAAGCTGAATATGCCTAACTTCTGTTATTGTATCATCAACATATCGCGGTTCTGTTCTAACATTATAGTTTCTAATCTGAAATAAAAGCGTTCTTGCATCTCCGTCAAAATGGTACTCTTTTAGATTTCCCTTCAGATTGATTTTAACATCAGACATTCCCGTAACTTCTATCGGGATGACAATCTTCGCCGGTGCCAGTACCTCTGCCCAATAATTATCATCCACACATATATACATTGCCTTATGTTCATTCTCATTGGGAAAGACTATTTCAAACTCAATTTCCACCTTGATTGGCGTATCATTTTTATTTCTAATAATAACTTCTGCATTCTTGTTATTACACCAGCGCCAGTATCCACAATTATCTGATTCATGAGCATAAAACATACTCGGAAAGGATAGCCACAGCCCTTCTACCAGTGTACTCTCTGTATCTGCCGCATCCTTTGTCTCCGTATCTTTTCGCTGCAGTCTCAAGATGTTTTTATGTATTTCATCTTTTAAAAGTGAAGTCCATCCGTAAAAATGCTCTAACATTTCATGATTTCGGTTTTTAAATATGAATTTATCTTCTTCCTGCATACAATAATTCCATACTTCTTCAAGTTCATATCTTACTTTTAACCTGTCCAAATCAAAGTTAAATCCCGCATTTTTCATTGATAGATCAACATAACGCAACATTCTGAATACGACATACTTAGCTGGGCAGTTCTCAACGCAAAATTCCTGGTCGAAAAATGCCATCTCAGTGCCATTATAAAAACAGTTAAACGGAATCATATCTAAGTATGCCTCACTAAGTATTATTCCCCAATCAATATCTGGAGCATAATGTAGCATTATATTTTTTTCAGGCGGCACACTTACGGAAGATATTATTATATAGTTATATACCCGCTCAATGAGTTTCTCCACAATATCTTGTCTTTCATTATTCCTTAACATAAACTGCATAAGTGTCTCATCATGTATAAACGGCATCTCAACCACGCTATCACACAATTGATGCTTTATTACAGGAATTCCCCTTTGTTCAAGCTTAACAGCATTGTTGTATAATCTGTTAATACCTGTCTGCCCATCTTCATATAACGGTTCTTTCACAACTCGCTTATCACCATATATTTTTGTTGCATACGCTGCTCCTCTTTCTCTGTCCGTTGATAATGCTGCGTATGTTACCTCACATGGCTCCCCGCTTTGTTTACATTCAACAATAAATGAGTTGGCCATCTGTGGAAACACTTTATTTTTTATGACAGTTCTCATAATTTCCGCAGGCTGCACAATCATCGTATCTTTATATGGATAACAGTCAACAATCCTGTCCGTGTGCAGAGCATTCGGCAGGCTCTCATCTGTGTATATTTCCTGCGGTATAACATAATCCGGCATAGGATAAAACCATTTTGTATTTGTATAACCTTCTTTTTCGAGTAATTCCCGAAGCTCCTCTTTCGATATATAACATTTTCCTGTGTTTTCAAATTCTGCAAATGGTTCATCGCCGTATGTCTTTCCCGACATTACATTTACTCCAAGAGAATTATCTGCAACAATAAACATACTTCCTGTTTCTTTTAGATACTTTTTTATGCTGCCTAAAACCATCCGCAGGCTATGACCATAATAAGACGGCATTACAACAATATAATCAAATAGTCTTTCAAGTTCAAGTTGTTCAACAGTTCCATGTATGACCGTCAGGTTATCCACATTACTATATCTTTTCTTCGTATATTCCGCATGCGCTTCTTCACTGTCAACCGAAACTACATACTTACATTTTCTGCAATACAGGGCGGTTAATGCACCATACTCACATCCTAATTCGAGTAACTCTGAATCTCTATTAAAGTCATACCAATTAAGTAGTCCTTCCCTTATCGGTGCAAAATTACAAAAGACTTCCCACTTTCCATCCTCATGCAACACATGCTTTACGTCTTTTCCCTCATCTATATATTTTTTAACATCACTATCTGCACAATTATTATACATTTCAGCCATTGTTTACCTGCCTAATTAAGTCTGTTAATACTTACGTCCCTATTCATCCAGTCATCTTTAAGTCTTACATTAATATCACATTTACTTCCTTTTTTTATATATATATCAAATATTTTGTCGATAAACATTACATCTGCTTCATCAGAATGACCACATAAACCATCCAAATCCCGGACATATAACTTGATAGACTCATGAATCTTTTTTATATTGCTCCGTTCGGCATCGCTTCTTGTCTCCGCCATGAACACAGGCTGCCCCGATTCATCAATATAATCCAAAGATGGCTCTAATGACGTCAAAATAATTTCCAAAAGAAAATATTCCTTATAAAATGCATATTTGGTATCTCCTATTTCACATTTCGGAAACACCGAATAACAATGTAATTCATTTTTCGCTGTTTCAATGGTATTAAGCTTACACAAATAGAAGCCTTCCAGCTCTCCATTTATTATTTTATCCAAATACAACTGACAAGTACCCGAAGACACCAAATCAACAAACAAATATCTTCCACCATTTATACCTTTATTTTCAATATATTTTATATAATTTTGTCTCAATACTTTTGATCTATCTATAATTTCGTCTCTGTGTTTTAAAATATTATCATTTAAAGACATCTTATCATTATACTCGTTATTTTTCTCCAGCAAAAATACTTTTGACAGAATATCAGCATCTTTGTATTCAAATCCCAAATTTGCCAGCCATAACATTTTATGATCTGTATCAATATCTGTTATTGTCACCGCCTTTCTTGATGTGTAAAAATAAATTCCATTGTTGCCACCGCAAAGCTCATATATTTCTTTTAAGATAAATCCGTCTCTTGCTGCAAAAAGCACCTTATCAAACTTCTCTTTCTTCTGCACCTGAAATAAACGATTTACCATGCCATAGGCAATCGGTGCGACAAAAAGTTCTGCCAAAATGTTCATGTTATATATTTCCAATTCACCAAGCGGACTGTTATAAAGCTTAGAGATAAACATTCCCAGTATTGTACGTTCTGTTATTCCGGCTGCCATCTGCTCAAGCGGCGCATACTCTGAGTTTCTAAATCTAGTGATGGCACTATCAATGTGTAGCGAATCTATACCATTATTCTCAGCACACTCTATGTCCGAATACATGTTATCTCCTATGTGAAGATATGAACCATCCGGATACTTCTCTTTATACTTTTTAAACAATTCTTCGCATTTCAAGGTTCTATATTCGCAGGAAACAAAAATATCATCATATTCTGTTATACCCAGACTATACAGTACCTTTTCAATAAAGCTTTTAGGAAGATACATATCTGTTATAAGATACACTTTTTTTCCTTTTTTTTTTAGCTCATGCAATAGACGACACGTGCTTTCACGTTTAATTAGCACAGCTTTTTCTATATCTAACTCTAAATTTAAGATCTCTTTATTTACATCAGCTGATATTCCTGTAAGTTCAGCATACTTTTCGTAAATTTCATAAATGTTTGGATTTGGAGTATCATTTTCAAGAATTGCTCTTTTACGAAATGTGGCAAATCTGTCCGATTTGCCACACACCTTTTTCTCGATAATCTGAAATACATCCTCCGGAAACAACGTTTTACGCATAATAAGAGTATCAAATATATCAAAACTTATATTTTCATATTGATATGCAAGTTCTAATAGTGTATCTTCGTTGTTCACCTCATATTTCATAATCTGCTAATTTCCTTCCTTTGGTATTTCGTATTCTGCTATTTTGAAGGTGAAGCCATCACAAGGTTCTTCGACATTAAAATTGTGCACGCAATAAGCTAAATGCCTGTCTCCATCAACTTCCGGTTCACAATTGCTTGTTATCTGTAGTTCAGAAATACTGTCTGCAGGCAGTTTCACCAGAAAGCGCGCCTCATCACCTATTTTACCACTATAACATACCTTTTTGTTCAGCAGAATATCATATTTACGTCCCATATTTTTAGTATTAAACGGCAATAGTCGCAGACTTACTTTTAGTGTGTTCTTTATGTCATTTCGATTGATAAGATAAACACAGCTTGTTTTATTCTTAGACCATCTCCACCAGCTCTTATTATTTGTCTCAATTTCGTAAAAATTTCCATCAAATACATAATTATCCGAATTTCTCTGGAGATCTATATTGTCTATTCTAAAACAAATACATCTTTCACCCTCCGTCCAAGGTTCCACTTCTGTCTCTATACTTATCTCAGTAACAGTTTTAGCACATAATTTTAATAACACACAGCATTTTTCACTTGTGCTGCCTTTCCATGCTGCTTTTCCATTAACTCTGACAATAATATCTTTCTGATGCTGTGTATACGAGCCAACTGTAAATGTAAGATAGCATAAGTCCGATTTTTCTGTATTGTTAGGAATATATAACTTTTCCGCATTCAAAGAACACCAACGCCATCTGCTTATTCCATCTGTTTCTTCAGGGTAAAAATGACTTCCAAAATAAATGGGCTGTAATGTTTCAGCAACACTGATATTTTTGAGCATAAAGCATAATTTACGTTCACCCTCATTAATGACAGGTGCGTCCGTCCTAAGCGTAAATCTGCTGGCAGAATTCGCCTTCAATTCGATTGGTATCGTTATGTTATGTGGCATATGTTGACAATATGCCCTTCCAGATTCATTATATATATTTAAACGATGAACACAATTATCAAAGCTTTCAGCCTGCATATTTAATTCCAGAACTTTATTTTCCTTATCACCATTAAGTACATACATTGCTGAATTTTTCTTGGTACTCCAATTAATTTTATCATCAGTTCCTTCTTCCTCTAAGAACTGATAATCTAAGAAATACTCTTTTTTGCACTCTCTTACTTTAAAATTTACCACTTGAAAATATAGTTTTCTTTCATTTCCCTGCTTAATATCAGTCATCGCAGTACCATGATAATTAAAATAAACTGCACTGTATCCTTCAGCTCTGACAATTATATTAAATTCAATATGTCCGGGAACCATATATTTTTTCTTAGGTGCTCCCGGAAAATCAATATCCACCTGACTCCCCAGTGCTGCACTGCAATTTGCAATTTCAAATGACACTCTGTAAACGACATCGCACTTTCTTGCATTAGCCAATATGATTCTCGCTTTTGGATTCTTTGACCAAAACCACTTATTTAAACCATCTTCTTCTATTTCATAAAAATCATTTGGAAGATAAAAATGTTCTTTAATCAGTCTCTTTCCATAATAGCCTTCTCCAAAATATCCTTTTAAATAATCCATGAAAGCAGTCTGTACATACAATTGATATTTTTCGTTCTTTTTTCCGTCAAAAAAAGCTCTCTCTCTAAGAATACTTTTAATCACACTCAGATTACCGCGCCTGAAAAATTCTGCCTGTTCATCTGCAAAAAGGAGTCTGTTTCTTGTAACATAATACTGTGTGCTGCAACTTGTTTCATTCTCGCCAATGCTGCTTCCACCGACCTTATGCCATAGGCTCGTAGATGAAATGTACTTCATTTTAACATTGTGTTGCCTCAATCGAACACAAAAATCTGTATCTTCATAGTACAGATAGTACTCTTTTTTAAAATAACCCACCTTGGCAAAAATATCACGGTGTATCATCATACAACATCCTGATATGAAGTCGACCTCTTTTACTTCTGCAATATCTGTTTTATACATTTTTTGAAATGTGTTAGCTGTCTCATAATCAATCTCGCCGCCCGAATACCATACTTCCTGTGCATCATGCGCACCACAATAAGTCAATGCTGTTGTTACAGTAGTGCTATCTGCTGCTTCCACAAGCTTACTTACTAAATCAGGTTTAAGTACTGTATCAATATTAAGTAACAATATATATTCTGCCCCGTTGTCTATAGCCCGCTTTACACCGATATTACAACCTTGACCAAATCCAACATTTTCATCAAGTGCAATAACCGTTGTCTTGGGTTCATTTTTCTTTAACCAAATTAACGAGTTATCCTCTGATGCGTTATCTACAAGCACAACATCAATATTTTCATAGTTCTGCTGATGTATGCTGTCGAAAAATTCTTCCATATACCGACTATCATTATAATTTACTAATACAATTGTTACTTTTGATTTCATCATCTCTCCTTTACTCTATATTAAATACAACACTATCTATAGATATAATAGGGCAATCCGTCTTTTCGGCAAGCTTCTCCTTAATCTGCTCGAATATATAATCCACTGTCACAACGATAACATCAACCTGTGGCAATTCATCATTCTGACTATATACTTTAAGTACAGAATGCACCTTATCGTCTATGCTGTCTATTGCATATTTAATTTCTATATCAGATGTTCTTGTCAACTCTTCGAATAATCTGTTTCCTATCTCCCCAATGCCATATATAGCTATCGAATGATAATTCTCTTTTTCGAAATAAGTCTTTATATTCTTATTCTGAAGCTTAAGCCACAGCCATCTGTCAAGTAATCCAAAATATTTTACGAACTTATCAATTCTTGCATCTTTTTTCTCAATAATGCTGAGATACTTATCAACCTGACCGCTTCTTGGCGTACTGTCTTTAAGTTCATAACCCAATGTTTCCATCCTCTCTAATGGGAAATAATACTTTCCATTCTCTTCATCAGTTCTGATTATGGCACCACGGATTTCATTTCCAAGTTTCTCAGGAACTGACTTGATAAGATTCTCGCAAAATTCTATTGGACATATTCTTCCCGCAAGCAATTTTGCGAAAGTCTCAGACACATTGTAATAAGGTGCATATAACTTCTGGAAAATATTGAATTTTTCCTCATTAGAACGCTGTTCTACGCTCTCCGATACACCACCATTTCTGTATGTGACTATATCCGATTCAACCTCAACATACTTGTATCCACCTAAGATCATTCTTAATACGAGATCATAGTCAGCAGAACTTTTATATTCTTCATTGAACATCCCAACTTTAACAAGAGCTTCTTTACTCGTGAACATTGTCTGATGGCAAAACGGCATCTGTGCAACAAAGCTGCCAATCTCCGGTCTTCTAATTGTGTCACATACACCATTTTCCTTAAGTATTCTGTTCGATGCAAATGAAAAATCCGCTTTACTGTTCTCAAGAGAATAAACTGACTCCTCAATTGCATCAGCATTGTGAAAATAATCATCAGTATTTAAAAATACAATGTACTTACCATTTGCCTTTCTTATGCCCTTATTCATTGCTTCATACATACCTGAATCGGGTTCACTGTAATACTTAAGCCATCCTAATTTCTGATATCTATCAAGCATATCCGTTGTACCATCATCAGAAGCTCCATCCATAACTAAATGTTCAATATTTGGATATCTCTGACTCCTGACAGATGCAATACACTGCTCGAGCATTTCCTGTCTTCCATCCCTAATCGCATTTCTTACAACCGTTACAACTGTTACAAGCGGCTTCTCGTCTTTCTCTTCAATCCATTTGAGTATTTCTTGCTTTCTGCTCGTCCATTCATTATAACCATTTGTAATATAGTTATATGCGTTTTTCTGAATTCTGCGTACATCATCAATGGTAACCGGTTTTATATCGTCCAAATTATACAGGATACCGTTCTCGCCGTCTTTAATATATTCATTCATCGTAGGATAATCCGGTGCAACCACACATCTTCCCATTGCCATGGCCTCAAGGAAGCTCATGCCAATTCCTTCATACTGTCTCGGTGCAATATAGAATGCTGACTCCTGCATAATACTACGCATTTCATCTGCAGTATCAAACCACTCAGAATAAGTAATCTTCTTCTCCGTCTCTTCATCTGGCTTTATAAACGACTGCATCGGGTCCATTGCCTTATGAAGATGTATATGATCTATTTCCATATTCTCAAACAGTTTATTTACAACATTTATGTTGATTTTTTCCATTCTCTGCCAGTAGAATATAGATTTGATGTTACCTTCATTTTTTATATTGAAAGGTTCCGGAAAATATTGTATGTAATATGATTTATATCCTTTTTTTATTAACATTTCATGCAATGTACGGCTGAAATTAATAATCTTAAAATGTCTGTACTCCCGCCACGGATTCCCCGGATTAGTAGCAATCGAATCATACATTGGGAAAAATACACCCTGTTTAAACCTGAAATTCCTTGTTAAAAAATCTTCAGTTAACTGTATCTGAAACACCAACAGAACGTCGAATTCCTGCCCACGTGCTTCCTCAATTCCTACATACTCTTTCTTATAGGGATCAAAGGATACATAGCTTACCTCGTAGTTTTCTTCAAACATCTCCATTAAAAACTTAGTTGACTTGGTTTTTAGGTGATAGTTGTGTCCTACATATAATAACTTTTTCATATGTGCTTCCCCCCGCCTCTCTTCTATCTTATTGTTTTATACCACTCCAGCAAATCTTTATATAGAATCTCTCCATAAATATGCTTGGCAATATTATTATGCCTATTAAATTCTCTCTGAACATACGAATAGCTGTAAACAGGAATCTGCTTTTCAACAAACATTGCTACATGTTCTACGTTCGAGAAATCAACACAATTCACAAAATTATTAAAGAATAATAAAGCATCAACATCATATTCATTTACTATTTGCTTCACATTCTCTATATCATCATCATCAAAATTTTTATTGTGTTCAAGCCATTCCACACTATTTTCATATTTGTCCTGCATATACCTGCAATCATCGCGTCCCAAAACAATAATCTTTACTTTTGAATCATTTTGCAATAATTGTTCAATAACACCATCAACTATCCATACGGCTGTCGATTGAAAAACTAAAATTTTTCTAAATCCCTTAATATCCAAAAAAGAAAGATTCTGCTCTACAGTTCCCATTACTTCCTCATTGAGGAATTCTGAAAACTCCGATATTTTTTTTCTTTGGTTATCCATTATATTCCTTGTGTGATAATTAGGAAGTTAATTATCACTCGTTTCCTTTCTTTTAATTTCGTGATCCAATACAATTCAGATACCATGGACTTTTGATTTTATCCTGTAGCTTGACCACCTAACTGGAGTGTATTGCCGCTACCGTTATCTGAATTGTTTATCAGCTGGATGTTGCCGGAGTTTTTTCACTCAGAGTACTTATTTTGATCCAGTCTACAATGATAATCGTTGGTGGTGCGCACTCTATCATGAGACCTTACCATAATACCACATTCATGAGATTGCATTATATATAGCAATAGTCTCTTTTGCGGCTTTTTCATACGAAAATCTGCTCGCCTGAGTTCTTGCCATACTTTCTAATTCTTTTCTGTATGAGTCATTATATACTACCTGTTCAAAAGCTGCTTCTATTGAATCTACTTTATAAGGATTGCAATAGCACACTGCGTTTCCGCCAACTTCTGGCATTGATGTAGTATCTGATGATATGACAGCCTTGCCCGCCGTTAATGCTTCCAATATAGGCAGCCCGAATCCCTCATAAAACGAAACATAGGCAACTGCCAAAGCATATTTATACAATGCCGATAGTTCTTCGTCAGTAACGAATCCGGTTAATATTATACTATCTCTATAATCGTCCACCCCATTTATGTAGCTTTCGAACTCCTTGTCCCAACCTATCCCTCCTACAAGCACAAGCTTAAGGTCTGACTTTTCATGTGCCTTCTTAAATGAGATAAATCCATTTAATAATCCTCTCAGATTTTTCCTTGGCTCAATGGTGCTTACAGACATCACATACTCACCTTTGATATTAAATTTATTGAGGACTTCCTTGTTATCATGTTTAAAATCCAATGTATGTAAAAGTCCGGGATAAACCGGTTTTACCTTTTCCGGTGCTGCATTAAAATACTTTATCACATCACTTTTAGTATATTCCGAATTAGTTATAACCAAATCCGCCATTGCTACAGTTCTTCTTACCTGAGTATCAAAATAATCGTGTAATGTATGCCATTCGGGATGAATGAGCGGTATTAAATCATGAATTGTAATAATCTTCTTACACTTGTACTGCATAAGTTCAAAAGTATTCCAATATGAATGTATTAAGTCTATGTCCTTGCAATAGCACATAAAATCATATCTTTCACATTCGGCCTCATAACCTCCCCACTTTATGTTGGATATTGGCTTATATTCACCATCAAAATATGTATCATCTGTAAAGAAATAATTATTTTCTCTATCCTGTTTAAGTGTCTCTATTATTGTTCCTTTAGTCAAGTTTCTTACACCTGTCGTGTTTCTTTCTCTTGTTGGATATAACAAACCAATGTTCATTTTTCTTTAGCCCCCGCTATTTGTTTAATTGTGCCTGTATAGCCTGCTTTATCTTTGTCGAACTTGTTGTCTGGGTATACGGAAAGAAAATTACATCTGATCCCCTTTCATTGAGTAGTCTCTTCTCTTCCATCCATACAGGATTTCCTGAATAATCATCTCCTGAGAAAAATGCACCATAATGATACTTATCCCATGCATCTAGTTTTCCTATCGTATCAAACGTAACAGGTACTGCTTCGTCCACATACCGACATGCTGCTACCATCTGTATTCTTTCTTCAAACGGAATATATGGTGGATTTTTTTTAAAATGTACAACCAACTCATCCGTCAAAACTCCAACAATAAGATACTCCGATGCTTCCTTAGCCCTTTTGAATAAATTCACATGACCAATATGAAATAAATCATATACTCCTGCACAATAACCAACTTTATATTTCATATCTGCTCCTCTTTTTTATTATTATAATCTCTCGGAATCTCTAAGCCAGTAAATACAAGACTTTCAAATTCCTTTTTTATTAAAATCCCCCACTTCTTTTGCCAAAAACACTTGACAACTTCATCGAAAAATGCTGCGTTCCGCGCCTATTGATCAATAAGGACCTCCGCTTACGGCGGCAGATATTTTTCGATTAGAGGCGATTTTTTATGTCACCTGTTAACTGTGGCAGTCATGCTGACTACCACAGTTTGTTGTTACTAATCTTCGTAAATATTATCCTGATCCTGACGCCCTTGCCCACTCTACACGAGATATTATCGAGCGTTTCTGGAATCTTGATTTATCTTTCACAGATACTTTTATGGCTGATAAATATTCTAAATTCAGTTCTGCATCAAGAACTCTTTCCTGTATGCAGCATTCTTACCTTCTTTCTATTACCACCTGAATCACCCCTGAAAAAGTTGATTTTGGATGCAGCATAATACTGTAGATTATTATATCTCATTTTTTGAAACATAGCGACAGTTATGTTTATTTCTTGCACTCATTTTTACCTTCAAGAATATTGATTTACAAAACTCAAAACAATTTTTCTAAAAAGCTATATTCATATCGCTTAACCGTGGGGATAACCTATGGATTGCTTACATTATTCCTCAAATATACCATATACAATATCATCTATAGTGATTACGTCACACACAATTTTATCAGTTATTTCCTTAACTTGGTTTTTAGGAATAATTGCAGACACAATAACTAAGTCTACGTTTTTCATTTCATGTTCTTTAAATTCCTCCAAATTATAAACCTCAAAATCAAAGGACATATCATGAGCATTCCTATCAATACCGCACAAGACCTTGATAGAACTATCTTTTAATTCATTGTATAATAGATTTCCCAAAACACTCATTCCATAAACAGCTACTGTTCTATATCCCTTATTTGTCAAATATAAATCCAATCTTTTCCCATTTTGTTTTGCTGCCATCCATTGCTCCAAAACACTAAACAAACTCATATATTTGTTTTTTTCATTTCTTATATTTGGCAAATTTCTGATTTCGAAAATAGGATATTCCAAAGGAAATAATTTTTTCAAAATACATTCATATTCCTCCAACATCTTCCGTCTTCCTTGGGGGCGCGAGCTCTTACCTCCAATTTCAAAATTTGCAATACACACATCGATTTTTTCTACTTTCATTTTTCTTTTAACGCATATAGCAAACCACTTAAAATCCGCTCCCAATTCATATGTCGTATCAAAATAATTATTTTGAAAACAATTCTTATGTGCTACGATAGCTTGATGGTTAGGCATTCTTCCATTAAATACATCATATTTAATCTTTTTGTATAATCTAGTATATATCCTATTGCTTCTTACCGTACCGTCAGCATATATTGCCTTAGAAGTACCATAATAAACTGTATTTGGCATATTGCAAACCTTGCTAAGCGTTTCCAAGACCATTTCATCAATAAAAGTATCTCCAGCATTCAAAAAATAGAGAAATTCACCCCTGCTATGTCTTATTGCTTTATTCATTGCATCATATAGACCGGTATCTGGCTCTCTGATATACTGTAACTCGCATTTTATTTCTTCCTCAGCAAGATATTCCCTAGTCCCATCATTCGATTCACCATCTACTATGATATATTCATAATTCTCAAATTGCTGCATTTGTACACTTTTTACAGTTTTTTTTAGTTGTTTTATAGAATTATAGCATACTGTTATGATTGTAAATTTAAAATTCATTTATTTTCCTTTTTGGATCTGACCATAAACATACTCAGCAAACTCAAAATCAATAGGATTATCTATATCTGTAGCCTCAACTTCGTCTATCCCCCATATTAACGGGTGTGCACCTACAACATTCTTACATTCTATCATCTTACTTCTTTCAATGATATTAATAGCAAAGTTCAAAGCATATATATCTGGAAGGTCCTGACTTCTCGGTTGTCTACTCAAATCATAGTTAATAGGTTTACCATTTTCAAACATAAACTCCTTTATCAAGTGCGCCGAATTAAGTGAGTCATAATCTTCTGATCTCATTAAATACGTATCAATTGCTTTTTCTATAGTCTCATCCTTAAGCAGCGGATTAGTAACATTAGTATATACAATAATATCACCGTTAAAGTTCTCCGCCATATTTTTATACACTTCCGACATACTTACTTCATTCGATGCATAATGTTGTTCCCTTTTTACTGTTTCACATCCCAATTTGCTTGCAATTTCAAGCATATAATCATCATTAGAATTGACAATTACTCCATCTAGGTTTTTAACTCTTTTAAGTTGCAATAACTTAATTTCTAATAAATTACTGTCTGCAAACGGTCTTACATTTTTATTTTGTACTCTCTGAGAGCCTGATCGAACTGCTACTAAAGCCTTAATCTTCATTTCTATCTTCCCGTCCTTTCGCTTTGCTCAGGTGTAAAGCATAATATAACGTTTAGCTAAGCCTATTTTCTTTATAATCTCCTAATAGTATAATATACGCGCTCTATTATGAGTTTCTTACTGTGATAACATAATTTCCTAAAATGCTCGCATTTTGTGTCTTATCTCTAAATGTACATTTTCAATTTTTATCAAAAACCGATTCAAAATTGATTCTTTCAAACACTTCTAGGTATCCACCTCTTGTAGCATTATATATTTTTACTCCATGCTCTTGGGCAAATCTATTAGCACACTCATAGTTTTTTATCAGTTCATTTTTGTGCATAACATTTTCCTTTATTCTCTGCTCATATTCTGGATCAACATAATCGTTGCAAAAATGTGTATTTTCACCGTGTTCGCCCCAAGAGAAGTCTACACCTAAGAGATATACTTCCTTAAATCCCATGTATATTGCAAATTGTAACATTACATATGTAATAGTTCTTCCACCGGATACACCATTTACAATATCATTTGAAAAAAGAGCAGAGCCGTCCTCATTCAGTTTAAAAATATGATGAAAGAAATTAATATTGCTTTCTCCCCCAATGATATCTTTAAATAAATCTGACATAAAATATATTTGGTCTGGCTGTAGATTATTCGCTCTCTTAAAAGCTTCTACATCTCCATAAAAATAATATTTGGGTCTCCATGATGTCTCCTTATATATTTTATATATACCATTGCTTGCAAAAGATATAATTCCTTCTTTATTTATAATCTCTAAATCACATGCCTTAAGAGATGGTCCATTTCCAATAATAAAACATTTTTTGCCAGCGTAGACATTCTTATATTTTTTTAAATATAAAAAATCCTTATATTTTACATTTTTATCGAAAACACATATTTCATTTTTGAAGTTATATTTTTGTGCTGTTAAGATTACTTGTTCGTCCTTTAACTCGCTGTCAACAATTGATAATTTATCAAAACTTGTTGCTTCTATATTTTCTTTCTTATAGTTTCTTTTTATCAGTTCATCTGCTATCCGAGTTAATATAGGATTACTTATTTCTATAACTATTTTATTATATTTACTTAGACAATAATTGTTTATTATACTAATAGGAGTTAATGTATCTTTATCAAAAAAAGGACAAGTAAATATATTTGTAATTCCGGCATCATATAGCTGTTCTCTTATCTCTTTGGCATAATACACAGATGTAATAGCTATTACTTCATCATTATAATTTTTCAAGCAATCAGATAATGATATAACCAATACATCATTTATTTTTCTTCCAATTTGGTTAACACTATTGTCAATAATAGCGATAATATTTTCCTTTCCAAAGAAATCAATCGCATTTTGTCCATTTTTCCCGGCACCAAACAAATATATTTTATCCATAAAGAACATTTCTCCTATGCTATTCCTCACCCACAAATTTCATCAAACAATTTCATTGCTTTATAGACAGTTAAATCGGAATTATAATGTTGATGTTCTCCCCATCTTCCCAGTGGAAAAACATTTCTTTTTGTAGAATAGCCTATTATCTCAGCCATTATACGCGGTTTATCTATTGTATTGAGCGGATATGCATACTCATTATAGAACGTGCTATCATCCCAATTGTTAATGTCAAAACGTTCTGCGTTTGTTTCCGTCCAATACCCTCTACTACTAGGGCAAAAATTATGTCTTATTAATATACGATGATAGTCTAATGTCAGATCAGGATAATATATCCAATGTGCATCAGAATCAATATTCTCTTTATAATATTTTATATATAAAGAACTATATTTCAATTTCTTTATTTCATTGCACAGTTCATTGGGCATATTGTCTAAAGTTTCTAATTCTTTCCAAGGAATCGTTGTTATGACTTTTTCACCTTTAATCCTTCTGCCATCATTTGCAAAAACAATATTATTTCCAAATTCTATACCTTTAACCTGGGTATTATACGCAATATGTTCTCCCAATGTATCTGCCATTCGTTTCCAAATTTCTCCATATCCATATTTTTTCGGATAATAGAATTGAGCATGTCCCGGCTGTATCCCATACGCTTTATGTTCAAGACAACTTCTCAATGTATTTTCAAAAGAAACATCGGGTAATTTATCCAACCAATACGTTCCCAGTTCATTCAGATTTTTTGAAAACATTTTAGTATTATATGGAATCATATATTCATTGGTGATTTCCGTGCCCAATTTCCATAGAATCCAATCAACAAATTTTTCTGGTTTATTTTCCCCCCTAGTGCATCCAGCCTTTGCAATTGATGTTAAATATTTTATCTGTTCATCAATAGATAATTGCCATATATTTGCTTCTATCGGATGATCAATCATTTTATCTTTCAGTTTTATTTTGGAGTTTCTAACAAATAAATTCCACTCATTTTCAGACATGAATCTAAACAAAAACTCATTAACATCAGGTCGCCTAACGTCTAAGAAATGACCTCCACCTATATCCAACGGAGCACCGTCAACTTCATGACTTCTGCATAAACCACCGGCTTCACTTTCTTTTTCTATTACCAGAAATGATTCTTCTCCATTTTGTAATAATAAATTAGCAAACGTTAATCCGGCTGGTCCAGCTCCCAAAATTAGATATTTATACTTCTCCATATCTCTGACTTTCTCTCCTATTATTGTAAGCAACCTCAAACATAGCTATGCACTTACCTGATATTATTACGTTTCATAATTTCTTTTAACATTTCAACTCTTTTGCTTGTATAATGTCTTTCCAAATAATTATTGTATAAACCTATATCAATATCTGTTGTCAGATACTTTTCCATTGTGTTTTCAAAATCTTCATAAGACTCAATATTATGGCATATTTCATTCATACAATACCAATCAGTATCCGGATTCGTAGGATACCTGGCAATAATATGGCATTGTGCTGCAATCTCCTCCAAGAATCTGGGAGTCACCTGATTCCACCCATTCGCATCCGGTCTCGTTCCGTCCATTCCTGGTGTCGTATATAATGCAATTTTTGATTTTCTAAGTAATTCTGTATATTGTTCTCTTGTATCTCCAACACTTATTTCTTGTCCATTTGAAGATAAATAGTATTTAAAATGTCCATCCTCATATTTCCGTTTTAATATTTTCAGATCTGGATGCTCATATTCATACCTATTAACATAATCCAATAATAACGGATTAATTCGTCCTGCAATAATTAAATCATATTCCTTTTTATATCTTTCACCTGTTTTGTAATAATCCGGTAATGATAAAGGAAAGTATTCCACTTTTATCGGACAATTCTTTGCAGATAAATATTCATACACCTCTTTGTTAGAAACCAATACAAGTTTATTTTTACTATAAGCCTTCAGAAAATTAGGATACATCTTTTCATCCAAAAAATAATCAATTAAGCAAGGGACATACTTAGGACTATTATATATTCCATCTTGTTGTTTCGTACTCGCATCGAACATTAGTAATTTGTTTCTTCGTTTTTTATCAAACAAATTGAAAAGTCTGTAAAATGGAATAGGGATTCTTTTATATATTTTTCTACAAAAATTATCATACTTAAATTCGAAATTGCTTCGCGAATAAATCTTACAATCTAATCCCTTTGCAATAATATCTTCCCATTCAAATATAATATCAAAGCAATGCCTTTTTTTATTTGTTTCGCTCTCCATTATAACTCGTTTTGATAAAATATCCATTTTTCACCGTTACAATCCCACAATTTGATTTATTTTATTTGCTAAATTTTCACTTGCCCGTCCATTAAACACCAGTCCAACCTTCTCATGAAATTCATTCAATACTTTATCATACTTTGCCTTGTCGAATTCCATAATGTCTTTCTCCAATTCTTCGTTATCGCTGGCAAGTGAAAACGGTAACTTCACATCAAAATTCGGAGTCATTATTTTATTATTACCGATGCGTTCTCTGGGATCCGTCGCTATATTCCACATCAACGCTCCTCTGTCCTTTGCATATTTCTGGATATCATCCGCATAGAGGAACACCGGAATATGTGCAAATCCTGCTTCGAAACAGGCGCTGGAATAATCCGAGATATAGGCATCCATCCCTGCCAGGATCTCATACATATCGTCTGCCTGACTCTCATCTATGATTCTATCCTGTATCTCAGGGTTCTTGTATTCCTGAAATGTAGGTGCAAGCTGAGGATGCACACGCACGCACAGATACCACTTCCCACCAAACTTCTTCTGCAGATTATCTAACAATCTCTGAAAATCAATGGTCCATATCTCTGAAAATACGAATCTTTTCCCATCTTTTGCACCCTCTCTGAACGTAGGGGCAAACAATACTACTTTTGCATCTTCCGGAATATGATGTTTTTTGCGGAACCTGCTTTTGGCATCGCTTCTGTCTCCATACAGGACGTCGCATCTTGGTGCTCCTGTCTTTTGATAGGTTCCCTCGTATACCAATCCCTTAGAAGATATTTCTTCGCACCATTTTGAATCAATTACCAGGTCATCTATCATATCCGAATCATTTTTGCTGACCAGATATGCCATCGGAGAGAATCCTTCTCCTCTCCATAACCCGGTACATTTTATGCCTATCGTGTAATGATTGACATTCAGATAATACTGTCCTTTTCTCTTCTTCGTACCATAGGGTTTTCTGTAGTTATCGATCCATACCTTAGACCTGGACAGCCAGTATGCCCTGCTCCATAAAGTATTGGGCACTTTCCTGATATAATCCGGGAATTCTTTGGTCATATCATTCACAAACCATACAAATTGAAGTTTGGGATTCTGCCTGTGAAGTTCTTCCACCAACGGTTTGGGATTACATCCGAATCCCCCTTTTCCCTCAAAGGTACATACGCTGATCAGATTTCTCCTGACCGGGAATATTCTACAGGCATAGAAGCATAAGCTTTCACGAAATGCCTGCCTCTTTCTTTTTCTGATATATTTCATTTCCTTAGGATCTGTTGCAGCTATATGTTCCATACTCGTTTACTCACATTTTCTCGTCTCAAGGAATCGTTCCATGATATCTGCTATAACGATAGATTCGCCTCTGGTCAATTTATAAGATGTATTCCCATTCCCCAGAATAGCCCTGGCAAAATCGCTGATCTCATAACGCAGTCCTCTTCCTAAGAATCTGGAAGAGTACACATCCTTTTTATTGGCATCCTCATATCTCACTTCGAATCCCTGCGTCAGCCACCAGGGTGACTTCACGAGGATATAGCCGGCCGTTCCTGCGATCAGGAGCTGTCCTTCTGTCTTCACTCCTACCCCTGTCTTGGATAATGCCAGTCCATTATCGAAGGAAAACGCTGCCTTCGTATACAGGTCAACTCCGTTTTCATCCTTGATGCTGTCAAATCTGACATCGCTGACTTCTTTTCCCATTAATTTCACGATAGGAAGCAAGGTATAGCTTCCGAATTCTGTAAAGGATCCGCCGTATCTTACATCACTGCGTTCCCTCATCTCTGGTGGTGTCAGTCGGGAAAAACTGGCTTCCACATCTCTGATCTGACCGATGACACCGCTTTTTGCCACCGTGATAACCTGATTGAATCCGGGACAATAAGCGGTCTTGATCGCTTCCATCAATACGCAGTGATTCTCTTCTGCAATTTCGAACAGTTCCTCTGCCTGGGATTTCTGTAGTACGAAGGGTTTCTCGCAGAGTACATGCTTTCCTTTTTCCAATGCAGTCTTTGCGTAGGCATAGTGTGTATCATGCGGAGAAGCAATATAGACAGCATCCACCTTCTCCAGGAATCTGTCGTAATCATCCTCCCAGAAGGATAGTTCATGTGCATCGGCATATTCCTTCGCATGTTCTCCATGGGGATTATATGCTCCGGCTACGGTCACGCCGCTGACATACTTTGCCTCCTCCGGGAATCTCCCTGCTACACGACCGGTTCCGACCACACCGATATGGATGATCGGGTGACCTTCTATTCTCTTCATAGTAGACGATACATTTCGTGTTCTCTCGAGGTAGACGACTTCGCAATATTCCTTCAGATAGTCGAACTTCCCCAGCCAGTCGGATCCTACCGTGAAGATATCCACACCGAACTTCTGGATGTCCTCTACCTTCTGACCGACGTGATCTTCCACGACCACTTCGTCCACGAATCCGGTAGCACGTACATTGTCAATTCTGGTGATCAGGGAATCTACGACATTTAGCTTTCCCCGGGTCTCATCGTACTGCTCAGTGGTAATCCCCACGATCAGATAATCTCCCAGCTCCTTGGCTCGTTTTAACAGATTGTAATGTCCCTCATGGAACATATCGAAAGTACCGTAAGTAATAACCTTTTTCATCGATTGTTCTGCTTTCATTTTGCATTATAAGTCAAATTACATTTTACTCTATATGACGCAAAAAGTCCACCCTTTATAAAAGGGTGGACTTTAGGGCTATATGTTGATCTCCACAACATTTCCAATTTCAGTCATGATTGGTGTATAAAAATCCACATCCTGTTTCGGGGTAGACAATGAAACCACCAGTGAATATCTTATTGTACTGTCATACTTGTCCAGATAGCTTCGCTCTCTCCACCATCCAACGATAGGATAAACAGCAATATTTTTACTTTCACACAGTTCTGCCGCTGTTAGTTCACAAAAATCAGAATGTATGGAACCCACATCCCGGTTAACTGTCCCTAAATACCACCGGTCACTTCCGCTTGTACCTTCGCCTTTATCCTTTTTATCATCTCCACGCATCTTCACATTGATACGTTTCTTAAAATCCTCAATATCCTCATCTGAGTTAATCACATCAAATCTTAACCCACACGACGGATAGCGATATTTATCTTTCCAGCCCACTTCACCGGGACCGGGTTCAATAAAATACGATAATGTCACTTTCAAAGTAACCAATTCATTTCCAAGATCTTTCAAAACATCTGTCGGCCAAGGCAGAGTATGTATATGCATTTCATTCATGCTTTTTTTATTATAAGGTTGCATTTCACCTTGAATAACCATATTTACGCTATTGTCCATACATTGAATAGCTTTTTCAAGATTAGGAATACCATAGCCACAAGTTCTTAGTAGTGTCCGTCGCCCTCTTGTCTTCGTATCTTCGATACAAAATTGTCTCTTCATTTGTTCCGTCCAACCGGCAGAATGAACCATCAATGCCCTGACCGTTTCCGGCCACATATCAGGATATTCAGCTAACAATTGCGAACAGAACCATGCAGCTTGTGCTACTGCAGAACTTGTTCCCCATATTGTTGAAAAGTTCTTAATCAACGGCCTATAATTGGTTGTTAATAATGATAAATCCGGGCACTCCGTATAGTCTGCACCATTAGTAGCCATATTCCCACCATCAAATAATACATCCGGTTTAATCGGCCACTTACTATCCCACAATTTGGAAGTAGAGTTATATGGTGACATATCTCCTGCTTCCGCTACCGCATTATATCCTTTAAAAAGAGGATCAGTTATGTTGGTCTCATTCGAATATGCTCCAACAGTAATCGCATTCCATGCCTGTCCGGGACTTTCAACACAATGCAATGTATTTGCCATCCGGAAATGATAAATTCCCCAATTCTTCTGGATATACATTTCCTGCACTTACAACAAAGAGACGCTTTACATTTTCTTCATCCGCACCGGATATAATGCTATCTACAGCTGCTGACCATGAAGTCGGGCTGCCATCAGTGGTATTGTATTCCGGCGAAGTCACTGCCATGCATATAACTCTATGGGCAAGCGGATTGGCTATTTCGGCCAATGACACTGCCTGCTCGGTAATTGCGCCATATAGTTCAGGATTGTTTTCCCCCATAGGCGGCAAGATCTTTACTGATTCAATCTTCTGCGGAATCTCTATTTTAGTTTTTCCTAACAATACCTCTTTTAAATTATTATATAAAGCTATCCCTGCCATTTCTGTTCCATGTCCCTGGTGATCTCCGTTTCCCCATGCAGACTTCACTGCTTAAACATGGTCTAGACTAATTGCTTGTTCTAACAGAGGATGTGCTGCTGTAACTCCCGTATCCAGCAAGCAAATAGTAACATTACTATCTGTATAATCCGCACGCTGCAGCAAGTCATCTATCCATTCCTTTTGCTCCTTATTAGACAAATCCGTAAAAAAGGTTGTTGCTTCCTGTGCCCGACGTATTTCCGCAATATATGGACATACAGCTATTAACATTTTTAGCTGCTCAGCACTTGCATATACCATCTTAACTATACGCTCTGGAAACACAATATGCTTATCATCTATATGTATTTTATTTTCATAGCATATAAGTGAAATGCTTTCCTCTGTTTTTCTCCATGTTTCAATATTTTCTTTTTTAAAGTCATATCTAAGCCAAATTTCACACCATACAGGTGTTTCCCTAGGCATACTATCACGTTCTCCAACCCAAAAAGAATCCAACATTGCCACTTTTATATCGTCTATACTGCTAACCAAATCATTGTTCTTGGGATTTCCTTTTGAGGTCAGTACATTGGCATAATCTTCAATCTTTTTCAGAAAAGAACTTTCTTTACCAGCAGGTATATAAACCGTAGCCTTAATTACAGACTTTTCTTTATCTTCATGAACGTTAAGTAAACGTATTCCTGCTTTTCGATCTTCCAAACTCTTTATAGCCAGATCATGGCCTTGCGCACTTGAAAATTCAAGATAAATTCCTTCTTTATAACGAATAGCAGCAGCTTGTTTCTGTGACACGGATTCAGCATAACACTCTTGAAATTTTCTTTGTATAAATTCAGCATGCATTGCCGGTGTACGTTTCGGATAATTTGTTCCGACGGGATTAGAATCCGTTGTATAAGGCATAGATTCAACTGTTTGTGTAAGAAAAATATTTCTTTTTTCCACTGACATTTTTATGCCTCCTTAAACGCATACACGCTTTGTCTCTCACCCAATAATGCAATGATTGCTTTACTTGTAATCGGCTCGTCATTTAAAATAGAATTCTTAATTGCATCATCACATACTCTTGCAATCTCGGCATGGCTCAATCCTTCTGCTGCCTTTATCATTTCCTTTGAAATGATAAAGCAATTATCGTATGCGTTTATTTTATGTTCAAATAAACGCATAATCTCTTTAGATGTAGGCAATGTATAGTGCAGCACGTCATCAAATCTTCTAAATAATGCCTGATCCAAAAGTTTCTGATTATTTGTTGCTGCTACAATAATACTTTCAGAATCATCCTGCTCTATAAATTGTAGAAACGAGTTAAGAATTCTCCTCATCTCTCCCACCTCGTTATCAAGACTTCGATCCGCACCTATGGCATCAAACTCATCAAAAAGATATACCCCTATAGTTGCCCCCATACTATCAAATATCTGTCTTAATTTTGCGCTTGTTTCTCCCATAAATTTGGTTACAAGCTTATCCATTTGCACTGTGTATAACGGTAAAGACAGTTCAGAAGCAATGATGGATGCCGTTAATGTCTTACCGGTTCCCGGGTTACCTTCAATCAATATCTTCCTTCTGTTTGTCAAGCCATAAGAAATAAGCTTATTTCTGTTTCTATATTCATTCAAAATTCTTTTTATTTTATCACTGACATCTTCTGAAACGATTAATTCTGACAAATCATGGGACGGCATTGAAAATGCGAGCATTGGATTGGTTGAAGTAAGTTGAACAATATTTGCTCTTTTGCTTCCGACTCTATCCATCTGCTTTTTTAAGTCACGTGCCAAAGTATCGTGTCCAAGCTTAGCTTCATGTGCTGCAATTTGTAAAACAACGGTCTTAAACTTTTCATCATTGCAATCTGCATAAGCCTTCACCAAACTCTTTATTTGTTCTGCAGTAGCCATAGCATCCACCTCCCATATTTTATTCTTTCACATTCGTATCATACTATTTTTGCACTGCAGCGTCAACCGAATGGACATTGTAGTGTTCCCTTATTATTGCCATCTATCGATTAAGATAATAACGTTTCAAGATTTCTGCCTCATACGACATTTTCAATGTTTTCAACTTGTGATACAACTCTTTTCCATCATAAGCCACCTCCATGTAGGCAGATTTCAATTTTCCTTTTCCGATCTGCCCCAATTGTTCTTTGGCCTCTTTATCAAAATGCGCTGTCGTAATGAAACAAGCCTTCACTTTCTTATTGTCCGGATTGTGCGCATAATATTTTTGTGCAACCGGAAACGTGTTGCGGAAAAACCATCCAAGTGTCTCTTTTTCGTACTTTCCGCTCTCTTCCTTATTACCCCATCGAAAAAAATGACTATTGGCATAGCCTTTTAGTTCTATTACAAGATATTCGTCATACAAAGGTGCTATAATATCATACTCATAAACCAGCTTTTTATTGTCATCATAATTTATCTTATAATTTGTAATCAAATTTCCGGTCAATTGCCCTCTCAGCCATTTATACAACACTGAATGCATTAAAAACTCGAACAATGTTCCTCGCAGATTTTCCAGGTTCTCTCCTTGTCCGGTATTCTCCAGCATTTCCAGTAATTGTCCGATTGAATTTGTGTTTCCCTCTGCCGGTTCCCGACTATCTGTTTCTTGTATTCTGTCGTATAGTTTGAGTATTTCATTAATCTTACTGCCATATATATCGGAAAACTGATATGTCAAAATCCCCATATTCCGGCAGCTTCTTCTGACATTTTCCTGTATTTCCATTGCAGCAACGATAGGAATAACGTTTTTCTTTTCCCCCTTTGCTGCATTTCTGATGATTTGAACTCTGTCATAAAATCCCTTTAAATGACCGCTTTCATACGCATTCCATATATGCACATCAAACAGTATGATTGCATCTTTCCCTTTATCATCTTCTGACTCCAGTGTTTGAGTACTTAATGCCGGAACGCTGCTGTATGCCATTGCATCAAATATCAGATGCTTATATTCAACACCTTTCAATGGTGTCTTTGCATTTCTATACAATGGTACAGTATCATTAATCAGATTCATTTTTTGCATATGGTATATGACATTCCTGATCATCAGGCATTCCAGCTTTGCCTGTTTGATCTGATTACTTGCCAAAGGGTACCATTTTGAATTACCAATCGGATATTTTTGCTCACTCACAAAGAAAAAAGTATTTTCCAATGAGACAACTCTGCACGGATAAATATAATTAATGATTTGTTTTATTCTCTCTATCCCCATTACATGCCCTGTTTTGTTCTGTGTAGAACAAGCAGAAATTTTACAGATATCCAGGTAAGAAAGAATCCCCTGATTCTTTTCAAAGCTCCCTATCAGAGTAGCAAGTCTTATATCTCTGTATAAGCAGGCGCGTACATCCGTTTTCGTATATTTTTCACCGGATGCCGGCGCATAATACAAATATTCATTATGTCCAATCACGATATCCTGTATCCTGTCGATTACACTTTTCTGTCTGGCAGTCCTGATTACATTCCTTGCATTTGTTTCGTTGCATTCCGGATGCTCCGAGCGTATCCCTCCTGTGATTTCGCTGCTGGACAGTACTTTATTTCTGCAAAACAGTTTTTCAAATGTCTTCTCATATTTCCACTCTGGCAAAATACACGCTCCCCTTATTTAAATTTATTGTTTCTTATACCTATCTAATTTCCACCAGCATTACTTACGTCTCATTATCTTTCGCAGTCCCTTCCTGCCGATCTCCTTTTCCGTTTCGTTCAGACCGAAGAACCACATAAAGACACCATAGACGATTGCAAAAATCAACAATTGCACAAACAAGACACTCCATCTTTGCATCGGCAGGAACTTATTAAGCAATATACCACAGATGACCGCCGGCAGCATGGGAAGCAGCATACTTCCAATCTGTTTCCAGAATTCGATAATATCCAGTCCGATTTTTCTCTGATAATAAATATTCATAAATAAGCCATTGCACATAAGGATTGCTATCAATGTTCCCAACGCGGTACCCGTTACGCCATATCTTGGAATCAGTTGTATGCTGAGTAATACATTTCCCACAGATGCCAAAAAGTAGACGATCGAACGTGTACGATGCATATTCATTGCATTCTGTATGTTCACTCCGATACTCTGTACCGCCGGAATATACCCTGCCACCAGTAAAATGACCGTCACATAATAGGACTCGGAATAATCTGCTCCCGCCCACAGATAAATGAACTTGCGGCCGAATAAGATAAACCCTATGATAACAGGTGCCAGTACTGCATTAGACATTCTCCCTGTTTCCGTGAACACACTGTTGGTTCCGATACGATCCCCTTTTTCTGCCATTTTATTGACCTGTGGTATATATACCGTCGGAATTGCCCAGGAGATCTCTGTAAAATAATTTTTGATGGAATGTGCTACACTATAGATTGCAACGCTCACCGCTCCCAGGATCCTGCTGAGCAGGAATCTGTCTACATTCTGGTTCAGTTGATCCGCCAGATCACTTAAAAAGATAAAGAATGTAAATCCCGCCAGTTCTTTTAGGAGATTTTTTTGTAATCCCCGGAAACGGAATTGGATTCCCAATCGTGCAAAGCAATACCATATATTAATCGCGAACCTTACGATTGCAAGCGCAGTAGCAAAAGTTACCATGCCTTTAGATCCGTAACCGAAATACAACAGTGGGATATTGACGATAGGGATCAGAATATTGGAAGCCAGCGTAATGACTCTCTGGAATATAAAATCCTCGCACGCTGACATATAAGCAAGAAACAATGCATTGGGAAAGGAGGAAGCCATATTGATGATCATGAATATCATCAGATATCTGATCAGCCCAATTTCTTCTTCCGTATAGCTATTTCCCACCAATCGCACATTGCATACCAGAATCGTTCCTCCGATAACAGCGAATATTGAGATTGCCGAAAAAAGCAACAGAAACATTCCGTTGACGCCGGCAACACCCTCTTTGTCTCCTTTTACTTTCTCTCGCATATAGAACTTGATGTAAGACCCGTTTAAGCCCAGATTCAGCAGACTTAAATAAGTAACCAGAGAATTCGCCAGCTGATAGATTCCGTATTCATTCTGCCCCAGCAGGCGCAGCATCACCGGTGTATATAACAGACCTGTCAATATCGTTACAATGATCGATGCATAGGATAATAGAATTCCATATTTTTTTTGATTCATAAGCTGCATTGCTCCCTGCACCATCCGATGGTCTTCCGGATCCCCTCTTCAAAAGAAGTCTCCGGGACAAATCCTGTCTCTGCCGTCAGCCTGCTGATGTCTGCGCATAAATACATCACCTGATTTTCCTGGTAGGGAATTGCTCCCAAGGTTACTTTTGCCCGGGGATCTACGTTTTTACGAATGAGTTCGATGTACTCTTTTAACGGTCTCACCTGACCGCTTCCCAGGCAGTACACTCCCTCTGACTCTTTCTCTCCCAGTATCCGGAATGCTCTCGCGGCATCCCCCGAATACAGATAGTCCCACTGCTGCTCCCCCTTGGTATACTGCGGTATTTTTCCGGCAAGCAGATCATAGATTCCTGACATTACCATGCTTTGTTTTCCGTCATACGGGCCATAGATGCTGAGTACTCTGACCCAGATATGACGCATTCCCAGTTGATGTGCCCGTTCTCTGGTCATTTGTCCGGCGCACAGCTTGGCAATTCCGTATCCTGTCACAGGGTTCGTAGCAGTCTCCGGTGTCAGTTTTCCCTGCACGTGTCCGTATTCCGCCTGAGAACCGGCACCTATAAACGTATGACACCCGAGCCGTGCAGCCATTTCCACTGCATCCAGGGCATAGCGCACATTCCGGTTCTGCAGATACATATCATTGCGGCTCTTCCCCGTCGTACCCATCCATGCCAGATGGTAACAGACATCGTACCGGCCGTACTCTTCTGCCGTAATATTTTCTAATCTGTCCATGGAACACTCGATGCATTTGATCTTCGGATCGTGAGGAATCTGTGCATTGCGGTCAGATCCTTCCCTGCATATTGCCAGGACTTCCATTCCCTGATCTGTCAGTTCCTGAAGGAGTGCCATTCCGATCGTCCCTGTCACTCCTGTAATAATTGCTTTTTTCATGATGTCTTCTGATTACTCCTCAAAATTAATCCGCCGCTCCTCTACTACGATAGGGCGATGTATCACTCGTGTATTAATGTTCAATATATATTCTCCGATCAGTCCGATAAATAACAGCTGCAAGCCTCCCAGCAGGAATACACCGATTACGATCGGCGCCGATCCGGCATTAAAATTATACCAGTGGGTAAGTTTCATCACTGTATATACAATGGCAACGACAAAGCTGAGGAAAGAACAGATAAATCCCAGAAAAGTTGCCAGTCTTAATCCGATCTTGGTATAGGAGGTAAAACTCAGCATTGCGGCATCATAGAGGGTATAAAAATTGTTATGTGTCTTGCCGGCGCGCCGTTTGGGCTGTTCATATTCGATCTCCGTCATATTGAAACCTTCGCCGTATTCTGCCACAATTCCTCTGAGGAAGGGAATCGGATCGTCCAATTGTCTCATCAAGGCTATAAAAGTCTTATCATACAGACCAAATCCGGTAAAATGCTCGATCATTTTTACATCGGACATATTCCGGATCAGCTTATAATATACGGTACGCAGGAAATAGATAAATCGGTTTTCTCTGCTGGAACTCTTGATACCGCTGACAACCTTGTGGCCCTTTTCCCATTCTCTTACAAATACAGGAACCATATCCACCGGATCCTGAAAATCGCAGCACATGACAACGGTACAATCTCCTGAGGTCTGGCACATTCCGTAAAATGGGGAATTAAATTGTCCAAAATTCGTTACATTGAAGATTGCTTTGATTTTCTTGTTGCGGCTGCATATTTCTTCCAGTTTGTCTCTGGTTCCGTCTGTCGATGCATTATCAATAAACAAAATTTCGTAGTCATAATTGCTCAGATCCTTTTGCAGCATGGCTACTACCGCTTCGCTGATCGGTTCTACATTCTCCACTTCATTATAGCACGGTATCATAATACTGATCTTCTTCATCGATCGTTTCCTCTCCCGAATTCCTGTCTTTCTATTTCATTCATTCATTTTTCCTCGGTGAGGCGGATGGATGTCTGAAAATCATAGAGACAATAATCTTCTTTATATTCGCTCATTTTTCTGTCATACGTCATATTTCCGAATGCTTTATTCACCATTTTCCCCGGTGTCCCTCCGATTTTTCCCAAAATCCGCAATATCGGATGAAAGATACCCACAGTATGGATTTTTCTGCCGGACACCTTCGCAATTTGTTTTACCAGATCGGAAGTACATATATATTCTGTATTCTGAGGATAAAAAATGCCTCTTTCTTCATTTAAGATCATCAGGCTGACAAATTTGCAGAGGTTTCCTATATACAGCATGCTTCTTTCGTTTTTTTCCCGGGGGAATATCGGGAATTTTTTCGCCATTTTTGCCAATAGTGGATAATTCCCCTTAGATCCTTTTCCGTAGATCATGGGTGGGCGTAATATTACGATGCCGAAATCCGGTGTTTCTAGTTTTTGCAGTCCTATCTCTGCCTGCAATTTGCTGTCGCCGTAGAAATTCGCCGGTACAGGGACTGTATCCGCATGGATACATTTTGTCGTACCGATCCCTCCGCTCTCACCGTATACGATCATACTGCTCATATAGAGGAATTGTCTTACACCGCCGGCTTTTGCGTGTTCTGCACAGGCAATTGCCAGATCTGTGTTGATCTCATAGTATCTCTTCCGCACTTCCTCCGTTGCTTTGCTGACATCTGCATGCGCAATTCCCGCTACGTGAAATACTGCATCATACCCGGAAAAATCATAATGTTTCCAGTTTTCTCCATGCAGATCCAGGGTATCGCACACGATCTGTGGGCAATAATCCATCACCCAATTTGCAAAGCTTGTACCGATATAACTATTAGCTCCGGTGATCAGCACTCTCTTCATTTTGTCTCTCCAGTTGTCCTGTTCCGCCTTCTACGATTCCTTCCTGTTTTACTACAGAGATCACCGTTCCCAGAATGCAGCGTACATCCATTAAAAATCCCATGCGTTTGACATATTCCCCGTCCAGTCTTGCCTTTACTGCAATCGGGAGTTCGTCGCGACCATTGATCTGTGCCCAACCGGTCAGTCCGGGTAGAATATCATTGGCGCCGTATTTGTCACGTTCTTCAATGAGATCATACTGGTTCCACAGTGCGGGTCTAGGTCCGACGATAGCCATATCTCCTTTCAGGATATTGATGATCTGTGGCAATTCATCCAGACTGGTCTTGCGCAGGAATCCACCTACTTTGGTGATATATTGCTGTGGATCCTTCAACAGATGTGTAGGCATATCCTTTGGCGTATCGATTTTCATCGTACGGAATTTCAAAATGTTAAAATATGTTTTGTTGATTCCCACTCTTTTTTGCCGGAACAGAACCGGTCCTTTGGAATCCAGTTTGATTGCCGCAACAAGGATCAGGAAAACCGGTGATAATATACATAATCCCACAAGCGCAAGCAGTCTGTCTAATATTTTCTTGATCACAGGATACATACGGAACCCTTTCTTTACATATCATATTGATAGGTGTCTACAATATTTTTAATACTGTGCCGGATATCTTTGCTCTCCTTCTGTGCTTCCAGGATCAGTTGTTCAAGCTGTTCAGAGAAGATCTCTGTATCATACTCCAGAGGCTTTCCGATGAAGATCATCCTGTTTGCAGTCTTCTTCAGGCCCTCTTCATCCATCAGTAATTCTTCGTACATTTTTTCTCCGGGTCTGAGTCCCGTAAACTTGATTTCTATATCCTCGCCTACTTTATAGCCTGACAGCTTGATCAGGTTGGTCGCCAGATCTAGGATTTTAACCGGTTTTCCCATATTCAGCACAAAGATTTCTCCGCCTCTTGCATAAGCTCCCGCCTGTAATACCAGGGATACCGCTTCCGGGATCGTCATAAAATATCTTGTGATTTCCGGATCTGTGACAGTTACCGGTCCGCCTTCTGCAATCTGCTTTTTAAATAAAGGGATAACACTTCCGTTACTCCCCAGCACATTGCCGAATCTTACAGCTACAAAATTGGTCGTCGATCTCTGGTTCATCATCTGGATGATCATCTCGCAGATTCTCTTCGATGCTCCCATTACGTTGGTAGGATTCACTGCTTTGTCTGTAGATATCAGTACAAATCTCTCTGTTCCGTAATGATCTGCTGCCAGAGCCGTCTTATAAGTTCCCATTACATTATTTTTAATCGCTTCGTTGGGGCTTACTTCCATCAGCGGAACATGCTTGTGTGCCGCAGCATGATATACGATATCCGGCCGGAATTCCTCGAATATCGTATTGATCCTGTTCGTATTACGCACAGAAGCAATCAGTACCTGCAGATCCAGTGTCGGATGCTTGCTCAACAGTTCTTGTTGGATATCATAAGCATTGTTCTCATATATATCTACAATGATCAGGCGTTTGGGATGGTGGGAAGCGATCTGTCTGCATAATTCGCTGCCGATAGATCCGCCACCGCCTGTTACCAGAACAGTCTTACCGCTGACGTAATCGAATACTTCTTTTGTATTAATCTCAATCGGTTCCCTGCCCAGTAGATCTTCGATTTCTACCTCTTTCAGCTTTGACACCGACACATCTCCGTTGATCAGCTGGTATACTCCCGGCAAAGTGCGCAATTTGCATCCGGTTTCCTTGCAGATATCCAGTATTTCCTTTCTGGTCTGTACATTTGCTGACGGTATGGCAAATATGATTTCATCCACTCCGTATTGTTGTGCGGCATCCAGTATTTTTTCCCTGCCGCCCACAATGGGAATACCACGGATCAGTTTTCCATGGCATCCGGGCTGGTCATCAATAATACATTTTGCCTGCAGATTCAGATACCGGCTGCTTTCTATTTCTTTCAGGATCATATTTCCCGCAGCTCCGGCACCAATCACCATGACATTCACTTTTTTCTCTTTTCCGAATAAGCTGTCTCTCTTGCTGTTAAACAGGCGCAATATCCTGTATCCAAACCGGATACCGCAAGTTAACACCGTAAGAATAAACCAGTATATCACATAATAGCTTCGCGGCATATTCCAGCCGAATATATGGCAGTACAATGTCTGCGCAACCGCTGCACATGATGTTGCAAAAATAATGTTTAACAATTCGTTTGCACTTGCATATCGCCATACGCTCTTATACAGTTTCCATAGTGTAAAGAAAAGTAATGTGATAATGATATTCGGAAGAATCACATGTTCAAATTTTTCTATATAAACGGGTGGAATTCCTGCAAAACTGAAGTCAAATCGAACATATAATGCTCCAAAAGCTGCAATAACGATAGACATGATGTCCACCAAAATCAATGCAATTATTCTATTCACCGGAATCCTCAAAAAATCTCTGGTCTGTTTCATTTTCTACCTTCTTATTTACTCAAAATCATTGCTTCTCTCCATGCCATAAAAAGCAGAATGACGGTAATCGATCCTGTTCCCCATGCGTACTCTAACATTCCAAACAATAACGACACCATCATCATAAAGAGAAATCCTGCCGCGGATATGGATTTATTACATATGATGTTTTTCACCAAAACGACAATGCCCCAGGCATTCAATATAATAAAGCATATCGCCATGGGGATTCCGAAATCCGTTGCATATTGTAGGAAAACATTATGCGCATGCCCCACCCAGAAATACGGCGACAGTTGAAATCCCTGTTCGTCTGTTCTATGCCCTGTCAGGTTCAAATTGCTTAAATAGTGTGAATATATTGTCTTTCTCACCAGGATCGGATCTATCTCTGCCATTTTGAATACTGCATTTTCCCACCGCTGATCCGTCTGTTCCGCCGCCTTGGCATGTATGATCAAAGGATTGGCTTCTGCATACCTGTCTGTGATCTCTGCAACTCTGCCCAATGCTTCTCCTATCAGTTGTGTAAAATCCGTATATTTTCCGGAGTCCCATGCATCCCACGAATGTACTTTACCTTCATTCCATTCTCCCCAAAACCATACCGGATGATGGAAAACCGGAGGGATATAGCGCACGAGGCCATAGGTGACCGGAAGCATAAGGCATGCACACAACAGCAGGAGCATTCCACTTCTTAAGAATACTTTTTTCCTTGTGTAAATACAATACCATGCCAAAAACACCAATCCCATGAGGAAAGATACTACCCAGGCAGTTCTTCCGATACTCATAAATACAAAAGCATACAGCACACCGGCTCCCAGCCAGTAAAAGATACGCCATGCCTTATGTTTCTTCTCCTTAGTGACATATAATATTTTGGTAAATACCGCGCCCAGTACAACAAGATAAAAGGTAACGGCAATATTGCTGTTATTATAGATTCCCTTATAACGTATTTCGTCATATGGTCTGAACATGCAGCAATATGCCTGAAATACAAAAAATCCCAAAAGAATGCCGTTTAAACATCCTTGAAACAGATCTTCCTGTTCTTCTTTTGTAAAGTCTGTCAGGTATAAGCAGCCAAACATTACCAGATAGCAAAATGGCCAGATATAATTGCTTCTGGAGAAGATCATCAGCAACATCATTACGACCCAAAAGATCAGAAATTTTTTATTTATTTCCGGAAGCTTTTTTTCGATAACAGCTGCGATAAAAGTATGAATCATAACATAGCCGAACAGCAGGATATCCAGTGCTGCCACAAAACGGCCATTCCGATAATATTGTAACGGCTGTCCGAGCATCACATAAGCCGCTCCGACTGCCACTCCAATCACTGTCCAGACGAGATATGGCCATTTTCGGGCAACGATTTCTTTCCATTTGTAATGTGAAAAGATAATGACTGCCATTACCACACCGGTCAGGTTGCGGAAGACCTCAATGGCACCGTCTAAGCCGGAGCCGGTCTTGGTTCTCTGGTCGATCAGACATAGCAGGAAAAAACAGATCGTATACAGAATCCGTTTTTTGTTACAGATATGAAATGTTTTTCCTTTTATTGTAAGCTCCATGCTTTTTAACCTCTTCGTCTTCTCTTATTCTGTTCCGTATTTATCCCTGCACTTCCAACCAGCAATCTTATTTTAATCAATTTTACTGATAAGTACAAGCCTTTATTGTCCTGCTGGCGGGGACACTACCGTCACAGATTCCTTCCCATAGTATTCCGCACACGCAGAATTCACCCACACATACCCGTTCTCGGGCTGTAGATCTGCGTACATAAGCAGTTCCACATAATTCAACGGATGAAACACCGGATTTTTTACGGACTCATCCTTCAGTACTGCGATTCTCTCCTCCCAGCCATTGCCGTACGCCTGGGCCCAGCCGTTTCTCCACATGCGGTAAGCACGGTAGCTGGTGGTGCTTTCTACATTTCCGAACAGGACCACTGCTGCCAGAAGTGCTCCGGCTACAGCACAATAGCGCAGCAGGTATTTCTGTGCCAGCCGGTCTGCTTTTTCGCTTTTTTCGGATCTTAACGCGCGTTTTGCGATCCATCCGCACCAATACAGGACATTCGCAACCATCCATACCACATAGAAATACCACAGGATAGCTCCCTGCCTGCCGCCGCCCATGGTGCCGTCCACATAGATCGTAGCCGTAGCCTGTGAGGAATATACCCCAAAGGAAAGCGCGGTAAACAGGCCGGGAAGGCGGAAAGAATATTCCATCTTTCTCACTGCTTTCCACAGGAAGGGGATCAAAAGGAGCAGTAACAGCAGCATTTTCAGGTCAGTCCAGCTGATGATATTTAAAAAGGTTCTTTCAAAAGAAAGCAGGATAGCCATGATCGGTGTATTCGCCACACTGCCGCCGAAATTGCCGTTCAGTCTGGTTGCTGTCAGTGGAGAAGTGACACATTTTAACACGCTGAGTGTCTCAAGCAGTGTTATGATCCAGGTTCTGCGAAATGCATCCTTGCGGCAGATGAGGAAAACGATCTGCAGGCACAGCAGCAGGCACATGGTAGATACACTGGTTGCAAAATTATTGCCTCCGATCAATACTGCCAGCAGACATGCCAGAACAGTAAACAAAATCCTCTTAGTTCTGCCAATCTCGCGAATACCGATTTCGAGATACAGTGTCAGCAAAATCAGTGACAGGCTATACACAAAAGTATAGTTCACAGATCCATTGTACCAATAAAAGCTTTCCTCCGGGTAGGGACAGTATAGGATCTGCAAAATCGCTATCGGAATACCGATTGGCAGAACGAGCCATCTGTTCTCCTTCTTCGAATCCTTGATACATTCTCCGAGAAATAACAACTGAGAAAATACGACAGAACCAATCATCAGATATGGAGTAATCCTGTAAAAATGTTCTCCAAATGCCGCCGGTTGTAACGCGGACAGAATCAGGATCGAGAATCTGGCTTCCCATGCATTATGCGACAGTGTCTGATAAATAGCGTGGAATACGCCAGGGAGTCCTTCTCCCGCCTGCATTGCCTGATACATATATTTCCCGAAGGACCAGTCATCCGCGGAAGGGTAATCGTATTTTGCGATCATAAATAGCGGTAACTGGATAACGATCAGAGTCAGTACACAGACAATATTGATCAGTATCATTTTCTTTCGTTCTGTCAGTTTCATTGGTATTCGAAGATCCTTTCTTCTTATGGTATTCTTAATATGTAAATATCTATCGCATGCGCAGGACTACAACAGATCCGGTGTCCACTCCATATCCACGTCACTTCCGCCGCTGCTGCCGCTGTCTCCTCCTGTGCTGCCACTGTCACTGCTACCGGAGTCACTGCCTCCCGAGCTTCCACTATCGGAGCTGCTTCCTCCCGAACTGCTGCCGGAATCGCTGCCTCCCGAGCTTCCGCTATCGGAGCTGCTTCCTCCTGAGCTGCCGCTATCGGAGCCGCCGGAATCACTACTTCCGCCCGAGCTGCTGTTGTCATTGCTCTGCGCCGGTGCCGGGGTTGCCGTGGGCGCCGGAGTTGCAGAAGGTTTGGTGGTACCGGGTTTTGTGGCAGACGGCTTTGTCGTAGGTTTCAGTGTTGCTGCAGGTTTCTGAATCGTTCCGGAATTTTTGTTGCCGCCAGCTGTTCCGGTGGTATCGCCTCCGGTAATGCTCTCCCCGGCATTTCCGTCTGTGGTATCGCCTCCGGTAGTTCCCGCTGTGTCTCCGGGTGCTGCCGTGTCATGGTTCTCTTCGTATGCTGCAAAAGGATCCTGTTTTGCCATCTCTTTCACATTACCTGCGCTGACCCAGTATTTTCCGTCGAACCACTGGATCTCTCCGTCAAAGATGCGGATCTGGGGCTTCTCAGTGTCTGTCTCTCCTGCGCTTCCTGTTCCGTCGTCATCCGCTTCCATGGTCTCCGGCACCTCATAGGAGGTATATTCCGGCCGGTTCTCCAATCCGATCAGCTCCCCGCCAAATCGATAATCCGCCACAGAAGTCTCCGCACCGGTTCCCTGCCAGAGGCAGTTCTCGCCGGTAGTATCATAGGCGTAGAGGATCAGATCCGTATAATCTGTTCCTTCCAGCAGTTTTTTCCGGATTTCCTCTGAGGGCTGTTCTGTCAGTACCTTACCCTCGGCATCAAAGCTGCCGGTATAAGTAATATAGTCCATGCCTTCCCGGTTGTTCCAGAGAGAAAATGCATCCAGTCCGCCCTCTCCGGCATGTATATTACAGGTGTAGTCGCCGGTAAGCACACCCTTCTGCATAGTACCCTGTTCGTGGGTAATGCTGCCGGTAGCGCAGTCCACGCTCCAGGACTCAAAAGTACCGTTCCAGGCACCCATGTCTGCCGGGGTGGCAGCCCGAGGGGTGGCGGTGTCCTGAATGTCCGCCGTCTCAGCTGTTGTATCGGTTCCCGCAGTCGAAGCCGGATCCTCTACCACTGTGGAAGTCACGGTCACCAGCCGGATGATGGCTCCTTCCTGACTCAGGAAGCGTTTTGTCTCACTTCCGGTATACCACACTTTGGAAAAACGCTGTCCCTCGCCGGTATATCCCACCTGTGCATAGAATAGCGGCTGTCCTTCCCGCTCCAGATAGTAGCTGCGCTGTCCTTCCTTCAGTTTGGGCATCATGGTGGAGAACCAGTCGCCGCTGTCGATGAGATTCACGCTTTCGTCCAGATATTCCGGCAGTTCCAGATCATTTAACATTTCCTGTGCACAGCTGCGGATCTCTTCCGTCTCTTCCTCCAGATTTACACTGAGGCCCTGTAATGTGGAAAATGCATCCGCATCTTCGTAAAGCCGGTAATCCTGTTCCAGCATATCCCGCTGTCTGCGGATATCGCCTGCTCTGCTGTAGGCATCTGCCAGTGCGAGGTAATCTGCTCCGGCGAATTCTCCTTTATTATATTTGGTTTCCAGATTGAGGATCTCCAGCTCCAGTTCGGACAGCATCGGCTGTGCTTCCACCGGGGTCACCGCATCCTCTACTTCCTCACCGTTGCCGTCTCCGCAGGCCGTCAGGGAAATGACGAGTACCGTGCTTATGGCCAGTGCCATGAATTTTGTTGCTTTTCTTTTCATCTTTTTGTCCTGTCTGTTTTTATCAAAATCTATGATCGTTCTCCGATGGCCGGCAGCCGGCAGGCTGTTACTGTGCATCGCTGATCAGCTTCCGCAGAAAAGTATCTGCGGCGGATCCCGGCTGGTAAGTTCCCATGTCCAGGACCTGCTCCGCCAGTGCATAAATACTGCGGGCCTGTACCGGTCCGTAGATCGTAATGTCTCTGCCGTCCTTGTTCAGTATTATGTATCCGCGGAACGCATATTCCACCTTGTACTGGTTGGCAGGAAGGCCCACTAGCACGGAAGTATAGCGGTATCTTCCGCTCACAGTCTCATAAATGCTGTCCTGACGGGTGCCATCGGCCGCAATTCCGTAGGCAGGTCCGCTGATGACCTTTTCCCCGCCCTTGATCATGGGATAGGAGGCACGGTTGGCATTGTTCATGACCAGCGTTCCGTATTCCTTCAGATAATAGCCGTTTACACCACCGTTCAATAATCTGGCTCTGAGGTCGGTACTGATACCGGTCTTAAAACGGATTCCCGCTTTTCCGGTGATACGGATGGAAAATCCATGGTAGGTCAGCAGGTCTGTCAGCTCCGGCTGTTCCGTCGCCGCATAGGCATTGTTACGGTATTCCAGGGTCCAGACATACATGCCGATAGGCGCACCGTTGGCATTATAACGATAGACCACCGCTGCCTGTGCATTTCCGTCCGGCAGGGTAACGATGCGGCGGTTATTCCGCACCTGCGGAGTATAGGCGACACCGTCCACATAGATCGTGGCAGCATCATACCCCGACGGCACCTGCAATACCACGTTGGTAGACGAAGTCGGCATCGGGCAGGGGCTTGCCGGCATATTTTCGTAGACCGGGATCTTGAATACAAAGGTATTCTCCAGTGCTCCGGCACTCGCATACAGTTTTTTGATGCTCAGGGCTTCCGTGGTGGGCGCTGAGATGTTCTGCATATACTGGTGGGTATATATCGGATTGCTGGCTGTGGGGGATACGTTGAATTTCTGTAAATATAAGGTATCCTGGCCCTTCCGTATGTAATTCGCGGAGATCACTTCCGCTCCTCCCAGAATGGAGTAGTAGGCGCCCTTCCAGTTATTATTTTTGGCATAATTCAATCCATTGATGATCACCTGTTCATTGGTGCTTCCGGAGGCCCCCACATTGAAATAATTATAATACCCTTCATAGCCGGGATAAGTACCGGAGATCAATGGCGATGTGCCCTGTCCCTGTTCCTGCAGCACTCGGGCTGCCAGATGGAACGGACTGACCTGACGATTCTCCTCCGCACCGATGGCCCAGAAAATGTGATAAAACTTCATAACCGTTCCGGGCGCGTTCTGACTGCTGTTCATAAAAGTTCCCTCAAGGAAATTTTTAACAGCTTCCTCTGTGTGGTAGCTTTCATTGTACGTCAGCTGTTCAAACTGGAAAATAGCGTTTTCCTGTAACGCATTTCTCGGATCCATATACAGCTTCAGTACATCCTCCGATGCAAAATACCAATTGGGGCTGTGCTGTCCTTCCTTGCAATAGTCCCCGTAGCTCTTATAGACCAGGCTTTTTCCGCCCTGTAATTCATTGTTTACCGCCGTCTGGAAATCCAGTCCCGTATTCTGCCGCACGAAAGTCCAGTTGGGATGCTGCTGTTTCAATGTCTGCAATGCCTGGCGGTAGCTCTCCGGGAACTCTTCGATGTCCGCATAGACGCCCGTGGCATTTTCCTCTGCCAGCATCACTTCCGCTCCGGGATTCATGCCATACAGTTCTTCCCATTCCAGAAAACGTTCGTCGGAGCATGCCAGATGATCTCTGGGGATGTATCCTACATAGGTTTTACCGCTGATCTCCGCGGACACTTTTTCCCAGACCTGATAGTCCTCATCCACGGCCACATCCAGGATCTCCACCATCTGTCCGCTGGCTGCGGTGCCTGCGATCGCACTGCTGTGATCCGCTTCCGAGCGGATCGGCAGCTCATCACACAGATAGACCAGTGCCATGACTTCCCGTTCTTCCACGATCTCCTGCAATGCTTCCCCGGCCTCGTCGATCCATGCCTGATCTTCCTCGTCCAGCGCATGGGTCCGGTAAGTATTGCCCTCGTAGGTAAATATGAATGCCGCCAGGAGAATGGCTCCCAGAAATGCTAATTTTCTTTTCATGAAACTCAATTCTTTCTTTAAATATGTGCTCTTCATATGTGCTTCAGTTTCTTGTGCAGCACCCGGATCCCCTTCGGTGCTATGGCGAACAGGGTGTGGTAACATTTGTTTTTGGAAGTAAGCCAGGGATTTCTCATGGCTCTCCACCAGCCGTGGCGCAGATTTTTTACCACATTGCGGTAGAAAATATTGTCACGGGTCATCTGCGGGATGGGGATGTGCAGCAAATAATCCAGACGCTGGAATACCCCAAAGCGAAATGCGATCTCTGTGAGCTGTGGATATTTTTTCTCTACCAGCTCCAGTACCATGTCCGCATTGTCGATGTTGTCTGCGAACACTCTGGAGAAGCGGTTTTTATCTCTGGTATTGCTGTCCGGGCGGTAAAAGACATGATAGGTCTGGCCCGGAATGCATGCGATCCCGGGAACGGTATTTTCTTCGTCCGTCAGCAGCTTCACCAGCAGGTGGAAATCCTCGTTCAGCGCTCCCACCGGGAATTTTTCTTTTGTGAACAGATCCTTTTGCAACAGCTTGGTACAGAAGGAGCAGTCTCCCCGGTGCATCAGCAGCTCTTTTAAGAAATCCTCTGCCGGGATCACCTGTTCTTCGGATACCGGCTCACAGATGTTCGGTAAGATGTTGCCGTCCTGATCGATCTCATCCCTGCCCGCCTGCGCAATGGGCATATGTGTAGTCTCAATTGCCCGGTACAGGCGCTCGTACATGTCGGCATCCACATAATCATCACTGTCCACGAATCCCACATATGCTCCGGCAGCCTGTTCCAATCCGAAGTTTCTCGCAGAAGAGGGGCCTCCGTTCTCCTTGTGAAAGACGCGGATACGCGGGTCATTTTCTGCCAGCCGGTCGCACAGTGCCGGGGTGTCGTCGGTGGAACCGTCGTCGATCAACAGGATCTCCAGCTCCGGATAGGTCTGCTTCTGCAGACTTTCCACGCAGCGGGGCAGATAAGGTATGATATTGTACACCGGCACGATCACACTGATCAGCGGCTGGTTGGTCTCATTACTGTTCACGTTCTGTCCTCTTCATTTCTTTCCGTTAAATATCGATACATCCGTCGCTCCGGGATCACCGGGGCCGGGGAACAGGGGCCGTCTGTCCACAGTGCCGGGACGGACGGTGCCGGAAGGCATTGGCCGTCTGCGCCGCCTAGGAATCCCATCTCACGGCACAGTCTGACCAGTCTCTCCGCTGCGGTCCCGGCATTCCATTCCGTCCGGACGGTCTGCTGCGCTGTTTCTCCCAGTCTGCGGCACTCTGCCGGATCCTGTAATAGCTCTGCAACGTATTCCTGCAGCTGCTGTTCACAGCCGTCGCGGTAGAGGATCCCATTTTCCCTCTGACGGATCACCCAGGGAGCCGCTCCGATCATATGATCGGCCACGACAGCACAGCCGCTGTTCATGGCTTCGTTGACCACCGCTCCCCAGCCTTCCTTCCGATCACTGGTGACGAGGTAGATCTCCGATTCCTCCATGGCTGCCCGGACCTCCTCCGGACTCCGGAAACCTGCGAAAGTGATCTTATCCGTCACGCCAAGCTCTTCCGCCAGGCTGTGTACTTCTTCCTCCAGTTCTCCTCCGCCGATCATCGTAATATGAAAAGGGATCTCTTCCTGATGATCTTTCAGATGTTCTTTCAGATAAGCGGCTGTCTTCACTACCAGCTCCGGATGTTTCCAGTCGATCATGCGGGCCGCCCACAGGATGCTTCCTTTTTTCTTACGTGAAAACGGTTCCCCCGGCGCATACTCCCTGGTCTCCGGGAAATATCCGAACCGCAGCATTTTCTCCGGATAGGCATGAATGATCCCCAGGTCGCAGGGCACATAGGCTCCCGCACACAGGAAATACACCGGTGCCTTGCGGTATCTCGTGTGGTCTTTATACTTTTGCAGCAGTCCTCTGGGAGAGATGGCTTTCCATTGTCCTTCTTTATACAGCCGCTCATTGTAGCGGAAGATAGGTTTTCCCGCCGCCAGGCGTTCCCGGATGTAGCTCTCGTCATCACATCCGCCGAAGATCACCACGTCAGCGGTAAGGAGTAGGGGCCGCCATTCCGGCTGAACATAGCGCACATACGGTCTCTCCTCGGCCTGCCATCCCATCCGGACGCGTTCTTCCTCCATCGGCTGGGTCTGCAGAAAACAAAAGCTTCCTTCCAGGAGTTCATACAATGCGTCGCAGAAGGACAGCTGATGGTGATTAAAATAATTGGAGACGAATACCACCTGCATTGTCATCCCTGCCTTTCCGCTATCTTTGCATAGATTTCCTGCAATTTTGCAAAATTTTTCTCTTTATCATGGGTTTTTCTTGCATGTTCTCTTGCATTTTTGGAGTATTCCAGCATTTTCTCCGGGGAACTCCATATTTCGATAATGGATTTTTCCATGGATTTTACAATATTTTCCAATTCTGTTGTTTTTAATTCTTTTGAATTGCATGTGTTATTTTTACTTTCAGCCGCATCCGACATATTTCTGCTGGTTTCAGCCGTTTCTGTCAGCCGGTATCCTTCACACCACAGGCCATCTTTTCCGCCATCGAACAGGCTGGGGATCCCTCCCACCTCCGTGCTGACGCAGGGCACTCCCAGCAGCATTGCCTCTCCCAGGGAGTTCGGCGAATTTTCCAGGGAAGAGCAGCACAGGAACAGGTGACTCCGCAGGAATCGTTCCCGCATCTGTTGTTCCGTCAGTTTCCCCATAAAGTGCACGCAGTCTTCCAGCTGCCCCTCCCGGATGAGATCCCGGAGATACTGTCCGTAGGCGGAGATCTTCAGCTTCTGCTTCAGCGTGTGGTACGCCGTCAGATCATTTCCCGCCACATACACCTGCACATCGGGGAATTTCCTGCGGATCCCGGGCAATGCTTTCAGGAGATAATGCAAGCCCTTCAGCGGATAATCTCCCTGGCTGACGAAGATGCTATGAGGTTCACAGTGCTCCGGATCCCAGCTGCCTTCATAGAAGGAAGCGCGCAGGGTCTCATTCATAGTATAATACTGTGCTGCGGGATTCCACGCGGTGGTCACCTCCCGGTCCCATGCTGTCCTGCCGGTGATATTTCCCGCCAGACCGATAGCTTCTCTCTCCATCACACCTCTGCGGGCGAATTTCTCCTGCTGGCTGCGCAGGCTGTCCCGTTTCACCAGATCCCGGAAGGTCACTTTGCGCGTCACACGCTCCGGGAGATCGGCGAAATAGGCTTCCGCACAGAGGCTGCAGATCCCCTGGATCCCCAAAAGGATCCTCTCCGGATGCGGATAGACACGACAGACCGCCAGCGTATGGGGATATTCCGTACCAAAGCAGTGGATCACATCCGGATCATAATCTTCCGTGATCTTACGCAGTTCTTCCTCCAGCTCCGGCTGGTAACGATTGGGGTGTACCGTGTCCTCACGGAATCCATAACATATGATATTGTATTCATCTGCCGCGCAGGAATTCGTCCGGGGTACCGGCACACGGAGTCTCCACGGTGCTTCCGCATCTGCGGGTGCCGGGAACGCCACTGCCAGCGTCATGTCGGTGTCTTCCCGGGCCACGACCTGCGACAGCAGTCCGGACAGCCAGCCTTCCTTATTGGAAGCTTCTCTATGCAATGCCTCGGCGATTACCGGGAGCATGATATTGCAGACCCACAGTACTCTCATAAATGAAATCCTCTTTTAATTAAAAATCCAATTTAAATACGGCAGCAATCTGATCTCCACGTCGTACATGCCACGTAACAGCATTACGAAATACAGCAGATATGCCGCAACGACTCCGACAATGCACAGGTTGCGGAACCACCCTTTTTTCGCATTCCAAAGCACGCCCGGGATCAGGAAGATCTGGGACTGGATCAGGTAATAGGCCACCCGGGACACCTCCGGGATGAAGGATCCACAGGTATAGAGCACCAGTCCGGCCAGATTCAGGTAAAAATAGTAACGGTTCCTGCGATCATTCCGGATACTGTCCCTCCAGTAGATCAGGCACAGGATCAGCACCGCCAGGCATTTCCCGATATTCACGTAGGACAACTGGCCGTTGTCGAACATGGAATCCTTATAATAGGGATAAAACTTAAAAATAAGATTCCGATAAAAGCCCTGTCCAAAGATCAGGGATAAGATCAGCAGAATCCCGACTGCGTAGTGCCATTTTTTCAGTCGTACTCGAGACAGCAGATTCGCTGCAATATAGGCCGGAATGATCAGCAGCACCGATTTATGGATCGTGCATCCAAGCAGCACCCAGAGAATGAACTTGCCGTACTCGCCCCGCAGTACGTATTTCTGCGCATACATGGCCAGCGCCAGTGCAAAATAATACCGCACGGAATTCATGCTGTTAAAATAAAATCCCTGGGTCAGCAGTAAAAACAGGGATAATACATACCAGTCCGCCTGATCATGCAGCGCTTTCAGGAAGAAAAACACCGTGACCAGGGAAAAAAATCCGAAGATCGGCAGATAGGAGCCCTCACCGAAGATCCAGTGGAACAGCTTCACCAGCCAGACAAAGCCTTTTTCATAAGACACATGACGTCCCTGATCGATCAGCTGGAATTTCAGCCAGTAGACCCAGTAATCGCCACCCACCGCAATACGGCAGGCCGAGACTCCCGCCAGAAGGCAGAATACGGCGGTCTCCGCCACCAGGTTCCTCGCCTGCTGACGATCGTACCCCACCGGTGCTCCAGACATCCGCCTGCCCGACAGGTATCCTGCCGTGTAGGCACTGTTGTGCACACAGAAACCGAATCCCACCGTTACGAGTGTTAATACAATATATACCAGTGCACTTTTTTCCATGTGGGACCCCCTTTCTCGCCTATGATGTCTACCCAGTTTCCGGCGTATCCTCCTGCGATGTCCGCCGCGATGCTCAGGCTCAGATGCGCCTTCGCGCTTCACGGATGCCGTCCCGCATCCACTGCTTCGCCTGTTTTATCGTTACCTCACTGCACAATGTCCCCTTATGGGCATACAAAAACCGCTGTGCCAGCAGCCATGCCAGCCTTCCGTACAGATAATGATACAGTACACCGCGGTCATGGAAAAATTTCTCATTGTAGCCATGGAACCAGGTGGAGTCTCCCGCTTCCTCTCTGCCGATGGTCACAGGTGCCGTGTATACCTTATAGCCTTTCCGGAGGAACTCCGCCAGGAACAGGCTGTCCTCACCGTTACTGTATTTCGCCCCGCCACCAAACAGCAGGGAGAATGTAATGCCGGATGCCAGCAGGCTGTCCCTGCGGACTGCAAAGCTCACCGCTCCGTACCGGCCGCAGTTATACCAGCGTACCCGGTGCCTGTCCGTGATATGATAGGTGCGGCGCTCTTCTTCCACCGCAATGTTGAAAATGATCATATCCGCTTCGGGGTTGTCCTCGAATTCCCGAAGGATGGCAGCCTCATAGCCGTCCTCATACACGATATCCGCATCCGAAAAAAGGCAGATATCTCCTTCTGCCCGCAAAATAGCCTCATTCCGGCTCCTTCCGATACCCCGGTCCGGGAAGCTGTAGAAGCGGATACGCCTCGAAGCTCCCGCAAGCACTGTTTCTTCGTAATCCGGCCGATCGCATTGATTGATGATCACAGCATCCGACTGCAGCCTCATGTGCTGTACCGTCTCCGGAAGTGTTGTATTCATGACTGATGCCAGGACTTCCACTCTCATCTTCCGGTTCCTCCGTGTATTCCTCCTGCGGTCTCCTGTTCCGGATATGCTGCACGCGGCAGGAAATAATAGCTCCGGATCAGGGTCTCATCCGCATTCCATAAAAAGGCTCCGTCCACCTTACAATCCTGTGCGGTCAGATATTCCAGCACAGCCTCCAGACGCTTGCCCACCGTCGCTCCGGCCGGCACTGCCAGCAGGACCACATCCGCCTCCCGCAGAGTCTCTGCGCTCTCAGGGCATAACAGCGGACTGGGGACTGCGGTCCATTCTCTGCCGGCGGTCTGCGCCGTGCCGATGGTCTGCTCTCTCTCCGACAGCTCACACAGTCTGTCCACCGCTGTCTGCGGGTCTGCCTCCGGCAGGGCACCGCAGACAGCGATCTTATGGGCATCCGCTTTCTCCAGTAAGTATTTCACATTTTCCGCAAATCCCGCACTTTCCACCGTACCCAGACTGCGTAATCCATACCGTCTGCGGAGGGTAGCCGGGAGCCAGATGCTGTCCCGGGACAGCTCCCATAACAGGAAGATCACCACTACGAAAAACAAGGACAGCACCGCCGCCAGGATCACGGCCCGTACCGGACGCACATCCGGCACCACTGCCTCCGCGAGGTCTCCATGATCCAGTACTTTGATCCGCGTGATCTCCGGCATACTCTCTGCGAACTCCCCGCACATGGTCTCCTCCGTCGCATGGGCCAGCGCAATGCTCTCCCCGGGATCCTGCGTTGCAGCCTTCGTCACCGGAATACTGAAATCGGAAGGCAGGGCAGCCGACAAAGCTTCGATCCAGCGGTCTCTGCCCTGTTCCAGCACTGCCGCAGCACTCGTATCTCCGCGCTCTGCTGCTTCCTGAAGATGGGTCTCCACGCCGTCCAGAAATTCTCCCGTGTGGAGCAGGCTGTTCCAGGTAGCTTCGTTGATATAGTAAGCACCGGCCGCATTGGGGTTCTCGACATATTCTACCTTATAAGTGGAAGAAGCCGCATACCCGGGAGCGGGCTGCAGCAACACATTTTTGACATAATAACCGCCGCCGGACAGTACCGTACCCAGTATCGTCAGCGCCAGTATTTTCCATAGATTACGGCCCAGCCGCAAAAGCAGCAGCCGCAGATCGAAGGGTTCCTTACCATAGCTTGCTTCCATGAGGCTTCCTCCCATATTGTCATATTCCCATACGATCAGATCAGTTATCGTCTTTTTCCGCACGGCCGTCGTACTCTGCCTTGAAAGCCGTCACCTGTTCGCTCTCGACCCCCTCTGTGCTGTCCGGCCAGAACAGTACTTTCAGTGTCAGAAGCATCAGCTTCAGATCGAGCCATACAGAATAATTTTCAATATATGTTAAATCCAGTTTTAATTTATCATACGGAGAGGTATTGTATTTTCCGTATACCTGGGCGAATCCCGCCAGTCCCGCCTTTACCTTCATACGGAAGGCGAACTCCGGCATGACTTCGGTATACTGGGCAATGATCTCCGGGCGTTCCGGTCTGGGACCGATGAAGGACATGTCTCCCCGCAGGATGTTGATCAGCTGCGGAAGCTCGTCCAGACGGCATTTGCGGATCACTTTTCCGATCGGAGTGATGCGGTTGTCATTTTTCTGTGCCAGGCGGGCTACGCCGTCCTTCTCCGCATCGGTGCGCATGCTGCGGAACTTCATGATATAGAACTCTCTCTGGCCGATGGTACAGCGCACCTGCTTGTACAATACCGGGCCGCCGTCATACAGCTTGATCGCCAGTGCCGTCAGGAGCATCAGCGGAGAGGTGATCACCAGCAGGATCAGGGAGCAGATCACATCAATGGAGCGCTTGATGAACCGCTGCTCCATGCTGAGGGAATACTCTCTGGTCAGCAGGATCGGCGTATCAAATACATGCAATTCCTCGGATCCCACTAAAATAACATCTGATATTTTAGGCATTACATACACACGGATGGACTGTGCATAACAGAATTTCAGTATGGTGTTGCGGTCCTTCTCGTTAATATCCCAGATCACGACGGCGTTGATCTCACCGTTCTGATAATCACTCAGGATCTCTCTGCAGAGTTCTGCCGCGCCCTTTTTGATATGTTCATATTTCGTGATCTTGTATTTATCCTTACGGCTTTCGAACTTTTTACAGATATCCCCGATGGGACGGTCCCCATGGATCAGCAGGAGTTCTCTGGGTGGGAATGCTGTACGATAGATTTTATTCGCAATATTGGCATAGATGATCACTGCCACGATCTGCAGAATGACCATGAGCATGAACATATCCGGCGGGAACACACTACGCGCCATCATACACAGTTCGGCATAGATCAATACATCCGCCATCAGTGTCGCAAACACCTGGGAAAATATGATCTCCGTGTTTTTCATATACCCCAGACGCATTCCACCGTAAGTCACGGAGAAAAAGATCAGGATCACGCTGTAGATACCGTTCTCCAGCAGGAAGCCGCGGTACCAGATCTTCTGCAACGGGTCTACCAGTTGGAACTGGAAGTGGAACTGCCACATATAGGCAAACAGAGCAATTTCCAGAAACAGGCAGATTGCCGACAGTCCTATATTGATCAAGCGCTTGAAGGATTCCCTCCTGCGCAATCTGTTCACATAATAATTACCGTTTGTATTCAACACAAACTCCTCCTATATTCTGCGCTTTACCGCACGTACTGCCCAGAAGCAGAAATGCCAGGCACTGCTCGGCACAGACATTCCCTCTGCCTTACGATACAGATTCCAGATCCTGCGCAGAGCTTCTATCTTGTTGGAAGACAGGGATTTCCCCGCTCTCCGATATTTTACCAAATTTTCATCCAAACCACAAGCTACAGTACCCCCGCGCAGTATTCTCCACCATAACGCGGTATCCTCACTCTTGATCTGCGGCATCTGCAGCTCTTCTTTTGACAGCTGTTCCATGTCGAACATTACCGTACTGGTGAAGATCGTGGTATTTTTCAAGGCTTCCTTATAATTTATGGTCGCCGGTACATGGACTATTTTCCCCGTTCCTACGCCGTTCTCGTCGGCGAATTCATATCCTGTGAACACAAAAGCAGCCTTCTGCTCCTTCATAAAAGCAAGCTCCCGCTCCAGCTTCTCCGGTACCCACAGATCGTCCGCATCCAGATAAGCCAGGTAACGTCCCTTTGCCTCATTCACTCCCAGGTTACGCGCCCTGGCGGCTCCCAGATTCGTTGGATGCGTAAGCAGCCGGATCCGCCGGTCTCCGGTCCGCCGGATATATTCTTCGATGATCTGTCTGCTGCGGTCCGGCCCACAGTCTTCTATCAACAGCAGTTCCCAGTTCGTATAGGTCTGGGCCCGCACACAGTCAAGTGTCTCTTCGATATAGTTTTCCGCCCGGTATACCGGTACCACTATACTGATCAAATCCTGTTCCATATTGTAATCCTTCTGTTTATCTGAATTCTGAGCCGGTTTTTATCCGATTTCTATCAGGTAATATCCTGTTATGGTCTTCCGTTCCATATCTGTCCCCAGGGTCTCCTGCAATTTTTCCACGGTATCCTCCGGCAGATCCCCCGGCAGTAAAATGTAGTCTACTCCCGCGGCCGCCGCACTGTCAAGGCAGGTTCTGAAATCAATGGTCCGCTCACCGGTACTTTCCTCCGTACGGACATACTCCGGCTCACCGGTCTCATCCAGATGGTTCATCCACAGGTACAGGTCCTCCTGCCATGTCTCGTAGGTGTCGTACGAATAGCTTCCCAGCGCGGCATCCCAGATGCTTCTCCCATACACGGGATGGATGTCGGCACTGTATGCCCTGGCCGCCGCCAGGATCTCCTTCGGAGCCCACAGATGAAGCTCTGTCTCTCCGCTCTCTTCCAGATGATATTCCGACAGCTGCCTCAGCACCTCCCGGGGCGCCTCCACCTGTGTCAGCTGTGTACCGGTCCGGTCCGATACCGGATTCCCGCTCAGGATCACAATCCCCGCCAGGATCAACGTGGCTGCCACATTCCGGACACTTTTTTCTCTCCACAGGGTATACAGAAATTCCGTACATGCCCAGGCGATCAGTGCTGTCTGGGGCACTGCTGCCCAGATCCATACATAGGAATAAAACGCGGTCTGGTATTTCATCAGGATCACCGCTGTCACCGGACAGATGCAGGCCAGTGTGATCAGCACCGTATATAAATACAACAACGGCTGCTTCCCGCCGTTCCTTGCTGTTTTGCTTTTCCACAGGCAATACCCCAGATAGAGGATAGCCGCCAGCAGCAATGCTACATATTTTCCATGCTGCGTATAATCGAGCCAGCCGTTCGTGGCAGACTTCAGAAGTGTCATCATTCTGTGTCCTCCTCTCCCGGTGCTGTCTTCACAGTCTGTGTTTTCTTATGATCGCTGCGGCCGCACATTGTCCACAGCCACTGTAATACCATCCATGCCACCGTCACGAGCAGGCACACTCCCGCGCCGTACACTGTCCAGACCATACAGGCTTCCGCCAGGATACAGAGCACCGCACCGAGATATTTTCTCTCTAACAGGCATGCCAACAGATACGGAAGCAGCACCGCCGCCCGGATCGTCACTCCGCGGAAGCCTCCATAGAAAATATCAAATCCGTCCACGCCGGGCATGTAAGTCCCTGCACAAAACAGTATTCCCACTATGATGAGGAAAATATTGCATTTTTTTCTGTTATAGTCGAACAGCACGGCACCCAGCCTGCCGTAAGCCAGGTATCCCATGCATAAAGTCAGGCAGGGGATCAGCCGGTATACTACAGTTTCAGGGGGCATACCGCTCCAGCGGCTGATGGTTCCGTACAGGGTAGGCAGGCACAGCAGCTTCAAGCGGAAAGACATGCCCTGTGTATACGGTTCCCCCGTGAGAGGATCCACCGTATAGATGCCGTTCTCCTTCAGGAAGGTATTGACGGTCTCCAGCGTCATATCGCCGTCCGTCCACACACGTTCTCCCGTTAGGATCCATAGCACCTGCAGCAGAATGAAAAATACAAGTACTACTGTCAAAATCTGTTGTCTTCCGCTCGTTTTGCTGTTCTCCGGTGCCGGTTTTCCGATGATGCTGTTTTTATGTGCGATCAGGCCAGACAAGATCAATACAAGCACCGCTACGGCGATCTCCGCCAGCAGCAGCTCCGTTACAGCCAAAAAAGACCACCCCAGCAGGCAGCCCGCCAAATGGGCGACTTCCGTCAGCCCGATGATGATCAGACAGCTTCTGATCAGTAAATCCGATATCCGAAAAGTCATGTTTTCTCCCGGTGCCCGCTCCGTGGATCCGGGCGGGTTTTCTATTGCTCTGAATCGTTATCATCTTACCATATTTATCGGGACTTGACAAATATTACGTGGCACGCATGAAAAAGCATAAAAAAGCCGCATACCGTAAATCTTTTCCGGCATGCGGTCCTGTCAGTCTGTAAGAAAGAATACTGCATCAAAACGTTAACTTTTCTATTAAAAACAATAAACTCAATATGTTACATAGCCTTATAATCCAGTCGGATGTTGTCCGCGATACGTGCGATATATTCGCTGTTCGTCGGTCTATTCCTTCCGCTGGCTGCTGAATATCCGAATATTTTCTCAAATGTCTCCACATTTCCCCGGGTCCAGGATACCTCAATGGCATTCCGGATGGCGCGTTCCACTTTCTGGTCTGTGGTCTTGAAATGTTTTGCGATCGTAGGATACAGAAGTTTGGTAACGCTGCTTACCACTTCCATATCTTTTCCTGACAAAATAATTGCATCACGTAAGTAGTGATAACCCTTCAGATGCGCCGGCACCCCTATCTCCAGCATGATTTTGGTTACATATCTCTCCAGTTCAGAATCTTTTACTGCTACAATATCCAAAACAAGTCCCCCTTTATACTTGTCGAGTATTGCTCTCCTACCGTGACTGACAGAGAAATAGTATCATAGCTGTCGTTTTTTGAAAAGACTTTTTTCCGTTAAAATATAGTTAAGAAAGCAAAATGTTACATTTACCCCCTGTTTTGTAACAGCAAAATGCCTAGATTTCTTCCTTTACCAGGTAGATCGGTCTGCGTTTTACTTCCATATAGGCTTTCGCCAGATACTGTCCGAGAATACCGGTACAGAAGAACTGGATGCCGCTGGTCATCAGGATAATGCACACCAGGGAAGGCCAGCCGGAGACCGGATCACCGAAGATCAGCTTCCTCACAATGATAAATACGATCATCAGAAAAGCGATCACGCAGAACAGGATCCCGACAAAAGAGGCGATCAGCAGCGGTGCTGTGGAAAAAGCAGTGATCCCATCCAGGGAATACACTAGCAGTTTCCAGAAATTCCACTTGGTCTCTCCCTTGGCACGTTCCACATTTTCATATTCCAGCCATTTGGTACGGAAACCGACCCAGCCGAAGATTCCCTTGGTAAAGCGGTTATACTCCCGCATGGAAAGGATCGCATCCACCATCTGTCTGGTCATCAGGCGGTAATCTCTGGCACCGTCCATCATCTCGGTATGGGATATCTTCTTCATCAGATGATAAAATCTTCTGGCGAAAAAGCTGCGGATCGGCGGCTCCCCTTTTCTCGTAACGCGGCGGGTAGCCACGGAATCATATCCCTGCCAGATATATTCAAACATTTCCGGCAACAGGGAAGGCGGATCCTGCAGATCCACATCCATCATGACCACATAGTCTCCCCGAGACTTTTCCAGTCCGGCGAACATGGCTGCTTCCTTTCCGAAATTCCTGGAGAAGGAAATAATATGCACGCGCGGATCCTGCTCGATCAGCTTTTTCACTTCCCGCACAGTACCGTCTTTGGAACCGTCATCGATATACAGCAGCTCCAGTTCTATTTCTTTTTCCTTGAAAAAAGGATCATTCTTCGTCAGTTCCCGGTAAAACAGGGCTACACTTTCCTCTTCATTATAACAGGGCACTATCACACTCAACAGGCTCATTGCTGGTCTCCTTATGCTTTGGTTATAAGATTCCACATGACACTATTATACGTTTCTTCCCACATCATTTCAAGCCAGGCACTGTACTTTTTCCCTCTTTTGGATTATACTGAATTTATATATGCCTGTCCTTCCAAATGGGGCGTGGCAGAAACGAGGTTGTTTATGACTTTTTTTGAAGAATTTTTCAGTAATCATATTTTTCTGACTGCAGCCTGTGGCTGGTTCGTGGCACAGGTCCTGAAGACTCTGATCCATCTGATCATTTCCAAAAAATTCGTGGCGGAGCGTCTGGTGGGCAGCGGTGGAATGCCCAGTTCGCATTCCGCTACCGTATGTGCACTGGTCACTGCGACATGCTACGAATACGGCGCCGGCAGTTTCGAGTTCGCTATCTCTCTGATCCTGGCGATCATCGTGATGTACGATGCCATGGGAGTCCGCCGCGAGACCGGTATCCAGGCGCAGGTGCTGAATGATATGATGAAGATCTTCGAGGATATGGGGCGCAGCGAGATTTCCCCTCATGACAAGCTGAAGGAGTTCGTAGGACATACTCCCCTGCAGGTACTCATGGGTGCGCTGTTAGGTATTTTCTGCGGTGTGATCATTTATACTTTTGTGATCTGATCACAGATAAGGTTTGATGGACTTTTTGTGATCGGTAACGCTTTTGATAAATACCGGATTATGGTCGAGGTGACTTTTACATGATTTCTCATAATAATAAAAAACGGACATGGCACAGAGCCGCTGCGCTTCTGCTGTCCGCTTCTCTGCTGCTGACCGCCTGCGGTGCACAGAATAATAATGATAATATTTTCAGTCCGATCCTGCCGGACAATAGTCCTGCTTCTTCGACGGATCCCGATGACAAGCTTCCGGATCCTGTGACGATCGTGGTGGAAGATGATTCCGTGGCGCCTGCCGAGGGAATGGTGCGCAGTCGTCTCACCAATGAATGGGTGGATGCTGATGTTGCTGCCACGCGCCCTATTGCTGTCATGATCCCCAATGAGGCTGCCGCGATCCCTCAATATAGTCTGTCCGAGGCTTCCATTCTTTATGAAGCAAATGTTGAGAACCGCATGACGCGTATGATGGCAGTCTATGAAGGCTGGGAGGATCTGGACAAGATCGGCAACATCCGGAGTCTGCGTGATTATTATGCCTACTGGGCATTTGAATGGGATGCTTTTCTGGTGCATTTCGGAGGGCCTTTTTTCATCAATGAATTGCTGGCACAGCCGGACACGCAGGATATCGACGGTACCTCCGGCACGGATGAAGGAGCCTTTTTCCGCACCACGGACCGCAACAAGCCACACAATGCTTATGCCTCCGGGGCCGGCCTGCTGCGGGTGATCGACCAAAAAGGCTACAGCCTGGAATATCGTGGGCTGTCCGACGAAGAGCATTTCCGTTTTGCCACGAAGGCAGAACCCAATACGCTCGGGCAGTACGGTTCCAAGGCCAAGGATGCCACTTATATCGATATGTCGGGGTGTTACCCGCTGACACGATGTTATTTTGAATTCAATGAGGATGACGGTCTCTATTATCGCTCCCAGCATCTGTCCGGCAGTACGGACGGACCGCATATCGATGCATCGACCGGCAAGCAGCTGACTTTCAAAAACATCCTGGTACAGAATACCTTTTATGAAGAATTGGGCGAAGGTTACCTGGCATTCCAATGCCACGACACCACGAGAGATGGCTGGTTCTTTACGAACGGCCGTGGGATTCACGTGAATTGGGAGAAGACCTCCGATTACGGTGCCACGAGGTACTACGACGACAATGGCGATGAGATCGTCCTCAATACCGGCAAGACTATGATCTGCATCGTGGAGGACGGCGATTCCTTCACCTTCCATTAGAGATGTAAATTGAGAGTTAGTGAAGAAATACTATCTAATCCCCGTAGCCCCGTGGCTGCTGATT
>ERZ791794.51-NODE-51-length-112845-cov-6.495487_pt1 | contig 112845 bp, 77 predicted proteins | sample MGYA00510312_ERZ791794 | MGnify/ENA primary metagenome ERZ791794 (study PRJEB30046, sample SAMN00791977) | human gut metagenome | study: EMG produced TPA metagenomics assembly of the A metagenome-wide association study of gut microbiota in type 2... | reverse complement strand
CTCTACTGTAGGATTGCCACGAGAATCCAAGATTTCTCTTGCATGAACATTTTCGATAATCATAATACAATAATATCTTTAACTTTATATACCTATATATAAACCGCATAAACACAACATTGGTTGCACAAATACGATTCCTTTTACGAATGCAAAAATAGTAATTATAAGAAAAACCGCCGAATTCAGAGCATACTCAAAAATGGGTATTCTGCTGAAAATACCTACTTGTAAGTATAATGGATTTAAGTTTAGCAAGTTTCCAACTTGCTAAACAGCAGACAAGTTGACAAGAAACGAGTAGACAAGGCGATTGGTTTTCTCTTGATATTGGACCACACGTTTGACAGGATTGGTTTCAATCGTATTGACGACGAAGTGTTCCGCAAGCTTGTGAAAGCCCGTTTGGCATATCCAACTAACAAGGCTGCTACGGTGGAATATCTGAAAAACCACTTTGACGAAGATGTGGATCTCTCAAAAATCTATCGCTATCTTGACAAGCTTAGCGGCCATCAGCACGACATCGTACAGGACATAAGCGTGCGCCATACGGCGAAACTGTTCGGTGGAAATATCGGTGTGCTGTTCTATGATGTCACCACACTTTACTTTGAAGCGGATTATGAGGATGAATTACGTAAGACTGGTTTCTCGAAAGAAGGACGTCACAGCAATCCTCAGATCATACTCGGCTTGCTTGTAAGTTTGGGCGGTATCCGCTTGCCTATTGTATCCATGAGGGCAACAAATATGAAGTCCACACGATGCTGCCGACGATAAACGAGTTTGTAAGCAAATACGGTTTGGAGAACTTCGTTGTGGTGGCTGACTCCGGTCTGATGAACAATGCAAATATAGCGGAACTACAACCATACAAATTAAGCTGCCTCTGAACAAGGAGGTTTACACCCAAACAATGCTGATGGCAAGACATCAGAAAATAGCTAAACTCTTTGACGAAGAATTTTGGGTGACGCAATGACGAAGTCAGGAAATTACGTTAGAGCCAACGACACAGCGTCAACCCTTATGTATCTTATAAGCAAGGCGGCCAGCCCTGCCTCAACTTATGTGAAAAGACACGGCATCAGCCTTATGTTACTTATGTAGCTTATGTTCTTATATAGCTTATGTCCTTATGTATCCCGCGGTAAGTGGCACAAGGGGAAACAGCCCTTAAAAGAGCAAAACAAGACTTGCTTTTTTGCTTGCGCCACCATGCAGCGCAACCAGCGCCCGAACACCATGCGCCACAGCGCGTCAGTGCTCACGGGCACAAGCCCTTTGTCCACCTGGTCGCGCCGTTGCACTTCGGGCGTGCGGTCAAGCACATTATAGCGAATGTCGTACAGTTCGTCCGTAAGGGTGATGGCTTGTTCAGTCAAACCGCAGTTCGTAGTGCTGCCAGTTGTTTGCGGTACGCAGTCGGTGTCGTTGCCCACGCGTTTTTGCTGCTGGGGTGTTTCAGTGTTTTTAGTTTGTGGTTCCGGACTATGTCCGATAGCGTCGATCAGTTTGTCAACACCACGTTTCACAATGGCATCGGCATAGCGCAGCATTCTGTTAAGCATTCGTTTCATGGTAGTCAATACAATTTGGTTTTGTACAAAAGTGAAGTGCTGCAAAGATAACACCAAGACATTGTACTCAACAAAAAAAGTGTACAATTTGTACACAAATATTTGTCCATTCCACGTCTACCTACATGTAAAAGAGTGCATGTGTTTTTACTGCCATCTTACACTTTTTGTGCGTAACAAGTTGATATACAAAAATTTCAAGAGTGTAAGATGATTTCAAAGTATCATACACTCCCCTGCATACATCTTACACACCCCACCCCGCTGCCTCGCAGCCGGTTTGGATGTATGCGGCGGATTTTACGCCACAGGGACGTAGAACAATCTGTCGGAGCAACAGACTTTTCTGCTCCCCTATGCCGTAATATTCTCCTCCCGTGCTTGTACCGTGTGGCAGCATGTGGGGGGTGTAGGTTGTGTGCAAGTGAAATTTGTAATATCTTACACTAAGTAAAGTATTGACAATCAATGAGTTGCAATGTGTTAGTGTAAGATGCAAGGTACTCGGCGAGTAAGTTATTGTAGTATGGTAAAAGCCCCAAGTGCATCACAATCTGCCACCCGGCATAGTCCGTCGCAGCAGCAGCTGCCTCCGCACCATTCGCACTCATCATGCGGTCCTGGGCATCAGCACACATGTCCGCCACATCATCGTCCGACATGCCAATGCCCTTCCACACCACATCTGCCATGCGCTGGCCGGCCAAGTCAAGCTCACCTTGCACCTCCACGCCACGCGCATCAACCTTCTTCCCACGCATGGCAAGCAACTTGTCAAACGCCTTCGACACATTACGCAGCCGGTTGCCAACCATCATGTCAACAACCTTCTGCACATAAGGCCTGATGTCACCCTTGCCATGCACATTATTCACCACCGACAGCAAACGGCGCACATCATAGTCACTCATCTCACTCAGCAAGCCATTCTTGAGCATCGTCTTCGCCAGCTCCGTCACACTCGCCACAGTGCTCATGTCATAAGCACGCTGCAGGCGCATCGCCTTGTTCAGTTCACTCAGCCGCCCGCCAATAGCCCGCGCACTCGAGCGCAAATCATCAAGCTCACCCTCATGCAACCGCTCAACGTCAGCCTTCATCTTCTCCACAACGTCCTTCAGCTCATCACTCCCCTCACGGAACATGATACCATTCTCACCACTCGCCGAGCGAGCCTCGTCAGTCTGACCAAGCTCATGCTGCATCTTCACATCTTCAGCCTTCTCAAACACCGAACCGCCATCACGCTCAGCAAGCCCTTTCCAGCTACGCCACAATATGTAGCGCAAATCATTGTCCGTCAACTTAAAGCCAAGCTTGATGCCAACCTTCCTCAGCAAGTCCGTCAAGAAATTCCTCACCTTCGCAAAGAAGCCCTGGTTCTCCGGCTTCACATACTCACCGTCCTCGGCCAAGTGCGCCATATACTCCTCAGTAGCCTTGCGCTTGTCACCATTATACTTCTTCTCAGCCATCTCGTCAATGGTCTGCTTGATGCCCTCCTCAGCATTGTTGTACACGTTATCAAGGAAGGTGTTAAAGTGCTCTTCACCCACAAGGTTACGTAGCCCCTTGTGCGCCACCACCTCGTGGAACACCGTCTCACGCACATCAGCCGCATTCTTGTTGTTAGGCAGCACAATCGTCACCTTGCCGGTCCTCACATCATACCAGCCCTTCGCCTTCGCCTGTCTGCCGGTCAAGGCATCAGTGCTTGTCACCACCTCTACTTCACCCTCCACGTGCATCTGCCGCACAAGGTCATTGGCAGCCTGGTGCTTGGCCTTTTCTGGGGCAGAAAGTTGCAAGGTTTCAAAATCTTTTACTACATTTGCAGCAGATAAAAGCTCTTCGCTTGTTATTGTGGTTCCAGCATGGGGCTGGAGGGCCTCGATAAAGTGGAGGGCTTTTTCTTTATCCACATTTGTAATTTTACCTTGATTTATCCAATGTATGATACCGCGCACTTCCTTTGGATAAAGGGTTGTAATCTCGTTTACAGTAAGCAACACTCCGCCTTTTCTGTTCTGCTCTGTTGTGCGCAATGCTGCTATAAAATTTCTTCCATCTTTTTTCAATTCTGTAAGTATAACGAATCCACCCTTCCCATTTGTATTTTCAAATAGTGCTATCGGATTATGGACCGCTATCGGCAAATCATGTATATCTTCTGCTGAATAAGGGTGGTGGTTTGAATAATTCTCTGATGATTTCCTTACAAGTTTGTCATAATCCAACACTATTTCAGCATCAGATACTCCTCCATCTTTCAAAAATTCGCTTGAACGACCGAGGTGCAACACCTTGTCTTTCTGATTAGGATTACTTACCAATTCGTCTAATCGCTCATTAAACTTTTGGTTAATCTGGTCAAGTTCTTCGCTTGTGCGGTACCTCACATCTTCCACATTCTCGTCAAAACGCTTCGAAGGAGCAATAATCTCGCCATTATCATCACGCGTCACAAGGTCATTCAACTTGCGGCTGTTCTCCACATTCTTATACTTGTAGCCATTGCCATCGTCAAAGCCCCATTCACGGCTGTCATTTCCGTCCCACCAAAGCTCATTCACTGGCACCTCATCTTCTATAATGCGGTAGTCACCACCCAACCGGTGCTCACCGTGCATCTTAGCATACGCTCTCGACGGAGTCACCCAGTCGCCATTGCGCAACTTGCCCTCCTTCACCGAGCTGGGCACAGCACGGTACACCTTCACCTTCACATCTTTCTCACCACGCCTTATTGCAGCCATGGCATCATTTATCGCGTTTACCGACTCCACAGCAGTAGCGTCAGTCTGCATGTACTTGCGAGGCTCATGCCAATAATTCTCGTCAACAAGCGAATACCCCAAAGCAATGTCCTCCACATTCACATCAGGAGCATTATCCTCCACATCAGCCCTGCGCGCTGCATCACTCTCATACCCTGGGTTCGACGGTGCCACCCATGCACCCACACCCTGATACTCACTTTCAGTATCGTCATACCCCTTGCGGCGGGCAGCCTCGTCAAGCATCTCGCGGGCAGCAGCATCGTCACCACGCTCAACCGCCTCAAAATAACGCCTGTCAAGTTCCTCTTCCGGCAACAAACGCAACTCATCAGCACGAGCCTTACGCTTTGACGCCTCCTCCTCAGCACGCTTTCGGGCAGCCTCCATAACGCCACGTTCACGCATCTCAGCATCAATATACTCCTGCCGCAACACCTCTATGTCACCATAACGTTCAGCAAGTTCCTTTTGCACAGGGCGGAACAACTTGCCAAACTCCGAAAGCTTCATGCCACGGTTCGCCACACGCATCGTACGGCGTATTTCAGTCAAGGCAAAATTAGCCTTTTGCAAGTTGCCAGTCTTCATGCCCAACGCATAATCCTTCACCATATCCTCGCTGACACCATACCGGCTGGCAAATGCCGTGTAGTCCTCTGCAGCACCCATCTCGCCAGCACCATTGCCACGTCCCAAATGCGCACTGCCGTCCTTCCTCGCAGGCTCACCACCATTAAACACATCTGCAAGCAGCGGACCAATAACATGCTCCGACAACTGCGTCGGAATGCCATTGCCCACCACCGTATGCGCCAAGTCATCAGTCTCTGGCATCTCATAATCATCTGCCAAACCCGTCACACGAGCCAGCACCCTCGGCGTCACCTTCAACACACGGCCGTCAGGCATAATTATCATATCACCACCCTTCGTCCGCAACGTCGGCAGCAACTCATCGGCAAAAGCATGAGGTATCGAAGTGCGGCTGTTGCCCTGGCCAAACACATACAGCGGCTTGTCTATGTGACGGTAGTCTATACCCTCACCCTTCAATCGCTCGTCCACCCACTTGGGCACACCACTCTTCTTCTCCGGCAGACCCTCCATAAGGTCCGACACCGCCTCTATCCAGCCACCCTTGCGCTCACCTTCGGGCAGAGCCTCCGGCTTGGGCGGCAACTTGCCATCACGCACAGCACGCACTATCAAACGCTCACGATTAGTGTAGCCACCATAGTCCGCCGCATTATACACACCCATGTCCCAGTCATAACCCTGAGCAGTCAGCTCGTCAGTTATAATCTTCAAGGCATCACTATTCTTGTAGCCCTTCACATTCTCAATCGTCACCACCTTCGGGCGAGTCTCACCAATAAACTGCGCCGTCGACCTTGCAGTCTCCTTGTCAAGTTCCACCTCACCGCCGTCACGCTTCGCTGTCGAAAAATTCTTGCACACCGGCGACGCATGGAAATACTGCACAGGCCCGTCAATGTCCTTCACAAGCTCCTTCGGGTCCACATCACGCACATCAGCAGTCACAATATGGTTGCCAAAGTTATCCCTGTACACACCCGAAATCTTCTCGTTGAACTCCACAGCAACCTTGGGGTCAAGATAATCCTTCAACCCCTCCTCAAGCAATCCGCCACCGCTAAAGTAACTGCCCGAGCGAAAAAACGAACCATCTTTCAGCGAATATCTGATGCCATCTATTTCCTTTACATTCTCCTTCTTGACAAACTTTCTCGGGTCCACGCCGTCAAGCAAGTCCTTCATTACTCTGTCAGCCACTTCCTCAGCACTCGTGTAGTGAATGTGAAGGAAGTCTGCCACAGCCTTCCAGAACTTGTCAATGGCACGCTTCACACGTTGCAGCGCGCTCACCGCCTCAGCCTTGCCCATCACGCCATCACCCTCGGCAGCAGCCTTGCGCATCTCCTCACGAAGTCGCTCCGCACCCCTGCGGCCCGAATACGTGGCAAGCACCTCGTCAGCAATCTCATCGTCCGTTTCAAGTTCGGGATAGGCCTTCTTCACCTCCTCCCAAACATTGGTGCCCTTCATCAAGTCAACCACATTCTTCCACTCCTCCGCATTGTTCGCCTTCAGCGCACTCGCCCACAAGTGGGCATACTCATGCACAGGTGTCTCAGCATTCGCAATCCTCGGGTCATAGTAAATCTTGCCGCCAACAGTAAAGCCATAAGCCTCGCCATTCTTGGTCTTGAAAAAGCGCACATGGTCAGTTATCTCCGCATCATTCTCGTTGAAGATAACATAGTTCTTCGCATCGTCCTCACGGCCGCCACGCATATTGTCTGCCGGATATTTAATGCCGACATAACCCAACGACGATAGTAATTGCGATGCCTTCTTGTCACTTCCAAGCAACTCCGCAAGTTGTACGTAAGTATCAGAGAACAAAGTTCTTGGAGCAAATTTATCAAGTTCTTTATTCAGCTCGCTTAGCCTTCCTTCATACGCTTCTTTTAGTTCCTTATCAGCACGTAAAATACTTACCAAGCGTGACACCAAATCCTTACCAGTCTCTGAATTCCAATCCAGATAATTCTTACCATTGTCTTCGGGAATTTCTACCGTGTAAAGGTTCCTTGTTTTGTCCACGACAATGGAAATATCAGAAGGATTTAGCAATGACGCGTCTTTTGCCAAAGATTGACAATATTCATCGCGTTTGCTACTATACCAATCCAACGCATCATTATACTCACTTACAACATGTCCTTCTGAAGGCTTTGCGTCTAAAAAGACTTCCAATATCTCATTAATACGTTCCTCACTAAGTCCATGCGTGTCACCGCTATATACATAATGTTCTCTTGCATTCTCGCTATTCTGAATGGCATAAGTCCTGCCAATACCTTCTACCTCAGTCACATAAGTGCCCCAGCCATAAGCCTGCGCACCTTCGCCCTCGCCCATGTGGCTATGGTCAAAGTGGTCAAACTCAGCACCGCTGCCGTGGTACACGCGGTGTTCCTTCGCACCGTCTTCGTTCACCATGTCAAGCACACGCTGGCCATCTTCCGTGCCAATCACATCAAGGCCACTGCCCTTCATGTGCTCTATCACCACATCACGAAGAACAGTCTCCTCTTTCGACGGCTTGTGCACCATCTCAACACTATGTGCCGTTTCACCACCATCACCACTCGTCAAGAATATCTGGTCCTCACGGCTCACGTCCTCAGTCTAAGCAGCAAGGCTCGCACGGCGCTCCTCCGCACTCATGCCCATACGTCTCTCCACATTGCGGCTCTCCACCTCACCGGCAAGCGACTTATAACTGCCAAAGTCATCATCACCTACAGATGCCTCGTAAAGCCCCCTGTTCTTCTTGATGAGCTCCTTCGCCTCAGCCTCCTTGCCCTCAGCACGCAACTGCCTTATCTGCTTCGTCACCTCGGCCATCTGCTTCTTTATCTCCGACCGCACCATCGCAGGACTGCCACCTCTGGCAAAACCCTCAATCTTCTGAATAGCATGTTGTATCTCATGATTGAGAATTTCAACGGCAGGCTTAGTAAAATACCCGTCATCGTCCGTAAGCAAATAGGTATTAAGACGAATTGTTCCCTTTCCGTAGTTATATTCTCCAGCTCCCTTATACCCCATATCTTCAAGAACCACGGGCATATTTTTCAATGAGGGATAGCTCGCGAATAAAGCCTCTTTATCTTTATTATCTTCAAGCAAATCATTAAGCGTTGCTTCCGTTTTTACGCTTCTATTTATAAGCTGAAGACCGTCATAAAACCTTACATCTCCAACTTCATAACGCCACTTGCCGTCAGCACCACGTTCCCAGCCAGTAGCCAGCTTGATAGCCTTGGCGTCCTTCTTCTCAGCCTCCATCTCGCGAGCCACACTTAGGTTGTCAAGTCGCGTGTTCACCTCATCGGCATGGTCGGCAGCTGCAGCACCCTTCTCACCAATAAATTGCTCACGAATTTTGTTGTAATCCTCAAAAAACTTACCGCCATCGTAGGATTTATCAACTCCATTCAGTAAATTTGCAGCAGTTATAGAGTTGTTTGTATTGGGGGAGAGGCTGTTATCAGAATTTCCTAATGTTCCTGCAAACAGCTCTATTTTTGTTGCTTCATAGCTATGCGGAACTTTAGGCTCTTTTGAAGTCTTATCCTCCTTCAGCGTAACCTTAACCCTATACAGCTTTCCGTCCATACGTACTGCGCCATACAATCTGTGTATGGTTACATTGGGATTGACGCCATTCTCTGCCGAACGCACACCATCTTTCCCCTTCTTAAAGTCCGCATGTTGTTCTGCATCTACACTTTCACGAATAACATCAGGCAACACCTTCAACACAGCCAAGTGAACGTCCTTGCTCTCACTCTTGTCAACTGCACTCTGCGACAAATATTTGTCAACGGCCGCATTGCTGATGCGTATATCACCCTTGCCACCAGTCTCTTCACCGCTATAAGTGCGTGCTATATGCTCCTTAGCCCAAGCCTTGGCTTCAGCATAATTCTTAAAGCCATGCCCGGCCTCAGCCTCCACTACATTGACACGCGTCTCAGGACGAAGGCTCTTGCCACCGTCCATCATACTTCTCGGGTCCACGCCGTCAAGCAAATCCTTCATCACTCTGTCAGCCACCTCCTCAGCACTCGTATAGTGAATGTGAAGGAAGTCTGCCACAGCCTTCCAGAACTTGTCAATGGCACGCTTCACACGTTGCAGCGCGCTCACCGCCTCAGCCTTGCCCATCACGCCATCACCCTCGGCAGCAGCCTTGCGCATCTCCTCACGAAGTCGCTCCGCACCCCTGCGGCCCGAATACGTGGCAAGCACCTCGTCAGCAATCTCATCGTCCGTTTCAAGTTCGGGATAGGCCTTCTTCACCTCCTCCCAAACATTGGTGCCCTTCATCAAGTCAACCACATTCTTCCACTCCTCCGCATTGTTCGCCTTCAGCGCACTCGCCCACAAGTGGGCATACTCATGCACAGGTGTCTCAGCATTCGCAATCCTCGGGTCATAATAAATCTTGCCGCCAACAGTAAAGCCATAAGCCTCACCATTCTTGGTCTTGAAAAAGCGCACATGGTCAGTTATCTCCGCGTCATTCTCGTTGAAGATGACATAGTTCTTCGCACCGTCCTTACGGCCGCCACTGCGAAATTCTGCCGGATATTTAATGCCGGCATAACCTAACTCAGCCAATGCAAGTGATGCTTTCTTGTCACTGCCAAGAGCCTCCTGCAATTCCGCATACAAATCAGCTCCAGTCGCATTAGGGTTCAAAACAACGGTGCTTTCACCTCTCTCATATCTGGCAGGGCTATCCTGTACCCTCTCAAAACCATTACTCTCCAAAAACGAGCCAACATCTTTCAGTAAAGATTTAGCAGGGTGCCCATTCCAATCCAAATAATTCCCACCATTGTCATCGGGAATTTCAACAGTGTAAAGGTAATTATGTGGTTCATAATCCTTTAACTGTTCCTCCCATTCCGAGATTTGAGCTTCCACTTCTGCCTTATATTCCCCTTTAAGGAAAGGCAACTGCTCCTTGGCACGATAGATATTCGATTCAAGTTCACTACGTTTCAAAGACCACTCCTCACGACTCATTGAAATTCCGTTCTTTGAACGTATCGCATACCCCTCGCCAATGCCTCTCACCTCGGTCACATAAGTGCCCCAGCCATAAGCCTGCGCACCTTCGCCCTCGCCCATGTGGCTATGGTCAAAGTGGTCAAACTCAGCACCGCTGCCGTGGTACACGCGGTGTTCCTTCGCACCGTCTTCGTTCACCATGTCAAGCACACGCTGGCCATCTTCCGTGCCAATCACATCAAGGCCACTGCCCTTCATGTGCTCTATCACCACATCACGAAGTATAGACTCCTCACGCGTAGGAGGTTGTGCAGACTTTCCGACAGCCTTTTGTTGACGCGGATTATCTGTCTTACCCTTACCCGAAGGCACAACACCATTCTTCACCGACGAGTAATCACCAAAAGGCTTTGTCTTGCGCTTGCTTGATGCAATCCACTTTTCAAAGTCTTCGAGGTTCACAGCAGTCACGTCAATTCTACGACCATTCTCCCAACCATTCTCATAGTTAGCAAGATAGTCGCTCTTTGCTTCGTCAGCATCGTTGAAACCAAGCATCACCTTATGCTCGTCAAAACTGCCATCTGGGTTGTACTGGTCCACTACAAACACCTTGCGTCCGTTCCAACCATCAATGTCATTAGAGAGGAACACGTCTATATGGTCACCATCAACACCCACTGCACCACGAATGTAGCCATAAGTGTTGTTCATCTTGCTTTCCCACTGCTTGCCGTCAGCGTCCGTACCCTTACGAACACTGCCCTGCGGCTGCTCAATGGTGATGTCGAACGTACCAACTTGCACATGCCCCTTCTTATAGTTGCCGGCTTCTTTCTGCGCCTCTGTCGGTTCGGTGTTCACTTCGGCTGAGGCGGTGGCTATCTTCTCACTCAACGGGGTGTCACCCTTACCCGAAGGCACAACATCTCCTGTGGCCGACGATTTCTCACCATCGGTCACACCAACTTTAGCACCCTCCGACGAAGGAGCCGCTACTTCCTTGCCATCACTTACTGCTGAGCGTCCCCGCTCTGACGAGACTTCACCTCCTTCAGAGCCATTGACAGGGCGTCCGACTCCTCCATTTGCGGATTCTCCTTCAACATTCGCTCCATTATTTGAGCCACCTCTGTTGTCACCCTCACTCGCATTGTCATGCCGCTCGGCATTCTCACGGGCACGAATATTGTATTGTCGTTCATTTTCTCTTGCTTTATATGCACGTTTAATTATAAATTGCAGCGTAGGATTCTTTGTGATGCCGTCAAGCACTTGCTCCCCATCACGCACCATGCGTGCCACTGCATGAGCTATAACCTCATCGGCGAGCATCTTGTTCACGTCCTTGCCCTCTGCCTCCAATCTCTCGGCCTCCCTGTCGTAATGCTCGCCTTGCGACATTTCACGCAATATTTCACGAAGTTCGTCACGCGTCACTTCATGCGTATCTTCCAACGCATACGTCAACGCATTCACATTCTCGGGAAACTCCGCATTATCAGCATGAGTATACTCATGGGCAAGTGTCTCATTCACATCTTTGTCAAAGGCCTCACAACCCTCCACGTAAACATACACCTTGCCCTTAGTATAATAGGCAGGCATGTGCGCACCATCATCAAGCCACTCCACATACTTCGCCCTGTCCTTCTCGGGCACAGCCGCCAAAAAGTCATCACGCGTCAGCAAAAACTCCGGCACAGGGTAACCATTCTCCTCAGCAAAACGCGCAATGCCATCACGCATCTCACCAAGCACACGCTTACGTTCCTCACCATCAGCAGTCTTCAGCTGCGCTGCAAGGCCGTCAAAAGCCTCACTTAATCCACGCTCGCTGCCCTCGCCGCCTTGATGGCTCGGGCCAGCAACATCGCCTTGTTCGCCGCCTTCGCCTCCGACGCCTTGTCCGTCTGCAACGGACGGGGTTCTTCTATCGTATTCTTGTCCATTGTTTAATAACTCATTTACCTCGTTAATAATCTGTCCCTTACTCTTCACACCACCGGCAAACATGTCACCAATGCCCTGGGCTGAGTCTGCTGCCTGCGTATTATAAAACGACAGCACCTTCTTCAGCTGCGTCACACGCCCATCGTTCATCACGTCTGCCAGCATCATCACAGCAGCATTGTTGTAGTCTGCCACCGTCGCGCCATCGTCCAGCTGGAACAAGTTACCCTGGCGCGCATGCTGGCTCACATGCTGACCAAGCTTAAAACCAGCCTTGCGGGCCTTATACACCAAGTCTACAGCAGCAGCCAACTCCTTCGACAAGTCATAACCACCACCCAGGCGGTGACAAGCCACCACCTCTGGCAAAGCAGCCATCACAGCCTTGCGCATACTCTTCACCTCAGTAATCTGACGCACAGCATCAGGGCTGCCCTGGAACACCTTGCCCACAAGCACACCCTCAACCATAGCCTGACCGCTCTCGCTCAAACGGCCGCCGTCAAACAACTGCGCCATCTCTGTCTGAGGTATCACGCCAGCATCAGCCAACTCCTTCACCACAGCAGCAGTAGCAGCATCATCAGCATAAAACTCAGCCAACGACTCATGACGGCCTATCACGTCCATCACACGGCCAAACAAAGCATCGTCCACCACCTTGCCAAGCTTCACAGCCATCTCAGTACGGCTCTGACTCTTCTGCTCACGCTGGTTGAACTTCGCAAAGGTCTCCGACGTGTAAGGCATCTCACCATCAGGCACAAACACCACACGCGGGTGCTTAAACCCTTCAACCTGCTCCGTCGTAAAACCAAACTTGCCGGCATGCCCGCGAAGATACGCATTATATTTCGCATCACTACCATTCAAAGCCGCAATTTCACCAGCCATGGTACGGCCGTTACCCGACAGCACCACACCATCACCACTCACCACCACAGGGCTTTGCAGCGCACGGCTGTCATAATCAGCAGCCATGCCACGCGTCACCTGCTGGGCCTCAGCGTCACGCTTATAGTCACGGTCATTCACCGTCTCACCATTCACGTCCACAGGGTAACCCTCAGTCTCCGCAAACCCGTTCGTAGCCTGGTGCGAAGCACTCGCCGCACCACTCTCCGTCAGCACATAATGACCGGTCACCACCTCACCATTAGGCAAAGTAATCTCATCTGCACCACCATCTACCTTCGGAGCATTCTCCCACTTCTCCTTAATGGCAGGAGCCACAGCGTTACTGCCCAAAGCCTCCTGCTCGGCAGCCTTCTTCGCCATCTCAGCCTTGCGCTGCTCCTCCTGCGCCACGGCATCGTCATACAACGCCTTGTCCTTCTCCTTGCGCGCACGCCGTTCCTCAAGCAACACCTTGTCACGCTCAGCCTTCACCGCATGCCAGTAGTCCACAGCCTTCTGAGCCTCAGCCACACGAGCCTCATAGTCTGCCTTAGCCTCCTTGTAAGCCGCAATGTTAGTACCCATCTTAGGAGCCTTGCCCTTAACCTTTTCAAGATTCTTCTCAGCCTCAGCCACCTTGTTCTCCACAAAAGCATTCGCCTCCTCAGCATCAAGACCACTCTCCTTGAACACATAGTCATGACCACGTTTCGGAGTCGTCGCAAGCCAGTCCTCCTCCTGCACCGCATTCTTCCCCTTGCCAACAACACGCATCGGCATAGGAGCATTTTCAGGCACATCAACTTGCACACTTGAAGATTGTTCCGTACCTTTGCTCTCAGAAGACAAGTCGGTTTGAGGAGTGGAAAGGCTTTCCACCTTATCCTTCGGGGATAACATAACGAGTTCGCCGCCGTTCTTCTCGGCTTGTCTTTTTATTCTGTTTAAGTTTCGTTCATCAAGCGTATACCAACCGACAATTTCTATATTATCCTTATTCTCGTTTACTTCAAGTACTACGATAGGACTTTTGTCGTCAATTTTAATGGCAACCCAATGCAGCGGTTTGTTGTTGGGTTGTGTCTGACCTACTAAATCTGTATTATATAGAGCAGCATTTAATATGGCTCTACTTTCCTCAAACGGGAACCTATGGGTGTTCCAATTCTTTTCAAAAATATTTTTCTTTATAATGACTGGCTTCCCATTCGCACCAATAGCCGCGTCCACATCCTGAGGCAAAGCAGGCAACTGTACATTACGTGTAGGAGCAGAGAAATCCTCGTCCGTCAGTTCATCAACCGACTGAACAGCCTCTACCTTAAGCGTGCCATCATCATTAACGGGGTTACCCTGATTGTCAGTCAAGTCCAGTTTCGCTTCAGACGGTTCTTCTGTTTTCTGCGCACGCTTCAGCACACCGCTTTCCACCATCTGCTCAAACATGCCATCTTCATACGTCTGCTCCTTCCCGTCAGCACCACGCTCCCAGCCAGTAGCCATCTTGACAGCCTTGGCATCCTTCTTCTCAGCCTTCATCTCGCGAGCCACACCCAGGTTGTCAAGTCGCGTGCTCACCTCATCGGCATAGTCAGCACGCTCCGCACCCTTCTCACCAACAAATTGCTCACGAACTTTGTTATAATCCTCAAAAACTTGCCCCCACCATAGGATTTCTCAGCACCATTCAGTAAATTTGCAGCAGTTATAGAGTTGTTTGTATTGAAGGAGAGGCTGTTATCAGAATTTCCTAATGTTCCTGCAAACAGCTCTATTTTTGTTGCTTCATAGCTATGCGGAACTTTAGGCTCTTTTGAAGTCTTATCCTCCTTCAGCGTAACCTTAACCCTATACAGCTTTCCGTCCATACGTACTGCGCCATACAATCTGTGTATGGTTACATTGGGATTGACGCCATTCTCTGCCGAACGCACACCATCTTTCCCCTTCTTAAAGTCCGCATGTTGTTCTGCATCTACACTTTCACGAATAACATCAGGCAACACCTTCAACACAGCCAAGTGAACGTCCTTGCTCTCACTCTTGTCAACTGCACTCTGCGACAGATATTTGTCATCGGCCGCATTGCTGATGCGTATATCACCCTTGCCACCTGTCTCTTCACCACTATAAGTGCGTGCTATATGCTCCTTAGCCCGTATCACTAACTTACTGATGTGACTATTTACTCAAGTTTGAGTTAAATACGAAACTTGAGTTATCTTACTACGTTCGTTCAACATGCTTACTACGTTCGAAGTAAATGCTTACTACGTTCGAAGTAAGCATGTATTTCGGTTGTTCCACATGTTTTCTACGGTCGATGCGGCATGACTTAGGCTTGGTTTAGTGTTCTCATCACTCCCACGCGTGCATCACCTTTTCGTTTGGTAACGGACGATCGCCGCCGTTATTCGTACCACACTTGCTAAATCTGAAAGTTGAGCTATTTATATTAAGATCTGCTGATTTCAATTCTTGAACAGAACCGGTGCATCACTTAGTTTACACTTACCACAGACTCTTTTTAATTTAGAACACCTACTTATAAAAACATTCGTATAAATGCCCGTGCATAGTTTTTTTTGCGTAAGTTTGTATAGTTGTAACATTGAATGCACATTATATCCATGTCAAGACTTTAATAACAGTTTGATTATCAACAGGTCTTGAACTAATGAACTACGAGTTGTGAGGTGTTAGAGGTATATACACGACAATATTTTGTCAAACACAGAAGTTTGGCGTGAATGTCATGATGCTTTGCTGCACCGTCCGGAATGGAGTTCCTTTTTTATAATAGAAGTGTGCGCCCCCTCGCTCAAGCAGGGATAGTTACAGTATTGAACTCTAAGCATAACGAACTGATGAAGGTAATGTTAGATGTTGTACTGGCATACACACCCGGTACCCCTCACCTGCCGCAGGTGGTTGAAGATATTAAGAGCTGCGATTGCGTTAACAAACTGCTTTTGGCTTGCACCGACGAGCAAAAGGCTGACGCAGAGAAAATAGCGAACGATAAATGCGAACTGCTTGTTACAGACAGTGTGACAAGTGCTAAGTTTTTACGTACAGCCGCACAACGCGTAACAGCACAGTATGTGGCATTCTACCTAAGTAACCATACCTTGCGCATAGGCTACCGGGCATTCGACAGAATGTTGCAAATTGCAGCTGCGTATGATACGGATAGCGAAAAAGCCCTCATGGTGTACAGTGACCGATACGATGAACAAGGTCTGCACCCTACTATTGACTACCAGGAAGGTGCTCTGAGAGATGATTTCGACTTTGGTTCATTGGTGCTTTTCCGTTCAGCGGACGTGAAAAACTTTTTGAAGCACCGACGTGGCATGCAATACACTTATGCCGCGATGTATGCCTTACGACTATACGTAAGCGCCCATGGCGAAATAATACACCTAAAGGAGCCCTTGTACACAGAGTTGGAAACTGACTTGCGCACATCTGGGCAAAAGCTATTTGACTACGTCAATCCACGCAACAAGGTGGTGCAAACCGAAATGGAACGTGCTTGCACAGAGCATCTTAAGGAAATTGGTGCTTGGCTGGCTCCCGACGAATACGACGAATTGCCGAATGACAACACTTGCTACCCAGTTGAGGCAAGTGTCATCATACCTGTGCGCAACAGGGCACGAACCATTGGCGACGCCATTGACAGTGTATTAGGACAAAAGGCCGATTTTGACTTTAATGTGATTGTCGTGGACAACCATTCTGACGATGGAACGGCCGAAGTCGTTAATAAGTATCACGACAACAACCACGTGGTGCTACTCCAACCAGAACGCACTGATTTGGGCATCGGAGGGTGCTGGGATATGGCCATTCGCAGCAAATGGTGCGGGAAGTATGCCATACAATTAGATTCAGATGACTTATACTCGTCTGATGACACCTTGACACGCATCGTGGCCGCCTTTGAAGAGCAAAATGCAGCCATGGTCATTGGCAGTTACCGCATGGTAAACTTTGCACTCGAGACGCTGCCACCAGGACTGATTGCACACACAGAATGGACTGCTGACAATGGACGCAATAACGCACTCCGAATTAACGGATTAGGTGCGCCACGCGCTTTCCGCACCGACATTTTGCGCAAGATCGGATTTCCCAACACGAGCTATGGCGAGGACTATGCTCTCGGACTGGCCTTTTCAAGACATTACCGCATAGCGCGCATTTTTGACGAACTTTACTTGTGCCGCCGATGGGAGGGAAATTCTGACGCTGCACTGAGCATTGACAAGCAAAACAAAAATAACGCATATAAGGACGCGCTAAGAACTATTGAACTCAGAACCAGACGAGCCATGATCGAACGCTGGAATTCGCCCGTCAGAAAATGCGACGTTGAAGATTTCTTCAAAAAACAGCTGGACCAATGGCACGACGTGGCAGAAAGGTGTGAGCAACTCAAAACTTGCGTAAAAGTGAAAGAGTTGCCGCTTGAATATGGCACACTCAATGTACAATACAACCCGGCACGCATAGTAAGCACTGCTGCAAAAATAGATAAGGCTGCCCTAAAGAAAAGACCTTGCTTTTTGTGCGACACCAACCGTCCCTCATGCCAAACATCTATGCCTGTACTTGGTAAGTTTCAATTATTAGTAAACCCCTACCCCATTCTGCCATTGCACCTTACAATACCAACGCGCCGGCACACTGCACAAAGATTGTCACATTTCAGCAAAATGCTTGACACAATTACATGGAACTTGCCTGGAATGTTTGTGTTCTACAATGGCGCGAGATGTGGTGCCTCTGCTCCTGACCACGCCCATCTGCAAGCAGGCCAACGAGGATTGGTACCTATCGAAAGGGATTGGAAGTTGTACGAAAACAATCTGCAACGCGTATACCCGTCACTTAAAAAAGAAGAGGCAGCCCTTGAGGATCTTGGGTATGATCCTAAGACAAGCGGCATATACTTGCTTAAAAATTATGCCTGCCCGGCCTTTGTTATACAAGGTCCGGCAAGCAACGATGTACCCTTACTTTTGCAAAAGTTGATGAGCGTTTTACCAGTTGCATCGGGTACGTCGGAACCTGACATAAACATACTGAGCTGGCGACAAGAGGGCACGCCAAACACGCCTGATCACATTGTAATGGTTGTGTTTGTGCGCAAAAAACATCGTCCAAACTGTTATTTTGCAGATGGCGATGCGCAAATATTAGTAAGTCCGGGAGCTGTTGACATGGGAGGACTCATCATTACACCACGTGAGGAGGACTTTGAAAAGATGACAGCCCATATTGCCACAAACATTCTGCGTGAAGTGGCCATTAGCAATAGCGAAATTAACAACATTGCCAAATTGCTACATAACAAACGTGCTGACCACAAGAGCAAAGGTTGCATGACAAATGAAACCAAGGCTTTGAAATCATTGGCAAATCGTGACATCTGTGTGGGAATTTTACACGCCGAGGAAATTGACTTTGCATTAAACGGCAACTTCCAAGCCAAGGGCGAGACTGTCAGCGGTATGCAACACGTACAGTGTACCGAGGGCGCTATTAAATGGAAAGACAACATTTATAGCGAACTCAACTTCATACCCGAGAACGACGACACGTGCTTTTTTACCCTGCAAGGCGTAACAATTGGCATTGGGTTTCATTGGCAAAGACAAGAAGATCAGAGTTTTAAGGGCAAATTGCGGCTTATAGTTGACGAAGGCAAACTCGTCGTGATTAACGAACTGCCAGTTGAGGCTTATCTCGAAAGTGTTATTTCATCTGAAATGAATGCAACATCTTCGCTCGAACTGCTTAAAACGCATGCTGTGGTGTCACGCAGTTGGGTGTATAGTCAGATGTTGCATCGCATGATGGGTGAAGGTGGTACCACCAACTACTTCAACTTTGTGCATAAACACGGTGAGATACTTAAATGGCATGACCGCTCTGACCACGCACTATACGATGTGTGTGCTGACGACCACTGCCAGCGGTATCAGGGCATAACCAAGTCAGCCCTGCCACAAGTGAAGAAAGCTGTTAGCGCTACAAAACATGAAGTGCTGATGTACAACGGGAGTTTGTGTGATGCACGCTTTTCAAAATGTTGCGGTGGTGTGAGCGAATTATACAGCTCATGCTGGGACAATGACGATAAGCCTTACCTGGCAGTCGTACGCGATGCTGCAGACGGTGATATACCCGATCTGACAGACGAACAAACTGCCGAAAAATGGATTAGGAGTGCCCCCGTCAGCTACTGCAACACCCACGACAAGCGTTTGCTGAGCCAGGTGCTGAACAACTATGACCAGGAAACTACAGACTTTTATCGTTGGCGAGTAGAATTATCACAAGACAAAATTCGTTCACTCATTGAGGGAAAGACCGAACAGACCTTTGGTCATATTATTGCTCTGGAGCCTGTTCAGCGCGGCCCTGGCGGTAGAATTATCAAACTTAGAATTGTTGGCACAGAAAACGAGCTCATTGTAGGCAAGGAATTAGAAATCAGAAGAATGCTTTCCGACACCCACCTGTACAGTTCGGCTTTTGTCGTGGATACAATATATGGTGCTGACAAAACCGTACCTACAAAATTTGTGCTTACCGGTGCCGGTTGGGGACATGGTGTAGGCCTATGCCAAATAGGCGCTGCGGTTATGGCGGACAAAGGGAGTAGTTATGACGAAATATTGACTCATTATTACAAAGGATCTGTTAAACGTGATTTGACTGAATTGTAAAATCCAATGACTTTATGACGGGGGATCACCTCTCCATAAAGTCACTTCCTAAGCCTTTCAATCTGCAGTTATTGATATGGACGGCGCATTGACAGCGTCTGAATGTGTACACTTTAGATCCTACCACACACCAACCATTCTTTGGCGTCCCCTCGCCAAACAACCAATTATCAAACAGTAGAGGCTTCCACAAGACTATTATTTAGCCTTGTAGAAGCCTCAACTTTTGCTCATTTCTTGTGTTGATTAAGAGTCGTTACAGAAGCACAGGGACATTTACCTATATGATGTACCCACGCTTGATGGGGATTCCATCAATTCTGTTCCTCCTCAAAATCCATGTGGGCTTGTACCACAAATAGTAAATCCTCTACTGAGAAATTGCCCATGCCCTCTTTCTTGGCTTTTTTAGCCAAATGGGCAGCTATTGCCTCTTCGTCTATTTCGATGTAGCCTTCTTTGTCGGGGGTTGCATCAAGTATTCCACTCTCGGTGTAATACTCAACAATTACGTCTATAAAGTAATAGAGCAACTCCTCAGTAAATACATCTTTTAGCTCTTGTGGCAAATGCTGCTTGATGTAGGCCACAGCTGCAGCGTCCTGCTGCGCATCAAGCATTAATTCTTCGTCGAGATTCATTTCAACAAGTTTTCAATTTTCTCAGCGAACTCTGACTTGGGTCCTGCACCGACATGCTTGTCAACTACCTCACCATTCTTAATAAAAAGCACAGTGGGCACATTGCGAATGCCGAACTTTGACGTCAGTTCTTCGTTATCGTCTACGTCACACTTACCTACGTTTACACGGCCTGCGTACTCTTCAGCCAATTCGGCAATATAAGGCGCAATTTTTTTGCAAGGTCCACACCATGTGGCAGAGAAGTCTAACACAATGGGGAGTCCCTCTGCTAAAACACTTTCGAAGTTTGAGTCTGTAATGATCTTTTCCATTTTCTAATGTATAATTGGTTTAAGTTTTATATTGAAGCAAATATTATGCCATCAGTTAATCTGATATGTGAAGTCAACCTTTTTTAAGTAGTTTATCAATAAGCTGTCAACAGACACATGACACAACTTACTTTGTAACATCACTTGCGAATGCTCGTCATTGTCAAGTATATTAAAGAACACGTCTGTCGGACCTGGTGATTTGCGAATGATAGAGGCAAGTTCGTTGACGACCTCAAGCGTGAGTTTCTCAGTAGCCACATTGATGGTTATCGACTTGATTTTCTGATCCTTCACATCGCTCAGAAATTCTATGCGGCCTATCTTTAATTCATAAGCACCTTGTTGCCACTGTCTTTCCTCCACTCGGGCAGTAATAAACAAAGAGTTACCTACGTGAAAATAGCCACTGAACTTGGCCCAGTCTTCGCCAAAGAGTGCAATTTCCCCAGCTCCACTGTAATCCTCCAACTTGGCGATACCGTAAGGTTTGCCAGTGCGGGTCTGCCCCATTCTGACATCTGTCACAATGCCACCAAGAAAGACATCTTGATTGGCGAATGCCACTTTATCCTCAAGTTGGGTCATGCGCATATTGCACACATCTTCCACTATGATGCGGTATGAATCGAGCGGGTGACCTGATATATAGATACCTATTAGGTCACGCTCACGGTTCAAGCGTTCGAGGTCGCTCCAACGCTCAACATTCTTGGGCGGCTCGGGCTTTGCTATCTCAAGCACCTCACTCGGTCCAAATAGTGAGAAACTGTTTTGAGCCTGATCGGCCTGAAACGTATTGCCATAACGAACCAGGGCATCGAGGAATGTCTCACCATTTTCGCATGGCGTTACAAATTGCTCACGTGTTATGTTGCCAAAACTATCAAACGCTCCTGCAAGAGCCAAACTTTCGAGAGATTTTTTGTTGCAGGTTGACAGATTGACACGTTCAACCAAATCGTATACGGACTTATATACACCGTTTTTCTTACGTTCGGCAAGTATCTGCAACACGGCACTTTCACCTACGCCCTTTACTGCCCCCATGCCAAAGCGAATGTCACCACTATGATTAACACTGAATTTGAGATAGCTCTCGTTAATGTCAGGACCAAGTGTGCTGATACCCATAGATTTGCACTCGTCCATCAACTTAGCCACCGTGTTAATATCGGCCAAACTGCGGCTCATCACACCAGCCATATATTGTGACGGATAATTTGCCTTAAGATAAGCCGTTTGATAGGCTACCCACGAATAGCATGTGGCATGACTCTTATTGAAAGCATAGGACGCGAATGCGCGCCAGTCATTCCAAATTTTTTCAAGAACCTTGGGGTCGTGACCATTAGCCTTACCACCATCAATGAACTTGGGGTACATGTGGTTAAGCTTTTCTATAAGCTTTTTACCCATTGCCTTTCGCAGTGCATCACTCTCGCCACGCGTAAAGTTCGCAATTTCACGCGAGAGCAACATGACTTGCTCCTGGTAGACGGTAATGCCGTATGTATCCTTCAAGTATTTTTCCATACAAGGAAGGTCGTAGGTAATTGGCTCGTCACCATGTTTACGGGCTATGAAGGACGGAATATATTGCATAGGTCCCGGGCGATACAACGCATTCATGGCAATAAGGTCCTCAAAGGTTGAGGGCTGTAGCTCACGCAAATACTTTTGCATACCCGGCGATTCAAACTGGAAGGTGCCTATGGTACGACCATCGCAGTATAACTGATATGTAGCAGGGTCCTCAATGCTGATTTCATCAATGTTGAGATCGATGCCCAAAGACAGCTTGATATTTTCAAGAGCCTCCTTGATGATGGACAGAGTTTTCAGACCCAAAAAGTCCATTTTTATCAAGCCCGTTTCCTCAATCACACGTCCTTCATATTGGGTACAGTGCAATTCCTCTCCTGTTTCCTTATCCTTGGCGGTAGATACGGGTACCCAATCTGATATATTGTCACGACAAATGATAAAGCCGCACGCATGCACGCCCGTATTGCGCACATTACCTTCGAGCATTTTTGCATAACGAATTGTATCACGCAACAAAATATCCGAAGATGTCTCCGCCTCACGCAGTTCGGGTATGGCAGCTATAGCATTTGTCAAATTCATTTTAGGCACTTTGCCATCAGGCCCTTCTGGCAATTTATCGGGAATAAGTTTGCAGAGGTTATTTGATATTGACAGAGGCAGTTTCTGAACGCGGGCCACATCCTTGATAGCAAGTTTTGTGGCCATTGTACCATAGGTTATGATATGTGCCACATTGTCTGCGCCATACTTTTGAGTAACCCAATTCAGTACGCGGCCACGACCATCGTCATCAAAATCGACATCGATATCGGGGAGTGAAATACGGTCTGGATTTAGGAAACGCTCAAACAGCAAGTCATACTTGATAGGGTCTATCTGCGTGATACCCAAACAATAGGCAACAGCACTACCCGCCGCAGAACCACGTCCTGGCCCTACACTCACATCAAGTTCCTCACGTGCCGCACGAATGTAGTCCTGCACTATTAAGAAGTAACCTGGGAAACCCATCGTCTTCATGATATGCAGCTCAAATTTTATACGCTCTGCTGTTTCATCGTCCAACGGGTCACCATACCGCTTTTTGGCTCCCTCATAAGCCAATTTGGCAAGATAATCAGCCTCAAGCTTTATACGATATAGTTTGTCAAAACCGCCAAGCTTTTTGATCTTCTTCATGCCATCTTCGCGACTCATCACGACATTACCATTCTCGTCTTGTGTGAATTCGTTGAAAAGATCTTCTTCGGTCAAATTCTTACGATATTCCTCCTCAGTGCCAAACTCCTCGGGAATAGCAAAGTTAGGCATGATAGGAGCATGATCTATTGAGTAGGTTTCGACCTTGTCACATATTTCACAGGTAGTAGCAAGTGCCTCTGGCAAGTCGGCAAAGACTTCATTCATCTCGGCACGAGTTTTGAACCACTCTTGCTTTGTATACAGCATTCGTCTGGGATCTTCCAAATCCTTTCCTGTAGCCAAACAAATCAAGCGGTCGTGTGCCTCGGCATTCTCCTCATCTACAAAGTGACTATCATTAGTGCAAATATATTTTACATTATATTTTTGCGCTATGCGTAACAGTTCTTTGTTTACCTGAACTTGTAATGGGTACGTTTCGCGATTGGCTCTGACTGAGGGGTCCTTGACCTCGTGTCGCATCAGCTCCAAATAATAGTCATCGCCAAACACGCTCTTGAACCATTGCACACTCTTTTCAGCCTCTTCAATACGCCCTTGCATAATCATTTGCGGCACCTCACCACCCAGACATGCAGAACAAACTATCAAATCTTCATGATACTTCTCCAAATCCTTGTGATCCGTACGCGGACGCATATAAAAGCCATCTACCCACGATCGAGATACCAACTTTACAAGGTTGTGATAGCCGTGCTCGTTTTTGGCCAATACTATGAGGTGCCAGCCAGACTGGTCAATTTTCTCAGCTTTTAATGATTTGTCGCCACGACGCGACACATACATTTCGCAACCGAAAATAGGCTTGAAATTAGCTATCGGGCGTTGTTTTTTGAGCACAGCCTCACATTCGGCAATAAGTTCGGCTTCACTTTTTCCCTCATCGGGATTTTTACCCTCCTTATCTAACTTAGGCACATAGCTACCGTCTTGCAACGAAGCCAACTTCGCCTCCATATCCTTTACAACCCCCTTGGCCTTACCTATGACCTTGTTTGAGTAATTAAAGAATTCTTTTATACCCATCATGTTGCCATGATCCGTCACTGCCATGCCACGCATGCCGTCGCGTATGGCCTTATCGACCAACTTTGGCACAGCTGCCTGTCCGTCAAGTATTGAATATTGGGTATGTACGTGTAGATGTACGAAATCTTGCATATTATAATTGTAAGGAGAAAATGTTGAAACACATAAACAACCTGTGCCACACCTGCCAGCAGGAGTAGACACAGACTATTCAATTACAAAGCTACGAAAAAGACTGCAATTGCTTGCCACTTTGTAGCCATATTTGCTATCACAACAAAAGTATTTATGAAAACGCTTTGAAAGTACATAAAGTTTTTTTACTTTTGCGAATAGACTTGGGCGTCCATACCTCTGTCTTGAACAGACATGCCGTTTCAAGCAAAAAAACAAAGTTATCGTTACAAATCTTTATAACAAAACAAAATCATGAGAGTTATTATCGAACCCGACTACGAAAAGTTGTCAAACTGGGCTGCAGAGTATGTTATTAGCAAAATCAATGCAGCCAATCCAACTGCAGAGAAGCCTTTCGTATTGGGTCTGCCTACCGGTTCTTCACCAATCGGCATGTACAAGGCATTGGTTAAGGCCAACAAAGAAGGCCGCGTCAGCTTTAAGCACGTATTGACATTCAATATGGACGAGTATGTTGGCTTGCCCGAATCACACCCCGAAAGCTACCACTCTTTCATGGCTACAAACCTTTTCAATCACATTGACTGCCCGAAAGAAAACATCCATATTCTGAACGGTAATGCCGAGGATTTGACAGCCGAATGCGCACACTACGAACAAATGATCAAGGATGCTGGTGGCATTGACCTCTTTATTGGTGGTATTGGCCCCGATGGTCACATCGCATTCAACGAGCCGGGTAGCTCACTCACAAGCCGCACTCGTCAAAAGACTTTGACTACCGACACAAGAGTTGCCAATTCACGTTTCTTCGGTGGCAAGCCCGAAGATGTACCCGCTACTGCTCTCACCGTTGGCGTAGGTACTGTTATGTCTGCCAAGGAGGTTCTCATTCTCTGCAATGGCCATAACAAGGGTCGCGCTTTGCAAGCTGCTATCGAAGGTCCCGTTACACAGATGTGGACTATTTCAGTACTCCAGATGCACGAACACGGCATCATCGTTTGTGACGAAGCTGCCTGTGAGAACATCACTCATGGCACCTACAAATACTTTAAGGATATCGAGAAAGACAATCTCTGATAACTATCAAAGATATTAACAAGCAACAAGTGTAATATTCACTCCCCTACCGAGTTGAATATTACACTTGTTTTTTATAAGTAGATGTTCGAAATCATTTTACGAGCATCTACTTATCTGGTATCATAATGAAAGAGCACACCTCTACCCCAGCCCCCAACAATAACGAGGGTGCGATTAATCAAATTGTATAGCTTTAGCTGGTTGGATATGCGAAACCAAATAGCTTGGAATTACAAGGGCAAGCATTGTAACCAAAAGAGTGATTACATTCAATACAACGATGCTCAACACGTCAAAGTCCACTGGAGCATAAGGCACATAGTAAACTTCTGGGTCAAGCGAGACAACATGAGTGTACTTCTGTAACATGACAACCGAAATGCCAATTACATTTCCCCACAACATGCCGCGCCCTATAATAAAAGCCGCATACCATAAAAAAGTGTGACGTATACGATTATTGGTGGCGCCCAAAGCCTTAAGCACACCTATTGTCTGCGTTCGCTCTAATATCAAAATAAGCAATCCGCTCACCATTGTAAAGCCTGCCACACAAATCATTATCACCAATATGACCATGACATTCAGGTCAAGCAAATTTAGCCACGAAAGTACGGAGGAGGTCACAGGGTTGTCCTTCACACTTAATACTGCATACGACCTCTTAAAGCGGTCTGTATGTCCGCCGACCTTCTTGGCAAAAATAGACTGGACCTTGTCAAGATCATCATAACTGCCAAGTCGGATCTCAAGGCCACTGCTTTGTTCGGGCAGCCATCTGTTCAGTTGGTTTACCGCGTACATGTCAGCCAAAACGACATTGTTGTCAAATTGTTTCATATAGGTATTATATATACCTACAACCTTGAACCGTCGCTGCTTGATGGTATTTGAAAAATAATAACTGTAAACCTTGTCTCCAACCGATAACTTCAGTTTATTGGCGATTGTTTGAGAAATGACAATTTCATTTTTGGTCTCACTGTCCGAAAAATGAGGCAAATGCCCCGACACCATATAATGCTTGATAAAGTTCAAATCATATTCGCCAGCAACTCCCTTGAGCAACACACCTGCAAAATCTGATTGGGTCTTGAATATACCCATTTTTTGCGAAAAACGCTGTACAGATTCTACACCTGGAGTCTGCTTGATCTGGTTTATCAATTTTTTGTCTGTTACCACAGGAAAGCTTTCAGGCGAGCTCAAAGAGTTGGGTTCTATCACCTCTATATGGGAAGTGAAACCTGCTATTTTTCCACTCACCTCATGCTGAAAGCCCCTAACGAAACAGATCGACACAACCATCACCGCCAACCCCACTGCTATGCCAGCAGTAGCAATGCGCAAAGCCGGAGGCGATGCCTTGCGCACCCCTCCAGTATTTTTATCACTGTTCTTGAAAAAACGTTTTGCTAAAAATAACGAAAGCATTATTTGCCCCAATTATGATTGTAGCTACACAATGGCGAACCTGGCCAAATAACTAAAAGGCGACGTTACGATTTACCCAATAGCCACATTGCCGCGCCCAAACCATTTTACAGCATAATTACACTTCACGTCCAGGATACGCCTCAATAGCCTTGCGCAACACAACAAGCGCCCGTTGCAGGTCTGCCTTGTTGAGCACATAAGCTATACGCACTTGATTGCGTCCAGCCCCAGGTGTAGTGTAGAAACCTGCAGCCGGAGCCATCATGACAGTTTCACCCTCGTATTGGAAATCTGTCAAACACCAGGCACAGAACTTTTCAGCATCATCTACTGGTAATTTTGCCACAGTATAGAAAGCGCCCATTGGTATAGGCGAGTATACACCCGGTATGCGATTCAGGCCATCAATCAAGCATTTACGCCGCTCAACATACTCGTCATACACATCGCGTGCATATTCAGGGGCCGCATCTAACGAAGCCTCTGCCACGAGTTGTCCTATCAAGGGAGGACTCAAGCGCGCCTGGCAGAATTTCATAACAGCCTTGCGCACTGCCTCATTCTTCGTGATTAGTGCACCAACACGTATACCACACTCGCTATAACGTTTCGAGACAGAATCAATCAACACCACATTTTGCTCAACGCCTTCAAGGTGGCAAGCCGAAATGTATGGTGACCCCGTATATATGAATTCACGGTAAACCTCGTCTGAGAATAAATAAAGGTCATATTTCTTTACCAAATCGCGAATTTGGTTCATCTCACGACGTGTATACAAATAACCTGTCGGGTTGTTAGGGTTGCAAATCAATATGGCACGCGTGCGTTCATTGATCAGCTCCTCAAACTTCTCTACTTTAGGCAACGAAAAACCCTCCTCTATAGTAGTGGCTATGGTACGTATACGCGCTCCAGCCGATATAGCAAAAGCCATATAGTTGGCATAAGCGGGTTCTGGTACAATTATTTCATCGCCAGGGTTCAAGCATGACATGAACGCAAAAAGTACAGCCTCCGAACCACCCGACGTAATAATAATATCATCGGCACTCAAATGGATATTATACCCCTCATAGTAATGGGTCAGCTTTTCGCGATAACTGCGAAAGCCCTGACTGGGGCTATATTCCAACACTTTTCGGTCGATGTGTCGCAACGCGTTAAGGCCGGCCTCAGGAGTTGGTAAGTCTGGCTGACCTATATTCAAATGATAAACATGAACGCCTCTCTCCTTAGCTTGATTGGCCAAGGGAGCAAGTTTCCTGATCGGAGACTCTGGCATCTGTATAGCTCTTTCCGATATCTTAGGCATTTTATATCAGGTTGTTTTTAGATGAATTTACGAACGAAACTGCCTTTATTTTCCCACCTTACACAAGATGTAGCCAATGTATGGAATGGGCGCAGCAAATAATATAAATAGATGTAAGCTCCATATCGGCGCTCACTAAGAGTATTCAACGTCTTCCTTACAAATACAAGAGGGAGCACAAATGCAGCCACAAGCACAATCATGCACAACGCATCAGTATATAAGTAGCCCAACGAGTACGAATTCGCCGTCAAATCGCCGAACAGACGCAGTCCTACATAACAAGCCACTGATGCCACCATCACATATAGCATGGCAGACGATACGCCATTTTGAATGAAGAACTTACGTGCACCATTGGCGAGATGATGGATTAGCTCATTCCTTTGCACACGCATGTTCGAAATGGCCGTCTTATGCGGCAAAGCCAAAATAGTCCTTGTATCTGCTGCACAGAGTATTGACAAACGATCGGCACCGACATGCAAATTGGCCAAAATAGCCTCCTCGCCAAAAGGCAAACTCACACTGTCTGCAAAACCATGCTGCGCCATAAAGGCACTCTTACGCATTGCCCAATTAGTACAACCACAGTCCAAAGTCACACCTTTGTCCCATGCTGCCACCTTCTGCACAAAATGATCGACCTCATCCAATATAGCACGACGTGCCACCCACGTGCCATTGTCCTCATAATTATAATATGCCTGCACCATATCAGATTCCTCTGATAAATTCTGAACGAAATGGTGCAGCCATTCGTCATTTAACGGCAGAGTCTGCGCATCAAGTATCAACACCCACTCACCGCGGGCTGCCTTTACGCCAAGCGTTATGGCTAACTTACGCACCTCTATGTATCGGGCTGTCTCAGGTACAAAAGTATAGCGCAAACTACCAAATGATTTCTGTCCTCGTTCTACCAAATCACGCACACACTCTGAATGCCCCTCATCCGCCAATATAATCTCGTAATCAACATCACATTTTTGCTTGAAAAGGCTTTCTACAAGCGAACCCGCACAAGATGCACAACGTTCATTCACAGGTATTATTATCGAAACGAAACCCGTTCCGCCACCTTTTGCCTCATGCGTGGCTGTCTCGACGGCCTGCGCCTCTTGCTGCCACGAGGCATATTTATTTACTAAAGCAAAACGTCGCAAACGCAATACATACTGCAACAACAAAGCTACTAATGCCACCAAAACCAGCAGCACCAGTCTCAAATCAACAACATTCAAGTACATATCTGTCATACAACTAAACCTAATTTCAATTAAAGCATTACTTTAACTCACGACGCCTAAACTCCGAGCATACGACTGCAGTAGCAACCGCCACATTCAAGCTTTCACTCGTAGCTCGCCCTGCAGGAAACGGCGGAATATACAACCGGTGGTTAACACAAGCCGACACTTCTCGCGATATGCCATTACCCTCGTTGCCCATTACTATTACGCCGTTATGCTCCAACGATTCGGCATACATATCCGCCCCATCGAGAAACGTGCCATACACCGCTGCACCCGATTCGGCAGCCCGCGACAGCACACAAGGCAAGTCAACATAATGAACCGCCACACGCGCGATGGCGCCCATTGTAGCCTGTACCACCTTTGGGGAGTACATGTCAGCCGTATCGCGCGAGGCAAAAATATGTTCTATTCCGAACCAATCTGCCAGCCGGATAATCGTACCTAAATTTCCAGGATCTTGCACACCATCTAAGGCTAAGCAAAGCATTTTTTCCGGCAGCCCAGCCAGTTCGTCAACATCTGTGGCAACCGTTTTTTTCTCAAATACTGCCACCACATCGCGCGGAGTACTTAAATTCGACAATTTCTTTAACTGCGCAGCATCAACGACCTCTATATCAGACACTTTAGATCTTATAGAATATGCAAGTGATGCTAAATATTCTTCGGTAGCGAACAACGTCTTACACCTCATCAAGTGCAACAAATCCTCAACGACCTTTGCGCCCTCGGCCACAAAGAGTCCACTTTCATCGCGATACTTTTTCAAGTTCAGCGAATGTATGTCCTTGATCATCTGTTTTGTTACCACTACCGTTTATATTATATGGCCATAGCCATCGGTTTGAAAAGTCTAATTTAACCGCAAAGCTACAAAGTTATTTCTAAATACAGACATATCTTAATTAAAAATACGCATTGAAGAACTTAAAGTGCACCTACAAACACACCCACACGCCAGCCCGCGCACCACTCAGCCCACCCGTTCGTTAATCCATATAAAGCGGGGCGCGTCACCCCCATTAGTGCTTGCGTTGGTGGTAACGTTACCTTTATCATACTACGAAAACTTTACTTGCCGAGTATCTTACATCTTACACTAATACGTTACAACTCGCTGACTATCAACACTTTACTCAGTGTAAGATGCTATCATTGCCACCTACACGCAACCTACACAACCCACACGGCACAAGCACGGGAGGAAGATATTACGACATAGGGGAACAGAAAAGTCTGTTGCTCCGACAGATTTCTCTATGTCCCTGTGGCGTATTATCTACTGCATACGTCCATGTTGACTGCGAGGCAGCGAGGTAAGGTGTGTAAGATGTATGCAGGGGAGTGTAAGATACTTTGGAATCATCTTACACTCTTGAAACTTCTGTATATCAACTTGTTACGCACAAAAAGTGTAAGATGGCAGTAAAAGCACACACTCTCTTTTACAAGAGGGGTGTCGGGGATGGGAGCAAATATTTGCGTACAAACTGCACATTTTGTTGATGGGTTCAATGCCTTAGTGTTACTTTTGCAGCACTTATGTTCTTATGTCCTCCGCGTTAGCGGCAAATCTCATAACTCACAAACTATGAAACACCATAATCTAATCTCCAGACTTCATCACTTTTCTGCGCCATCACATGGCGCAGAATGAAAAACGAGGAGTTGCGTCATTTGATTGGGTGACGCATTGGCGAAGTCAAGAAAAAGGAGATTGTTACAAAAACATAAAGACAAAATGTTGGTGAGTACATTAAATGTTGTACCTTTGCACCAAAATAGACAGCCACATCATGAAACTGATTTTAATGACAACTCCATTCTTTTTCGTGGAGGAACATCAGATACTAAACGCCCTGTTCGATGAAGGATTAGAAATCCTGCATCTGCGCAAGCCAGACACCGAACCAGTTTACTCAGAGCGGCTGCTGACACTGATATCCGAGAGCTATCGCAAGAGAATCGTTGTACACGATCATTTTTATCTTAAAAATGAGTATGGACTGAAAGGCATACATCTCAACCACCGCAATCCCGAGTTGCCACTCAAATACAAAGGACACATATCTTGCTCATGCCATACAGCTGACGAGGTTATGGCCCACAAAAAGAAGTGTGACTACGTATTTCTCTCACCCATTTTCGATAGCATATCCAAGGAGCAATATGCCTCGCATTTCACAACCGCCAACCTGCGACAACTGGCACAAAGCGGCGTAATAGACCGCAAGGTCATGGCCCTGGGAGGTGTACAGCTCGACAATATCCAAAAGGTCAAGGACCTCGGATTCGGAGGCGCAGTCATACTCGGTGACATTTGGAATCGTTTCAGCATACATTCTACACAAGATTTCAAAGACCTTATATTGCACTTCCGCAAATTGCGTAAAGCCGCCGACTAATACAAAAGCTACGGTTTCAAAACCAAAGAAACACCTTTAATAACAAATCATACAACAAAAATGATGAACAACAACTCTTTTATGGTCTTTTCGGGCACAGCTTCCCGTTATTTGGCTGAAAAGATTTGTGAGGAACTTGGCTGTCCGCTGGGAAACCTCACGGTGACAAAATTTGCCGATGGAGAATTTGAGGTTTGCTACGAAGAGAGCATCCGCGGACGCGATGTGTTCCTTGTGCAAAGCACATTCCCCAACTCAGACAACCTCATGGAGCTGCTCCTCATGATTGACGCCGCCAAACGTGCCTCAGCCCGCAGCATTTGCGCTGTGGTTCCCTACTTTGGCTGGGCTCGTCAAGACCGCAAGAGCAAACCCCGCGTGAGCATTGGCGCAAAATTGGTGGCCGACCTCTTGAGTGTAGCCGGCATCGACCGACTCATGACAATGGACCTCCACGCCGACCAAGAGCAAGGTTTCTTCGACGTACCCGTCGATCACCTCTATGCCTCAACAGTCATGCTCCCCTATATCAAGAGCTTAAATCTTAAGAACCTCTGCATTGCCTCACCCGACGTGGGCGGTTCAAAGCGTGCTGCCTCATACGCAAAATACCTCGATTGCCCCATGGTACTCTGCAACAAGAGCCGCAAAAAGGCCAATGAGGTAGCAGACATGCAAATCATTGGCGATGTTGAAGGCATGGACGTCGTATTGGTTGACGACATTGTCGACACTGCCGGCACCATCACTAAGGCCGCCGACCTCATTATGTCACGCGGCGCCAACAGCGTACGTGCCATTGCCAGCCACTGCATCATGTCTGGTCCTGCCGACGAACGCGTTCAAGCATCTGCACTCAAAGAAATGGTATTCACCGACAGCATACCCTACCGCGGCACATGCGATAAGGTAAAGGAATTATCTGTTAGCGGCATGCTTGCCGAAACCATTCGCCGTGTAATGGAGAACGAAAGCATCTCGTCACAATATCTTATCTAATAGATTTAGTGGGTTAAAGGGTTAGAAAACTTAATAGTTACTTTTACCAGTACTATAAGTCTGATTTCCTTTTAACCCACTAAACTTTTAATAGCGAACTTGCCTGCTTGCCACCTTGGCATACACAAAAAAAACTCCACAATATTTCCGATTATTCCGACTAAAACCATTATATTTGCACACGAAATGCGGCAGTAGCTCAGTTGGTAGAGCATGAGCTTCCCAAGCTCAGGGTCGCGGGTTCGAGCCCCGTTTGCCGCTCAAGCATAATAATCTCACATACTTTTTTGTTTGTAACACCGTCGCTATTATGGCTGTAGTTTTACTCGCAATCATGTTGGCCGGCCTTCTGATTATTGCTACAGAGCCGCTGAACCACATAAGCAAAGCAGCCGTTGCCATGTTTGCAGGCGTCTGTTGCTGGTTGCTCTACATAGCACAAGGCAACAATTTCGTATCCAGCCAACATGCAGCCGACTATGCCATCTACCTTGCCGACAACAGTTTGCAAGCCCATTCGATAAAGGATTTTATCGCGTCAAACATCTTCTTTAACTACGTAGTTAAAGGTGCCAACATCGTACTATTTTTAATTGCCACAACAAGCATTGTCGAGATACTCAACAACAATGGTTGTTTCGACTTTGCAGCAGAGTGGATGCGCACACGCAAACCACGCAAACTGCTTTGGCTATTGTTTATATTCACTTTCGTTTTGTCTGCCAATCTTGACAATCTGGCCACAGTTGTGCTCATGCTCACCATCATGCACCCCGTGCTACAAAGTGACAAACAAAGGCGCATATATGGCACAGTCATCGTACTGGCAGCCAATTGCGGTGGTGCTATAACCGTAATTGGCGACATAACAAGCTTGCGGCTGTGGAACGACCAGCTTGTTACACCCTCCACCTACTTTCTCACCCTTGCCATGCCAATGATAGCAGCAGCTATCACCATGCTTACATTATTGGCACGCAGTCTGCCCCCACGCGTAGAGCTATCGCTCGACCGCCTTCCATTCAGGGGCGACGACACTGTGCTTACACGCCCCCAAAGACTCTTAATGCTCCTTGTCGGCATTGGCGGCCTGTGGTTCATACCAAGCTTTCACCGCATTACACTGCTGCCCCCCTTTGTGGGTGCACTGTGCGTATTAGCCCTCCTGTGGATAATTAACGAACTGTGCAACCGCCAGCTACTTGGTAGCGACAAAATGGTAGCCAAGCGCATGCCTCTCGCACTGCAATATGCCAACCTGCAAAACCTATTGTACTACGTCGGCCTCACGCTCATGCTCGGAGCTGTTGCCGAAACTGGTGTGCTCCAACATATCGCCACATGGCTCCTGAGCCACATTGGCAACATCTGGATACTTGGTGGCATCACTACAGTCTTGGCAAGTTTGTTCGGTAATATCCCCACCCTGTTGGCCTCTACCGAAGTTTTCGGCCATCTGAGCGGCGAATGGAGCCACCTCACCGCTTGCAATGGCACATTATGGCCACTTATCAGCTACACCACAGCCCTTGGAGGTTCCGTGCTGCTCACTGGCAGCGTGGCAGGCATGCTGCTCATGCGTATGGAGGGCATCAGTTTTGGTTGGTATCTGCGCCACATAGCGCCAAAAGTGCTGACTGGTACAGTTGTAGGTTACATCGTACTCCTTGCACAGAGTTTTGTTATGGGCTAAAATACATAACCCAAGCAAAAGCACGAAACCAGCACTTATCTCAATAGAAACACAAAACATAAACAAAATAAAGAAAAGACATGGGTAAAATCAGATGTGTGGGTGTGCTCACCTCAGGTGGTGACGCCCCCGGCATGAACGCAGCAATCCGCGCCGTTACACGCAGCGGCATATGCAATGGCTTCAAGATAAAAGGTATTTACCGTGGCTACGACGGCCTGATACACGACGAGGTCAAACCATTTACCACCGAGGACGTCAGCAACATTATACAAACAGGTGGCACCATACTGCGCACCGCACGCTCCAAAGAGTTTCAAACCGCAGCTGGCCGCAAAAAAGCCTACGAAACCTTGCGCAAGGAATCAATCGATGCACTTGTTGTCATAGGCGGTAACGGTTCACTTACCGGCGCCATGATGCTGGCCGAAGAGTACGACTTTCCCTGCATCGGACTGCCTGGCACCATCGACAATGATCTTTATGGCACCGACAGCACCATAGGTTATGACACCACACTCAACACCATCACGCAGTGCGTTGACAAGATACGCGACACAGCCACCTCACACGAACGTATATTCTTTGTTGAGGTCATGGGACGTGATGCTGGTTTCCTTGCACAGAACAGTGCCATAGCAGCAGGTGCCGAGGCAGCCATCATACCCGAGGACACCACCGGCAGCGACCAGCTCATCGAATTTATGGAGCGAGGCATTCGCAAGAGCAAGAAAAGCTGCATCGTCATAGTTAGCGAAAGCCCCAAATGTGGCGCCATGTACTATGCCGAGCGTGTAAACAAGGAATATCCCAACTTTGATGTACGCGTGTCCATACTCGGCCACCTGCAACGTGGCGGCAGCCCCTCAGCGCGCGACCGAATACTGGCGTCGCAGGTAGGCGTGGGTGCCATCGAAGCATTAGTACAAGGGCAGCGCAACGTAATGGTTGGTGTGCGCAACAACGAAGTTGTGTACGTGCCCTTTATCGACGCCGTGGGCAAACGCAAGGTTATGGACAAGAAACTCATCAAAGTCCTTGATGAACTAAGTATATAATATCCGAACAGATACCCCATATTCATAGGAGCGCTGTTAGGCACACGCCAGTCAGCACCCTCCCAAAAAGCAATCGCAAAACGATTGTGGCACAAGCTTGCCACACCTGTTTTGTGATTGCTTTTTTATTATTCTGAAAGATTTATCGTAAGCATTCCATGCTGGCCCTAAGATGACAGACGTATGGAGACGAGTGGAAGTACGCAAGGAAAGAGAAGCAAAAGAAAAGGCTCAGTTAGAAGCCGAAGCTAAACGTGAAAGCATGGCTCGGCAAAACAGATACATAGGAGTGCTTGACAAGTTCATCCATGAGGTACATGAAGCTTTATCATCCTTTGCGACCTATAGGTCAATATATTGCTGCTTCGCAACACATTTTTGCCGTTTCGCATAAGGAGGCGTTGTGTATAGAAACAAATATTGCAGTGAGGGGACGTGTAGAGTTCCCGTCACAAAGACTTTTATTAACCCGTTGGCGGAATTTCAGGTTAACAAGTTGACAAGTTGACAGATTAACAAGTAAGTATGCTATACACTACTTATTATGTTAAAGTCATAATGGTAAGAAGCTCAAAAAGCGTAGCTAACTTACCTGTTAACCCCTTAACTTGTCAACTTGTTTACTAATTCCGCCAACGCGTTTTATTTGGCTCTATTCCTTTCGAGGTGATTTGCTAAAATGATAGACGAGGCTTAGCATGAAATAGCGTGGCACCACATTGTGCCATGTCTCTGTGCGGCCTTGGGCATTGAGTGTTCGCACGATGCTACGACGTTGTGCCAATATGTCATGACCTGAAAGTTTGAGTGACAGGGCTTTGCTCTTCAACATTCGTTTGGCCACTGCCATGTTCCAGATCCACTCATGGCTATTCATAGAATGATCGGCATAACCCGAACGAACATAGTAAGTCAAGTCAGTGTCTATCACCATGCTCCAAGGCAAACTCCATTGGTTGGTAAAGGTGTACAGATGGTTGATGCTGTTAATGGTTTGGAAACCTGTGAGCTTGCTCGTAGCGTGCTGCCAATCAACGGCACTTTTAAGAGCAGCATTAAATAGTTTGCAGTGGTAAGCCAAAGCCACGTTTCCTTGCATGAACCAATTCTTAACCTCACTCTTCGCACTCGTCGGCATGAGGCTGGTTTGCTGAAAGTCTACACTGTTTTGAAAAGTTTCAGTTGCCGACACGTCAAATGTCCACTTTTGCTTTTTGTCCAAGCTACAAGCATAACCTACTGTTACATGTGTTTGCCAATTACCATTGATGTTCTGCGCCATTGATGTTGTTACGCCCGTTTCCGCATCGTAGTATCGAGCTTGTCCAACGGCATTTTGCTGGGCTGAATAACCCCATTCTGCATTCAGATTTTGTGCATGCTTCGTTTTGTTTAAGGTGTAGCCCAAAGTGGCATTATAGATGTTGGTGGGCTTTAAGGTGGTGTTACCTTTGGTGATAAAAAGGGGATTGCTATCATCGGTAACATCAAGCAACAAACTCATTTGAGGGGCCGTATGAGCTATCGAACCGCTCATTTTTATATTTTTGAAACTAAGCGAGAATGAGGGTTGCAACCATTGATAGTGTTTCACTATGTGTCGCTGCTGATCTTTCATGCGCAAATCATCAATGGCATTGCGCGTGAAGGCCATGGGGAGTGCGGCATGAAAGTACAAGTCATCCTTCTCAAATGAATAACGAAGTCCTACATTGTGCATGGTTTGTCGTGTCGTTGTATGATTGGTGTTTCCCCAATCTGTAGCAAGTGCAAGAGAATCTGTTGTCGAAGGTAATTGACCCAAAAGTTTTCTATCGGGTAGTGCCCAATCACCGCCCAGGCGATCAAGACGGTAGAAGTTTCGATCGCCTTGTTGGTTTTGATGCTCTATATGGTAATTTGTACTTATGTTATGAGAAATTTTACCATGCGATTTCTTTATTTCTATCAGTGGATAATCAATAGAACCAAGTAATTGAAGGTTTTGCTGCTTGTTATGGTTGTATCTATTTCGAAAGTCGGTAGTCGGTTCTACGCCTTGTGTAATCAGATTATACAACGAATTCGTCTTGTCTGTGGAAGTACGGGTATTGACAGCAAAATTCACACTAAATTCCTTGTCATGTGGCAATTTTACTGTGGCATCGAGCAAAGCAGCATAGCTCAGATTAGATGCTTTACTTTGACTTAAATCTGTGTAACTGTTTACCAATCCTTCGGTCATATTCGTCCATTCGTCTGGGAGAATATGACGACTTAAAACGGATTGTTGCTGGCTATTAGTTGATGAAGAAGCATAGTAAAAATATTGATCCAAATGAATGTAAGCAAACGAAGTGGGAATGCTTAACGCACCAATCCAATTAAGGTTATAGTTTTTGCTGTTATAGAGCGAGTTCACCTTTCCGTAAGTATTGCCTGATTCATAAAAGTTTACGGAATTTTCTCGACTCTCATTTACGTCTTTGTTATGCGAAGCTTCAAGGGTGGTTATAAACCGAATAGGACGTTCGCTGTTCTTTCCTCCATAAAAAGATGCAAAGAGTCCGCCTTTTTGCAGCGTGTTCTCTCCCATCATGGCATCTTCGTTCTCCCACTTGCCGTCAGTTCCAGCGCGTTGGTTGCTATTGGTATTGTTGGCATTTCCATAAAAGCTAACACGTGCTCGGTCAGAAAAATACGTTCCAAACACTCGGCCCAAGTATTTATCTTTGGTACCTCCACCAGCCTCAGCATTGGCTATCCAGCCTTGGTGATATTCTTTCTTCAAAGTTACGTCAATTACCCATGGGTCGTCAACGTGTGGCTTGTTATCTTTACGCGTGAGATAGGCATTGTCGGGCGCTTTCTGATAAGACTTTACGTTCTTCACCATATAGGCGGGCAAGTTTTCAAGGGCGACATTGGCGTCGCCATTAAAGAAGTCTTTACCGTCAATCAGCAGGTTACTAACGCGGTTACCATTGACCGTAATGACACCACCTGCATTCAGCTTTACGCCAGGCAGACGTGATATGAGTTGATCGAGCATAGAGCCTTCTGCCAACTCAAAAGCATCGGCATTGTACACTATGGTGTCGCCCTTCATCACCATCATCACCTTTGTGGCTGTGACAGTGGCTTCGCGCAGCGTGCGAGGGGCACGTTTCAGCATGATGGGCTCGGGTTTTATGTCATCGGCTGCATCCACTTTTACCAGTTGCGAAAGATAGCCTTTTTTTTCACACTGAATGTAATAGTAGGGACTGCTTCCCTCTATTTGAGAAGCATAGAAGTACTTCTTTCTATCGCCCATATTGATTGTAATCATCTGACATGAATCGACAAAAGCTGAGTCTTTGTCAAGAATGGTCACACTTGCTCCTTGAAGCGATATTTTGGTTGCTGCATCCTTCACCGTTATGGAGAACATCTGTCCGTAAGATGCAATACTTTGCAGCGCAAACAAGATAAAGAGTAATCGTTTCATTTATTGTGTTTGTTATATGATGGAAAAATTCGGCACAAAAATACTAAAATCAGTTCACGCCGCACACAATCAAGCACAAAAAGAGTTTTACCCCCCCGACTGCCGTTTTTTACAGACTAAATATTGTATATGTACAAAATGATTGCTAAATTTGCATTTTGAATGAGCGGAAACCCAATTATATTGGTAGCTATCTGCAATTCGCACACATACCATTCCCCATTCTGTTGGCAGTAGTCTTTTATTATTTGGACGCAAGCTTTAAGACAAACCTGCACACAAATTCCCCCTTACGCAATAATTCATCAAACGGACTTTAAGTTTTAACAATACAATGGTATTCAATACCATATTGTGTGTTACAAACGTGTACCACGCAGCAAGAATGCAAAAGCGCAGAGAACAAACTAATTGAACTTGTAAATACACCAACAACATACATGACAAACTTGACAAAAGAACAACTTCTTGAAAAAGACGAAGCGGGTTTGCAAGATATTGCACAACAACTGAACGTCAAGGATATTGAAGGCAAATCAAAAGAAAACTTGATTTACGACATACTTGATGCACAAGCCGAACAAACGGCTGGTAACGAAACGCCAGTTAAACGGCGTACACGCATCGTTAAAAGGAACGAGGCCGACCACATATTCTCAACGAACCTCACTCCGGCCAAAAGCGCCGAGAGCGATGCTGAGGAGGCTGCGTCGGCAAAAAAACAGACTCCAGAAAAGGCAGATGAAGATGCCCAACCCGAGGCTATAATTGCGCCACCTAAACGCAAAAGGGGGCGCCCCTCTAAAGCTGAAATTGCAGCACGCGAAGCTGCCGAAGCTGCACTTAAGGCCACAGAACCCGCAACAGAGAAGGCGGAATACGAAGAAGAAACAGACGCTAATGCAAATGATAGCAGTAGCGCTATTAGCCATGCCTTGGATAGCAAAGCACAAGTAGCCGATGAGGTGCCCGACTTTGTGGCTGAACAAATGCAGGCTAACAAAAGCCTTGAAACGTCAACCTCGCCCGACATTTTAGACATGGAAGAGGTTAAACGTACATTGGGCAACAAAATGCCACAATTTCTGCAAAAGCCCGTTCAAGAAGTTGCAGAAAAGGCAAATACTAATAATCCGAATAATGAAGACGGTTTTATTATAACCAAAGATATCCCCGTATTTTTTGAAGGAACAGAATTGAATGTGCCATCTGAGCACAATGATTATTCAAATACGCGACCTAACAGCGAATTTGAGAATCGTCCAAAATTCAGACGTTTCAAGGACGACCCCATGATGCAGGAGTTCAATGGCTCGAAACCTGCACCGGCCGTTGCCGACAACAAAACATTCTACCAACCAGAACTACCACAGCCAACCGACCACTTGCTTGACGGCCGCGGTGTGCTCGAGATCGTACCCGAAGGTTTTGGTTTCTTAAGGTCATCTGATTACAACTACCTTGCTTCGCCCGATGATATTTACGTATCACCCGCGCAAATCAGACAATTGGGTCTGAAACCTGGAGATGTAGTGGAAGGCAAAGTAAAGATACCACGCGACGGAGAGAAGTTTTTTGCCCTGATGGATATAGAACGAATAAACGGACTTAAACCATCTGATGTGCGCGACCGTATTTCGTTCGAACATCTCGTACCTTTGTTTCCTGATGAGAAATTCAACCTCTGCTCAGGAACCAACGACAGCATATCATGCCGCATTGTCGACCTCTTCACACCTATCGGCAAGGGACAACGTGCTCTGATTGTGGCACAACCTAAGACTGGTAAGACAATGCTCATGAAGGACATTGCCAATGCCATTGCCCACAATCACCCGGACACCTACTTGATGATGCTGCTCATTGATGAACGCCCCGAGGAAGTTACAGACATGATGCGCACCGTTAAAGCCGAAGTTATAGCCTCTACCTTCGACGAACCTGCTGCACGCCACGTGAAGATAGCCGGCATTGTGCTTGACAAAGCGAAACGTATGGTTGAGTGTGGACACGACGTGGTCATATTCCTTGACTCCATCACACGCCTGGCGCGTGCCTATAACACGGTTGCACCTACCTCGGGCAAGATACTTTCGGGTGGTGTCGATGCCAACGCCTTACAGAAGCCCAAACGTTTCTTTGGTGCGGCACGTAATATCGAGGGCGGAGGTTCCCTCACCATTATTGCTACCGCTCTGATTGACACGGGCTCTAAAATGGACGAAGTGATCTTTGAAGAGTTCAAGGGTACTGGTAACATGGAATTGCAACTTGACCGCGCACTGGCTAACAAGCGCATATTCCCTGCAGTTAATATTGTTGCTTCATCAACCAGACGAGACGATTTGTTGCAAGACGAATTAACGCGCAAACGTATGTGGATCTTGCGCAACTACATTGCTGACATGAATGCTCTTGAAGCCATGAACGATGTCAAGAAACGACTGGAAGGCACAAAAGACAATGTAGAGTTCATTGCATCAATGAATGGGTGATAGCACTGAAAGCCAACAGTTATCCTTGTTATAAATAGGCTGGCGTTTTACTCCGCAGCAATATATTATAAGCTACCGTTTCGCGGCCTTGGCAATAATCTGCCAAGGCCGCGAAAAGTTATATTACATATTATTGTGTCCAATAGAACTCCCCCTTTCACGCCTTTGACAAAAAGACTATTTTGTTTTACTATTTGAAATTTGAAACGTGAAACACACAAAAGCAGTACTTACAACACCAGTCGCATTTGCAAGGAATGCCTTTTTTTCAATAACTTTGCAGCAAAACAGAATATCATGACAACAGAAGAATATTTTTACTTAGAGCATTATCTCACACATTACAGCATAATTTTCGGGAATAACAACATGAAGTCCTTGTTCAAAGAGTTAGAAGATTATCATTATTTCCTATTTAAGAATACAGAACAAATATCTTTCGAAGAAGGCAAGAGTAAAGTTGAATATTTCTACAACAAGGCTCAACCTTTTGATTATTGGCCAAAGCCTACTTTTAGAATAGATGACCCCAAACCTTTTGCTTAGCTCCTCCATCGTTAAATGTTATAGTATAAATACCCCTTAGAACAAATTGTTATGAACAAAATAGATTACAACCAAATTGCCTTATCAAAAGCAAAGGAACTCGGGTACGATACTATCCGATATGCTGGAGAACGTGAAGGGTGGAAATACTTTCATTTGATAAAATATTCTTTGATAGGGAAAAAAGTAGGTTTACCTAACTATATAAGAATAGATTGCAATGGAATTGTTCTTAGATTAGAAGACAGAGATGATATTATATGGGCTTTACACCAAGAAATATCACTAAACAACCTGACTTAAAGGCCGAACCTGATGTTACACTCACTTTAGGCAGCGGAGACATTCACTATCTTTGGATAATTGAAATGTAAAACACGAAAAAACATTCATTGCAACGCCTGCCGCATTTCCTGACTTTGTCAATGCGTCACCTAATCAAATGACGCAACACATCGTTTTTCAATATGCGCTATTCAATGGCACAAAAAAGTGATGAAGTCAGGATAATGTGGTGTTTCATTGTTTGTGAGTTATGAGATTTGCCGCTAACGCGGAGGACACAAGGACATAAGAACGGAAGTGTTGCAAAGGTAACACGAAGGCATTGCACCCAACAAAAAAAGTGTACAATTTGTACACAAATATTTGCCTCCTCCCCGTCTGCCTACATGTAAAAGAGTGCGTGTGCTTTTACTGCCATCTTACACTTTTTATACGTAACAAGTTGATACACAGAGGTTTCATGAGTGTAAGATGATTTCAAAGTATCTTACACACCCTTGCACACATCTTACACGCCCCTCCCCACTGCCTCGCAGCCAGTTTGGACGAATACGGTGGGTTATACGCCATAGGGACGCAGAACAATCTGTCGGAGCAACAGACGTTTCTGTTCCCCTATGCCGTGATATCATTCTCCCGTGCTTGTACCGTGTGGCAGCGTGTAGGTTGTGTAGGTTGCGTGTAAGTTGCATTTGTAGTATCCTACACTGATTAAAGTATTGATAGTCAATGGGTTACGGCTTGTTAGTGTAAGATGTAAGATACTCGGCAAGTAAAGCTTTTGTAGTATTGTAAAGGTCCCGCTACCACTAAACGCAAGCACCAAACGCTACCACTAAACGCTACCTCTAATGGGGGCGACGCGTCCCGCGTCGGGCATTAATGAAAAGGCTTATACACTAAACAAAGGCTCAGCTCTAAATACACGCAAGTCTGTAAACCTTTACCTTGATGCCCGACGCGAGACGCGTCGCCCCCATTAGAGGTAGCGTTTTGTGATAGCGTTTAGTGATAGCGTTTAGTGCATGCTATCGTTTTCCCATACGCAAATTATGTTTCTTATGTCCTTTTGTCATTATGGTTCCGCGTTAGTGGATAGCTATAAACTAAATTTGTCATAGGTGCCACGTGACAAATCTTGGCGAAATTTGTGCTTTATTCCCAGACTTCGTCAACGTGTCACCCAATCAAATAACGTAACTCATTGATTTCCAATACGCGCTATTCCATGACACAAAGAAGTGATGAAGTCAGGACACAAGAGCATTCATTGCAACGCCTGTCGCATTTGCAAGGAATGCCTTTTTTTAATAACTTTGCAGCAAACAGAATATCATGACAACAGAAGAATATTTTTACTTAGAGCATTATCTCACACATTACAGCATAATTTTCGGGAATAACAACATGAAGTCCTTGTTCAAAGAGTTAGACGATTATCATTATTTCCTATTTAAGAATAGACATAATATGCCTTTTGAAGAAGGCAAGAGTAAAGTTGAATACTTCTACAACAAGGCTCAACCTTTTGAGTATTGGCCAAAGCCTACTTTTAGAATAGACGACCCCAAACCTTTTGCTTAGCTCCTCCATCGTTAAATGTTGCAGCATAAATATTCCCTTAGAACAAATTGTTATGAACAAGATAGATTACAACCAAATTGCTTTATCAAAAGCAAAGGAACTCGGGTACGATACTATCCGTTATTGTGGAGAGCGTAATAAATGGAAGTATTTCAATATCTTTAATTGGAGTACAAGGGGGCATAAATTAGGGCTTCCCCATATAATCAAAATATCAGTCGATTGTAAATCTATTATATTAATTCAAGAAAGATCTGAGATATTGTGGGCTATCGAGCAAAAGAAATTGCAGAACTTCTGATATAGAAATTATCATTCCCTTTGCATTAACAACTTACCGACTTTCAATACCTTTGGATAATTGAAATGTAAAACACAAAGAGCATTCATTGCAACACCTGTCGCATTTGCAAGAAATGCCTTTTTTCAATAACTTTGCAGCAAAACAGAATGTTATGAGCAAGATTGATTACTATCAGATAGCCTTAGATAAGGCTAAAGAAATGGGATATGACATTGTGCGCCCTGCTGGAGAACGTGATGGGTGGAAGTATTTTAATATCGTAAAATCATGGCTAATTGGTCATAAAATAGGTCTCCCTAAATTTCTAAAGATTTCCACAAATGGGAATGACATAGCTATGGCCGAAGGCTGGAATGAAATAGGATGGGCTATACATCAAGCAAAAATATTAAATGCTCATTGATATATTGTCCAAGACGTTTATATTGAACATCATTTTATCAACTTTCAATATTCCTATAGTTTTAACATCATCTAAAGCATTAATATTTAAGGAGTCACCGATTTGTGCATCATAAATTAAAAGTTTATTATCAAAGGCTCTTTCTGCTGTAAACACATGACCTTTCTATTCATCGTAATTTATCCCCATGTGATAGTGTTCTGTTACATGCATTTGCTTTGAAGCACTGTTTGATAATTTGTCAAGCCTTGTATAATGTCTGCCGTTGTGTTTTAGCGCTTTACCAGCCCAGCAATAATTTTATATATAAAACGGGTATTTCGAGTTTATTACGATTAAGAAAAGAAAGCCCGAAGTCCAGTTTCGCGGGACTTCGGGCATGATAATTATGCTATTCGGAGTGTAACAACAGGGCCAATATTTCCTCTTAAAATTGCGACGCTATCAAATAAGTCAATAGCGATGCTACGTAGGCAAATATTGTTGTGTAAGCGGCTGTAAATGTAGCCCATTTCCAACCACCACTTTCATTTTTAATTGCCGTAATTGTAGCCACACAGGGAAAATAGAACAGTATAAACACCAAGTATGCAAGGGCTGAAGCTGGCGTCATATTCTGCCGCAACACTTGAGACAAGTGCGTATCAGTTGAAGCACTGTCGGCATCTACATCTTCACCCGCATACATTACGGCCAAAGTACTTACCACCAGTTCTTTAGCACCAACACCTGACAATATACCAACACTCATTTTCCAATCGAAGTGCATAGGCTGCATGACAGGCGCTACAAACTGTCCTATTCTTTGCAAATACGATGGTGATGTTTGTGTTTCTGCTACCGTCACTTCATGTTGCGGTGATGCTGCAGCACGACCGTTCTCAACAATTTCAGTACTCTGCGTTGGCACTACATTGTCCGTTTCGGTTGAATGTGGGAAATAGCTCAATGCCCAAATAATCAGAGAGAACACCAAAATAATACCGCCCATCTTTTGCAGATACTGACGGCCTTTTTCCCAAGTATGAATGAGTACTGATTTGGCTGTCGGCATACGGTAAGGAGGCAACTCCATAACAAAGGGCAAATCCTCACCCTTCATTAAAAAACGACTAAACACCCGGGCCATCAATATAGCTGCCAAGATGCCCAAGGCATACAATCCCAACATAACCCATGCGCCGTAGAGCGGGAAGAATGCGCCAACCAGCACCACATATATAGGTATGCGCGCAGAACACGACATAAATGGCGTAATCAGCATTGTGATAAGTCGGCTTTTCGGGTTTTCAATCGTACGCGTAGCCATTATGGCTGGCACATTACACCCAAAGCCCATTACCATTGGTATGAACGATTTGCCATGCAACCCCATGCGGTGCATGAGTTTGTCCATGATAAAAGCCGCTCGTGCCATGTAGCCAGAGTCCTCAAGAATTGAGATAAACAAGTAAAGAATCATGATATTGGGCAAGAACACTATCACGGCTCCTACCCCACTTATTGCGCCATCGACAATCATGTCCTTCAGCACGCCATCAGGCATGGCATACTTTACAAAAGCCGACACTTGACTCACCAACCAGTCAATCCAGTCCATCGGGTAAGCACCAACTTGAAAAGTAATGTAGAAAATAAGGAACAATACTGCAAAGAATAACGGAAATCCCAAATAACGATTAGTCACCACCGCGTCAATCTTTTCCGTAACAGTTTTACCAGGCCTCCCAACATGAGGTTGGAATGTCTCCTTCAATGCACCTTGTATAAATCCATATTTTGCATCGGTTATGGCATTATCGGGCGTGTCGTGCAATGTGTCCTTGATGCGCTTGGTCTCCTCAAAGCGCACAGCCACTAATTCGTCGTGCTGCGGCAAGGTCTCTACCAAGTGCTGAGCCTCGCTGTCTCCTTCAAGGAACTTGATAGCCAAATAACGTGTAGAATACTTTGATCGAAGATCCTGATTTTTCTGAAAAACATACTTTATACGGTCAATACTATGCTCAAGCTCCTTACCATGGTTGACGTGTATATGACGCTCAAGTGCCGTATCGCCCATATTTTCGTACACAGCAACAACCTTTTCAAACAAGTCGCGCACACCTTTGCCTGTACGTGAAATGGTCGGTACCATTGGCACCCCTAACAGACTGCCAAGTTGCTTGTAATCAAGCTTGTCGCCACTATGCTGCAACTCATCATACATATTAAGAGCTATCACCATTCGCTGGTGCATGTCAATAAGTTGTGTCGTCAGGTACAAGTTGCGCTCAAGATTTGAACTGTCCACTACGTTTATCACAATATCGGGCGTATCGTCTATCAAGTGGCGTCGTACATAAAGCTCTTCGGGCGAATAAGCCGACAATGAGTATGTGCCAGGCAAGTCTACCAAGCGGAAATGATAGGTTTTGTCCTCAAAGCCCTCAGCATCTTTCTGGCTACAAGTGCTGCCTATGCCACATGAGGCGCAATTATCAGCACACTTACCCAAATTATCATGAAAGATCTCCATTTCGCCCTTTTCATTGCGGCGCACCTTAACGGTCATATCCATAAAGCCCTCTTTGGCATCAACCGTCACCCCACTATAGTTTCCTACGTGTTCATGTCCACCCGAAGCCATGTTGAATAATGAAGTCTTGCCACAATTAGGGTTGCCGACCAAGGCTACATTGATAACACGACGCTTGTCTGCCGCCATGCTTTCCATACGACGTGACAATTGCATACGCACTTCCTCGCTTTCGTCCGAACCTGATTCGAGCGCTTTCAAATTCTCACCGTGGCGCAGGCGGGCATCATTCACGGCCTCGGTTTCGCTAATAACCTCAACGAGTTTTGCCTCTTCACGACGCAGCGAAATTTTGTAACCCATAATTTCGTATTCAATGGGGTCGCGCAAAGGAGCATTAAGTATAACCTTTACCGTTTTACCTTTCACAAATCCCATTTCAACAATGCGCTTGCGAAAACCGCCGTGTCCGGCTACTTTCACTATCACGCCCCTTTCACCGGTATGTAAATCAGAAAGTTTCATCAATAATTTATTTTATTCTTTATTCAAGATGCAAAAGTACAACCTTATGCACAAAAAAGCAATACCCACAAATAGGTAATCATGCGTTTACTTACAAGCTATTTCGCTTGCTTCAGCCTCCTCCCCGTTTTACAGACATTAGGAAGGATGCTACATAAGATATTGAACATTTTCAAGTATACCATAACGCCCCGATGATGCAGAGAATGTGAAAAGCACTGACCTAACTATCTTCAGTTTCATGCTCATCATTCTATCTGCATCATCGGGGCATTTCGTTTTCATTAGCATGCTCACGCCATCACGCAAGCTCTACTGCTATTCTTCGCTCTCCACCTCTACCACACGAGTAACCTTACGCTTTACTACAGCGCCTGTAGCCAGGGCTGCGCCCTTAAAGATTTCATTTTTGCGATCTATAGTGAATGAACGGAATTTGCCTGAAACACGGGCGAGTTTGGTTCCGTTCTTGGTGAGAGCAGCTTCGTCTGTTATCCAATTCTCCGCACGACGGTCATCGTTAAATTCACCAGCTGTCACTTCGGGGTCATAACGGTAGTGCAAACGACGCATTGTCACATCAAATTGCCCATCAGCCACATGGAAAACGAGTTGATAATAAAAACGCACACGGTGTATTTGCCAATTTGTACGTTTAAAATACATGTATTCCTCTATGCTGGCAGCTATTATGCCGCTATCCGGACTTACCTCGGTTATACGTGCCTGCGGCAACTGTTCCTCGCCATCAACCAATTCGCGCTGCACATAATTGCGCAAGGAATCCATCAATGCAGCCTTCGACTTGTTCTTTACATAATATGTTTTGTCAAACTGAACATAGCCATTGACCACAGGCACAGCACCTGTTAAGTAGATAGAGGGATTTACTCTGCCACGCGAATTTTGTGCCATAACACACGATGGCAACAGCATGAGCATAAAATAAAGAAGTACTTTTTTCATAACCTTATTAACTTGTTTGCCTTGCAAAGTTAACGCAAGCATACTTACACGCAAAACAAAAGAGCGAATAATTTAGCAACGGGCAAAAAACCAGCACACAAATAAATCCCACCTCCTTGCAAATACAAAGAGATGGGAATTTATATTTGGTCTTCAAAAAGATGACGAACTAACGTAATTACTTGCTCAAATAAGCATCAATCTGCTGTGCAGCCTTGCGTCCGCCAGCAATGCAGCGTACCACCAAACTTGCACCTGTTGCAGCATCACCAGCAACGAATACGTTTTCGGCGAATTTGGGCTGTTCGGGACGAAGGAAGCCCATGGCAAGAAATACGATGTCACATTCAATAGTCTCCTTTTTACCCGTTGGCACCATGATTGGTCTGCCACCATCGGGATTAGGTTTCCATTCAACCTCTTCAACCTCGGCACCGCACACACGATTGTCCTTTGTTCCTATAAACTTGTTGGTAGTGAGCAACCAACGGCGCTCACACCCTTCCTCGTGGCTTGACGATGTTTTGAGCACCACTGGCCACTGCGGCCAAGGCGTATTGGGATTTGAGCCAACTGGTGGCTTGGGCATAATTTCGATTTGTGTAACGCTAACTGCACCTTGACGATGCGACGTTCCTATACAATCCGAACCTGTGTCGCCACCGCCAATTACGAGTACACGTTTGCCCTTGGCCGTAACACGTTCCTTGGCCGAGAATGTTTGCCCAGCCAGCACACGATTTTGTTGTGACAAAAGTTCGAGTGCAAAATGCACGCCTTTCAAGTCACGTCCAGGCACCTTCAAATCACGCGCAGTGGGAGTACCCGTACAAATGCAATAAGCATCGTAGCCTGCGGGCAACTTTTCAACGTCAACCGGAGTGTTGGTCTTAAACGTGATGCCCTCTGCTAGCATCACTTTGATACGGCGGTCGATGACCGTTTTCTGCAATTTGAAGTTAGGAATGCCGAAACGTAACAAACCACCAGGATATTCATCCTTTTCATAAACCGTTACCTCGTACCCACGATGATTTAGCTGGTTAGCCGCAGCCAAGCCCGCAGGACCCGAACCGATAACAGCCACCTTTTTGCCATTGCGCTCAAACTTGCGCGGCTGTACGTACCCCTCGCGAAAAGCTGCTTCGATAACAGAGCATTCATCCTCGCGAATGGTGACGGGAGCATTCATAGACAACTTAAGCACACAACTTTTTTCGCACAATGCCGGGCAAATGCGGCCCGTAAATTCGGGAAAATCATTCGTAGCGGTAAGTATTTCGTATGCCATCTTCCATTCACCCTTGTAAATGGCATCTTGAAATTCGGGCGGACGATTACCAAGCGGACAAGCCCAATGGCAAAAAGGCACACCGCAATCCATGCAACGCGATGCCTGCAAACGGCGGTCACTTGTATTAAGTGTTTGTTCTACTTCACCAAAATCGGCTATACGCTCATGAATAGGACGATAACCTGCATCTTGACGAGGAACAGTGAGAAAAGCTTTAGGATTTCCCATGATTTTATCGTATATATTTTTGCCCTCGAAAGATTACTTCACTTGAAGGCTGAGGCGAACTGGCATGACGTTGGTTCAATGCTGCAACAGTCATGGTCAGTTTGCCTTGTATATTGACATATTATGTTAATAATCTCTTTGTACTTCAGCAATCTTTTGCTGCAACTTGCGCATCTGTTCCTCTGCAAGCACACGCTTGTACTCAATGGGAGTAACCTGAATAAAGTCGTCAACATAACGATTCCAGTCGTCGAGCATGGTACGAGCCAACTGCGAACCTGTGTAAAGGTAGTGCTGCCTGATCAATTCGTGCAATTCCTTGCGTGAAGCGGAGTTCTCTATGAGCGAGAGTTCTACCATTTCCATGTTGCAGAAGTAGTCGAAATTGTGGTTCTTGTCCCAAACGTATGCCACACCACCACTCATACCAGCGGCAAAGTTGCGACCTGTCTCACCAAGCACTACTACACGTCCACCGGTCATATATTCACAACAGTGGTCGCCGACTCCCTCAACTACGGCTATTGCGCCAGAGTTTCGTACAGCAAAGCGTTCACCGGCCATACCATTGATGTAGACTTCACCACTCGTTGCACCATACAACAATGTATTACCTGCAATGGTGTTGGCCTCGGCATTGAAACTTGAACGTACTGGCGGCATAACAGCGATGCGACCACCACTAAGGGCCTTGCCAAGGTAATCATTAGCTTCGCCCTCAAGTTTGAAATTGATACCATGCGTAAGGAAAGCACCAAAACTTTGACCTGCTGAGCCCTTGAACTTTATATTGATAGTTTCGTCGGGCAGACCATTCTGACCATACTTAGATGCTACCGCACCTGAAAGCATGGCACCTACCGAGCGATCTGTATTGGCTATGGCATACTCGAGCGACACCTCCTTCTGGTTATCAATAGCTTCGGCAGCAGCCTTTATGATAGTTTGGTCGAGCACGGTGTCAATATTGTGATGCTGTGCTGTAACGTGGTGTATGGCAGCAGTACTATCTATACGATGGAGCAAACGGCCGAATTCGAGCGTCGATGCCTTTGAACCATCATTTGGCTTGCGCACACTGATAAGGTCGGCGCGGCCAACAATGTCGTTAAAGTGGCGGTAGCCCATTTCTGCCAAATACTCACGCACCTCCTGCGCAAGAAAACGGAAGTAATTAACCACGTACTCGTAATGACCACGGAAATGTTCACGCAATTCGGGATTTTGTGTGGCCACACCAACAGGACAGGTGTTTGCATGACACTTACGCATCATTACACAGCCCAACACGATCAGCACTGTTGTACCGAAAGCAAACTCTTCGGCACCTAACAATGCCATGGCTATGATATCACGGCCTGTTTTGATTTGTCCATCAGTCTGCAAGCGCACCTGACCACGCAAACCATTTAATACAAGCGTTTGCTGCGTCTCTGAAAGTCCAATTTCAGGCGATATACCAGCATAACGCATCGAAGAGGCGGGTGATGCACCAGTACCACCCTCGGCGCCTGAAATAACTATCAAGTCGGCCTTAGCCTTTGCCACACCGGCAGCAATGGTACCAACACCGCTCTCGGCTACGAGCTTAACACTGATTTGGGCCTTCGGATTGACATTTTTCAAATCGAAGATGAGCTGTGCCAAATCCTCAATTGAATAAATATCGTGATGAGGCGGAGGAGAAATCAATGAAATACCCGGTATAGAATGACGGGTCTTTGCAATAATCTGGTTTACCTTATAACCTGGCAACTGTCCACCTTCACCCGGCTTTGCTCCTTGAGCCACCTTGATTTGAATTTCTTCAGCATTTACCAAATATTCTGTGGTTACGCCAAATCGGCCTGAGGCAATCTGCTTTGTCTTGCTGCTTAACGATATGCCGTCAAACTGTTCGTGGAAGCGTTCATTATCCTCGCCACCCTCGCCAGTATTGCTTCGAGCGCCCAATTTATTCATGGCCAAGGCCAAAGCCTCATGAGCTTCCTTGCTGATGGCACCAAACGACATGGCACCAGTCACAAAGTGTTTTACGATATCATCAACCGATTCTACCTCGTCAATTGGAATAGGATTTTTCTTGAACTCAAAGAAATCACGCAAGAATATGGGGCTTGGCTTCTCATCAACCGAACGGGTAAATTCTTTGAATTTCTTGTAGCTTCCCAAACGTGTTGCCAACTGCAAAGTCGAAATAGTTTCAGGATTCCAAGCATGCTTTTCGCCATCCTTGCGATAGCTGAACAAGCCGGCATACGGAAGCAAGCCTTCCAATTCACGATCTGCATAGTCAGGGGCATAACCCTCATCGTGAAATTTTACGTAATCACGGGCTATCTGATCAAGATGCACACCACCGACAGTACCAGCCGGTGTACCGAAATAGGTGCGCAACAATTCATCGCTCAAACCAATGGCCTCAAAAATCTTGGCTCCACGGTATGAGCGCAAAGTGCTGATACCCATTTTTGAAAGAACCTTGTACAGGCCCTTACAAATAGCCTTTATATAGTTTTTCTCTGCCGTTTCGTAATTCATCTGCACCTCGCCGCGCTTTACCAGATCGTCAAGTACAGCAAAGGCCATATAAGGATTGATGGCACTTGCGCCATAGCCAATAAGCAAGGCTGCATGCATCACCTCACGCGTTTCACCGCTCTCAACCACAAGCGCCGTTTCCATACGTTTTTGCACCGATATAAGGTAATGATGCACGGCACTAACCGCGAGCAAAGATGGTATGGCTGCATGTGTTTCGTCTACACCGCGGTCTGAGAGTATGATATAATTTATGCCATCATTCACGCTCTGCTCCGCCATGTGACAAAGATTGTCGAGAGCCTCCTTCAAACCTTCAGCACCCTTCGATGCTTCAAACACCATTGGCAGTTTGATGGTGTTAAATCCCTTATAGCGAATGTTACAAAGAATATCGAGCTGACGGTTTGTCAATATAGGCTGAGGCAAACGTACCATTTTGCAATGGCTCTCATTGGGCGACAGAATATTCATGCCCACTGCGCCTACATACTCCGTGAGCGACATAACGAGTTCCTCACGAATCGGGTCTATGGCCGGATTGGTAACTTGGGCAAACTGCTGACGGAAATAATTGAACAATGACTGCGGACGATCTGATAGCACGGCAAGCGGTGTATCATTACCCATAGAGGCTATCGGCTCGCTGCCATTAGTGGCCATAGGGGTGATGGTGCGCTCCACGTCTTCGCGTGTATAACCAAATATGCGCAAGTGCTTGTCAAACTGCTCAACCGTGTTTTCTACCTTTCGGCCACTCTTCAGCATATCAAGTTCTATACGATTTGCCGACAACCACTGACGGTAAGGGTGCGCCGTGGCCAAACGATCCTTCAACTCGCCATCATAATAAATATTGCCCTCCTGCGTATCTATCAGCAGAATTTTGCCAGGTTGCAAACGGCCCTTTTCCTTTATTTCAGAAGCCTCAAAACCTATCACGCCTGCCTCTGACGCCACCACCATGGTGTTATTCTTGGTTATTAAATAACGAGCCGGACGCAAACCATTACGGTCAAGCATACCGCCCGCAAAACGGCCATCGCTGAACAACAATGCAGCTGGGCCGTCCCACGGCTCCATCAAAATAGAATGGTATTCATAGAATGCTTTAAGATCCTCAGAAATAGGGTTCTTGTCATTAAAGCTCTCTGGCACCAACATGGCCATGGCATGAGGCAAGCTTAAGCCCGACATAACCAGGAACTCAAGCACATTGTCAAGCGAAGCCGAGTCGCTCATGTTGGGTTGTATGATGGGGCGGATATCCTTTATATTGCCAAGCGTTTGAGTTGAAAGCACAGACTCACGTGCTTCCATCCACGCACGATTGCCACGAATAGTGTTAATCTCACCATTATGCGCCAACAAGCGGAAAGGCTGTGCCAATCCCCATGTAGGGAACGTGTTTGTAGAGAAACGTGAGTGAACAATTGCAAGTCCACTGGTAAAGTAAGGCTGTGTCAAGTCTGGGTAATACTCACGCAACTGCGTAGAAGAGAGCATACCCTTATACACAATATTCTTTGACGAAAGCGAACAAATATAGAAGTTTTTATTATCAATACGACGCTCTACCTTTTTACGAACGATGTACAGTTTGCGTTCAAGAGTTTCGGGAGTTGCACCCGTTATAAACACTTGTTTTATTGCGGGTTCAGTAGCAAGTGCCTCCTCGCCCAATATGTCAGAATTGGTAGGAACAGTGCGCAAATGCATGAGCGATAACCCCTCACGCTCTATTTCTTCAATAAAAATACTGAGTATCTGTTCTTGCTCTGCGGCATCCTTTGGCAGGAATACCAAGCCAGTACCATAATTGCCCTTTTCAGGAACAGGAATGCCTTGCAGCAAAATAAACTCGTGAGGTATTTGCAGCATGATGCCCGCACCATCACCAGTTTTGTTGTCTGCGCCCTCGGCACCGCGGTGCTTCATGTTTTCAAGAACCTTCAAAGCAGAATCAACCAATTCATGGCTTTTCCCTCCATGAATGTTGACTATCATGCCTACGCCGCAAGCGTCGTGCTCGTTCTCAGCGCGATAAAGCCCTTCGTTAAAATTGTCTTGTTTATGCATAGCGTCCTCGTATTGTGTTTTTATGCGTGTGACTTATTCATATTGTTGTTACTTGCCTATATTACAATGCAAAATGCCAATGGTTTGCGCTTGATTGCATGGCATATTTGCTTGTCGTCATGCAAAGATAATGACTTATCTTTCAAAATAACGCATTATGCACGAATAATTTCATAATAACAGATATTATACATATAATAATTACATTTTGTAAGATAAAATGCACAATATTCGCATTTATGTCACACGGCACTGTCCAAGTTTATCAGCCATTATGATGCGTTCCCAAGCAGTTGCTTGACATATCTGTAACCGCAAGTTCGGAATGGCATTGTAATATACACGAGACTTAATAGAATACTAACATGTATATTACAATACCACTCCGAACTTGCGGTTACACATAAAAATATTTCTCACCAAGAGAAATATTAAGCCTTCAAGTCCCTTTACAAGCTGGAACATGCTCTACCGAGTTTTACCAGACATTCGGTAAATTCATTGGCGAACAAATCTCAACATTCGTTTTTCGGTCAACAAGACCTACCAACACATTATAGTTATATAAGCAGTAAAGGAAACACAACAGCCTCTACTTTACAGCATGGTGCTTTTTCTCTTCCTGCTGCTCTACCTCCTTTACCTTACGGAACAAGTCGGAAGCAAATATGAAATTGTTGAGTAATTCATTGCTTGATGACACAACATCATCTTTTGTCCCCTCCCACTCATTGTGTCCTTGATAGATAAACAAAATGTGCTCACCAATGCCCATCACTGAGTTCATGTCATGCGTATTGATTATTGTGGTTGTGTTAAACTCTTTGGTTATGTCATGTATCAACTCGTCAATAACCAAAGAGGTTTTAGGGTCCAGGCCTGAATTTGGCTCATCGCAGAACAAGTATTGGGGGTTCAGGGCAATGGCTCGCGCAATAGCCACACGCTTTTGCATACCACCCGAAATCTCACCTGGATACTTTGCACCGGCATCTGTTAAATTGACGCGATCAAGGCAGAATTGTGCACGACGTACACGTTCCTTATAACTGTCATTTGAAAACATGTCGAGTGGGAACATCACATTCTCAAGCACCGACATAGAATCGAACAACGCCGCATTTTGGAAAATCATACCCATTTCACGACGTAGCATGGCACGCTCGCGCTTTGTCATCTGCATAAAACTGCGGCCATCGTAAAGCACATCGCCCTCGGTGGGCTCAAACAAACCCACGATATTCTTAATCAGCACTGTTTTGCCCGAACCGCTTTGACCAATGATAAGATTGGTCTTACCACTGTCAAATGTTGAGGTTATCCCTTTCAACACCTCCTTGCCATCAAACGACTTATGTAAATTTTTAATTTCAATCATGAGAGTAATTGTGTAAGGAATAAATCAGAAAACAATATGAGCATAGAGCACGACACCACGGCATTGGTGCTTGCCTTTCCCACCTCAATACTTCCACCTTCGACATTATAACCATAAAATGAAGACACACTCGAAATGATAAATGCAAAGAATAGCGATTTAATCACGCCCATCCAGAAAAACCATTGTGTGAAAGAGTGCTGAAGGCCAGCCGTTAAATCGGACGGTGTAATGATATGGCCAATATAAGCTGTGGCATACGCACCTATTATACCACTAAAGGTGCTGAATACAACCAAGAGTGGCATGATAGTGACAAGCCCCGTAATTTTGGGCAAAATCAAGAACGAAGCCGGGTTGACCCCCATTATCTCCAGTGCATCAATCTGCTGCGTAGTGCGCATAGTACCTAATTCGGAGGCGATGTTTGACCCAACCTTGCCCGACAAAATAAGACACATGATACTCGATGAGAACTCAAGCAACATGATTTCGCGTGTGACATACCCCGACACCCATAGCGGCATCCAAGGGCTCTGTATGTTCAACTTTATCTGAATACAAATCACCGCACCGATAAAGAACGATATAAGCAATACAATACCTATGGAGTCGACACCAAGCTGCACCATCTCCTTTATATACTGCTTTAAGAACATACGCATGCGTTCCGGGCGCGAAAATGTTCGTCCCATCAACATGAGGTAACGCCCGAAGGCATTCAAGAACTTTGCTATTATCATCTTATTATTTTCTTTTCGTTTTTGCTTCTTATATCTCTACTAATCCCCAGTTTTGCGCAGTGCTTCCGGTCTTAAGTTTCCGTTGGCATCGAACAGCCCATAAGTTGTACGCAGTACGCGGAACTCTGTACGTCGGTTCAAGGCATTACAAACTTCTTGCTGGTCTGCCGGCAACTTTAATATGTACGGCACACTCAATGTGTCGTTTTCATGCAAGAATGGATAAGTTTCCGTCAGCTTTTTATTCACCACCTTGGGCATTTCCTTGCCATACCCCTTTGCGGTCAAGCGGTCAGACGCTATACCATGTTCTGTCAAGTAGTGCACCACGCTCTCTGCACGTCGCTGCGACAATTTCAAGTTGTACTCTGCATTACCGCGATAATCACAATGAGCCGCAAGTTCGATTGTCACATTAGGATTTTCATTAAGCATTTTAACCAATCGATCAAGCGCCTCGCGCGAATTATCGGTGAGGGCGGCCTTGTCAAACTCATAGAACACATTACGCACCAGCACGGGAGAACTGATACTCGGCAATGGGAATTGCAACACATGCTGCTTTTCAACCTCAGTTGTGTCGGCACGCAACTCGTTGCAAACGTTCAGATATCCTTGACACGTGGCCAATATCAGATAGCTAACCCCTGGCTTGAGAGGTTTCACAAATGAGCCATCAGAAAGGACGCCTATCTTTTCGTTTGTACCATCACTGCCTACCATATATACGACGGCCGCAGGCAATTCGTACCCATCTTGCTCATACACCCAGCCTTTTACACTCTGCAGTACCTCAGGATATGAGAATTCATATATTTTGTCCCAACCTCGCCCACCAGTTGCCCGGTTTGACGAGAAGAAGCCCCTATTATGTACGCCCTCGAATGTCATGCCAAAATCGTCACCATTTGAATTTATAGGCGAAGGCAGATGCTCAACCTTCCATTCGTTTGATATGGTGTCCTCCTTTGCACGATAAATGTCAAGGCCGCCCATATTACTGATGTGTCCGTCACTTGAGAAATATAGCTCGCCTGAGGGACGGCATGTCGGAAAACATTCGTTGCCAGCTGTATTGATGGCCGGACCGAGATTTTCTAAGCGTCCCATGCCATGCTTGCCTCCAATTTCTATACGCCACAAATCTAAACCGCCTTGACCACCCGGCATGTCCGACGAGAAATACAACCATCGTCCGTCAGGAGAAACTGCGGGGTGTGCAAACGAGGACAGCGTGTCATTAGAAATCTTGACTTGCACAGGCTTGCTCCATTTGGCATCAGTACGCTGCGAACTCCAAATTTCAGCCATTCGGGGATAAGAAGGATCGGTGCGACACACTGTAAAATACATCGTTTTTCCGTCCTGTGTAAAGGCACAAGCACCTTCGTCGTTCTCGGTATTTACATCCCCCTCCACAGCCTCAGCCACTTTCCACTTGCCTTTTTCGTCTTTCTTAGAGAAAAATATGTCACCGTTCTTAATGCCTGTAATGCTGCTAATATCCCCCTTTACCTGCTGACGCGTTGACGTAAAATACAACTGTTGCGCATCAACGCCCATATAAGCCGGACTAAAGTCTGAACGCGAGCTATTAAACAAAGTCGCCAACTTGACACTATAGGCCGAACCTGTCTGTTTGACAGAGGGAGCAGTAAGGCAATCGTTAATACCTTGTTCTGCGCGCAAATCGCCAGGAAAGGAATCGGCATAAGCCCTATAAGCATTTTCCGCTCCCTTATAATTGCCCTGCAGACGAAGCATATCGCCCAAATGCAAATAGGTTAAAGTATCTTTTACACCATAACGAACAGCATTTTGAAATGCACCGACTGCTCTGGCCACATTGCCATAGCGTCTGTAAGCATCACCCATCTTATAGGCTACAAACCCACGTCTTTTTTTGTCTGTAGCCGAGGTTTGCCCATAAGCCCGTTTATATTGCGCTGCAGCTTCGGCATATTCGCCAAGTGCAAGTGCGGCATCGCCCCTCTTTATTGATTTCTCCGCACTGCCACACCCTGACAATACCATCAGCAGAAAGATGCAGCACAAAACTGCGCCTATTATATTGTTTTTGTATTGTTGCATTATTTATGTCGTATGAAATTTATGCAAAGATAGTGCAAGGTGAGCGCAAAGATGCAAGTTCACTTGCAATCTTTGCCGAACCGCAGCCTATCTTATGCAAAGATAGTGCAAGGTGAGCGCAGAGATGCAAGTTTACTTGCAATCTTTGCCGAACCGCAGCCTATCTTATGCAAAGATAGTGCAAGGTGAGCGCAGAGATGCAAGTTCACTTGCAATCTTTGCTGAACCGCAGCCTATCTTATGCAAAGATACAACAACTAACTCAGTTGATATGAAAAATGATTTCATTTTTCGCTCATTACACCATTTATACAGCAAATAAGAACATGAGAAATGAAACATTGGTACACAATATTCGCCTACATTCAGATCAGAACTTTAGCTTTCCGATTATGCGGAGTGGCATACTTACCATGTGAAGTGTAAACATACTATATGCACGCGGACACATAATGTCGCTTGCCTTCTCGTTTTTTGTTTATGGCATTTTTGTCTACACTCTGCACTTTTGCGCGTAATACAATGATATTCAATATGTTACACGGTGTATACACCAAGTGTTTCATATACACTCTTGTCTGCACCCGTCAGCAAAGAAAGTTTACTCGCTTGTGCCAGGGCGCCGAAACAGCATAGGGGGAGAGAAACTCCTGTTAGTCCGACATTTTTTTCTGTCTCCCTATACCGAAATGACACGCTGCCAGTGCAAGTAACTGCACATGGTAGTGCAGACAGTGCAGACACCAACATTTCGAGTGCAGACAAGTGTAGATAGCATCGCCGAAGTGCATACAAGAATCAACGTTACCTACACGCCATAACGCGCTCTTATTCAAGCATTTAAGAGCTTTAGTGCAGAGTGCAGACAAATTACGCAAATAGTGCATGTAATATAGATAACGTGGTGCAAAGGAGTGTGACACCTGCACATTTTTATTGACATTACTTATACAATACTCTCTTCGTCTTTATTATCGTCAACGTGCAATATAGTTTTGCTCATGCGCACCATTATATTGATCCACAGTCCATTTATTTCACACCACATACTCACTTAGGGCACACAGATTCTGAAGGGGAAAATGCCCAAAAAAGCATGGCATTGTTTTGTTTATATGCTTCGTTGATGTAATTTTGCACAATTAAAAGAACGGGACACACATTCTGCAAGTTTCGAACCAAGCATTTAATAAAACAACATAACATGGAACAACAAACCACAGGCACAGTCAGCTCCAACGACAGTGCACAACCCTCTAATGTGGCAGACGGTCAGCAACCCACTAATGAAACCGCTGCTCAAGACATGGCTCAAGCACCAACTTTACAGCCAAAGAACAACAAAAAACGGAATTGGATTATCGCAACGATTGTCATTTTGCTACTTATTATAGGTGGCGCATCGTACTATATCATTTCGAGCAATGCCGCATCGCAAGAGGAAATGGCATACGAAGTGCTCGAAAACAATGACAACCCGCAAGACTACAGAGATTTCTTGGAAAAATACCCGAACAGCGAGCATGCCAACGAAGTGCGTCAACGCTTGAATACACTTGAAGCAATGCTTTCAAAATGGCAGAGTATTTCCTTGTCTGACAACGTAAATGACTTCATAAACTTTAAGAATACATACTCAGATATACAATACGGACGCCTGTGCGATATCAAAATAGACTCACTTGATTACATCACAGCTCAGAAGCTCGGTACGCCTGAGGCATTTCAACGCTATCTTGACGCACACCCCGACGGCCGATATGCCTCAGAAGCCTCAATTGCTCAAGGCACATTGCGCGACCAAGAAGTTAGCGATGATGAGCGTATACAGATCATGAACATCGTGACGGATTTCTACAATGGTTTTGCAGCACAAGACGAGAGCAAGATATGTACTAACATTGCCTCGACAATGAAAACATTCCTGCACCAGCACAATGCAAGCAAGGCGACCGTACTCAGCACTATTCAAGGTATGTTTAATGAGCACATTCAGAGTGTTCAGTTCACTGTCAACCGCGACTTCCAAATAAAGAAGAACAGCAACGGAAGCTACATCGCCACATTCAGCGTGGACCAACATATTGAACGGGACAACGAAGGCAAAACATTCGGACAATACAAATGTTCGGCCGAGATTGACCCGCAACTGCTGATTACCTCTCTGACTATGGACGAGATATCAAGGCAATAATTATTTTATTACTCTAAAACATTATACTTAACATGCTGACTATCAACTCTTACGAAGAATTTGAAAAATATCTTGGACAAGAACTTGGCAAGTCTGACTGGCTCGAAATTGACCAAGACCGCATTAACGCATTTGCCGATGCCACACTTGACCACCAATGGATACACGTTGACCCCGAAAAGGCCAAGAACGGCCCATTTGGACAAACTATTGTACATGGCTATTTGACTCTGTCATTGCTGCCCTATATGTGGGAGCAAATCATCAAGGTTAACAATCTCAAGATGATGGTAAACTATGGCATGGACAAGATGAAGTACGGCCAGGCCGTGTTGAGCGGCCAAAGCGTGCGCCTGGTGGCAACATTGCACAGCATAGCCAACTTGCGCGGCATCTGCAAGGTGGAAATCAAGTTCACCATCGAGATAAAAGACCAAAAGAAGCCCGCACTGTCTGGCATCGCGACATTCCTTTATCACTTTAACTAAGGCGAGGAACGCTTTCATCAATGCTGGTGGTCTGTATTATGAACACACATCTTTAAGCAAGATATCTGACATTCATAATCATCAGACCACCAGCATTTTCACAAATCCGCTCACCTTGGCAGTAGCACTGCTCCGACTTCAGATACAAAAGTCCCGTACCTTTACCATATTGGACTGACACAAAGCGACCCACCATTTGAACACATAGATACCGCTGAGGAGGGTGCATAGCCAGTCTGTCCAGTCCCGAGAGTTGCCGTAGAGATGGTCTTTGAGTTCGAGGCACGATGCGGCGACTATGGCTGCATATACGGCAGCATAGAAAGAACCGGCAAGTGTGGCGACGATGAAGCCGCCGATGAGATGCTTGTATCGGTTGGACACTGCAAAAAAAGAGAAAAATTTGTTCATAACGCTTGTTTATTAAATTATTATTATTACCTTTGCGACAGCTTCGATGAGGAGTTAGCATGTGCTACGGCACGTTGCATCGCGGGGAGGTCTGCAAAGGCTTCCCCGTAGTCATTTTTAGTTGTAGTAGAATTTACGGTCTTTATAGAACAATCTGACATTCTTATGGACACATACTTGACGGTAACGTCATCAGCCGAATACCAATTGACCGAAAAGCGCTCTCGTTTCTTGGGATTTGCCATGCACGTTGAGAGCGAAGATGAAGCCAAGAGCATCATAGCTGCATATAAAAAGAAATATTACGATGCACGGCACGTTTGCTACGCTTACGTCATTGGCGACGATGGCAAAACGACACGCGCAAACGATGATGGTGAACCGAGCGGAACCGCTGGCCGCCCCATTTTAGGCCAGATTGTGTCGCACAACCTTACATACACTTTAGGTATTGTGGTAAGATATTTTGGTGGCGTAAAGTTAGGCACAGGGCCATTAGGAGTTGCATATAAAACCTGCATGGGCGAAGCACTAAACCTTGCCGAGTGTGAAGAAAAGATTATTACTTCGACCTTGATTGTGTCAATTCCCTACACCGACGCAGACACCGCCATGCGATTTATACGCGAAGCTGGGGCCGACATTACGCAACGCGACTATGACCTTCAAGGCACAATTCTCACGGTTTCTGTGCGACAAGACGATGAAAGTGCCCTTCGAGACAGGCTCTCCAAAATACTGAGTCTGAAGTTTGTTGAACAAGACTAACTACGTACAACGTTTATGCAGATCAGACAAATCACGAAACAGAGTATCGACCAGGCTATTGCATTGTACACTGAAGCATTCCCTAAGATTGAGCGACGTCCCGTTGCCCAATGGCTGGACCTGTGGCAAACACACAATCATTTTTGCATAATAGAAATATTGTCAGATGATGTGTTTGCAGGCTTTATTTCATATTGGGATTTCGAGGATTTTATCTATATAGAGCATTTTGCAACCTCTAAGTCGCTACGCGGGAACGGCATTGGCGGAAAGGCTATTGATACGTTCAAACAATCTTGCCAAGGCAAACCTGTCGTATTGGAAGTGGAAATGCCCACCGACGACATCAGCAAGCGCAGAATAACCTTTTACAACAAACATGGGTTCACATTGTCCGAACTCCCGTATATGCAGCCTGCATACAGACCGTGTGACGCTCCTATCGAACTCCGTATCATGAGCACGGACCCGGTCTTTACAACAAAAGGGTTCAACAAGGTCACTGGCACCATACACCGGCACGTTTATGGCGTAAAAGTAAAATAAATTCAACACACGTTTTTCTGTATCAAACAATATTCGTAATTTCGCAGCGAAATAAGACCTTGGTTTCTATAATTTTGTCACACACCCCGCCACATGGCAACAGGCATTATTATACGAAGCACAAAAAAATATCAAAACAACATGTATAGAACAAACACTTGCGGAGAACTGCGCATTGGCAATGTCGGACAGGAGGTAACACTGGCCGGCTGGGTGCAGCGTAGCCGTAAAATGGGTGGCATGACCTTCGTTGATCTGCGTGACCGCTATGGCATAACACAGCTCGTATTCAACGAAGATACAAATGCTGAACTCTGTGCACAAGCTAACAAATTGGGACGCGAATATGTCATTCAGGTAAAAGGTACCGTGAATGAGCGCTACGCCAAGAACGAAAAAATACCAACTGGCGATATCGAAATTATTGTCAGCGAAATGACGGTTCTCAACGAATCGCTTGTTCCACCATTTACCATCGAAACGAACACTGATGGCGGTGACGACTTGCGCATGAAATACCGCTATTTGGATTTGCGCCGTGAGAATGTTCGTGCAAACCTGGAATTGCGTCATAAATTCTGCATTGCTGTACGTAATTTCCTTGACTCGAAGGGATTCCTCGAAATCGAGACGCCTGTACTTATCGGTTCTACACCCGAAGGCGCACGCGACTTTATCGTCCCCTCACGCATGAACCCCGGTCAATTTTACGCACTGCCGCAAAGTCCGCAGACGCTGAAGCAGTTGCTCATGGTGGCAGGAATGGATCGCTACTTCCAGATAGCGAAGTGTTTCCGCGACGAAGACTTGCGTGCCGACCGCCAACCCGAGTTCACCCAGATAGACTGCGAAATGTCTTTTGTGACACAAAACGACATTCTGAACACCTTCGAAGAAATGGCCAAATACCTCTTTAAGGAGGTCCGCCATTACGATTTGGGCGATACGCTATTTATACGTATGCCTTGGCATGAAGCCATGCGACGCTTCGGATCAGACAAACCCGATATGCGATTTGGTATGGAGTTTGTTGAACTGAAGGATACATTGGGCGGAACAGGAACGTTTGGCGTGTTTAACGATGCCAAATACATTGGTGGTATCTGTGCCCCAGGTTGTGCGCACTACACGCGCAAGCAACTTGATCAACTTACAGACTTTGTCAAGTCGCCACAAATCGGAGCTAAGGGCTTGGTTCACGCTAAAGTAAACGAAGATGGCACGGTAAAGAGTTCTGTTGACAAATTCTACACGCCCGAAGTGCTTGAACAACTCAAACACAAGATGGACGCCAAACCTGGCGATCTGATTTTGATCATGTCTGGCGATGATGCCATGAAGACACGCAAGCAGCTTTGCGAATTGCGACTTGAAATGGGCGAACGCCTTGGTTTGCGCGACAGAAACAAGTTTGCTCTGCTTTGGGTTGTTGACTTCCCCATGTTTGAGTGGAGCGAAGAAGAAGGCCGTCTGCTGGCAATGCACCACCCATTTACAGCACCCCGTCCACAAGACGTGCCACTGCTTGACACTGACCCGGCATCAGTATTAGCAGACGCATATGACATGGTGTGCAATGGTGTTGAAGTTGGCGGTGGTTCTATCAGAATACATGACGCCGTGCTCCAGGCCAAGATTTTCAAGGTGCTTGGCTTCACCCCCGAACGCGCACAGGAGCAATTTGGTTTCTTGATGAACGCCTTCAAGTATGGTGCACCACCTCACGGTGGTCTGGCCTACGGACTCGACCGCTGGGTTTCACTCTTCGCCGGTCTCGATAGCATACGCGACTGCATTGCGTTCCCCAAAAACAACTCGGGACGTGACGTTATGCTTGATGCGCCATCAAGAGTAGACCAAAAGCAACTTGACGAGCTGTTGATAGACGTACGTCCACAAACTAAATAACGACAATAAGCCTAAATCCCACTTTTTACCGCAAGTAAAAGTGGGATTTTGTTTTTTACTATTGAAAAAGCAGCGTATATCTGTATATTTCATATAAAAAACATTGAAGCGCGTCCGCAACACAATATTTATTTGTACATTTGCACCAAATTTGGATTATGAATAAGATAGTTCTCATCATATATTGCAGCATCATAGCATTCTTCGCGTCTTGTGCAGACTATAACCGCGTGGTCAAGACACAAGACTATGAATACAAATATGAAGTGGCAAAGCAATACTATGCCGAAGGCATGTACAATCGTGCTGCGCTCCTCATACAGGATATTTTGTCTGTGCTTAAGGGCACTGACCAAGGTGAAGAATCCTTGTATCTGTCAGGTTTGTGCAACATGAAAGCACATTCATACGATGCTGCTGCTACTATTTTCAGAAAATACTACCAAACATACCCTAAGGGTAAATATGTAGAAGAAGCGCGCTTCAATTGTGGCAAATCGTTATACATGATTACGCCCGAACCGAAGCTTGACCAAACTGAAACATTTCAGGCTGTTACGGAATTCCAAAATTTCATTGAGAACTTCCCGTCAAGCAAATTACGTCCGCAAGCACAAGATCTCATTTTCAAGCTACAAGACAAATTGGTGGAGAAAGAATACCTTTCGGCAAAGCTATACTACGACCTTGGAAGCTATATAGGTAACGGCAGCAATGGTAATTATGGCGCTTGTATCGTTACAGCAGAAAATGCCATTAAGGATTATCCGTACACAACAAGACGAGACGATTTTGCCATATTGATACTGAGAGCCAAATTCAAATTGGCACAATTCAGTGTAGAGAGCAAGAAAGAAGAACGCTATCATAATGCTATTGACGAATATTATGGGTTCGTAAATGAATACCCTGAATCGAAGTATATGAAAGAGGCAAAAGACTTGTTCAACAAAGCCAAGAAATACGTTCAAACGACTGATAACACTGACGAGGACGCAAGTAATGCCTCTACAAAATAAAAACAAAGCAAACTAAAGATATAAAATGGATTACAAGAAAAGTAAAGCACCAACAAACACAGTTACGCACAATTTGATGGACTTTTGCGACGGCACAAACAACATCTACGAGAGTGTTGTCATCATGTCTAAACGCGCCAATCAGATTGCTGTGCAGATGAGAGACGACCTGCAGCGTAAACTGAAGGAGTTTGCCTCGACTAACGACAATTTGGAAGAGACCTTTGAGAACCGCGAGCAAATCGAAATCTCACGTTATTACGAGAAATTGCCAAAGCCTACACTGATTGCTGCGGACGAATTCTTGCATCACAATATCTACTTCCGCAATCCTGCTAAGGATAAAGACAACTTGAGCACCGAAGCATGATACAACGTATTCAAAGCATATACCTCGTATTGGCCGGATTATTTCCGGCCTTTACGTTTTTTGTTCCCGTTTGGGCTTTTTATGGCGCAAAAGAATCTTTCAACATCAGCAGTGTAGGCTACTATCCTGCCTGCTTGCCTGAGATTGTTGGAAGACATCCATACGGAATGGCATTTTTCGCCATTGCGAGCATTATTGCTGCCGTAACCGCTATATTTACCTACAAGAACAGAAAGAAGCAGATTAAAATCACCAACCTTGCCATGGCAAGCAATTTGATGTGGTATATCAGTTTTGCTGCATACATATTATCTGTACAAAGCATAACTGCAACAAGTTTGCATTTTGAATTGGGTTGCCTATTTCCTGTTCTCGCCATTATTGTACTTTATTTAGCAAAAAGAGCAATCAAACACGATGAAGCCTTGATTAGGGCTGCAGACCGCATAAGATAAAGAACTTTCAAACTGCGGAGACACCCTTACTCATATATAAGAAATCAGAACAACATACTATCCTATAATCTTATGTCATTAAACAAAGTCATGCTTATTGGCCACATTGGAAATGATCCAGAAATCCGCTATTTGGATCAGGGCGTATGCACAGCGCAACTCCGATTGGCTACAAGCGTTCCAGGCTACACCCTACCCAATGGAACCAATGTGCCAGAGCGCACAGAATGGCACAACATCTATCTGTGGAGGCGGTTGGCTGAAATTGTGGAGCGTTATGTACATAAAGGCGACAAATTGTACATCGAAGGTGAACTGCGCTACAGATCGTATACAGACAAGAAAGGCGTTACACGCAGAACGGCTGAGATTTGGGCATCAAACCTGGAAATGCTGACGCCGCGAAGCCAAACAAATACAGCGCAACAAGGTGACAACACTACACAGCCCACGCAAAGCAACCCGTTCCCTGCCTCACAAAGTCAAAACGGTAATACCCCACCCCCACAAAAGTGCCCATTCTAAAAGACAAGAAGTGCTGAACTTACAAGAATTTATAGACACAGATATAGAAAGACTCGCATCGACAATGCTTGACAATTTAGCAGCAAACGAGGTGCGGGTCTTTTTATGGCATCACAAGCTCTCACGACCGGACATTCAGAAATATGCAGACATTTGCGTTTCTGCCGAAGAAAAAGGTGGGCTATCGAATATATGTGACAAAAGGTTTGTTGAAAAGGTGTCTGTCAGGGTTATCCTGTACAAGCTACTTGGAAAAGACGTAAGAATTTGCTACAACGAAAATGGAGCACCCTACTTGTCGAATAAACAATACTATATCAGCATATCACATACTGATGGTCACTTTGCGCTCAGTTTCTCACACAGGAAGCATGGCATTGACATCGAAAGATGGAACAGTACGGCGAAAAGGGTTTCAAAAATGTTTGCAACGGGACAAGAAGTTGCAGCCTTAGTTGATACAAGGACTATCACTGATGAAGACGAAAAAGCCTTTTGCACCATTTGGAGTGCCAAAGAGTCTATATACAAAAGCCATGATTTAGAGGAATTATCTTTCAGAGATGGTATCTTATTGAAAAAAGACACTTTTAGCAATCTTATAGCGAAAGTCTCATATAAAGAAGCAACTTTTCATGATACCATAGGATACCGATTGCTACCTGATTGTGTACTTACAATATGCTTACCGGCCTCAGTTTAATTATATTTGAGTAACTTTGCAGTCGAAATCAGCATAACTGCTTACATAATACATAACAGAAATAACATAAAACAAAATATGATTACCGTTTCCAACTTAGCAATTCAATTCGGCAAGCGAATACTTTATCAAGACGTCAACATGAAATTCACCAATGGCAACATCTATGGTATTATAGGTGCCAATGGTGCTGGCAAATCAACCTTGTTGAAAGCCATTTCTGGAGAACTTGAACCTAACAAGGGCCGTGTTGAAATGGGACCAGGCGAACGCCTTTCTGTGCTCAGCCAAGACCACTTCAAATACGACGAGTTCACTGTGCTTGACACTGTACTCATGGGACACACTACCATGTGGAAAATCATGCAAGAACGCAATGAACTTTATTCTAAAGCAGACTTCTCTGATGAGGACGGCATTAAAGTTGCTGAACTTGAGGACAAGTTTGCACAAATGGGCGGTTATACAGCTGAAAACGATGCTGCCACACTGCTTAGCGGACTGGGTATCAAGGAAAAATTGCACGGCAAATTGATGGGTGAACTTAGCGGTAAGGAAAAAGTACGTGTCATGTTGGCACAAGCCCTTTTTGGCGAACCTGACAATCTGCTGCTTGATGAGCCTACCAACGACTTGGACTTGGAAACTGTAGAATGGCTGGAAGAATATCTCGGCAACTTTGAACATACCGTGCTCGTCGTTAGCCACGACCGTCACTTCCTTGACCAGGTTTGTACTCACACTGTCGATATTGACTACGGAAAGGTTACATTGTTTTCCGGAAACTATTCTTTCTGGTACGAATCTTCGCAATTAGCCTTGAGACAGGCACAAAATCAGAAGCAGAAAGCAGAAGAGAAGAAGAAGGAACTGGAAGAATTCATTCGTCGTTTCTCTGCGAATGTGGCCAAAAGCAAACAAACCACGAGCCGTAAGAAGATGCTTGAGAAGCTTAACGTGGAAGAGATTAAGCCCTCTACGCGTAAGTATCCTGGCATCATATTCCAGATGGACCGCGATCCAGGTAACCAAATTCTTGAAGTAAAAGACTTGAAAGCGACTCTGGAAGATGGTACCGTATTGTTTGACAAACTCAACTTTACCGTTGAAAAAGGCGAAAAGATTGTGTTCCTTAGCCATGACCCTCGAGCCATGACCGCACTTTTCGAAATAATCAATGGCAATGCAAAACCTGCCAGTGGCTCATACAAATGGGGCGTTACCATCACAACTGCCTACTTGCCCCTTGATAACACATCATACTTCAATACAGACATGGACATGCTGACATGGTTAAGCCAGTTTGGCGAAGGCAATGATGTATACTTTAAGGCATTCCTCGGACGTATGTTGTTTAAGGACGAAGACATACAAAAGAAGGTGAATGTGCTTTCGGGTGGTGAGAAGATGCGCTGCATGATTGCACGTATGCAACTGCGAAATGCCAACTGCCTTATTCTTGACACGCCGACCAACCACCTTGACATGGAAAGTATTCAAGCCTTCAACAATAACCTCAAATTGTTCAAAGGCAACATTCTTTTCTCAAGCCATGACCACGAGTTTATCAATACCGTTGCTAATCGCATCATCGAACTGACTCCTAATGGCAGTATAGACAAATTGATGACTTACGAAGATTATATCCATGACGATAGAGTTAAAGAATTAAAAGAAAAACTTTACAATACCGCCGATTAAGACCAATGGCATAATTGTTGCATGAATGAATAAAAATATTCTGAGACAATCATGAAAATGGAAAATAAAGAACATAAAGAAGTTGAAGAGCAGGCAAAAGAGACACAAACTCAAAATGCTACTGAAACTGAAAAGGAACTGACTGATGCTGAAAAGCTGGAAGCAGCCAACGAAGAAATAGCGCAATTAAAAGACAAATATCTACGACAAGTTGCAGAGTTTGACAACTATCGCAAACGTACGCTGAAAGAGAAAACCGAGTTGATTTTGAATGGTGGTGAAAAAGTGCTTAGTGCACTGCTACCGATTTTGGACGACTTTGACCGCGCTATAGAAAATATCCAGAAAAGCGATGACGTCAATGCACTTAAAGAAGGCGTTGAACTCATTGCCGGAAAGCTGAACAAGACACTTGCATCGCAGGGGCTTCAAAAAATGGATACCATTGGCAAACCTTTTGATACAGACTATCACGAGGCTATCGCACTTGTACCAGCACAAGACGAAGACAAGAAGAACCTTGTTATGGATTGCGTGCAGCCAGGCTACATGCTCAACGACAAAGTTCTTCGCCACGCAAAAGTGGTAGTAGGCAACTAAATAATTGTGGCCGAAGCAAATAAATCAAAACAACAAGTCTATCCACCCAAGTTGTCAAAATGGCTGACGAGAAAGATTATTATAAAATATTAGGAGTAGAGCGCACTGCTACTGCTGACGAAATTAAACGAGCTTACAAAAAAGTTGCCATTAAATATCACCCTGACAGAAATCCTGGCAATAAAGAAGCTGAAGAGAAGTTCAAACAAGCTGCTGAGGCGTATGACGTCTTGCGCGATCCAGACAAACGCGCCCGATACGACCAATTTGGTGCTGACGGCGTCAATGGTGCTGGAGGCTTTGGCGGCTTTGGTGGACAAGGCATGGACATCAACGACATTTTCAGCGCTTTCGGAGATATATTTGGCGGACATGGATTTGGTGGCTTTGGCGGTGGCAGCAGAAGTGCACAACCAAGACAATACAAAGGCGCAGACATGCGCATGAAGGTAAAACTCACCTTAGAGGAAATTGCAACCGGTGTTACCAAAAAATATAAGATGAAGAAGGACATTACATGTCCTGAATGCGGCGGCAGCGGTTGTGAAAATGGATCTAAGCCTGAAACATGCCCAACATGCCATGGACAAGGCTATGTAATACGTACACAACGTAGTATGTTTGGCCTAATGCAATCTCAAGAAGCCTGCCCTACATGCCATGGTGAAGGTACTGTCATTAAGCACAAATGCACTCATTGCCATGGTGACGGCATCATTAAAGGCGAAGAGATTGTTGAATTTAATATTCCAGCTGGCGTTGGCGAGGGTATGATTGTCAACATTCCTCGCAAAGGTAATGCCGGCATGCACAATGGCGTTCCTGGCGACATTCAAGTTGTTATTGAAGAAGCACCGCACCCTGAGTTTATCAGAGACGAAACGGACTTGATTTACAATCTGCTTTTAACAGTGCCACAAGCTGCTTTGGGTGATACCATAGAAGTGCCGACACTTACAGGTAAAGCGCGTATTAAAATCGAACCTGGGACACAACCTGGAACAGCTTTAAGATTACGTGGAAAAGGCTTGCCTGCTATTAAAGGCTATGGCAGCGGCACAGGAGATATTGTCGTAAATATCAGTGTTTACATACCTGAGCATCTTGATAAAGACGAAAAATCTAAACTTGAATCGCTCAATGATAGCAAACACATTCAACCGACCGACAACATTAAAAATAAAATATTCAGAGCCTTTAGAAATTATTTCAACAAATAGTACACATCATGACGGGTTAGCGAGCACAACAATGCTTGCTTGCCCGTCGTTTTTTGTATACGAAAACATGCTCAACCATCATGACATACGACGAAACCATACAATATTTGTTCAACTCCGCCCCACTCTTTCAACATGTTGGCGGTGCGGCATATAAAGAAGGACTGTCAACTACTCACATACTGGACGCACACTTCAATCACCCACACAATCAATATAAAACAATTCACATTGCTGGTACAAATGGTAAAGGCAGCTGTGCACATACCATTGCAGCCATATTACAGCATACAGGACTAAAAGTTGGTTTGTACACCTCACCACACCTAGTAGACTTTCGAGAAAGAATACGTATTAATGGTGAAATGATGCCCCAACAATATGTCATAGACTTCGTTGAAGAAGAACGCTCATTTTTTGAACCGCTTCACCCCTCTTTCTTTGAACTAACGACTGCATTAGCTTTTAAGTATTTTGCAGAGCAACATGTTGACGTTGCTGTGATTGAAGTGGGATTAGGAGGCAGACTTGACTGCACCAATATCATAAGCCCGATACTGTCAATAATAACAAATATCAGTTTTGATCACACGCAATTTCTTGGAAACACTTTAGCTCAAATTGCAAGCGAAAAAGCCGGCATCATCAAGCATAAAGTGCCAGTAATTATCGGCGAATGCAATGCTGAAACACGTTCTGTATTTGAACATAAGGCTCATGAGGTGGAAGCCCCCATATTATTTGCCGAAGATAACAAAGAAGTACTGAGCAGCGAGTTTAGCGATTTGTACGGACACAAATTGCGCCATTACACTACGCGCAGTTTTGGCGACATCTACGGAGAATTAACTGGTGAATGCCAAATTAAAAACACGAATACCATTTTGTGCGCTCTACACAGCCTGTCAAAAATATTCTCTGTCACACACGAAGATATCACTTACGCATTCGAACATGTATGTGAAATGACAGGTCTGCGCGGACGCTGGCAGATATTGCAAGAGCGCCCAACAATTATATGCGATACCGGTCACAACACTGGCGGGTGGCAATATCTGGCACACCAACTAGCACAAATTGCCACATCTGGCAACAAACTGCACATTGTATTCGGCATGGCCTCAGATAAAGATATCGAAAGAGTGATGAGCACACTACCCCATGAGGCATGCTATTATTGGACAAAAGCAAGTGTTAAGCGTGCTACAAGCGAGCAAACGATAGCAAACATTGCAACAAAATACGATTTGCATGGTAAAACATATAGCAATGTGGCCGAAGCCTATGAAGCCGCCGTCAATAACGCATCAACAAATGATTACATCTACGTCGGAGGCAGCAGTTTCATTGTAGCAGACTTGCTACGTTACAAGCAAACTGCACTCCCACTTGAAGAAAACACATAAAAAGCTATCACGAGTAATTATAAATTTCTAATTTTACAGCGATATAAAATAAAAACCACCACACTATGAACAAGAAAAGTAGCTTAGTGACAATAGCCAACCTTTCAAAAGAAAAGATAATGTATCTCCTGCAAATGGCACAGGAGTTTGAGAAACGCCCTAATCGAAAGATTTTAGACGACAAGGTGGTTGCGACCCTTTTCTTTGAGCCGTCAACCCGAACTCGTCTCTCATTCGAGACGGCTGCCAACCGTTTGGGAGCAAGAGTCATTGGATTTACAGACCCCAAAGTAACGAGTTCTACAAAAGGCGAAACACTGAAAGACACAATCATGATGGTGAGCAATTATGCCGATGTCATAGTAATGCGACACTATCTTGAAGGAGCAGCCCGCTATGCAAGCGAAGTATCACCCGTGCCTGTTGTCAACGCAGGAGATGGAGCGAACCAGCACCCATCACAAACGATGCTTGACCTCTATAGCATCTACAAAACACAAGGCACACTCGAAAACCTCAACATATACCTCGTTGGCGACTTGAAGTATGGACGTACTGTCCACTCGCTCATCATGGCCATGCGCCATTTCAATCCCACATTCCACTTTATTGCCCCGAAGGAACTTGCCATGCCCGATGTATACAAAATTTATTGTCGTGAGCACGGCATAAAGTTTGTAGAGCATGAGGATTTTAACTCTGAGGTTATCAGCAATGCAGATATTTTATACATGACACGCGTACAACGCGAACGTTTTACGGACTTGATGGAGTATGAGCGTGTTAAAGACATTTACATTCTGCGTGCATCAATGCTGAAAGACGCACGTACGAATATGAAGATTCTACACCCGCTGCCAAGAGTAAATGAAATAGCCTATGATGTTGACAACGATCCACACGCTTATTATTTTGAACAAGCACGTAATGGACTATACGCACGTCAAGCCATCATTTGCGATGTTTTGGGAATAACTTTAGACGACATAAAAAAATAAAACAACCACAGTACACAATATGAAACGCCAAGAACTTATGGTCGCCGCCATCAAAAACGGCACCGTCATAGACCACATACCCTCCAACAAATTGTTTCAGGTAGTTAGACTTCTGCACCTTGAGGACAAGAATGTAGAATCTGAAGTGATGATTGGCTACAACCTGCCAAGCAAGAAAATGGGCAACAAAAGCATCATTAAAATTTCAGAGAAATTCTTTACCGATGCAGAATTAAACGTACTCAGCGTGGTTGCACCCAATGTCACCCTTTGTGTTATACGCGACTACGAGGTTGTTGAAAAGAAATGTGTCACCTTGCCACAGGAAATTATCGGAATCGTTAAATGTGGAAATCCAAAGTGCATTACCAACAACGAGCCGATGTCCACACACTTCCATGTAACGGACAGCAAACACGGCATCATACAGTGCAAGTATTGCGAAAAAGAGCAAAAGCTGGACACGATCAAACTCGTATAATTCATGCAAAACAAAATTGACTGGAAGCCGGGTACTATGATATACCCGCTTCCAGCCCTTCTGATATCGTGTGGCAACACGCCTGATGAATACAACATTTTTACCGTAGCGTGGTCTGGAACCATTTGCACGAACCCTGCCATGTGTTACATATCCGTGCGTCCCGAACGATACTCCTACGATATCATCAAGCGCAACATGGAGTTCGTCATAAATTTGACAACAGAGCAACTTGCCAATGCAACAGATTGGTGCGGTGTAAAATCGGGCAGAGATTACAACAAATTTGAAGAAACCGGTTTAACTCCTGCACCATCACACGCCATTAAAACCCCAATTGTTGCTGAATCTCCATTAAGTATTGAATGCCGCGTAAAAGAGATCGTACATCTTGGCTCACATGATATGTTTATAGCCGAAGTAGTGAATGTACAAGCCGATGCCAAATTCCTCGATGAGCAGGGCAAATGGCATTTGGATCAAAGCAACCCATTGGTCTACTTACACGGAGGCTATTATGCACTTGGAGATTTTATCGGCAAATTCGGATTTTCCGTAAAAAAGAACAACTAATAAAATACACACATATAAAGTTTAACCCAAAACCAAACATTATGAAAGACCCCGAAATTTTCGCTCTGCTCGAAGCAGAGCACCAACGCCAACTCCGAGGCATTGAACTTATAGCTTCCGAAAACTTTGTCAGCGACGAAGTGATGAAAGCAATGGGTTCATGGCACACCAACAAGTATGCAGAAGGATACCCCGGCCATCGCTACTATGGCGGCTGCGAAATTGTCGACCAAACAGAGACCCTCGCCATCGAACGTGCCAAAAGGCTCTTCGGTGCAGAGTATGTAAATGTACAACCACATTCAGGAGCACAAGCCAACGCCGCAGTATTCCTTGCATGCCTAAACCCCGAAGATACATTCATGGGACTAAATCTTGACCATGGCGGCCACCTGTCTCATGGCTCAAGAGTAAACACGTCTGGCATTCTGTACAACCCAATAGGTTACAACCTCAACAAGGAAACAGGACGTGTCAACTACGATGAGATGGAAGAACTTGCGTTACAGCACAAGCCCAAACTCATCATTGGCGGCGGCTCGGCCTATAGCCGTGAATGGGATTACGCCCGCATGAGAGCAATTGCAGATAAAGTTGGTGCCATTTTTATGGTTGACATGGCACACCCAGCTGGACTAATTGCAGCAGGATTGCTTGACAACCCTATAAAATATGCGCACATCGTAACAACCACCACACACAAAACATTACGTGGACCACGTGGTGGCATGATACTTATGGGACACGATTTTGAAAATCCTTGGAACAAAAAGACGCCAAAAGGTGTTGTTAAAACCATGGGGCAGTTGCTCAATAGCGCCGTGTTCCCCGGCATACAAGGTGGCCCACTCGAACACATTATTGCAGCTAAAGCCGTAGCCTTTGGCGAGGCCTTGCAACCAGAGTTCAAAACCTATGCCATGCAAGTAAAAAAGAATGCTGCCAAATTGGCAGAAGAACTAATGAAACGCGGATTTACCATCGTGAGCGGTGGCACAGACAATCACTCAATGCTCGTAGACTTGCGTTCAAAATACCCCGAGCTGACAGGCAAAGAGGCAGAGAAGGCACTTGTACAAGCAGATATTACTGTCAACAAAAATATGGTGCCATACGACAGCCGTTCGGCCTTTCAAACATCAGGCATTCGTTTAGGTACACCAGCCATTACGACACGAGGAGTAAAAGAAGACTTCATGATAATCTTAGCCGAACTGATCGAAACTGTACTAAACGATCCAACCAATGAGACCAATATTCAAACTGTACGTTGTAAAGTGAACGAAATGATGAAAGAATACCCGCTCTTTGCATGGTAGTATATCTCACTCCAATCATTCTTAGAAGGAGGAATAGAAAAAAAACACACAACACTTGCCATTTCAAACAAGTTGTTGTACTTTTGCACATAGAAAATCAATCCATATAGTTATTAAAATTACTCATCAATTATGGTAAACTACAAAGAACTTGGCTTGGTGAACACTCGCGAGATGTTCAAGCGTGCCATCAACGGTGGTTATGCAATCCCCGCATTCAACTTCAATAACCTTGAGCAGCTTCAGGCTATCATCAAGGCCTCTTCTGAACTCAAGTCACCGGTAATCCTTCAGGTTTCTAAGGGTGCCCGTAACTATGCTAACGAGACTCTGCTCCGTTACATGGCTGAAGGTGCAGTTGAATATGCTAAGGAACTTGGTTGCCACCATCCCGAAATCGTACTTCACCTTGACCATGGTGATAGCTTCGAACTCTGCAAGAGCTGCGTTGACCTCGGTTTCTCATCTGTAATGATCGATGGTTCTTCACTTCCCTACGAAGAGAATATTGCCCTTACAAAGAAGGTTGTAGAATATGCACACCAGTACGATGTAACTGTTGAAGGTGAACTCGGTGTATTGGCTGGCGTTGAAGACGAAGTAGCTTCAGATGTATGCCACTATACAAAGCCTGAAGAAGTAATTGACTTTACTTCAAAGACTGGCGTTGATTCACTCGCTATCTCAATCGGTACTTCACACGGTGCTTACAAGTTCACTCCCGAGCAGTGCACACGCGACCCGAAGACAGGCAAGCTCGTTCCTCCTCCCTTGGCATTCGACATCCTCGATGCTATCATGGAGAAGCTCCCCGGTTTCCCCATCGTACTTCACGGTTCTTCTTCAGTTCCTCAGGAATATGTTGACATCATCAACGCAAATGGTGGCAAACTCCCCGATGCAGTTGGTATTCCCGAAGAACAACTCCGCAAGGCTTCAAAGAGCGCTGTTTGCAAAATCAACATCGACTCAGACTCACGTCTCGCCTTCACTGCTGCCGTACGCAAGGTATTCAACGAAAAGCCAGGTGAATTCGATCCTCGTAAGTACTGCGGTCCTGCACGTGACCTCATGGAACAAATGTACAAGCACAAGATCACTGACGTGCTCGGTTCTGACAACAAACTCGCTAACTGCGACTAATCAAGCAATAGCCTGATAGACTATTGTAAAAACTATAGGAAGTAAGCTAATCTCTTATATATAGGTAAGAGATTGTTTACTTCCTATTTTTCTTTTAATTGTATTAAGCCTGTCCCCTGCCCTTCCCTATAAAATCTCATCAAATTGGAAAGGCAACAAGTCACTGACACTTTCGAAGATACAAACTTCACGCCCACCATATAGTAAGACCCTAATCGGCAGCTTTGCCCTCGTTTGTGCCTCGATTAGGGCTTGGCGGCAAACGCCACACGGAGATATGGGCGAATGCACAAACTCACCAGACACGCCACGCGCTGCTATAGCTATAGAACAAATAGCATAATCCGGATATTTTGAATTAGCATAAAACATTGCACATCGTTCGGCACAAGTTCCTGCACCGAAAGCAGCATTTTCTTGATTGCTACCTTGCACAATTTCGTTGTTAGACAAACGTACCGCAGCCCCTACACTAAAATTAGAATATGGAGCATAACTCGAGAATGTAGCTTTTTGGGCTGCTTCAACGAGTTCCGCATCAGATTTTTCAAGTTCGTCAAACGAACATGTAACATACTTTATGTTTAGCACTCTACTTTCCATAACAAATTAGTAATATGATAATTGCTTAATACAAACTTACAAAATACTTCTGAACCGAACAGACGATTAGCTTAGAAACTCTCACATTTTTGCTCTCAACACTTAGCATAATGTATGGTACATTGCTAAAAAATCGTTTCAAATAGTGCTTTCATACTGAAATACTTGTCAGAAACAGCAAATGACACTAACTTTGCACCAGATAAAACGATAAACTAAACTAAGATTAGGAAACCGCTCTCCGAAACGCGGAGAGCAACAAAGACGCTAAACAATGGAAAAGAACAAGATGATTGTAATGCTTAAATACCGCATTCAGCGCTATCAAGCTATGGGCAATGGTGCCATGTGCCAAAACCTTATCAGTGAGTTGAACAAAGTTCAAGAAACAAATCGTTCAATGGTAAAAGCAAATTAACCAAGAACTAAAAAGAAAAATCATACAAATGAGGATCAGTTCCGACCAAACAGGTTGTTACTGATCCTCTTTTTTCATCTATACACAGACCAAATGTAACACGTAATTGCAAATACATCTACAAAATCAGTCTGCTCAATCAAAGACAATAGCCACGTTTCAAGCCAAAAGACTTGAAACGTGGCTATATTAGGTATATCGTTTTGTCACAATATAATCACATACACTTAGAAGTCAGCAGACTTTGGAGTACGTGGGAAAGGTATGACATCACGAATATTCTGCATACCAGTAACAAACAATATCAAGCGTTCGAAGCCCAAACCAAAGCCTGAGTGAGGGCAAGTACCAAACTTGCGCGTATCAAGATACCACCACATATCCTTCATTGGAATATTAAGTTCGTTAATACGTGCCATCAACTTGTCGTAGCTCTCTTCACGCTCTGAACCACCAATAATCTCACCTATCTGTGGGAACAATACATCCATGGCGCGTACAGTCTTGCCATCGTCGTTCATCTTCATATAGAAAGCCTTGATTTCCTTAGGATAATCCGTCAAGATAACAGGCTTCTTGAAATGCTGCTCTACCAAGTAGCGCTCGTGTTCGCTCGCCAAGTCTACACCCCAATATACGGGGAACTCAAACTTGTGACCTTGCTTTACAGCATCCTCCAAGATTTTGATACCATCGGTATAAGTCAAGCGTACGAAATCGTGATCAACAACAAAATTTAGACGTTCGAGCAGAGTCTTGTCTATCATCTTGTTGAGGAACTCCAAGTCGTCCTTGCAATTATCAAGCGCCCAACGCACACAATATTTAATGAAATCTTCCGCCAAATCCATATTGTCGGTGATATCATTGAAAGCTACCTCCGGTTCAATCATCCAGAACTCTGCCAAGTGACGCGGAGTGTTTGAGTTTTCAGCTCTGAACGTAGGACCGAAAGTATAAATAGCACCGAGAGCTGTTGCGCCAAGTTCACCCTCAAGCTGACCACTTACTGTAAGCGAAGTAGTTTTACCAAAGAAGTCATCACTATAGTCAATCTTGCCATCCTTATCCTTTTTCAAGTCATACAAGTTCTTCGTAGTAACTTGGAACATTTGGCCCGCGCCCTCACAGTCCGAAGCTGTGATTATCGGCGTGTTAAAGTAGAAGAATCCATGATCATGGAAATACTTATGTATGGCGATGGCCATGTTATGACGAATGCGGAACACAGCTCCAAAAGTGTTTGTACGCAAACGCATATGAGCGTGTTGACGCATATACTCAAAAGACTGTCCTTTCTTTTGCATAGGATAGTCTGCACCACAAGTGCCAAGCACCTCAATCTTAGTGGCCTGAATTTCAACACTTTGTCCTGCACCCTGGCTTTCAACCAATGTACCCTCTACGCTTAAGCAAGCACCTGTTGTGATAAGTTTGAGCATCTCTGCATCAAACTTTTCCACATCAGCAACAACTTGTACATTCTTTATGGTACTACCATCATTCAAGGCAATAAAGTTAACCGATTTACTGCCACGACGGGTACGAACCCAACCCTTGACACATACCTCTGCGCCAAAATCTTTACGGCTGAGCAAGTCTATGATTTTAGTTCTTTTCATTGTCTGTTATTCAAAAGCCCCCATACGGAGCATTTGCACTTCTTTTTCAGTTAAATAGCGCCAATCGCCACGACGTACATTTTTCTTAGTCAAACCTGCGAAATACACACGGTCAAGTTTAACCACATGATAACCCAGACTTTCAAAGATACGACGCACAATACGATTCTTGCCACTGTGAATTTCTATGCCGACTTGTTTCTTGTCTGTAGGCGAAGCATATTCAATAGCATCTGCCTTGATATCACCATCTTCGAGCGTAATGCCTTCAGCTATTTGGTGAATATCGGCAGCCGACACATTCTGATCGGTAGTAACGTGATATATCTTCTTTTTTAAGAATTTAGGATGAGTCAACTTTGAGGCCAACTCGCCATCATTCGTCAGCAATAACACACCTGTGGTGTTACGGTCAAGGCGGCCTACAGGATATATGCGCTCATGGCAAGCATTGCTTACCAAGTCCATCACTGTTTTACGATTCTGTGGGTCATCACTGGTTGTCACATAGCCTTTGGGTTTGTTGAGCAAGACGTAAACCTTCTTCTCTATTTTAACCACATTGTCATGAAACTTCACTTCGTCAGAGCGCAACACCTTTGTACCGAGTTCTGTTACTACCTGTCCATTTACGCTGACCACGCCAGCCTCAATATATTTATCTGCGTCACGACGCGAACATACGCCAGCATTAGCCAAATATTTGTTCAAACGCACAGGCACTGTCGGATCGTAGTTTTCCTCCTTGTACTCCATACGCTTTTTGTTCGAATACTTTGCGTGAGGGTCGTAATTACCACGACGCTGCTGCTGAGGACGTCCATTTCCGCCACCATAGAATGAGCCATTACCTTGAAAACGGGGACGATAACCGCCCTCTGATTCATTGCCGCGGAAATCTCCGCCTTGTGCAGTGCGCGGACGATAGCCATCAGCTTGCTGATAGCCACCATTTTCGCCCTGGCCATATCGAGACTTTCCGCCACGATAACCACCTGTGCGCGGTTGGAAGCCACCTTCGTCATTCGAATTATAACGCGGACGATAGCCCCTACCCTGACGTTGACGATTTTGGTAGCCACCATTGTCACTACGGTTACCGTACTGACGATTTTCGTCAGAAGCATAGTAGCCATTGCTGTTATAACGTGCACGATAGCCGCCTTCACCACGCTGCTGGCCATAATTGCTACCACCAGCAGGAAATGAACCACGACTGAAACGTGGACGGCCACCACCAAAGCGATTGCCATTTGCACCACCTTCACTCTGCGACTTGTAGCCATCACGGCTATGGTCGCCACTCTTGTAATAATCTTCGCTCATAATTGTAAGATTGTTTTGTTGAATAACCGTTGACTGACTTTGGAACTGACGCATTAATTGGCACTCTGGCTATTCCTATTCATATAAGTAACGGTTTAGCCAAAAGTATAATGAACATGGTGAGCTTTCTTGCGGTCATTTCCAAACCTGACAACCCATATTTTCATCAAAATCGCCAGTCTGTCTCGTCAACGCGTTGTTGAATATATTTACTGCATTCTCACGAACACATAAAACGAACTCAAGGTGCGGCACACCATATTCATGGGCATCGCACCTAAAGTTTGTTGTTTTCTTAGATACCAGTATAGTTATGAGGTGTTATAGCACGCAACTCTGCTTTAACGGAGTCGCTCACATTCAATCCCTCTATAAAATTATGTATACGTTCTTCAGTTATTGCCTCGTTAGTACGAGTCAGAGCTTTCAAAGCCTCGTATGGGTGTGGATAAGCCTCGCGGCGCAAAATTGTCTGAATGGCTTCTGCCACCACAGCCCAACAATTATCAAGGTCACGTTTGATACTTTCCTCATGCAGCAACAGTTTGCGCAAGCCCTTCAACGAGCTTTGGAAAGCTATCAAAGAATGCCCCATCGGCACACCGATGTTACGAATTACCGTAGAGTCTGTCAAATCTCGTTGCAAACGACTTACCGGCAATTTACGGCTAAGATGCTCAAATATGGCATTTGCAAGTCCTAAGTTACCCTCTGAGTTTTCAAAGTCAATCGGATTAACCTTGTGAGGCATTGCGCTCGAACCAACTTCGCCCTTCTTGATGCGCTGCTTGAAATACTCCATTGATACATACTGCCAGAAGTCGCGATCCATATCAATTACAACCGTATTGATGCGTTTCATCGCATCGAACAAGGCTGCCATGTTGTCATAGTTGCTAATCTGTGTGGTATACTCTTCACGCTCCAGGCCGAGCTTTTCGCTTACGAATTTGGCGCCAAAAGCTTTCCAATCAAATTCTGGATACGCCACATGGTGAGCATTAAAATTGCCCGTCGCACCACCAAATTTTGCAGTCATGGGACAAGACTTCAGCAAGGCTATTTGACGTTCCAAACGATAAGCGAACACCTTCACTTCCTTGCCCAAGCGAGTTGGCGAAGCCGGTTGACCATGAGTTTTGGCAAGCATTGGTATATTCTTCCACTCTTCTGCATAGGCATTGAGTTGGTCTACGAGCTCCTGCAACAAAGGTAAATACACCTCATAAGTGGCGTCCTTCAGCATCAAGGGGAAGGAAGTATTGTTGATATCCTGTGATGTAAGGCCAAAATGGATAAACTCCTTAAAGGCATCCAATCCACCTATTTCATCAAATTTCTCCTTAATAAAATACTCAATAGCCTTTACATCATGATTGGTTACGCTTTCAATCTCCTTTACACGTGCAGCATCGGCCTCTGAAAAATTTTGGTAGAAGCCACGCAATTTATCATACAAATCATGCGGGAATGCTGCCAACTGAGGCAAGGGCAATTCGCACAAAGTGATAAAATATTCTATCTCCACACGCACACGATATTTCATCAAAGCGTATTCAGAGAAATAAGGAGCCAAAGCTTCTGTTTTTGAACGATAACGCCCGTCAACCGGCGACACAGCTGTCAGTATATCCAAATCCATGATGTATAACCCTAAGGTTCTTTTAGTTAGTAATACTTTTCAGTCTGCAAAGATAATGCAAACTGAATGTTGCACAAAACGAAAAAACACTTTTTTCATTCCATGCAACATCAGGTATATAATGAACGGTCTGCTTTAAGGACCGACCAACATTATCGAGCACCTACAAGTATACAGAGTGACAATAGTCTTAAGAATGTGGCTTTGTACCACTACACACAACTATTTGTCAAATTGTCTACACTCTGCACTTTCGCAGATTATTCATTGAATATCAACAGTTTCAAGAGTGTAGACAAGTACAAAATTCATCTACACCATTATCTACACTATCTGCACGGAAGGGTGCAGTCCGGCACTACCCTTTCACCACACCCTTTACATATTCAGATGCAAATCGGTTCACTTACACATTTGTTATACCAAACAGACAGTCTGTTCGTTTCACACACACGCACAAATATGTTACGCCACCAGCATTTTACGATATAGGGAGAGCGGATTTTCTGTCGGAGCAACCAAATTTTCGCTCCCCCTATACCGTAAAACGCGAGTGGCAGTGCAGACAAAAGTAAGTGGTAGTGCAGGCAAATTTCACCGTTATATACACTCGATAAGCGCTTGATTATCAAAAAAGATACAAGCAAAAGTGCAGAGTGCAGACAAAATAGCAAATATCAAAATATGGTACACGTAAAAGAACCTATTCAAGGCTAAAAATTTGGCGTCCTCACCTCCTTAAAATTGGTTCACTTTATACGCATTTTTTTCCGAAACAAAGGAAACATCTGCGACTGGATAAAGCACTTTCGATGCAAAAATAATTTTGAACATCTATATAACGTGATTATTTTGCTAAATTTGCACCTTGAAATAAAGAACAGAGTCATGTCCACACACAATACGAAAGAAGAATTTGAGCAAGCAATGCAAAAGTGCAGGGAACTTTTTGTAAAGAAACTGCACGACTACGGCGTTGCATGGCGCATTATGCGGCCCGAAACCATGACAGACCAGCTATACATCAAAGCGGCACGCATACGCTCGCTGCAAATAAAAGGCTGCTCTAAAATAGACGAAGGCATTGTACCCGAATTTATAGGCATTGTCAACTACAGCATCATAGCGCTCATACAACTTGAGTTAGGCGTAGCTAACACTGAAGACATAAGCAATGACAAGGCTACCGAATTGTATGATGCTCAAGCGAAAAAGGCACTTGAGCTTATGCTCATGAAAAATCATGATTACGACGAGGCATGGCGTGGTATGCGCGTAGAATCGTATGCTGACTTGATTTTCATGAAAATTCTTCGCACCAAGCAAATTGAGGATTTGAATGGGCGTACACTCGTGAGCGAGGGCATTGCCGCCAACTACATGGACATGATGAATTATGCTGTTTTCGGACTGATTAAGTTGATCATTGAAAAGTAAAGTTACTACATATCTGCAAATCATAGCGCATTCGCTCTGCCGCATTGTGTTGTGTGTCACGTTCATCTTTTCAGGTTTTGTAAAGGTGGACGACCCTATGGGTATGGCTCACAAGCTTCATGCCTATGCCACAGCGGTTGGGTTATCGCTAACAGACGACTCTGTATTGCTGCAATTCGGGGCCGTGTCACTCGGCGTTGTCGAATTTATTTTAGGCATATATCTGCTGATAGGTGTTCATCGGCGTCTTACTACCATTGTCACCGCCCTTTTCATGCTGATATTCACAGCCATCACGGTATGGATTTATATTGACAATCCTGTGGCAGACTGTGGCTGTTTTGGCGATGCCATCACACTCACTAACGGACAGACATTGGCTAAGAACATTGTATTGCTTTCCGCAGCAGTTTATCTGTCATGTTATCCACAAAAAATCCGCAGGTTTATTTCAGCTCGCAACAACTGGGTCATATCCATTTACTCATGGATATATGCCATAGCGCTTTCACTCTATACGCTGCATTACCTGCCCATCATAGATTTTTCGCCATATACCAAAGGAGCAAACATCAAAGCGGCCTTTGAGACAAACGACCCTGACGGCGCAAGCAACAAACTTGTCAATTTTTATTTGGCCGACCAAAAGACTGGCGACGACGTAACCTTTAACATACTTCAACACAATGGTTACACCTTTCTGCTCACTGTGCCATCTACGGTTACTGCTGATGATGGGTGTTGCGACCGCATAAACGACCTACACGACTATTGCCGCGACAACAACATACCATTTTATATGGCCACCTCGTCAACAGGCAAGGATTTGACAGAATGGATTGACCATACCGGGGCAGCCTACCCCATATTACTGGCCGAGGACACCGAACTGAACACGATGGTGCGGTCGAACCCTGGGCTCATGTTGCTGCACAATGGCATTGTTGTAAAGAAATGGAGCAACAACGACCTACCCGAAATAGATAATAGCGGGGCCAGCATAAATGGCATAATTGGCGAACCCAACTACAACCCCATATTGGTGCTCATATTGTGGTTCATCATACCACTGATAATTGCAGTAGTGGCGGACTCGCTTTGGATTGGACACAAATTTTACAAACATCATATCTACGTTAAACGTTTTCAATTAAAAAGAATCATGAGAAAGAAAATTGTTGCAGGTAACTGGAAAATGAACAAGAACCTGCAGGAAGGTATTGCACTCGCAAAGGAGTTGAATGAAGTGCTCACTGCTGACAAGCCCAACTGCGGCGTAATCATCTGCACACCGTTCATTCACCTTGCCTCTGTAGCTGGCATCATCGACCAGAACATCATCGGCCTGGGTGCTGAAAACTGTGCAGACAAGGTAAGCGGTGCTTATACTGGTGAAGTTTCTGCCGAGATGGTTAAGAGCACTGGTGCCAACTACGTAATCCTTGGTCACAGCGAACGTCGTGCTTACTACCACGAGACTCCCGAAATCTTGAAGGAGAAGGTTAAATTGGCTCTTGCCAACAACCTCGACGTGATTTTCTGCATTGGCGAAGTACTCGAAGACCGCGAAGCTGGCAAGCAGAACGAAATCGTAAAGGCTCAGCTCGAAGGTTCACTCTTCGACCTCACTGCAGAGGAATTCTCACACATCATTTTGGCTTATGAACCCGTTTGGGCCATCGGTACTGGCAAGACAGCCACTGCTGACCAGGCTGAGGAGATGCACGCTTTCATCCGCTCTACCATCGCCGACAAGTTCGGTGCCGAAGCTGCAGAAAACGTTTCTATTCTTTATGGTGGTAGCTGCAAGCCCTCTAACGCTAAGGAGATCTTCTCTAAGGTTAACGTTGATGGTGGCTTGATTGGTGGCGCTGCACTTAAGGCTGCCGACTTCAAGGGCATTATCGATGCTTGGAAGGCTTAATAAACACTGATGTGCAAATGTGCAAATAAATGAAGGCTGGCACCAAAGGTGCATTGTCCTTCAAGTATTTGCACATTCGCACTTTTTACAAAACGCAATAATATATGAAATCTTTACTCATCATCATAGGCTCTTCTCTGTTGTCGATGCACTGCTTTGCACAAAAAACCTACACAGAGAAACTGCGCCAAAATGAAGCGGGCAAAGGTACTGTTATCATTAACCATTCGCCCGAAATAGACGAGGTGGTTAACGCCAAAACGAGCGAACACAACACAAAGAAAGCGACTCCTGTCAAAAAAGACGACACACACACAGGGAGCGCCGCCACAAAGGTCACACCTAAGAACACAGGACACAACGAAGCTGAACACGCTCACAACACTGCTGGCAAAGACACGAAAGCAACAACTCATGCCAATGACAGAGCAGAAAGCCAGCATAGAACCACGGGAAGGAAAGACACACCTAAACGCGAGAACGAAGGCTCACATTCATACGTTTCGCGTGCAAGGCACAAAGCGCGAGGTTTCCGTATTTGCATATTTACGGGCGGCAACTCACGCGCAGACAAGCAAAAAGCCATTCAAATGGGACGGAAGTGCCGCGAAAAATTTGCAGAACTTGCCGTATATCCAAGTTTCGAAGCCCCACGTTGGGTGACGCACGTCGGTGATTTCAAAACCAGACAAGAAGCGCAGAAATACGTAACAAAAATACGACGCGCACACTTTACGTACGAAGTGCGGATTGTTGCAAGCGAGGTCAATGTTCCCTACTAAACAAAACGGTCAAAACTCAAATATGGAAGACAATAGCAAACAGGAGCAACTACAATATCACTATCACGAAATATTAAAACTGCTTGGCGAAGACGTAAATCGCGAGGGCCTGGTCAAAACCCCACTGCGAGTAGCTAAAGCCATGCAGACGCTCACACGCGGCTACGAAATGAATCCCGAAGCTGTGCTGAACTCTGCAAAGTTCAGCGAGCCGTACAATCAAATGGTCATTGTGAAAGATATCAACTTTTACTCTTTGTGTGAGCACCACATGCTGCCTTTTTATGGCAAAGTACATGTGGCATACATTCCTAACGGCTACATTACCGGCTTGTCTAAGATTGCCCGCGTGGTAGACATCTTCTCACACCGCTTGCAAGTGCAGGAACGCATGACCAAACAAATAAAGGACTGTATCGATAAAGCGCTCTCACCCTTAGGCGTGATGGTTGTAATTGAAGCACGCCACATGTGCATGCAAATGCGAGGTGTCGAAAAAGACAATTCGGTAACAGTCACATCAGACTTTTGCGGCGCTTTTAATCAAGCCAAAACACGCGCAGAATTCTTACAACTTATCGGCAAAAACGCTTAGCCAATAGTGCGGCCACGCAATAAAGTACTGTCCTATTACAATAAAACACGACATTAAGCGTTATAACATTTATGATAGAATACATCAAAGGAACCGTTGACGAGATAACGCCGACCAAAGCCATACTCGAAGCATCGGGCATAGGTTATGCGCTCAACATCTCGCTCAACACCTACACGGCCATTCAAAACAAGAAGGAAGCTAAACTATACGTTTACGAAGTTATACGCGAAGACGCATACCTGCTCTTTGGATTTGCCACACGCATTGAACGTGACTTGTTTGAACTGTTGCTTGGTGTTTCAGGCATTGGTGGGCAAACCGCACGCATGGTGTTGTCGGCCTTTACGCCAGCTGACTTGGCAAACATTGTACAAACTGAGGATGTACGCAGTTTGAAGGGCGTCAAAGGCATTGGCCCCAAGGCTGCACAACGCATTATTGTGGACCTAAAGGACAAGGTTGCATCATTTATTGGCACATCAGGCAGCACATCAGCAAGTGGCGAACAATCAGTCAGTGCATCATCACCGCTTGTCGAAGAGGCCGTACAAGCCTTGACGGTGCTCGGCTTTTCACCGGCACCCACACAAAAGGTGGTCATGCAGATTGTGAAAGAAGCTCCTGACACGCCGGTAGAAGGCATCATTAAAAAGGCCTTGAAAATGCTTTGATTACACCAATCGAGCTTTGCGCATTCATTACAGCGCAGTAAACAGGCAGGCTGTTTCGGATTATGCAGAGAATGATGTATTCTACATGCAACGAAGTCAAGTTTTTCTACACCATTCTAAATCAGTAACTGTTGAAACAATTTTTCTACATATTGCTGTTTGTACTGGCCTCTGCAAGCATAGGGGTTGGGCAAGCAGCATTTATGCGTTATAACATACAAAACGCTCCGTCAAGCGCCAGTCAAGTTGGGCAAGAACCTCATGCAACACAAGTCCAAGCCAACGACACATTGCCCAAGGTCAAAAAAACAACCATCACAACGCTTGCCGACACAGCACATGCAAGCATCGACCTGCGCGACCCTGAAAACCTAAAAACTGAGGCCGATTATGATGACGAGACTGGAGGTTACCGTTTTGGCACGAAATTGGGTGATGAGTACATAGGCACACCCTTTTCGATGACATGGCAAGAATATCAGGACCTTGCCATGAAGCGCTCTATTGCGCGATATTATCGACAAAAGAATGCAGAGGAGTTCAAGCAGAAAGGCAAAGACAAGTTCGACTTTACAGACATGCACTTTGATTTAGGACCAATGAACAAAATATTTGGCCCTGGGGGGGTGCGTATCAAAACACAAGGTTCTGCTGAGCTTAAAATTGGAGCGAACACACGTTTTACAGACAATCCAAGCCTTTCGGAGCGCAACCGCAAGGTTTTTGGTTTTGACTTCGACGAGAAAATAAATCTTAGTTTGAATGGAAAGGTCGGCGACAAAGTCAACATGGACTTTAATTATAACTCCGAGGCCACCTTTGATTTTGACACACAGAATCTGAAACTGCGCTACGAGGGCAAAGAAGACGAAATCATCAAACTCGTAGAGGCTGGTAACGTAAGCATGCCTACAAACTCTTCTTTAGTTCGTGGGGCAAGTTCACTTTTTGGCGTACGTACAGACATGCAATTTGGCAAACTTAAATTGTCCACCGTTGTAGCGCAAAAGAAGTCGGCGTCGTCAACAGTTAGTTCAAAAGGTGGGGCTCAACTCACTACATTTGAGTTCTCGGCAGACGCTTACGACGAGAACAGACACTTCTTTCTGTCACATTATTTTCGCGACCACTACGATGATAATATGAAGCAATTGCCTAACATCACATCTGGCATTACCATCAAGCGCATCGAAGTATGGGTAACGAACAAGACCGGGGCCACAACCGACACCCGTAACATTGTGGGGTTCACAGACTTGGCGGAACACGACAGCATTTCGAACAATGCGTGGATTGCCGGAGGTGACAAACAACCATCTAACAACTCAAACTCACTATACAACACACTGAACAACAATTTGAGTGCTGCCCGCGACATATCGGCAGCTACCACCACCCTTGACGCAGCAGGCATGGTGGGCGGCGTAGACTACGAAAAGTTGGAATCTGCCCGCAAATTGTCTGCTTCGGAATACACTTTGAACAGCGCACTGGGATATATATCACTCAAACAAACCCTGCAAACTGACCAAGTGCTGGCCGTTGCGTATGAATACACCTTCCGCGGGCAAACATACCAAGTGGGCGAATTTTCATCGGACCGCAAGGATAACAAGGAGGTGTTGTTTGTAAAAACGCTGAAAAACACCGCTTGTACACCAGCGATGGGTAACTGGCATTTGATGATGAAGAATGTCTATTCGTTGGGAGCGACATCTGTGCAAAAGGACAAGTTCAAGCTCGACATCAAATTGCTGTCAGACACTACTGGTGTATACTTGAGCTACATTCCCGAACCCGGCATAAAAGATAAGAAAATCCTGACATTGGTAGGTCTTGACAGACTTGACAATAACAACAAAATCGGCCCGAATGGTACCTTTGACTACGTTGAAGGTTACACCATCGATGCCTCAAGCGGACGCGTATTCTTCCCCGTTGTCGAACCTTTCGGTTCATCATTGGCCAAAGCTATTGGCAACGCAGATGTGGCACGCAAATATGTGTTTCAAGAGCTCTATGATTCAACTCGCACCGTAGCGAAACAGATTGCTGAGAAGAATAAATATCAAATTACCGGGCAATACAAAGCTACACGCAACGATGAAATACAGTTGGGAGCCATGAACATTCCACGTGGTTCGGTTATTGTTACTGCTGGCGGTCAGACCCTTATGGAAGGCTCTGACTATACAGTAGACTACAACTCAGGCGTTGTACGTATTCTCAATAAAAGCATTCTGGACGCTGGTACAAACGTTAATGTCAGTTTGGAGAGCAACACCGACTATGGTATGCAACGCAAAACCATGTTCGGCATGAACTTTGAATACGACTTTAGCAAAGACTTCCAATTTGGTGGTACCTTCATGCACCTCGGCGAGAAACCCATTACGACAAAGGTTTCTATGGGGGCTGAACCGCTCAACAACACGTTGTGGGGGCTTAATCTGTCGTGGAAGAAGCAAAGCCAGCGCCTTACCGACTGGCTTAACAAATTGCCGTTCATACATTGTACAACACCATCAAGCATTAATTTCTCTGCCGAATTTGCCCAACTCATAGCTGGTAAGAGCAGAGGAGCACAAGGCAACGCCTCATACATTGACGACTTTGAGAACTCGAAGAGCGAAATTGATATTTCCAATCCTAAGGAATGGAACCTCTCGAGCGTGCCTTCCATGTTCCCTGAATCAAAATATACCAACGATGTGCGCTATGGCTACAACCGCGCTCTGCTGGCATGGTATTACATCGACCCACTCTTTACACGACGCTCGTCAAGCCTGACACCAAGTCATATCAAAAATGATCTGGCACAGATTTCAGACCCTGATGTTCGTGAGATATATAAGAGCGAACTCTTCCCCAACAAAAGCGTAAATATGCAAGAGTCAAACACACTGAATGTGCTGAACCTTGCCTACTACCCCAACGAACGTGGTCCTTACAATCTCGACCCGACACTCGACGCCAACGGACATCTGCTTAACCCCGAAAAACGTTGGGGTGGCATGATGCGCAAACTTGAGACATCTGACTTTGAGGCCGCCAACATTGAGTACATAGAATTTTGGATGTTAGACCCCTTCATGAAGGCACGCGAAGCCGGAACAACATTCAATGGCGACCTTTACTTTAACTTGGGCGAAATCAGCGAAGATGTGCTCAAAGATGGCAAAAAATTCTACGAGAGCGGATTACCCATTGACGACGACCCCACACAATACACAGAAACAGTGTGGGGACGTGTGCCAACACAAAACACAGTAACCTACGCGTTTAACACCTCAAGCGGCTCAAGGGCCAAACAAGATGTAGGTTTCAATGGTTTGTCGTCAGAAAATGAAAAAAGCTACCCAGCCTATGCCGCATTCCTTGCTGCCATACAACCCAAAGTCCGCCCCGAGGTTTACGATTCCATTCTGATGTCCCCCTCTGCCGATAAATACCACTATTTCAGAGGCAGCGACTACGACCGTGAACAACGTTCAATACTCGACAGATACAAGTATATAAACAACCCCAACGGCAATTCGGTAGACGCCGAGAGCTCGCCAGAGAAATATAGCACAGCCTACAAAACACAACCAGACGTTGAGGATATTAACCAAGACTTTACCCTCAACGAATACGAAAAGTATTACCAGTACAGAGTACACATCTCTGAAGACGCACTGCAAGTAGGACAGAACTACATCGTGGACAAACGAGTTACAAATCAGAAGACACGCGATGGTAAGACTAAAGAGTATACATGGTATCAATTCCGCATTCCTGTTGACCAATATGAGAAACGCGAAGGCGGAATATCAGACTTTTCGTCTATTCGTTTCATGCGTATGTTCATGACAGGCTTTAGCAAGCCCGTCGTGCTGCGCTTTGCAACCCTAAATTTGGTGCATGGCGAATGGCGGTCGTACGAGCAAGCACTCTATCAAGGCAAGAGTCCCGAAGCAACGGGTACACTTGAGGTAAGTGCAGTGAATTTTGAAGAGAATAATGCCAAGGAGCCTGTCAACTACATCATGCCCCCCGGCATCAGCCGCGTAGTCGACCCAGGACAAACCCAAATATTACAAAACAACGAGCAAGCCCTGTCATTGACAGTAAAGCAATTAGGCAGTGGTGACGCCAGAGCCGTGTACAAAAACACGAACCTTGACCTGCGTCGCTACAAGCACATTCAAATGTTTACGCATGCCAACTCTCTGATTGGTGAAAACGAAGTTGAAGACGGCCAGACTGCCATTTTCGTCCGCCTTGGTTCGGACTATAAGAGCAATTTCTATGAATATGAAATTCCTCTGAAAATAACCCCCGCCAAGCACTATAACGACAACACATCAGAGGCACGTATCGTATGGCCGAACGATAATATGCTCGACATCGATCTGACCCTGCTTACCAATGTCAAGAACAGTCGAAATAAGCAAAAAGCCCTTGGACTGGCCACCTACGCCAAAGCCTATTCCGAATACGACCCAGAGCGTCCCGCAAACAAAGTGACAGTCATGGGTAACCCCTCGTTGGGCGAGGTGCGCACCATCATGATTGGCGTGCGCAACAACTCTCGCACAATACAAAATGTGGAAGTTTGGGCTAACGAACTACGACTGCAACAATTTACGAACAAAGGCGGTTGGGCAGCACGTTCGCAGCTTAACATTCAATTGTCAGACCTGGCAACAGTCAATCTTACCGGACATATCGAAACCGAAGGCTTTGGCGGTCTTGAAGAGACTGTCAGCCAGCGCCGAGACGACAACCTTTACGAATACAGCGTTACAACCAATGTAAACGCCGGCAAGTTCCTGCCTGAAAAAGTCAAGCTCAATGCACCTATCTACTATTCATATTCGAAGCAGCGCACATCACCTCGATACAACCCGCTCGACACGGACATGGAGCTAAAGGAAGCACTTGACGCGCTGTCTACAAAGGAGCAAAAAGATTCGCTGAAAGACATTGCAGAGAATGTCATAATAAACAAGAACTTCAGCATATCTGGCGCCAGGTTTAACATTTCGACGAAATCGCACCCTATGCCCTACGACCCTGCAAACTTCACATTCGGCTATGCGTACTCTACACGCAACACTACTGGTGAAACAACTGCATGGGAGAAAGACCAAAATTGGAAATACACATTCAACTATAACTGGGCACCAAATCTCAAGACTTTTGAGCCGTTCAAAAAGAGCAAGAGCAAATCAAAATGGTTCAAAATACTTAAAGATCAAGGTTACAACTTCCTGCCACAAAATATCGGCTTCAACTCCGACATCACACGCTCTTACTACGAATTACAAGAGCGCGACATGGAAAATCTTGACAACAAATCTCTGCCACTCAGTTGGTCAAGCGACTTCCTGTGGAACCGCACGTTCCAGCTAAGATGGGACTTGACCAAAAACATTCATGCCAATTTCTCATCTGGCACAAATGCAGAAATCGAGCAGCCTTATACTGCTGTAAACAAGGACCTCTACCCCGACCGCTACACAGCATGGAAAGACTCTGTTTGGCAAAGTATCAAGCACTTGGGCAGACCTCTGACATATCAGCAAAACTTTGATTTCTCTTGGAAATTGCCTCTTAACAAACTTCCATTGTTTGATTGGCTAACAGCCGATGCTGCCTACAATGCAACCTACAATTGGGCACGAGGTTCAGAACTCGAAGACGGCTCAACCCTGGGCAATACCATTGCCAATTCAAGAAACATCACAGGTAACGGGCGTATCAATTTTGAGACACTCTACAACCATGTGCCATTCTTGAAAAAAGTAAACCGCAAGTATGCCCAAACGCCAAAAGACAAAAAGAAAGGAGACAATACAAAGAAGAATTTTCAGAAAGAGCTAAAGCTGCTTTCCGACACAACGCAAGTGCTGCAACACAATCAACGGTCTAAAAAGCTGAGAGTTACAGCACTACGTCCCGACGGCACACGCTACCCCATACGCTACAAGGTGGTTGACAACAATAAGATTTTGATACTGTCACAAGACACCGCACGCATCAAAATAACCGTTACCCCCAAGAAACGCACCGAAGACCAAGGCTGGTACAAAGCGCTGCAAATGGGCACGCGCTTCCTGATGATGGTACGTAATGTGAGCGTAAACTACACAAACAGGTTCAACATGAACATTCCAGGCTTCATGCCTCAAATTGGCGATGTTTTTGGTCAAGGCAAAAATGCTGGCATGTTCGCGCCAGGCCTCAACTTCGCCTTTGGTGCTACCGACGAGGGATATGTTCGCAAGGCGGCAGAACGCGGTTGGCTGCTCATGGCCGATAGCGTCACAACACCCGCCACCTCTAACCTGACAGAGTCATTACAGTTACGCGCCACACTCGAGCCTTTCCGTGATGTCAAGATAGACTTGAATGCCTCGCGCAACAGCACACGCAACCGCAGCATACAATTCATGTTTGACGGAATGCCTACCACCCAAACGGGTTCTTTCAGCATGACAACCATCTCTATCGGCAGCGCATTTGAGAAGGTGGGCTCCCCCGACAAGGGTTACAAGAGCAAAACCTTCAGCAAATTTGTCAATTCACTCGAGGGTTATCAAGCACGTGTTGAAAAACAATTTACAGGTGCCCCCTACCCTGCCAATTCGCAGTTGGCAGGACAGACCTTCGACCCTGCCAACGGAACCGTTAGCCGCTATGCACCCGAGGTCATGATACCCGCATTTCTCAACACTTACACAGCAGGAAACACCGGGCTCGACATATTCCCCGCCATGCTTAAATTGTTGCCTAACTGGAGCATTACGTATGGAGGATTGTCAAAGTTGCCCAAAATGAAAAAGGTGTTCAAGAGCTTCAATCTTAACCATTCATACAAGAGTGTATACTCTGTAGGCTCGTACAACACATATACAAGCTATCAAGAGTATATGAACGGCTTTGGATTTGTCAACGATGTCACCTCTGGCAACCCCATACCCAGCTGCATGTATGATGTGACAACCGTCAGCATCAACGAGAGCTTTTCACCTCTCATTGGCATAGATATGACATTCCAGAACAATCTGACAGCAAAAGTCGAAATGCGCAAGACCCGCGTACTTACCCTGAGCATGACCTCACAACAGCTGACCGAGACACGCTCAAACGACTTTGTTGTAGGACTGGGTTACAAGATTGCAGACCTCAATTTGTTTGCGCCCAAAAAGACCGTACGCAGCAAATCAAAGAACAGCAGCCAATCAAAAAAGACTACAAGCGCCAACCGTGGCTTTGCTAACGACCTGAATTTGCGTTTGGACTTTACATTCCGCAATCAGAGTGCGCTCAACCGCGACATTCTCACCCAATTGTCGCAAGCCACCAGCGGCAACAAGGCAGTGCAAGTATCCTTCTCGGCCGATTACGCCCTGAGCAAGTTACTCACGCTGACAGCCTATTATGACCGGCAAATGAACAAGCCGTTGCTCACCTCAAGCTCGTACCCCGTTACGACACAGGACTTCGGCGTCAGCATCAAGTTCATTCTCAACAGATAAGTAGGTGTTCATAATTATTTTTACATTGAAAGTGCGTTATCGGGATGCAGATGTTTCCTTCGGGTGAGGGAACATAGCGGGCTATGTGACCGAGGCTGAAGGGAACAGATGCGCCTCGAGAACGTGCTTTCAATGTGAAAATAGCATCTACTAATTGTATAAAATAATTTTGAGCACCTACTTAAAACATCTCTTAATGAAAATATTCAGATTTCTGCCAAACAATATAAATACCGGAGCCACGTTATATAAAGATATGGGCGTTGCTACCATACCCGACACCGCACTGCTCATTCAAAAGCGGCCATTCTTTATTCCCGATTTCACCCAGCAATGTGTGGCACAACTCTGTGTGTGTGCACGCATCAACCGTTTAGGGCGCAGCATCAACGAGCGCTTTGCGCAACGTTATTACAATGCCAACGAAATGTGCTTAGGTGTACACTTCATAGCACAAGACCTGCTTAAAGAATTGCAGTGCAACAACAAGCCCTGGGATCTTGCCATTGGCTTTGACAATGCCGTTGCAGTAGCCGAAGGCAAGCAAACCATGCCCATGTCAGACAGTCTTAAAGCAACTGTCGTGTTGAACGACATGAGCCACACCACCATGTTCAGCCGCAAACTATTGTGCAACGAATTCGATCATCAGATAGCTCAAATCAGCCAACACTACACCATGAAACAGGGCGATTTGTTACTCATGCCGCTGAACATAGAACTGGTAGAAGTGCACATCGACGACCACGTCAGCCTCTTGCTGAACGACCAGTCACAACTTGCGTTCAACATCAAATAAAGTGATGTCCGCATTTTACAACGAACCCCAACCGCAATGAACATAAAAAAGAACCTCATATTAGCCACCATATCATTAGCCTCGGCCAATGCTTATGCACAAGACTACGTCAAGACGGCACAATTCGACCTTGGCAAATTGTTAGAGACTGACACCATCAGTTTCAGGTTAGAATACCCAGAATACGAAAGGTTGTCCTCTGCATCAGTCAAACAACTGCAAGCCCAAGGATTTGAAGCACAAAATGAGGTGGACTTTCATATTACACGTTCTATCAGTCGTGGCGACGTCATTGCAGATGTCACCTACATACCCGTAGTAAAACGTCACAACGCGTGGTATGCTATAAAAAGCTATACGCTGCAGCCCACCATTCAAGGTCCCAAAGTATCAAGCGCTACACGTCGCATATTCCAAGCCACAACTGATGTATACAAATCTGAGCGCTACGCCAAGCAATCTGTACTGGCCAAAGGCAAATGGGTTAAAATGTATGTGGACAAGGAAGGCATATACCAACTTACCGACGAGCAACTCAAAAGTGCAGGATTTGCCGACCCGTCGAAAGTAAAATTATACGGTTATGGCGGACGACTGATACAAGAGAACTTACCCTTCGAAGGCACCGACGCGCTCATAGACGACCTTAACGAGGTACCTCTGTACCGCAGGAATGGATCCGTGCTATTCTTTGCCGAGGGGCTGACCTCATACAAGAGCAACACACAATTCAGCAACAACACCTTTTCAAAACACAGCTACTATTTCCTGACTGAAGCTGAAGGCAACGACAATGCGCCACTACAATTTGGCACACTCGACCAAGCCACATCACAAGCCACTGAAACAAGCATAGTAACAGCGCACGCACTCCTTAACAACGAAACGTGTGTGTGGTATGGCGGCGGACGTAATTTTTACGACAGCAACGACCTGCAGAGCGGACATACATTCAAAATAAAACTCCCTGGCAATATCACCACAAGCGACGTACAGGTAGCATACGATGTAACAGGTGCATCAGTAGGGTCGTCATCATACTTCACCATTACAGATGCCGACACCCAAAAACAATATGCCAAGCAGAACCTCGGTTCAACAAGCGAGGGAGAAGAGGCACGCGGCTATCACAGCAGTTTCAAAGCGCAATTTGGCACCGAAGCCAAATTAAAGATACAAACACCCGCTGCAGGCAAACTCAACTACCTGTATCTCAGCTACCAGCAAGCCCTGTCGGTAGCCAACACCACTACATTCAGCGGCAACGCGCAAGATCCGGCCACCTTCGTCATAAGCGATGCCGATGCCAACACACGCGTGTGGCAAATTGGCGATGCGCAAAATGTATGCGCCGAACTGCCCGGCCAACTCAAAGGCAGCACCTACAAAGCAACTGCCGCAAAAGGGAACGCGCGTTTTGTTATCGTCGATATTAAAAAGAGCTACGACAGCCCCACCATTGTCGGTTCTGTCGACAACCAAAATTTGCATGCCGACAGCAACATTGACTACATTATTATTGTACCCGCGTCAGGCACACTTACAGCCCAAGCCGAACGGCTTGCCGATTTTCACCGAGACGAACAAGGCCTGCGTGTCAAAGTGGTACGTGCCGACCAAATCTACAACGAGTTCTCGTCAGGCACCCCCGATGGCAGCGCCTACCGCCGCTACATAAAGATGCTCTACGACCGGGCAGACAGCATGGCAAATGCGCCACGCTACCTTTTACTCTTCGGTAATTGTGCTTACGACAACCGAATGATTACAACCGAATGGAAAAAGCACAATCCCGACGACTACTTGCTGGCCTACGAACGCAGCGACGAAGAGAACAAAGTTGGTGCCTACGGTATTGGCACCATTCACGACTATGTAACCGACGACTACTACGCCCTGCTCGACGACGGCGAAGGCAACAACATCGCGTCTGAAAAGATCGACCTCGGTGTGGGACGTTTCCTGTGCACAACCGAGGACGAAGCAAAAATCTTGGTCGACCAAACCATAACATACATCACCAACGAACATGTCGGCCCATGGAAAAACCGCATGTGGGCCATAGCCGATGTTGGCAATAACAACCTCCACATGAGCGACGCACAAAGCGTATGCCAACAAACAGCACAATCGGCAGACGAGGGCTTTATGGTACGTCGCATATACCCCGATGCCTATAGCGTAGTGAGCGAAGCCAAGGGCAACACCTACCCCGAGGCAACAAGCAAGCTGAAAAGAGCCATGCAACAAGGTGCACTCATATTCAACTACAATGGCCACGGCAGTCCAAAGCGCATTTCCAACTACTTTCTGCTCGATCGCGATGAAATGAGCAGCAATGTGAGCAGCGCGCTGCCTATATGGATTTTTGCTTCATGCGAAATCACCCCCTACGACCAACAATCCGATGGCGACATGGGGCGCAATGCCATATACAACCAACAGGGGGGGGCCGTTGGCGTACTTTGCGCGTCGCGCTCGGTCTACGCCAACTACAACCGGTCGCTTAACAAAGGCTTTATAAAATATCTGTTTGCAAAGGACGGCAACGGCAAGCGATACACCATTGGCGATGCCCTGCGCTTGACAAAAACCGAACTCGTGTCGAGCAACGGAGGTAACACCATCGGCTACGACAGGAGCATCAACAAAATGAAATACGCCTACTTTGGCGACCCCGCTGCCGAACTCAAGTATGCCGATGCCGGTGTCAAGATAGACAGCATCAACAGCCAATCGGCCACCACAAACAATATAGCCCAACTCGAAGCTGGCAACGTGGTAAGTTTCACTGGCCACATTGGCACCGCAGCAAGTCTGGAGCAAACCGACACGGCCTTTACCGGCACACTCTATGCCACGCTTTTTGCCCCGATACAAAAAATCACCTGCAAGGGCCAGGGCAACAGCAGCACCGTCACACCGCTCACCTACACCGACTACACCCAAATACTGTTCGAAGGCAGCGTACCTGTCAACAACGGGCAGTTCACCATCAAGACAAGCATACCGCGCAGTGCCCCCCTCAGCACCGCCACACCGCTTTTGTCGCTCTATGCAGTCAGTGCTGACAAGCAACAGGAATTGTGCGGACAATTCAGTAAATTCAACATCAGCAAGAGTGCGGCCAACGAAGGTACCGACAGCATCGCGCCCAAAGTGTTCATATATATCGACAACCCCGACTTCCCCGACGGAGGGCGCATTGGCACCGAAGCCACACTCTATGCCACTGTTACCGACTCGAGCGGCATATCCATGATGACAGGCAGCATGGGACACGACATGACACTGTGGTTTGACAACGAAAGCAAAAACAGCCTCAACGTCAACGACTACTTCACCTTCGAGCAAGGTTCATACATGAGCGGCACACTCACCTATCCACTCACGGCACTCACACCAGGCAAACACACTGTCTACTACCGGGTGTGGGACGTAAATGACAACAGCACCCTTGCGCAACTCACATTTAACGTAATCGAAAACGGCCAGTCAGCGTTCGGCGTTTATGCCACAAGCAATACACCCGAAAGATCAACTACCTTCGTCACCACGTTTAACGACCTCGACCCAAGCGTGAGCCACACGGTACAAACCGAGGTGTACAGCATTGCCGGCTACCGCGTATGGCACCAATCAACCGAAGCCGCAGCCGGCACAACCAACGTGTCTATACCATGGCAACTCAACGATTATGCCGGCAACAAGCTGCCCGCAGGTGTTTACCTTTACCGCAGCAAAGTATCAGGAAAGGACACAAACACCCAAAAACTTATTATCCGATAAATGGCCTACATACAAACAAGCAAACAACACGACTATAACATGCGACATACCTCACACAAACCAAGCAATAAAATGCACGCCCACCTGCTTGCAGGCAGTACCTTGCTAATAGCAAGCATATTGCCACAGACATTGCGAGCCGACGACGAAATACGCGACCAGTTCAACCCTGTACGCACAGCCGTCACATCACTCTCTATTGCCCCCGATGCCCGATCCGGCGGTATGGGTGATGTGGGTGCGGCAACCGACCCCGACGTCAACTCACAATACTGGAACCCTGCAAAGTACCCCTTCAACATCTCACGTGCAGGATTTGCAATAAACTACACCCCATGGCTGCGCAAACTGACCAGTGGCATTGCCTTGCTCAATGCCGCCGGCTACGTGCGTTTGGGCGATTATCAAGCGCTCAGTGCATCGCTGCGCTACTTTACGTTGGGCGAGTTCACGGTATCAGGCGATGAAAGCATGAGCGTCAAGCCGTATGAACTGAGTGTTGATGCGGCCTACTCACGTATGCTTAGCGAGAAGTTCTCGGCCGCGGTTGCACTGCGCTACATTTATTCAGACATCAACGGCCACTACGACGACAACTCCACTGGCGGTTCTGCCTTTGCAGCCGACGTTGCACTCTACTACAACACCTACTTAATGATGGGGCAACGCGAGTGCCAGTTAGCCTGGGGTTTGAACATCAACAACATTGGTAGCAAGATATCCTATGGTGACGACCGTTCATACTTCATACCTACCAACCTGCGCCTCGGTCTCAGCTACATGATACCGCTCAACGAGTACAACCGCATCGGGTTCTCTGCCGACATCAACAAGTTGCTCGTGCCTTCCATGCCATTGCAGCGTGCCGACGAAAGTAATGAGGACTACGAGGAGCGCCTTAACAGCGAATACTATAACAAGTCTTCCATCGGAGGCATATTCTCATCATTCGGCGATTCGGAAAGAGGCTTCAAGGGCGAAATGGAAGAGATACAATGGAGCGTCGGTGCCGAATACACCTACAACGACAAGTTCACGCTGCGCGCCGGCTATCATAATGAGAGCAAATGGCAGGGCAACCGCAAGTACGCCACAGTCGGCGCCGGTTTCCGCATGAGCGTGATGTCTATTGATGCCGGTTATGTGATTGCCACCTCTGCCTCTAACCCACTCGATCAAACCCTGCGTGTGTCACTGGCATTCGACATGGACGGCATACGCGATTTATTTGGAAAACGCCGATGAAAATACGAGTTGGAATGGGATACGATGTACACAAACTCGTACCCGGCCGCGCCCTGTGGTTAGGCGGCATAAAAATTGAACACGACCTCGGTCTGCTCGGACACAGCGATGCCGATGTACTGATACACGCCATCTGCGATGCGCTGCTTGGTGCTGCCAACCTGCGCGACATAGGTTATCACTTTCCCGACACCGACCCAGCATACAAGGGTGCCGACAGCAAAGTGCTACTGGCACAGACCATCAACATACTCAAGGCCGAGGGGTGGCAAGTGGGCAACATCGATGCTACAATATGTGCAGAACGCCCCAAAATCAACCCACACGTGCAGGCCATGAAAGAATGCTTGTCACCAATTATGCACATCAGCACAAACGATATCAGCATTAAAGCCACTACCACCGAAAAACTTGGCTTCACAGGTCGCGAAGAGGGCATTTCTGCTTATGCCGTGGTGTTGATCGAAAAGGTCTGAGCATTGAACAATGTGCTAATATGTTAATATGCTAATGGGCTGACGCCGTAGCGTTGCAAATAGTAACGCTACGGCGTCAGCTATATTCGCACATTTGCACATCTGCAAGCATAGCGAGCTAATGTCACCGTAAAATTCTCTTGTAATTGATTGTTGTCCGGTAAAACAATATTTGTCATTTTATCTACACTCTGCACTAATAGCACCTAACATACAGATAATCAATAGCTATCATGCGTGTAGACAGCTCCGTTTTCTACCTACACACTGCCTGCACTTTTTAATGATGCTTATCACACTTTACTGTGGCGGCATAGCGTGCAACACGCATAGGGAGAGCGAAAAATCTGTCACTCCGACAGGAAACACGCTCCCCCTATGCCGTACGTCCCGTGTGGCACAACCATTAAAAACATCCGCACAAACAGGCAAAAAACGCCTGGCAACCTACATGGTGCAAACAGTGCATACAACAATCATGACGCGGGCAGTGTGCAGACAATAGTGCACACAAAGTGCAGGTTTGTCTACACGCTTTAATGCAATGATATTCAATAATTTACAAACAAAAGTGTAGAGTGTAGACAAATTTACGAAAAGGCGTGTGGAGGCAGAATCCCGAACATCTTTGCACGCATATACTACACCACACACGGTTGTTTTCTCACACCGCTGCCGCACCCACATGGCCACATTTTTTGGCAAACGTTTGCAAATACTATAATACCAGGAGTCAAAAGGGCCAGGCACCTGCCTCACAACGACATATAAATATGGCAAAAATAAAATCTTCGTGCAGATAGTAAATACCAGCAACGAAAATTGCAGTAATGTATACATTGTTTTCAAGAAAATTGTTATACCTTTGCTAAAGTAAAACGATACAGAGCGCGCCCCAATGCACATAGCACTTGCGTGCCGCCCACGTTTCTAACCTCTATGCAACCACGAAAGCGATGAAGGAAGAATATAATCTGAAAAAAGCTCTTAAGGAGTACTTCGGCTTTGACACATTCAAAAGCAATCAAGAGGATATTGTTAAATCTCTGCTTGAAGGCCATAATGTATTTGTACTTATGCCTACAGGTGGAGGCAAGTCATTATGCTATCAGCTGCCGTCACTGCTCATGGACGGCACAGCCATAGTCATATCTCCGCTTATTGCCTTGATGAAGAACCAAGTCGATGCCATCCGACACATGAGCCAGGAGGACGGCATAGCCCACTATATCAATTCATCGCTTAACCGCAACCAAATAGAGCAGGTAAAGAATGACATCACAAGTGGAGTTACAAAACTGCTTTATGTGGCACCCGAAAGCCTGACCAAGGAAACCTATGTCGAGTTTCTGAAAACGATCAAGATTTCATTCTATGCCGTTGACGAGGCACATTGCATCTCGGAATGGGGTCACGACTTCCGTCCCGAATACCGCAAGATACGCCCCATCATCAACAACATTGGTAATGCACCCGTGATTGCACTCACTGCCACTGCCACCGAAAAGGTGGCTACCGACATCAAAAAGAGTTTGGGCATAACCGATGCCATTACCTACAAGAGTTCGTTCAACCGTCCGAACCTCTACTACGAAATCCGCCCTAAAACCAAGGATATTGACCGCAATATAATCAAGTTTATCAAGCAAGGCGGCACACGCAGCGGCATTATATATTGTCTGAGCCGCAAAAAAGTAGAGGAGTTGGCCGAGGTGTTGCGAATGAACGATATTAAAGCCGAAGCCTACCATGCAGGATTGGATCCGGCCACACGTTCAAAAACGCAAGACGACTTTTTGATGGAACGCATCAACGTCATAGTGGCCACCATCGCCTTTGGCATGGGTATAGACAAGCCCGACGTAAGGTTTGTCATACACTACGACATACCGAAGAGCCTGGAGGGTTACTATCAAGAAACCGGGCGTGCCGGCCGTGATGGTGGCGAAGGCAAATGTATTGCTTTTTACTCGCGAAAAGACCTAAAAAAATTAGAGAAATTTATGGAGGGCAAGCCTTTGGCAGAACAAGACATTGGCAAACAACTCCTAAAGGAAACCGCAGCCTACGCTGAAAGTTCGTTATGTCGCCGAAAACTATTACTACACTACTTTGGCGAGACCTATGACAAGGACAACTGTGGCAACTGCGACAACTGTTTACACCCTAAAAACAAAGTGGAAGCTAAAAAAGAATTGTTGAAAGTGCTGGAAGTTATCTCTGCAACGAAAGAGAACTTCTGTGATGATTACATTAAGGATATATTACTCGGCAATCGCACCGAAGAGATTAGCGATTACCATCACGACGAACTCGAAGAGTTCGGTTGCGGTGAGGAAGTTGATGAACGCATTTGGAATGCTGTTATCAAGCAAGCACTCATATCTGGCTATCTTGACAAGGACGTCAACAACTATGGCGTGCTGAAAATCACCGAAAAGGGACGCAAATTCATGACGAAGCCGCAATCCTTCGAGATTATCGAGGACCGCGACTTTGAAGAGGAAGCAGAAGCAGAATTGCACGAAGAATCGGCATTTTCCGTTGACCCGGCCCTGTTTACCATGCTCAAGAATCTGCGCAAGAAGATGTCGAAAGAGCAAGACATTCCACCTTACGTCATATTCCAAGACAATTCACTCGAGGCCATAGCCACCTTCTACCCTCAAACCCTTGAGGAGTTGCAGAACATTCCTGGTGTGGGAGCTGGAAAGGCCAAGAGATACGGCACCGAATTTTGCAAACTCATCAAAAAGCACTGCGAGGACAACGATATTGAAAGGCCCGAGGATTTACGCATACGAACCGTGGCCAACAAGTCGAAACTGAAGGTTAGCATCATTCACAGCATCGACCGCAAAGTGGCGCTAGACGACATAGCCGTGGCCAATGGCATTGAATTTGACGAGCTGCTCGACGAAATTGAAGCCATTGTATACTCTGGCACCAAAATAAACATTGACTACTTTATCAATGAAATGCTTGACGAAGATTTGGTAGACGACATCTATCAATACTTCAAAGAAAGCGAAACTGACGACCTTGATGCCGCTCTTGACGAGCTTGGCGACGACTACAGCGAGGAGGAAATTCGCTTAGTACGCATCAAGTTTATCTCTGAAATGGCCAACTAATCACACGTGGCCGCACTCTACAATAATTACACTACCCGATTATGACAGAAATTAAAGATAGCGAAAGCACTGAGAAGAAGAGCTTGAACTTTATTGAGCAAATTGTGGCCAACGACCTGCAAGAAGGCAAGAACGGGGGCCGCCTGCAAACACGTTTCCCACCCGAACCCAATGGCTACCTGCACATTGGCCATGCCAAAGCCATTTGCATGGACTTTGGCGTAGCACAAAAGTTTGGAGGTGTGTGCAACCTGCGTTTTGACGATACGAACCCTCAAAAGGAGGACACTGAATACGTCGAAGCCATCAAGCAGGACATTGAATGGTTGGGCTTCAAATGGGGCAACATCTATCATGCCTCCGACTACTTTCAAAAGCTATGGGATTTTGCCGTCCGTCTCATCAAGGAGGGCAAGGCTTACGTTGACGAACAAACCAGCGAGCAGATAGCAGCCCAAAAGGGTACCCCCACACAACCGGGTGTGGAGAGCCCCTACCGCAACCGCCCCATAGAGGAGAGCCTCCAGTTGTTTGAAAAGATGAATTCAGGCGAAATTCCCGAAGGTGCCATGGTTTTGCGTGCCAAAATTGACATGGCAAATTCCAACATGCACTTTCGCGACCCTATTATTTACCGCATCATCAACAAAGAGCACCACCGCACTGGCAACAAATGGAAGGTTTACCCCATGTACGACTTTGCACACGGCCAAAGCGACTACTTTGAGGGCGTAACACACTCTATCTGCACATTGGAGTTTGTACCCCACCGTCCGCTCTACGACCACTTTATTGACGAGCTTAAGGAGGGTAAGGACCTTGACGACAACCGTCCACGTCAGTACGAATTCAACCGTCTGAACTTGACCTACACCGTCATGTCAAAGCGCAAACTTTTGGCATTGGTGCAGGAGCATCTCGTTGATGGTTGGGACGACCCGCGCATGCCGACCGTATGCGGCTTGCGTCGCCGTGGTTACTCGCCCGAGGCTGTAAGAAAGTTCATCGACATGATTGGCTATACCAAGTTTGACGCACTCAACGACTATGCCATGCTCGAGGCTGCTGCCCGCGAGGATTTGAACGCGAGAGCGCTGCGCGTAAGTGCCGTGCTGGACCCCGTCAAGTTGATTATAACCAACTATCCTGAAGGACAGACCGAAGAAATGGAGGCCGTTAACAATCCCGAACGCGAAGAAGACGGCACACATACCATCACCTTCAGCCGCGAATTGTGGATGGAACGTGCTGACTTTATGGAAGATGCGCCCAAGAAATTCTTCAGAATGGTACCTGGCAAGGAGGTGCGCTTGAAAAATGCTTACATCGTAAAGTGTACTGGTTGCAAAAAAGCAGCCGACGGCACAATCGAAGAGGTGTATGCCGAATACGACCCCTCAAGCCGCAGCGGCCTTGAAGGAGCAAACCGCAAGGTTAAAGGTACACTTCACTGGGTGAGCGTGGCACATAGCTTGCCAGCCGAAGTGCGTTTGTACGACCGACTCTTCAATGTCGAAAATCCCTCAGCTGACGAAAGAGACTTTAGAGAGTTGCTCAATCCAGACTCGCTGAAAGTACTCAGCAACTGCTATGTTGAAAAGTTCGCTGCCGAAAACCCAACTGGCAACCGCTACCTGCAGTTCCAACGCACAGGATACTTTACTGCAGACAAGAACTCTACGCCCGACCACCTTATATTCAACCGCACGGTGAGTTTGAAGGATACTTGGGCCAAGCAGAAGTAAATCGAAGGATTTATGGGTGGGGCTAATAATTCTGAAATAGGGATTTGTGCTCTATCGGACGCCACACCCGCTGATTTCACAAAACGACTTTGAACATCATAATATTGGGCTACGCTTAAATGCAATGCAGTTCGTTGCACACAACAGCGTAGCCCTTTATTGTTCAATAAGTAGGTGTTCAAAATTATTTAATACAATCAGTAGGTATCATTTTCACATTGAAAGCACATTCTCGAGACACAGCTGTCCCCTTCGGCCTCGGTCACATAGCCCGCTATGCTTTCTCACCCGAAGGAAACATCTGCGCCCCGATAATGCACTTTCAATGTAAAAATAATTTTGAACACTTACTTAAACATGGGGACACCATATATGGATAAATATCTGAAAGAAGCAATTGCAGAATACGAGCAAAAGATTGAAACAGGTGAAGACTTCTACATGGACGCCTCCACCCTCATGGACATTGAGGAATACTACGAGAAGAGTAACCGTAAATATGATGCGGAACGCCTTATGCGTTTCGCCGAAAAACTGCACCCTGACAATGAGGAGGTGCTCGTGGTAAAGGCATACCAACTAAAGGGTGATGGCAAATGGAATGAGGCCATGGGCATCATTAAAGGCATTGCCAATCAAGCGAACCGCGACGTGCAACTATTTTACATTGAATGGGACGTGGCTTGCAGCAGATTAGACAAAGCCGAAGTACGGACGCAGCACAATCTGCCAGCGGTCATGAACGACAACGACTATGATTGGTACCTTGACCTGGGCGAAATATACCTGGACTACGGATTTCAGAAGCGAGCACTAAAGTATCTTGAACAAATACCCAAGAACTACCAATTTCGCAGTCGCGCTGACGAACTTATAGCCGAAGCCTACTTTCAGTCACAGAATTACGACAAGAGCATAGAGGCTGCCAACCGACAGGTAGACATCAACCCTTACGACGCCATCTCATGGACCCAACTGGCTGACATTCAGCAAAAGTGCGGGCTGTATCAAGAGTGCATACAGAGCTGCGACTACGCACTCGCCATCGACGACACCAACCAACGTGCCATGAGTTTGAAAGTGTTCGCCACCTTTGCTACACAAAACACCGAAGAGGGGCTGAAACTGTGTATTAAATACGCCCATTTGTGCCCCAATGATTATAGTTTGCGCATGTATGCAGGTGAACAACTTTATGCGCAACATCGCGAAAAGGAGGCTCTGCAATCACTGCAAGATGCCCTCAGACTCTGCCCGCCCGAAAGTCCAGACCACCTGCGCATCACGACCGACCTTGTTTACACCCACATCATGTTGGGCAACGACAATATGGCAGAAGAGCTTGCTTTGTCGCTGGGCATGCTCGGCAGTTCGCAGTGCAGTCTGCTTACTCAACTGGCAGCCTATTACCATGAATTTCAAAATGACAAAAAGGCTGTTGAGTTGCTTGACAAGGCATTAGATGCGCCACATAATGACATGAAGGAGTACACGGCCATTGTTGAGCAACTGAATGAAATCAAGAACTTCAATTTGACAAGCGAGCTGTGGATTAAACTGGCAAAACAGCCTATCATACAAGAGAGTTGCGACATATATCCTTACATAGCCTTGGCCATGTACAAACTAATGCAGAAGGAACTGTTCCTTCGCAACTTTCAAATCACGCTTGCCACCAGGCCCGACATGGTGGTCAAACTGTTTGGCCGCATGTTCAACACATACATTCTCGACGATATTCTGCAACAAATCAAGAGAGATTTCAAACTGGAATAGGTGTGCAAGCGGATTGTGACCTTCACTTGGACGAATTACATTGCAACAACCAAAGGAGCAAAAATGCCGAGAGGAGATCGTAAGGCAATTTCTAATTTCCCCATTCCTCTCCCTCCCCTCCCTCTCCAACAACTCTTTGCTCATTGCATAAAGCAGATAGAACATCAAAAGGCTGAAGTACAGAAGGCCATTACCGACCTTAAAACCTTGCTTGCCTCTCGTATGCAGTATTGGTTTGAATGAAAAAACGCAAGCACTAATGGAGGCGATGCGTCCCGCTGGCTATTTTTCAGCAGCCTCGTCCCGCGAAAATTAAGGCAAAGGCTCACAGACAGGCGTGTAATTCGTGCTGTCTACGAGCCTTTATTTAGTGTATGAACATTGCATTTATCCCGATGCTTGACGCGTCGCCCCCATTAGTGCATACGTTTTTTGCAGCGCGTTTTAGGCAACTTTATTTACTTCAACAAGTCGGGACGTAGGCGTTTGGTACGTTCCATGCTTTGTTGCAATTCCCATTCCTTGATTTTTGCATCATGCCCCGAGAGCAGAATATCGGGCACTTTCCACCCTTTATAGTCGGCAGGACGTGTGTATACTGGCGCAGCTAACAAGTTGTCTTGAAAAGAATCGCTCAAGGCGCTTTGTTCGTCGGAAAGCACACCCGGCACCAGGCGCACGAGTGCATCGCTGATGATGGCCGCTGGCAATTCACCCCCAGTCAGCACATAGTCGCCTACACTTATCTCCTTAGTAATAAGGTGTTCACGTATTCTGTAGTCTATACCTTTGTAATGACCACACAGAATTATAATATTCTTTTTCAACGACAGTTCGTTGGCCATTGGCTGGTCGAACTGTTCGCCATCGGGCGATGTGAAAATTATTTCATCATAATCGCGCTCCGACTTTAACTGGCTGATGCAGGCATCGATAGGCTGACACTGCATCACCATACCGGCAAAGCCGCCAAAGGGATAATCATCTACCCGGCGGTGCTTGTCTGTAGTGTAGTCACGCAAATTATGTACATGTATTTCAACGAGTCCCTTCTTTTGGGCACGAGCCAATATAGAGGTGTTTACAAAGCCGTCAAGCATTTCGGGCAAAACGGTTATGATATCAATACGCATAGATGGTAGTGTATGGTTTCAAAATTACTCGCAAAATTACAAATTTATTGGCGAAAGTCTGTACTTTTGTATTTCAAATTAGGAACACGCTCACAACAAGCTAACAACATGGACGAGAAAGCACGTATATTGCAACTCCGCAAAGAGTTGCACCAACACAACTATAATTATTACATACTCAACGCTCCAACCATTACCGACCAGGAGTTTGACATGCTCATGCACGAGCTCATGGACCTTGAACGCAAGCACCCGGAAATGGCTGATGCCAACTCACCCTCTGTGAGAGTTGGCAGTGACCTGAGTCAGGACTTTGTACAGGTAGAACACACGACGCCCATGTTGTCGCTCGGCAACACCTACTCACGAACAGACGTTGAGGATTTTTACAACCGCATTAGGGAGGGACTGCAAGGTGAACCTTTTGAAATTTGCTGCGAGCAAAAATTCGATGGACTGAGCATTTCCCTCATTTATGAGAACTATAAATTGGTGCGTGCTGTGACGCGTGGTGATGGTGTGCGCGGCGACGATGTAACGGCCAACGTCAAAACGATCCGAACCATACCCCTGCAGTTGTCTGAAGACTGCGGCTGCCCCGCAAACTTTGAAATTCGTGGCGAAGTGCTGATGCCGTGGCAGAGTTTTGAAAAGCTTAATGCCGAACGCGAGGCACGCGAAGAACAACTGTTTGCCAATCCGCGCAATGCTGCCTCAGGCACGCTCAAAAGTAAAAGTTCGGCAGTTGTGGCACACCGCCACCTCGATGCTTACCTTTACTATGTGATGGGCGACAGCATACACGAACCTACACACTTTGGCCGGCTGACCAAAGCACGCCAATGGGGCTTTAAGGTGTCAGACCACGTAAAACTGGCGCACTCTGTTGACGAGATATTTGAATACATTGACTATTGGGACGTACACCGCCGCGAATTGCCTGTGGCCACTGACGGCATTGTGCTGAAAGTAAACTCACTGCAGCAACAACAACGCTTAGGCTTTACGGCCAAAAGCCCACGATGGGCTATAGCTTACAAATTTAAGGCAGAACGTGCCTGCACCACACTGCGCGAGGTGACTTACCAAGTAGGCCGCACGGGCGCCATAACCCCTGTTGCCAACATGGACCCCGTGTTACTGGCCGGCACCATTGTCAAACGCGCCTCATTGCACAACGAGGATATTATCAAGCAACTTGACCTGCACATTGGCGATCACGTTTATCTTGAAAAAGCTGGCGAAATTATTCCACAAATTGTGGGTGTCAACACCGAGGCACGCCAACAAACCGGTGAAGTGCTTGGCCCAAAGGTTTCATTCATTACACACTGCCCCGAATGTGGCTCACCATTGGTGCGCTACCCAGGCGAGGCTGCAACCTATTGTCCGAATGACACAGCGTGTCCGCCACAGCTCAAGGGGCGCATTGAGCATTTTATCAGCCGCGATGCCATGAACATAGAATCACTCGGCCCAGAAACGGTGGACGCCTATTTCGAACGAGGACTCATTCACGATGCGGCCGACTTGTACCAACTTAAAGTGCAAGACCTTTGGGGCGAAGATGGCACGAAAGCCCGTTCGGCTAATAAAATAATCGAAGGTATTGAAGAGAGCAAGAAGGTGCCGTTTGAGCGTGTTTTATTTGCCCTCGGCATACGTTTTGTTGGCAAAGTCGTGGCCAAAGGTATTGCACGCCACTTCAAATCAATGGAAGCTCTGTTTAAGGCAAGTATCGACGACCTGCTTGCATGCGACGGTGTGGGCGAGGTGATAGCATCAAGCGTTCGTACATTTTTGCGCGAAGAACGCAACATCACCCTGATTAAACGATTGAGCGAGGCTGGCGTACAGATGTATATTGAGGAAAAAGAAATGGCATCTACCCTACTCGCTGGCATGACAATCGTTATTAGTGGCACATTTGAACAGCACTCGCGCGAGGAGTATAAGAAGATTATTGAAGACAATGGTGGCAAAAACGCTACAAGCATATCAAAGAAGACTTCTTTTATTCTTGCCGGCGAGGGAATGGGCCCATCTAAGCGTGAAAAAGCAGAAAAGCTGGGTATACCCATCATTAACGAGACCGAGTTCTTAGCCAAACTCGAAGTTTGAACCATTACTGTGGACTAAATCAAAATATTACTGTCCAGTAAAAGTCTAAAGCACATTGTAATAATGCTTTTGCCCTTACAGGTAGGGTGTTCAAAATTGGCATC